>Ga0307510_10012245_pt1 | contig 10167 bp, 13 predicted proteins | sample 12_EM_MG_FD_207224 | JGI IMG/M metagenome (GOLD analysis project Ga0307510, IMG submission 207224) | Populus trichocarpa ectomycorrhiza microbial communities from riparian zone in the Pacific Northwest, United States - 12_EM | ecosystem: Host-associated > Plants > Roots > Unclassified | place...
CCTCCGCGACCAACAGACGAAAGACAGGCGCGTTGCGAAGCGAAGCAAACTCGACTTAGCGCCACCGAATCTTATCACCTTGTTTTAGAGTTCCAGATAAGGAAGCTAAATAGAGCGCCGACTGTCTACCCCAGCCAGTGCCTTATCCCATACGCCGAACTCATGGTCACGGTGTCCAGCATCATCCAGAACGGCCGCCATATCGGCACCGCCCCCAGTTCATTAATACGAGTCAGAGATGGACCCCAAAGTTGGTGTAGTCGTCCCATGCGCGCAACTCTCGTCACACCTGCACAGCGAATTAGTGGCGCTGTGTTCGAGCGCGGAGGAGCTTCTCGTCTTGTCCACCGCAAAAGATTCCCTCAGCGTCCTAAACACGGAACCCTCGACGCCGATCCCGAGCAGGTCATCAAAGTGTATCAAAGTGGCCTATACGTGTCTGTCCCAATGAGACGAGAAAAGAGGAGAGATAGAGAAGTCGCATCATCCACTTTCATGAGGGCATACCATCGCGGTAGCGCCCGGCGTGTAAATGTTCGTCCTCGGGTCATTATCCACCGTGTGTGGGTTCGCGAAGTTGTACCCATACAATTTAGTTGGAATTTTTTCCCTCGTACTACCGTGCTGAGATGATCCGGTGGACAATAAATACGACAAGATAGAACTGGATCGGTCAGTACGATCAGTACTCATATGCACGGAGTTGGTGTTGTTCCTAGAATCATTTTTTCTGTACCCCTTTTTGTTTAGGTGTGATGATAGATGTTTGTCCACGCTAACAAACACTCAACACGACGACTTAACTAGCCGCCCCCGTGCATCACAATTGCGAGTGGGATTCTCCTGAGCTCAGGTCGACGACTACTCCAGTAAGACGGGAATCTTGCATCCATAAAATGCGCAGAGGTTGTGACTTGTGAGTGCAAGACAAGATTAATCACTTGTTTGCTTGTTCGTAACTAGAGAGATTCCATCAACTGCACTAGAAACACCGCATACTCTTGGAACCTCAGGCCATTTACCCGCAGCTTAGCATCCACTAGTATGGGTGACCGAACAATGACTGGTTTGATTCATGATAGAAAACTTGTTCTCCAACTTGAAAAAACTAATTCATACAGGGGCAAACAATCAATAGTGGTGAGAAAATAGCAACTAATTGTCAGAGACGATGTTGGAGGATGAACTCTGCAAACTGCGGACTCGGAATATAATATCTCCTAGGATATCCGAATCCTGGACCTGGCCAAGAAAAATATTCCCAGGCAGGTCCTGGAAACTGCATTTTGACCAGGGTATGAGTGCCAGATTGCTTGTATTGGGAAAATGCATTATCTAAAGCCTTGGCACGAGTTGAACCTGGAGAGGAGGCACGAAAACGGCATGCATACTCCAGGATGATAATTGTTGCTACCTTAAACATTAGAAAGGTATGGAAGCAGAGAGGAGAAATGTACCAATCATGCTGTGATGCACATTTACATCTGATATGAAGAGATGCTGCTGAAAGTACATTAATCAACCAAAATAAAATTGGAAAGTAACAACCGTACTTTGGAAACAAATAATTGTAATGTGCATAATGCATTCTGTGCCTGACAGAAAGGCAAAAGCAATATTACAAACCAGAAGAATGGGAGAGAAGAGCTCACCTTCTGAAAATATGGAGAAGCACAAGTCAATATACCAAAAAAAAGAAGGCAGCACAAGACACTCACCCACTAAAAGATCAAAGGGGGAGAAACATATCAGTACATGGAAAGCAAGTTGTAATGCCAGGATATGCAAAAACACTCTCACTTCCTGGATAGAGCATACAGGAGTTGTTAGGACATGGAAAGAAGGGGACTGGAGAGGAGTACTCACTTCCTGGAGATGGCAAAGGCCAGGACTGGTCAGGACAGGAATAAAGGCAAGCTAGCAAGGCACACTTACATTCTAGAAAGGGCAGAGGTCAGGAGTGGTCAGGACACAGAAAGAAAGTGGTCTAGCTATGTACACTTACTTTCTGGAGAGGTCAGAAATCAAGACTGGTCAGGACATATAATTTAAACAAGGTTGTAAGGGGCACTCATATCCTGATGGGGGCAGTAATCAAGATCAGTCAGGACACAGAAATAAAGAGAGCCAGCAAGGGACACTCACCTGCTAGAGAGGTCAGAGGTCAAGACTGGTCAGGACACAGAAAGAAAGGAAGCCAGTAAGGGGCACTCACTGACTGGAGAGGGTAGAGGTCAGAACTGGCCAGAACACAGAAAGAATGCATGCTTGTGGGGGAACTCACTTGCTGGAGAGATCAGAGGTCAGGACAGGTCAGGACATGGAAAGACAATGATCTAGCAAGAGGGACTCACTGCCTGGAGAGGGCAGATATCAGGACTAGTCAGGACATAGAAATAAAGCAAGCCAGTAAGGGGCACTTACAAACTGGAGAGGGCAGAGGTTATAACCAGTCAGAACATGGAAAGAAAGCAAGCCACTTGAAGCCAGTAAGGGGCACTCACAAACTAAAGAGGGTAGAGGTCAGAACAGGTCAAGAAATGGTAAGAAAGTGAGCTAGCAAGGGACACTCACCCACTGGAAAGGGCAGAGGTTAGAACTGGTCAGGACAGAGAAAGGGAGAAAGCCAGTGAGGGGCCCTTACAGTCTGCAGAGGTCAGAGGTCAGAAATAGTCAGGACAGAATAAAAACAAGCCAGCAAGGGAAACTCACTAGCTGGAGAGGGCAGAGGTTAGAACTGGTCAGAAGACAGAAGAAGGGAAACCAGTAAAGGACACTTACTCCCTGAAAAGGGCAGAGGTTAAGACTGGTCAGGATATGCAAAGACCAGCAAGGGCACTTACATCCTAGAGGGGGCAGAGGGTAGGACTGGTCAGAACATGGAAAGGAAGTGGCCAGTAGGAGGCACTTACATCCTAGAGGGGGTAGAGGGTAGGACTGGTCAGAACATGGAAAGGAAGTGGCCAGTAGGAGGCACTTACATCCTAGGGAGGGCAGATGTTGGGATTGGTTAGGACATAGAACTAAAGTGAGCTAGCAAAGGGCACTTACTGGCTGGAGAGGGTAGAGGTCAGAACTGGCCAGAACACAGAAAGAAAGCATGCTAGTGGGGGGAAATCACTTCCTGGAGAGATCAGAGGTCAGGACAGGACAGGACATGAAAAGACAGTGATCTAGCAAGAGGGACTCACTACCTGAAGAGGGCAGATGGACTAGTCAGGACACAGAAATAAAGCAAGCCAGTAAGGGGTACTTACATCCTAGAGAGGGCAGAGGTCATGACTGGTCAGAACATGGAAAGAAAGCAAGCCAGTAAGGGGTACTTACATACTGGAGAGGGCAGAGGTCAGGACTGATCAAGATATGGTAAGAAAGCAAGCCAACAAGGGGAACTCACACTCTACAGAGGTCAGAGGTTGGGAATAGTCAGAATACAGAATAAGAGCAAGCTAGCAATGGGGACTCACTGGCTGGGAAGAGCAGAGGATGCAACTAATCAGACATGTTAAGAAAGCAAGCTAGCAAGGGGGCACTTACTGGCTGGAGAGGGTAGAAGTCAAACTAGTCAGGATACAGAAAGGAAAGTGAAGTAGCAATGGCCACTCACAATCTGGAGAGGACAGGGATCAAGACTAGTCAGGACACAGAAGAAAAGCAAGCCAGCAGGGGCACTTACAACCTGGAGTGGGGCAGAGGTTGGGACAGGTCAGGACATAGAAAGAAAACAAGTCAGCAAGGGGCCACTCACAAACTGGAGAGGCCAGAGGTTAAGACTGGTCAGGATATGCAAAGACCAGCAAGGGCACTTACTTCCTGGAGAGGGCAGAGGTCAGAACTGGTTAGAACATGGAAAGAAAGTGAGCCAGTATGGGCACTCACTTCCTGGAGAGTCCAGAAGTCACCACTTATTAGGATATGGAAAGAAAGCAAGCCAGCAAGGGGGCACTTACTTCCTGGAGAAAGTAGAGGTCAAGACTGGTCAGAACATGGAAAGAAAGTGAACTAGTAAGGGGCACACACTTTCTGCAGAGGGTAGAGGTCAGGTCAGGCCAGGACACAAAAACAAAGTGAACCAGTGAGGGACACTTACATACTAGAGAAGGCAGAGGTCAAGACCCATCTAGGCACTAGACAAGAGCAAGCCAGCAAGGGTCACTTACAATCTAGGAAGTGCAGAAGGAGTCAGAATGCAAGACACAAATAAGCAAGCACAGACTGACAGAACCCTAAGTGTAAATCCTCCTTGAGCAGGGGACAATTCTATATATAGTGCCTGAACTTACCCACATCCATGGAAATGCTGCTAAACATCCCTTTATCACTGCTTCTGTATTCCCTAGTTTTTCAAATTCATTTTTACTCCTGGATTGGGTATACACCTGTCATTCTTGTCACATTATCCATAGGAACTCACTGTTCAATGGCATAATTTATGCTTATTTCCAAGTTGTCCTTCTGCACAGCAATGAGCATAAGGGCAACCCCGCCACTAGTGAGTGAGTTGGCAGTCAGTTGAATAAGATCAGTACATCGTTGGTCATCCTTGTGCATCCCTGCAGGACAGAAATTAGCAAAATATAGGTTCATTGGCAACAAAATCCTCACTCTCCAAACATATAAATGGTGGAGGTCCGCAAAGCCTTGCCAAATACTGTTGCTCAAAAATGCTCTTCACCTCGGTACCAATGTCTGTTTCTGCCAGTGGATGATCATCCTCATTCTCATCCTCCAACTTCATCTTGATGTCATGCTTGAACTGCTCGTATTTGGTGAATAAGGCTATTACAGGGACTTGGAAAATCCCCCGTGTCAATCCCACTTCATATACCTGCATTTTGACATACCATTCTTATCCGGGCAAATGGCGTCGAAATACTTCAAGTCTAGCAATGGCCGGTCATTATCCATTGGGATGCAAAACCTGAAAACAGTATTGTGAAATTGCAGCTGTAGATATCGAAAAGAAACAAACCATATCGCATGCAACCTATCTTGCCATCGTTCCTCGCGCGACTTTTTCCGGACGAATTCTTGCACGATCTTCAGCTCATCTTCACTACCAGACTCGAATCCGCGGGAGTCGTGGAATACATAACCGTCATGTTTTTCGAAAATGAGTTCGTCATAGATGTTATGGAGTCCACGCTGCAACCACGATCGTCACGGTCACGATCAGGCGTCACCAACAAGAATATGGCTGTCAAACCTCCATTGATGGGTCAAGTTGAACCTAACTAGGCGTGAGATTGATGGTGCCAACAGGAGCGAGAACGTACATGACAGCGCTCTCCACACGAATCACGCCTGTAGACCTTGGGACTATCCGTAGTGTCGCAGACTCGCTGCAAGATGGACGTCTTTCCTGCATTTGCCCTTCCGATAATCAAAACTCGGAATTGGACACCCGGGACATGCCAGTGGAACTGATTCTGCTTGGGAGCCTTAGTACGAAGGTTTTGGAAGAAGGGAGACATGCCAACGTGCTGAGCAGACGTGCGTGAGAGCGAACTTAAGTAGAGACCATCCAGCCGCGGCCGAAACTTGGTAATCAGGCCCAGCCCTCGGACAAATCCAGCACAAAGCTCAGCTGACTGGGAACCCCAACACAATCAGGAACCACAACTGATAAACTGAAATTCATGAATCGGTCCGGCCGGCCCTTGAGGCCTGAGGTCCACAAAATGGTGTTATCGGTACGAGGGTGACATATCGATATGGGCGGTATGGCAGTGACAATTGACAACTTGAAACGCCGATCGCAGCGGGAAATCGCATACATGTGGCCCGATAAGGGCTATTCGGGTTAGAATCTAGCACGAGATCACCCAATAAACCTGCTGGGAACTCCACACGCTCGTATCATGATGACAGGAGGGCGCCAGCTAGTCGAGTTGCCTCTCCTGCCTCCTCGTCGCCTCACCTGACTGCTCCCCGCCGTCAACAATCATACATCGCTCCTAGTAGCATTGTTTCCACTCCACGCCGAGTCACATACTGTAACAGACATCTCCTGGCTCCGTCACCCATGCCCATCTGCCTCCCCATGGTTCTCTCTGTTCTCACTTCCTCAGAACACTCTCAGAGCTCCCAACGCGTGTCCCCGCTATCAATTTACAATCCTGTTCCCCGGCAACATTCCGCTGGATGCTCTCATCTCTTCGTCGGCCTTGAGGCCTCCCTCCATTTTCCGTTGCCCTCCTCTGCCCTCCTGTAACAGGGTCCAAAAGTGACCTTGGCGTCCCACGATAGTCTCCCACGCGTTCCCATTGTCTATTGTCTGCCTTGGCCTCTCTGCACCGACCTAGCACAGCCCCCGCAACAACAGACACATACCACCCTTCCGATCCTTCATACAAGCATTGTCGAAGGCGGGCGCTCTTCAAAGGGTCGCTGTACCGTTGAAAGACGTGCATGTAATCGCGAACCTACTGTTGAACGAGGATGGCAAGGGATGCTGCGGAGAGACTGAAGACGAGAGCCATGAACCAGAAGATATAGACATGAATGTCGAATGACAATGGTCTGAAATAGGAAACGAGGGTGGCGGAGTGGAAGGGATGGTGACTTGGGGGGCGATGGTGACGATTTGGTAGGAAATCTGATCGAGCATGGCGACGTGCTGTTTGAAGTAATACACCATTTTGGTCTGCTGGACTGACTTTCAGGTTCTGTTTGCTATCAACTGTGAACGCGGTGAGGGCGGCGGAAAATAAATCAGCCTGTGGAGCTACGAATTAGCACGACCGAGGCCGCACGTGGAAAAAATATGAACAGACGAACAGGACACCGTCCATGTCTTCTTTCAGTGTTTGAATCCGGGCCTTGTTGTGACTCTTGGCTTCCTTTCGGTAAAGGGACCAGAGTGCATTAGTACTACCGTCAAAGTCTTCTATCATGCGCTTTCCTTCCGGTTGAGAACTACCACCAGGAGGGCCATTGTTGACACGCGATGCGATAGTCGCTACTCATTTATGGTTGCATTAGATCGCGGAGGCCTTCCGTGCCAGAGGGAATACTCACCCGGGATTATGGGTCTACCTCACAATGCCGGGGCGTGTGTGTGTGCCCAAAACTCGCCTTGTTCAACTCGTGCCGACGCATGTCTGGAGCCGTCGCCATGGCCGAATGGTTGACGTTTATGTTGGGGGTCGTGCTTCACCTGTGACGTTCTTATCGGTGGAAAGGTTGACATGGATTATTTGGCTTTAGATACAATGTTAAGGGAAAGGTAAGTCTTACCTCCAACCTGTGACATAGCTGACTGAGTTTCGGTGCTAACGTCTTGGTTGCTCGACAATGGCAAAGGTTGACTGGTGGCGTCCATCATCCCGGACTGACGTGTCTCATACGTCCCACTTCCTCCTACCTCTTTCTCGGGAACAATTAGCATTTGTGACGTAATAGGAAGAAATTAGAGAGAGAAGAGAACGCACCTAGAGAATGTGAGGTATTGTGGGCTTCGAGATCCTGCTTGCTAGTGGGTGTAGCTGGCATTGACAAGGATATGAGACTGAGAAATGGATGCGATGGTGCGGCAGTAATATGAAGACAGGGTGGAGGACACAGACATTGAAACTGTCAGTAGGTTCGAAAAAGTTCTAAATGGGTTCCGAATGGGTTCCGTCGAGACGCGATGTTGTCCCGGCGCAAGGTGTGTGGTGTGTGACGCACTGACGGAGCAAGAGAGGTGTTCGGATCGGGCCGGTAAGGACGCCGCGGCGCTATGAACTTGTACCATATGTAGGTTGCTCGGCAAGTTGTCGCACTCAGCCCAATCAACTGTCCCACCATTTACCAATTTACTCATAATCACTGATGACTTGGAACTACATCGGATCCAGAGCTTGCCTCGTTGGTCTCGTGTCACATCGAACATCGAACCGTGTCGTATTGTCAAGGTACGTCAGCTATGTGTACTATCGTCACAGTTCTCCCTTATCATTGGCAGGACCTCGTCAAGTATTTCTTCGAGGCACCATTGAGTACGCGACACCCACATACCTACGCCCGCCCAGTCACCCCCTCCGTGGCTCGCGAAGTGACCCCGAAGTCAGCTTGTAGTGTTTCTCGTATCGTCCTTTTCTATTAATCCCAACGATTCGTCGGTTAAATGACGTGGACTTTCGACGGACAGTGTTACGTGTCTGATCTCAATCCTTCATTGGAGGGTGGGGCGGTGGGATAGGTTTTAACATCATCAAAGTACCCCCCATTCGTAGAAGTTGAGACTGAACGCACCAGCCATGAATCTGATGTAGGCAGTCGCACTGAACACCTATTGTATTGATCGACAGGCCATTCGGATCTCGGGCCAGGTCTTCACACTTGCCTGGACGTTTCCCTTTACGGTACTCTCGTTCCCAGATTCGGACAGACTTTTCCACATTACAATGAAACGCGCAAATATTCACCTTAGCTTGATAGCGTTTAGTTAGGATATCAGTCTGATGTTAGCACTTACTCATCTCATCATGCCTCCGCTGTACGCTAACGAGGTTAGTCTCCACGAATACAGTATTTTCACTTCCGAAACTGAGACACGTCACATGCATTCCCGCGCTAGGTAGAGCACCGACTATCTACCCCAGCCAGTATCTTATCCCATACGTTGAGTCAGAGATGAACCCCAAAGTTGGTGTAGTCGTCCCATGCGCGCAACTCGTCACACCTGCACAGCGAATTATTGGCGCTGTATTCTCGGCTTGTCCACCGCAAGGAATTCCCTCAGCGTCCTAAACTCGGAACCCTCGACGTCTATCACGTGCAGGTCATCAAAGTGTATCAAAGTGGCCCATACGTGTCTATCCCAATGAGACGAGAAAAGAGGAGAGATAGAGAAGTCGCATCATCCGCTTTCATGAGCGCATACCATCGCGGTAGTGCCCAGCGTGTGAAGGTTATCGTCCACTAGGTGTGGGTTCGCGAAGTTGTACCCACACAATTTAGTTGGAATTTTTCTCCTCGTACTACTGTACTGGAATGATCCGGTGGACAATAAGAACGACAAGATGGAATTACTAGAAGACGCACCCTGTAATCTGATGCTCTGCCACGCTGTGTATTAGGTATTACACGGTTGGTCCAGAAAGGCCGCAGACCCACCGCCACCTCGAGGAACAGCCATAATTTTGACAAAGTAATCAGGGCGCTCACGACAGTGTAGCAAACGGCGCGCGCGCAGCAGATCGATAAGATACACAGACATTCCTTAGTCACATGGACATTTAGTAGCCACCCTTGTTTTGCATCCGTCCAGTACCCTAGATTTGGGGCGTTTGTTATAGTTGACTTTTGTAGCCTCAGTTCCCACGTTTACCACGCCGGTCTAAGGCCCAACGCGTGCCCGGAACTCAGCCTTTAGACTCGTTCTTTTCTACAACATTTCCTTCGACCTCCTGAACTATGGTCCGTACATGCCAGCCAGCCAGGCTGGGTTCTTGGGAGGTCCAACGTCATTACATAAGATGTATGGGCGACTCTTGGCGAGTCGAATGGAACCAACGCTTGGAGGGTGACTGACCACATCAGCAAGATGACACGCAGTTCGCGTACAGATGTACTTAGCGAAAACGTCCTAGATTTCTAATAGCAAATGACACAATGGATTTCATTTTGAGAGCTATTCGTCGATTTATACTTGCCACTTGACGTCAGCGAATCCATCAATGACCGCCACCTGGTACACGCCACCACGGACACATTATGCGATGAGAAGGAATATGACAGTTGTTCTGAATGACGCAATCAGGAAACTACTGGCACATGTATGGTCAGAATCTCCCGGAGTGTACAGAACGTTGGGCACCAAATGGGGAGGTTACGAAGACGATTCCTGCGCCAGGGTGATGATAACCAACGCGTTGACAAAATGAGAGTGACCAGCGCAACCTGCGTAGTGAGGAATCTCACGAGTCAGCTGCTGCACAACGTCGTCGATATGTGGACCTGTCTGTCCTTGAAGAATATTGCCTAGTAATACCAAGAACTCATCCACGATATAGGCAGGGTAGCTAATGACGTAAATGCTGCTACGATGTGGTACAAGCATATCGAGAAGGAGTTTTTGTGTTGCGAGCGAGCCTTTGTACTTCCGCCAGTCAGATGTTATCGCCCGGAACGTGCCAATGTACAGCGCGGGGTGGGATTCATTGGATGAGGATGTAGATA
>Ga0307510_10012246_pt1 | contig 10167 bp, 9 predicted proteins | sample 12_EM_MG_FD_207224 | JGI IMG/M metagenome (GOLD analysis project Ga0307510, IMG submission 207224) | Populus trichocarpa ectomycorrhiza microbial communities from riparian zone in the Pacific Northwest, United States - 12_EM | ecosystem: Host-associated > Plants > Roots > Unclassified | place...
AATTATGATAAGTATAAATACCTTTGTCATTTATGAACTTCCGGTGGTGGAGGGACTTTTGAGTTTTGACTTTTCCATTTTTAAGATTTGGCGTTGTGGCGGCTTCGGTCGCTATAGTCCGCCGTACTTCCTCATATCTTTTTTGTTCCCACCAGTCGCAATGTTGCTCAATGTCAACTCAAGTAGTTGTGTATTCAACAGTGAGAATAACTATCCTAATATGACATGAGTCTCGAAGGATGGCAGGGCATCGCAAAGTATCAAATCCTGTTGTGAATTACTTATCAATTCCTGGTTTACGCATGCTGCTGAACCTATTCATGATATCATATATCCGAGTAAAACATGTCAGAACCCAACTCGAATTTCGCAAATACTCTCTAGACGATGTCAAGGGACGAGTGTATTTTTGTAAAGCTAGAAATAATAAAACAGTAGCAGAACAGTGGATATGAACAAGCACAAAACGAAACTAGAATGTAGTATTAGCCTTGGAGACTCTTCCGTCGCCTTGCTGAGTCGAAGCTGAACCTTAGCATTTCTTATCACGATACGTTTTCCCACCCTAAGTAGGTGTCGGCTGTAGATTGGGATCGGCGCCCCGTCGCAGCAGCATCCTTAAAATAGCAAGGTGACCATCTCCGGCAGCCTGCAAGATTGGTGAGCAGCTACCTTTGGCATCGGCTTTGTCGGGATCAATGTCGTTCCGTGCGAGCAGTAGCCTCACAATCTCCTCACACCAATTCGCAACAGCGAACAAGAGTGGAGTCTTACCAGATTGGGTATCGGTTCGGTTCGGATCAGTGTCACTCCGTTCCAGTAACATCCTCACTACCCCCTCACGCCCATACTCTGCAGCCAGCGAGAGTGGGGTTCTGCCATATTTGGCATCAGCCATGTTAGGATCGATGTCATTCCGCTCCAGTAACACCCTCACAACCCCCTCACGCCCAAACTCCGCAGCCAGCGAGAGTGGGGTTCCCCCGGATTGGACTCCATTTATGTTGGGATCAACCTCGTCCTGCTCCAGTAGTATCCTCACAACCCCCTCACGCCCATTCTCAGCAGCCAAGCAGAGTGGAGTTCTGCCAGATTCGGTGTCAGCTATGTTAGGATCAACGTGGCTTCGGTTTAGTAGTGCCCTCACCACCCCCTCGTGCCCATACAGGGTAGCCCACCAGAGTGGAGTTCTGCCACATTTGTCGGCTATGTTGGGATCGACGCGGCTCCACTTCAGTAGTGCCCTCACTACCCCCTCGTCCCCATTCTGGGCCGCCCACGAGAGTGGGGTTCTGCCGTATTGGGTGTCGACTATGTTGGGATCGGCCCGGCTCCAGTTAAGCAGTGCCCTCACCACCCCCTCGCGCCCATTCCGGGCAGCCCACGAGAGTGGGGTTCTGCCACATTTGTCGGCTATGTTGGGATCTGCACAGCTCCCCCTCAGTAGTGTCCTCACTATCCCCTCGTCCCCATTCTGGGCCGCCCACGAGAGTGGTGTTCTGCCACATTGGGCACCAGCAATGTTGGCATCGATGTTTCCCCATTCCACCAGTACCCTCACCACCCCCGCGTGGCGATTCTCAGCAGCCAATAATAATGCAATTCTGCTAGATTGGGCATCAACTATGCTGGGGCCAATATTACTTAATCTCAATATTTCCCCCACGATCTCTGCGTGCCCATTCTGGGAAGCCCACAAGAGTGGAGCTCTGCCGCATTGGGCGTTAGAAATATTGAGATCGACGTCACTGCATTTCAGTAGTGCCCTCACAATCCCCTCATGCCCATTCTCAGCAGCCCACGAGAGTGCTATCCGGCGATCTTTACGATCACGTTTGTTGAGATTAATGTCTCTCCGTTTCAGCAGTATCTCCACAACCCCTTCGAGCCCATTCCGGGCAGCCAACAAGAGTGGGGTTCTACCACATTCAATTTCGGCCATGTTGAGATCAACCTCTTCCCGTTCCAGTAGCATCCTCACAACCCCCTCACGCCCATTTTCGACAGCAATGTAGAGTGGAGTTCCGCCACATTTGTCAGCTATGTTAGGATTGACGTGCCTCCCGTTTAGCAGTGCCCCCACCACCCCCTCATGCCCATTCCTAGCAGCCCACCAGAGTGGTGTTCGTCCATCCGCGGTATCCCGGGTGTTTGGATCGACGTCGTCCCGTTCCACCAGTACTCTCACCACCTCTTCATGCCCATTCCTAGCAGCCCACCAGAGCAGTGTTTGGCCATCCCCGGTATCTCGTGTGTTTGGATCGACGCCGCCCCGTTCCACCAGTACCCTCACCATCTCTTCATGCCCATTCCTAACGGCCCACCAGAGCGGTGTTGGGCCATCCTCGGTATCAGGTATGTTTAGATTGACGTCGTCCGGTTCCGCCAGTATCCTCACCACCTCCTCATGCCCATTCCTAGCAGCCCATGAGAGCGGCGTTGGGCCGTGCATCCCACCAATTGTGCTGGCGTTAGCGTGGTTATGTTCCTGTGCCATGCTCATAACTTCCTGATGCATGTTCCTTGCACCCAGCAGGGGCGGCGTTGGCATATATATATGTTTTCAGCCAGTGATATCATTTATTTCCGGTAGTAACTTTACCCCTTTTTTTCCCCCTCGACGGGTATTCTCGGCTGCGAACTAGCCCAGTGCTTTCCTATTCGGTGCGTGGGACCTAAGGTTTATCCCTTCGTTCATTCCCGAATTTCTCACATTTTTAGTGTCGCACCAGTAGGATGATCGGCGATAGATATGACAAGAAAAGTAAGACAGAACACCAAGATGAATCAAAATCCGGTCCATTTACATCATTTGGGCTATCATACAATCGCCCACCTGAAGTCCTAGTCCTACTCGGCGACCATTCCACTTCTCTTACCCTCCTTTGCCGAACCAGCTAAACCCCCGGTACGATTACCCTCTGCAGCTATTCTCGGCTGCTAGCTGACGTAGTGCTTTCCTATTCGGTGCCAGCTGTGTTGGGACCAACTTTATTCAGTCCCAACAATAGCAACAACTCCCAGGGCCTCCCCCCAGTGCCCCGCAAGAGTGGGATAGGAGGGCACCGGTACTATCTGAAATAAATGACGTCGGCCCCATACAGCTGGAAACATATACATGCGAACACCGCCCCTGTGGGGTACGAGGAAAGTGTATGAGAAAGTTGTGAGGATGCTGCAAGAACATAACAACCCTAACGTGGACACAGTGGGTGTGATGTACGGTACGGCCAAGCGACGCTCCCATGGGCACGAGGAGGCGGTGAGGGTACTACTGGAACGGTGCGACATTGGTCCCAACATGGACGACACAGTGTCGTAGAACCCCACCCCCGTCGGCTTCCAGGGGCGGGTGAGGGGGAGTGGTGAGAGTGCTGCTGGGACGGCACGATGCCGACCCAAACATGGGCCACCCTGAGGGTTTCCAAACACCTCTTTCATTGGCTGTCATGAATGGGCATAAGGAGGTGGTAAGGAAACTGGTGAAACGGGGCGACGCAGATCCAAACATCGCCGATCTTGAGAGTGGCCAAACACCACTCTGGTGGGCTCCTAGGAATGGGCATCACGGTATGGTGAGGATACTGATGGAACGGGACGACCTCATTATCAACCAATAGACGAGAGATATGATACCTAGGGTGGGAAAAATTATTGTGATAAGACAAGGTTATCTTTCTTTCTCGACTTGCAAGATAATTGTAGAGTAATTAGCAGTATTCACCAGCTGCCATGGACCCGGAAAGATGAGGGTGCCGACATTATGATAAAGTCAGTAGCCAGGATGGCAGTTTTTTGAGCTAGCAGCGTAAGGCCTGGCCGAAAGGATCGGTATCTAGTATGCTGGTAGACTCCCTTTATATGAGTTCTTTGCATCACCAAATCACCAAGACTAGTAGAGTGATCGCTCATGATTCAAGATGCTCGAGTATACTCGATGATGGTCGAGCATGACCGAGCAGTATCCATGATCGAGCAAGTCGATCAGATCATGGATGCTCTGCTCGATCATGATCTGATCGTGCCCATCACTATCCACGATATATCCGAGTAAAACATGTTAGAACCCAACTCAAACTTTCCAAATACGCTCTACGTGGTTACAGGAGACAAATGTCTTTTTTGTAAAACTAGGAAAAATAAAAAAGTAGAGGAACCACTGAATAAGAGCAAGCACAAAACAAAACTAGAATATTGTATTAGCCTTAGGGGCTGCCGCTACCTTCCCGAGTCGAAGCTGAACCTTAGCTCTTCTCATCACGATATTTTCTCCCACCCCAAGTAGGTGTCGGCTATTGGTTGACATCGGCGCCTAGTTGCAACAGCATCTTTACAATAGCAAGGTGACCATACAGGACAGCCCGCCCGAGCGGTGAGAAGCCTTCTTGGGCGTCGGCTTTGTTGAGATCAATGTCATTCCGTGCCCCTAGCATCCTCACAATCTCCTCCCACCCATTCACACTAGCCAACAAGAGTGGTGTCATGCCAGATTTGGTATCAGCACGGTTCGGATCAGTGTCATTCCGTTCCAGTAACATCCTCACAACTCCCTCATGCCTGTTTTCGGCAGCCAAGTAGAGTGGAGTTCTGCCCGATCCGGAGTCAGCTATGTTAGGATCGACATGCCTCCCGATTAGCAGTGCCCCCACCGCCCCCTCGTGCCCGTTCCTAGCAGCCCACCAGAGTGGTGTTCGACCATCCGCGGTATCTCGTATGTTTGGATCGACGTCGTCCCGTTTCACCAGTATCCTTACCACCTCCTCATGCCCATTCATGGAAGCCAATGAAAGAGGTGTTTGGCCACCCTCAGGGTCGACTATGTTTGGATCGAGGTCGCTCCGTTCTAGCAGCACCCTCACCACTCCCTCGTGCCCGTTCTGGGAAGCCAACGAGAGTGAAGTTCTACCACATTGTGTGTCGGCTATGTTGGGATTGATATCGCTCCGTTCCAGTAGTACCCTCACTACCTGCTCGTGCCCATTCTGGGCAGCCCATGAGAGCGTCGCTTGGCCGTGCATCGCATCAATTGTTGTTGTAAAATAGCTCAATTGATCAAGAGTAAATCCTCCGCCCCAACAGCACCAGCGGGAAACAAGCACTCATATACTACATGGACCTAGCGGTCACAACGGACAACCTGTCCTATACCATAGAGGACACATTTTCATCATGACCCACTAGTGACATCCCAACTCGGAATCCATATACGGGGCGGATCCGGTATGGTCATCCACAGCAATCCGATCCTGAGAAGCCACATCTTCCAACAATTGTGTTCGCGTTAGGGTTGTTATGTTCTTGCAGCACCCTCACAACTTTCTCGTACACTTCCTCGCACCCACAGGGGCGGTGTTCGCATATCTATGTTTTTAGTTGTATATTAGGACTGGCGTCATTTATCTCAGGTAGTACCTCCTATCCCCTCTATAGCTATTCTCGGCTGCTAACTGACGTAGTGCTTTCCTATTCGGTGTCAGTTATGTTGGGACCGCAAGAGTGATACTCGTATTAGGGGAGTTTTGCTATGACGGTCGTAATCGGAAACTATGCTCATTTTAGAGCAAATTACGTCTTCTTTAAATCGTTTTCAAGCACTGGCGCTAAGTATGGGCCCAGCCGGCAGTGAAGTGATCGGTGGTGAAGTAACTACTCACGTCGCCGCATTTCTCTGCCTGCTCCCATTATGGAATCGCTCATCCTCGGATATTTTGGCCAAAAAAATCTGTTGGGAAGCGACAGTTGCGTCCTAGCTCACAAAACTCAATGATAGCTAGAATCCCATAGTCGTTAGGGTATGATAGTTAGTTTGGGGTACGACCGGTTTAGGGTCGTGACTGCCACTTGTGGGGTTTTTCCCATCGTGTGGGTTTTTCCTGTTTAGTGCGTTTGTGCGCTCTCTTCTGTATTTACAGCGATTTGCAAATGTTTTGTCCAACGAGATGGAAAGTTTGTGATTTTTTCGTTGTATATTAGCGGGATACGCTATCGTGTGCTATACCAACTGTAGTTAGAACATATATGTTGGGAAAATTAGGGCGAGAGAGAAGAGCAAATTGAGGTCATAAGTGGGTTCAGAGCGAGGAAAGTGATAGAAGACAAAGTTGGATAATCATGATACCGGAAATTGTTTTTTCGTACAAGCAATACCATGCCTCACAGATCCGGGAGAAGCGAAACCAGCAAATATACCAGATGGGTATACACTCTCTCACCCCAAAATGCCCCAATACATCCAGTCTTAATATAGTGCACACTAGTTTGCCCCACTTGCATTTAACAAATTTTTCTCTCTTTCCTCCGCCTTGGACAAAACATTTGCAAATCGCTGTAAGTCTGAGCTACCAGTAGAGAGCTTCCTGTATTGTAAATCGAACATCACACATACCACAACCAACACTCACGTGCTTTTCTCCTGGACTTCGCGCCGTTACCTACGCTACCCCAGTCATCATTGGGTCGTGAGCGAGCTGCCATCAGAGTGTCGCCAACACTCAAGACCTCAAGAACCAAGACTACCTTGACCTCTGTGATCTTGCAAGGCAACGAGCAGCCAAAAGCCTGACCAAAAAGCCAAAAATCATCCCAACGAGAGAGCTCAAGATGCCTCCCATTCCTAGGACTGCCGCTCGTATTCCCACCTTAAAGGGAGCCGTAATTTTAACATTAGATTGGCATGCTGGACTTAATTTTGATGCTATAGCCATCAAAATTTCACATTAATGGTGGAAATAATACTTTATCAGCTCAAGTCTCTTTTGTTCACTCATAATATTTAAACATATAAAATCTGAATTATGCAACCAGAGTCTTGGTCATGTTTTAAGGTGTCCTTTCCCATTTCGCCATTGACGCAACAGTGATCATTTGAATGATTTAATAGGCTAAAGTATCCGAGGATGAGCGGTTCCATAATGGGAGCAGGCAGAGCAATCCGGCGACGTGAGCGACATAAATGATGCCAGTCCAAATACAGCTGAAAACATATATATGCGAACACTGCCCCTATTAGGTGCTAGGAGCGTGTATGAGAAAGCTGTGAGGACGCTGCAGGAACATAACGACGCGAACGCCAGCATAATTGGTGGGATGTACGGCCCAACGCCGCTCTCGTGGGCTGCTAGGAATGGGCATGAGGAGGTGGTGAGGATGCTGGTGGAACGGGACGACCTAAATCCAAATATCGCCGACCCTGAGGGTGGCCAAACACCTCTTTGGTGGGCTGCTAAGAATGGGCATGAGGGGGTGGTGAGGGTACTGATGGGACGGAGCAACGTTGATCCAAACATAGGAGACCTCGAAGATGGTCGAACGCCGCTCTGGTGGGCTGTTAGGAACGGGCATAAGGGGGTTGTTATGATGCTGGCGCAAAGGGACGATGTTGATCTAAACATAGACGACCTTGAGGATGGTCGAACACTACTCTCATGGGCTGCCAGGAACGGGCATGAGGAGGTGGTGAGGATACTGGTGGGACGGAGAAACGTTGACCCAAACATACACGACCTCGAGGATGGTCGAACACTACTCTCATGGGCTGCCGGGAATGGGCACGAGGAGGTGGTGAGGATACTGGTGGAACGGTACGACGTCGACCCAGACATAGGCGACCTTGAGGATGGTCAAACACTACTCTCATGGGCTGTCAGGAATGGGCATGAAGGGGTGGTGAGGGCACTACTGAACCGGAGCCACGTTTATCCCAACTTAGTTGACTCCCTATCTAGCAGAACTCTACTCTGCTGGGCAGCTGAGAATGGGCGAGAGGGGGTTGTGAGGATACTCCTGGAACGGAATTACATCTATCCCAATATGGCTGATGCCCAATCTGGCAGAACCCCACTCTCGCTGGCTGCCCAGAATGGGCACGAAGGGGTTGTGGAGATACTACTGAAACGGAGCGACATTAATCCCAACATACCTGATCTTAAGAATGGCCGAATAGCACTCTCGTGGGCTGTTGAGAATGGGCATGAGGGGATTGTGAGGGCACTACTGAAATGGAAGAACCCCAATCTCAACATTACCGACGCCCAATTTGGCAGAACCCCACTCTTGTGGGCCGCTCAGAATGGACACGCGGGCGTCATGGAGGTACTGTTGAAATTGAGCGATATCGATCCCAGCATAGCTGATGCACAATCCGGCAGAACTGCACTCTTATTAGCTACCAAGAAGGGGCACTCGGAGGTAGTGAAGGTACTGCTTAAACGGCGCGACATCGATCCTAACATTGCTGACCCTCAATGCGGCAGAACCCCACTCTCGTTAGCTGCCCAGAATGGGCAGGATAGGGTGGTGAGGGCGCTACTGGAACGGAGTCACGTCGACCCCAACATAGCCGACACCCAATGTGGCAGTACTCCACTCTCGTGGGCGGCCCAGAATGGGCATGAGAGGGTGGTGAGGGCGCTACTGGAACAGAGTCACGTCGACCCCAACATAGCCGACACCCAATGTGGCAGAACTCCACTCTCGTGGGCTGCCCAGAATGGGCACGAGGGGGTGATAAGGGCACTACTGAACCGGAGCCAGGTCAATCCCAACTTAGTTGACTCCCTGTCTGGTAGAACTCCACTCTGCTGGGCAGCTGAGAATGGGCGTGAGGGGGTTGTGAGGATACTACTGGAACAGGACCAGGTCGATCCAAACATAGCCGACGCCCAATGTGGTAGAACGCCACTCTTGTGGGCTGCGCAGAATGGGCACGAGGGGGTGGTGAGGGTACTGTTAACCAGGAGCAACGTCGGTCCTAACATAAATGTAGTCCAATCTGGCAGAACCCCACTCTCGCTGGCTTCCGAGTTCGGGCGTGAGGGAGTTGTGAGGATGTTACTGGAACGGAAAGACATTGATCCCAATATGGCTGATGCCCAATCTGGCAGAACCCCACTCTCGCTGGCTGCGGAGTATGGGCGTGAGGAGGTAGTGAGGATATTACTAGAACGGAATGGCATCGATCCTAACAGAGCTGATACCAAATCTGGCAAGACTCCACTCTTTCTGGCTGTTGAGAATGGGTGTGAGGGGGTTGTGAGGAGACTGCTGGCACGGAATGACATTGATCCCAACAAAGCCGACGCCCAAGATGGCTGCTCACCGCTCGGGCGGGCTGTCGGGAATGGGGACTACGGTATTGTAAGGATGCTGCTGCGACGGGACGGCATTGATCCCAACAACTAGCTGACACCTACTTGGGATGGAAAAGGTATCGTGGTAAGACAAGTTAAGGGCCAGTTTGGATACAACCGGTCCTTTCCACTTTCCTATACAAATGGCACTTGTCTTTCAGTATCAAAAGGGAGCGAGGGCAATTTTCAATGCAGAAAAGGTCGCCCCCAGCAACGGTCTCATTTTTGATAAACAGCACTTAATGTTTAGCCTCAACTTTGTAAGGTAGAGGTAGGATATTTGTTAAGGCTAGTGCTATACTCCGGTTGCATTCAGTACCTGTTATTGTTCACTTTTCCGCTACTGCTGAAACCAAGCAAAAGCAGAAGAAGCCCGGTCCGCCATGACAACCAACACACCCATGATGATTAAGCCACAACCCTCCTCCTGTGCGCAACCCACGATATCCAATAGTTACCTTCCCTCCACTACTAGCAAAGTATCCCCCGTTCAGATCCGAATTACGCACATGATGAAACTATAGTGATGGCGCCCCCGTGCATAAATCAAAGTTAGAAGTCAGAAGTCCTAAGCCTTGGCAGCCGTGCCCGAGGCAACGCCTGAGAAAAGTAAGGAATACGCAATGACACAAACTTCTTGCTGGAAGGAGTTTTCTTCCCTCTCAAATATTTGCCAAGAGTTCAAATCCTGACGGACAGTCGCCCTTATCATACATATAGTTAGAAATTGGAAGTTGGATTCAATCTCTTTCATTCAGCTTTCATTCCTACGCGGGGGCCGTCACTCCATTATTTGTCAAAAGACTGCTCGAATACCGTAGTACCATCGCCAAGCCCCACTTTTTGTATATATTATGTAAGCAAACCCAATCCCACAAGAGTGTTTATTTCAAATACCGTAGAATCTGGTCTTATACAGACCGTTGCCAATGTGGTGACTCGCATGACTATACCATCTTGGGCAGCACAGCCCGGCTCTCTAGCCAATTAGCAAGAGAAATCAGTTTTGATTGCACTTTCGCTTTGATGTTTTTTCGCT
>Ga0307510_10012248_pt1 | contig 10166 bp, 11 predicted proteins | sample 12_EM_MG_FD_207224 | JGI IMG/M metagenome (GOLD analysis project Ga0307510, IMG submission 207224) | Populus trichocarpa ectomycorrhiza microbial communities from riparian zone in the Pacific Northwest, United States - 12_EM | ecosystem: Host-associated > Plants > Roots > Unclassified | place...
CATAGGATGACATCCCAGCGATCACAATCGCGACGTAAAACCCAACTCCGAGACCAGTGAGGCTGACGAGGGTGTATGCAACCGAAGCGTTGATCGTCCACATGTGTCGGCACAGACCGCAGGCGAGGAGCAGGAGGGCCACCTGCAGCATCACAGGAAGACTCTCGACAAAGAAATGTAGCGGCCACTTCTCCAGCCCGTTGAATTTGCGCTGACGGTCTCCGCAACGCTCGATCACCGATCCGCCCGAATTCCGCAAGTATCGGCTCAGCCATTGCTTTCCCAGCATTGCGACGAATGCTGCGAGCAGGGACATCATCAGACTCGCGTACATCAGAGACGTGACCGTGACCGTCTCGCTCGGTGGATCTTCCTGAACGGGCGGGACGGCAGGAGGGTCACCAGGGATGGCGGACTGGTTGAGGGTGAGGAGAATGGCGCGGAGGAGGGCGGCGGACTGCTCGTTCGGGTCGGGTCGGAGGTTGGAATGGACGTCGATGACGAAGGCGGAGCTAACGGCGGAGAACAGACCGGCCTACAGGAACATGTGAGATGATTGAGAAGAGCGGTGATGGACGACGTACGAAGATGAGTGTGGTGTTGAGGTCTTCGTCATACTTCTTGACGTAGTCTATGTCGTATTCGGTCGACTCCCTCTTGTACATGGTGTAGAAGTCGACGCGGGGATCGTCAGTCTTGATGGGCTGGAGGAAAGATCTCAAAGCGTCTTGGATGCTACGTTCAGTCAGCGGCCAGCGATGCAAACAATAGAGGGTGTTGAACGTACCACTTTGGATCGATTTGCAGGGGTAGGGATTCCTTTTCATTCTTCTCGCTCTTTTCAGCATCATCCATGACTTGTTGTGCGTGCTTGGGTATAGTCGACCGATAGAAGGGACGGTGTGAGCCTGACGGACGTGGATACGATAGCGATTGGACGAATGAAGGGGGAAGTTTGGAAAGAGATGAGGTGGTCTGAAAGCTTTCCTAGGCTGGCGTACTGCAGGAAAGGTGTGCGGATGTTGACACCCAGATACACTGTGTCGGGCGCCACGCATCATGCGCTAGATGCGCGCCTCCGGATTGATCGAGACGGTACCACGGCAAAACTGCGCCAGGCGGGGCCCAAACCGAACTCACCGATATTGGTTCGCCGGTGACCGCACAGTCTCACCTCCCAAACCAGCCGGTTCCACACCGTGCCTATCACTGTTGTGGGTGGTCTGGAACATGGGCAGGACAAGCAAGGAGTGTGGGAGATTTTTACCTGGGCGGGTAGTAGTGACTGATCCGGAGCTGGATACCTTCGTCTGGAGCTTAGTGATGAGGACGTCAGTGGGCGAATTAGGAGCTACGTTGGATTTCCCCCCGTTTGTGCATCCCCGTAGAATTGAATCTCATCCGAGTCGGCTCGGACGCTGTTTCCCGGCGAATGATCAATCAGCTATGTAAGTTCGTCCAACGCCATCGCCTCTCCAACGACGCATTCAGACACTACTGATCGTTCGCAGTGCTGAACACATCAAATAGGTATCGTTTTTGGATCCCTTCAACGATGCTGCGGTCATTCGCGCGGGGATCGCCAGGACCTGGATACTACAGCGTCCGACTTGGAAGACGTTCAATTTGCATTCATTCCACCACCACCCCTACATATCAGACCTATGGAGATGCGCAGACGCGGGGGGAAATTGGACGCAGCTCCTAATTCGCCCACCAACGATTATCATTTTCACTCGTCCTCATCACCTTCACCTTACCTCGTGAAGGGATCCAGCTCCAGACCGCTCACCAATACCAGCCCAGGTAAAAACATCCTCACACTCCTTGCCTATCCTGCTCGCGTCCCGGATCGCCCACAACAGGGGTGGACACAGTGTGGAACCGCGCGTGCTTCTCGATCAATCCGGAGGCGCGCGGTACCCGACACGGCCCCGTATCTCAGCATCTGGCCATGGGTATCAAACATTGGCACACCTTTCCTGCGATACGCCAGCTTAGAAAAGCTTTCAGACCACCTCGCCCCTTTCCGAACTTTCCTCTTCACCCGCCCAATCGTTATTGCATCGACGTTCGTTAGATTCACACCGCCCCTTCTATCGGTCGACTACACCCAAGCACACATAGCGAGTCATGGATGAGGCTGAAAAGAGCGAAAAGAATGAAAAGGAATCTCCACTGCTGCAAATCGATCCAAAGTGGTACGTTAAACACCGTCGTTCGCGTTGCTGGTCGCTGACCGTGCGTAGCATCCAAGATGCTTTGAGAACTTTCCTCCAGCCCATCAAGACTGATGATCCCCGCGTCGACTTCTACACCATGTACAAGAAGGAGACGACCGAATACGACATAAACTACGTCAAGAAGTATGAAGAGGATCTCAACACCACCCTCATTTTCGTACGTCGTCCATCATGCATCACTGCTCTTCTCAATCATCTCACATGTTCCTGTAGGCCGGTCTGTTCTCCGCCGTCAGCTCCGCCTTTGTCATCGACATCCATTCCAACCTCCGACCCGATCCGAACGAGCAGTCCGCCGCCCTCCTCCGCGCCATTCTCTACAATTCCAACCAGTCCGCCATCCCTGGTGACCCTCCTCCCGTTCCGCCTGTTCAGGAAGATCCGCCGAGCGAGGTCGTCACGGTCACGTGTCTGATGTATGCGAGCCTGATGATCTCGCTGCTCGCGGCATTCGTCGCCATGCTGGGCAAGCAATGGCTGAACCGATACCTGCGAAATTCGGGCGGGTCGATGATCGAACGTTGCGGAGACCGTCAGCGCAAATTCAATGGGCTGGAGAAGTGGCCGCTACACTTCTTTGTCGAGAGTCTTCCCGTGATGCTGCAGGTGGCCCTGCTGCTTCTCGCCTGCGGTCTGTGCCGACACATGTGGACGATCAACGCGTCGGTCGCATACACTCTCGTCAGCCTTACTGGTCTCGGGGTTGCATTTTACCTCGCGATCGTGATCGCTGGGGTGTCGTCGTATGCGTGTCCGTTCCAAACGCCAGCATCCATTCGTCTTCGCGACTTGTGGAAGAAGGTTCAGGATGGGATTGTCTCCCTTACCGCCCGCTACATGCGAGTGCTCTCGCGGACCCGGCGGATGCGGAAGCGTGGAGCCCGGTTGTTCCTCCGGCGCCAACCTGTACCACCGGCGATCCGGCCCGGGAACATGGAGGTTCCCGGACCTGAGCCGTGGATGACGCCAAAGGATCTTACCACCGCCCGCCGAACGAACGCAGATGACGTCTTATGTGTATCCTGGATCCTCAGAAATATCACAGACCCAGAGGCACTCGATGCTGCCATCAGACTCGCTGGGACCATCCGGTGGTTTGACGATGGAATCGATGTCAACCCTCCCTATGATCTGATCGTCTCCACATTCGAGGCGTGTTTTGATCTTATGGGGAAGTTATGCCCAGGGTCAAGGGACAGGGCGTACTATTCTGGACGGGCAATAGCATGGATTCACGCTCTGGCGACGTGTAAATCCGAGGAGTTTGGAGATGGATTCCCTCTCCCAGACACAGAATACAACACTCTAGGTCTTGACCACGACCTTGAACATCTTCTCCAGGTCAACTGTCCAGGTCTTCTTGGGGAGCACATTCTCCGTCTGCTAGCGATCAAGCCAGAACACACACCCTCCCACTCACAATGGAATTCGAATGTACTGTTACATCTGGCCTGTGCCAACCAGAACAGATTGAACTGGACGTACTTCATGGAGTACATCCCCAGAGTACGTGAAACCAAGATCACTCTCCCTCTTGATGCGGCACTCAGCCGGCTCTTGACGTGGTGCATCCTTCTTGGGTCGCCTGTTGAGGAAGAGGTATTGAAAATCCAAGACAAATCGTACGACATCCCCTCTTGCTCTCCACATTTTTGACAGCATTCTTTATCAGTGACCGCATGGAGCGTATCCTGCACCAATTGTCCGAAGCGGTCCATTCAGCCATCATTCTCCCCAACCGCAATACGGAACTCCTCCTGCACGTGCTGCGCGACTTGGTCGATTTGGAAACCCACCCAACGTACTTGACTCATATCGCATATAATTGGTGCTCTGCGATATGTGAGAGGCGCCGGTTTCCTCCTGAGGTTTGGGAGGGTCTTCTCCTCACTTCTTTGGAAATTGGTTTCCGTCACTTTGATCCTCAGGACCGGGACACCGTGCCCACGCTCACCCATACCGAACACCACCTAGAAATGATTGACATTGTTTTCAAGAGTCAGAACAGTGACGCAATTGCAGATCTTCTCTACTCCCAGACCACAGGTTATTCCATGCGCTACTCATATTCCCCACCCATACCTAGCGCCTATGCGGAGCGGCTCGTTTGTCTATTCAATCTCGCGCCGTTCTCTTCAAGGTTGCGGCAACTTGTCATACGCTCCGTTGAGCTCGTTGGTTATGAGAGGTTCGAGGAGGTAGGGGTGGAGAGGTTGGTTGAATTGCTGAACCACCTCCATGTCACAGTCGAGGATATGGTCCGGTCCAGGCCATGGGGAAGATTCCTTGTGAACATCCTACAAACCTCCGAGGGAACTCAACTCTTATCCCATTGGTACTGGGAGTTACTGGTGGAACTTGTAGTTTCACAGTCAGTGGAGCTAAGATGCGAAGCCCCCTACAACCCACATACCATGCCATTCCTCGCCTACAAGCCACAGATCACGGCATTCCTCACCGGAGCCCAGGAGTGGAGCAAATTGGAGTGTTGGATGGGGACTGTCTGGATTTCATGGCCACCGGAGGCTGATGGGATAACAGAAAAGGATCTTAGCTGCTCGATGCTTTTACTGTTCCGGCAACGACCTGGTGCTTTGCAGAAGCTCGAACAGTGGATGGAACGATGGAGTCAAGTAACCAGCAAGAACATACCCGAGTCGTTCCAACGAATCTGCAAACAAGTACAGGAAGCTGCACAACAGGATACACCGTGAGTTCCCTCTCGCACTCATCGGACATATTCTGGGTCTCACATAGGAGTTCGTTTCGTTTTAGGCCAACCTTATCCGCCGGAACTGAAGAACTCGTCCGTTCGCCACCGCTCATCCCTTCTCCACCGTCGGGAGGCAGTGAGCTTTAGGAATCGCTACCATACCATGCCCTCTTGCGTTTGAATGGTATGGACGTTCGTGCTCGCCCCTTTCATACTCCCAGTCCCATCATTTCGATTTCGGGAACCCCCCACCCCCAAGACCACATTCCGTTGCGATGGTCACTTTTTGGTCGTAGATTCTACACAAATCCGATGTATTCTTTTGTTGAACCCGGTTGTTTCCATATCCTTCCCTCAATGTAACGGTGCACCATCCCCCACATGCATCCAGTTATTTCTGAATATCTCGATGAATTGTGTCGAGGTCAAGGGACCGAGCGTTGGCAAAAGTCGAAGTACCGATCCGAAAATTTGGGATTGATTCCGCGGGACGTTTACACTTCGCGGTGAGGTCGATGTTAGCTGTGTATGAGCAAATGCAGGCTCATCTAGATACACCATTCCGGAGATGTGAATCGAGGCTTATGCACAGGGACGGACTATCGAGTTGTCGAGGCGGTACGGTGGTATCCGACATCAGAGGGAGCTTAGTAGTAGATCCTCCACCGCACGTGCGATCGATCCCGAACTTGCCAGCAAACCGTGGATTGCTGGGCGGACCTCTGCTTGCCCCCCGATTTGTAACGCGGTAACCTCTCCTTCGCCCTACCTCCCCGACGTTGCTGATGCCCTGACGCTCATCGCGAATGTAGCCATTGCTCTCACCCTTGCCGATCCCGTCCTTCACCAAATCCCGGTTTTTTATGAGGGCAGTGGTGAGAACTCCTGGGGCGACGGGGACATCGGTATCGACCTAGACATGCACTTGGCCGCCGAAGACAATATCGGAGATTTTCTCAGAGTGCGTGGTTTCCCCTTCGATGGAGGTAGGAACGGATGTGGACCAGAGAGTCCGTCAGAGGGTCCGTTATCGCCGCCGCCGCTTGGAGTCAGGAATCTGACATCACCTGATTGAAAAGAGAGTCAGCCTGGCATGAATGATCGCGATGCGGATGGTGCGGGTTTCAGTCATGGATCGCTGGTGTTCACTTCTGCACGGTTCCGGCGGTCGTCAAGGACGGTGATCTCGTTCCCTACTGGCATCTCAGACGTGTGGAGATTCTTCATACTAACCTTAGCGAAGATCTTGGACATCTTCTGTAGCATGGCACCCGTCTCACGGAGGTCTCTCCTATTTCGGTGGACCGGCCTATCAATCTAGTGCAGTCGGAACTTTCTTGGAGATGCTTGGGGATCAGACTTACGCCGGTCTATACAAGTGAGTTTCAGTAAGCGAGACCACGGTTCATTACGCTCATACGTTTCAACCTAAGTACCTCGGGTCGTGGATTCCTAGATGTTGCCGCTCAAGGCCTAAACTTCCAAGTGGTGGCGGGAGGTAAGCTCTACGCCGTTGGTGGTACTAGCGCCAGCGCACCCGTACCTCTCATTCACACACGATCCCACCTCTCGTTTTCACTGATTCTGATTCCTCCGATTAGACTTTGGCTCTTGTGGTCTCTCTCCTGAACGATGCCCGTATTGCCGCGGGGCTTCTGTCACTTGGGTTCCTCAACCCGTGGTTGTATACCAATGAGTTCAAAGGTCTGAGCAATATCGTTGGAGGGAACAATCCTGGGTGCGGTACTGATGGTTTAAAGGCCATCAAGGGTTGGGACCGTCACCGGTTTGGGAACGCCAAACTTTGGACGGCGAATGGAAATCGGACGAAGGGCGAGGGCTCCAGGGATTGGGAGAAAGGGTCGAAGAAACACTGGTCCCTATAGCGGATTTTTACCTGACCTCACGAGCAAAATTACCGATTCTAAAGTTTAGACAACACACCAAATGACTGGAGTTGGTTTCCTTCTCGACTCTGCAGCCGTCCATGTAGGCTCCAACCGGAGAAATTCTCACAGCGTACGCTGGACTTTTTTCTCTTTTTGATTCAGACGTGAGACTCCCCCTCGATATTTTACGACGTAATTATGGCCGCTGTTAGACCGGATCTTTGTCAATGATAATTTTGTGTGCATCGTGTTCTCAAGCCTGGTGTGCTTCTCCCCCCCCCCCAGGTAAATTCCATGTTCGCACCTGGCCTGCAAAACGGGGCTGAATACTGACTGGGGCCACTCACCCGTAAGGGCGAACTACAGATTCGCGACCGCGGGCGAGCATCAGGGAATATTTCGATCACTTTCAAAGTGTCAGTAGTCATAGTGTGATAAGTGACGGGAAGCGCACAGAAGTACACTTCCAGAAGCCAAGTGCCCACTTCACAGAAGTGAAATGGCCGTAAGCGTCCAGTTTTGACGGAGGAAACCGGTGTTGAAAATACAGGCGCTCATAAGTCACCGAGATTTTCCTGATGCGAAACAGCAAGGAAATCAGCGGTGTTTTGAGGCCTCGGAAACAGCGTTATCCGGAGGTGATTCCGGGTATTCAGCTTCAGCTTCCAAATAAGCTCATAAAATGTCAGGGCCTCTTCAACGAGCTTTCCAATCCCTCAGAGTCAGACGATGCTGCGGTCATTGTGCGGGAATCATTAATTGAAGCGCTGAATACCTGGCATCACACCCGGACAACACCGCTTCCGATTCGCCTCAACTCTGCTGATTTCCTTGCTATTTCGTGGTCGCAAATCTGCGGTTCGCCCCTACCGGTGAGTGGCCCCGGTCAGCACTCAGTCCCGTCCTGCGGGCCATGTGCAAACACGGAGTTTACTTGGTGAGGGACAAGCACACCAGGCTTGAGAACACAATACACGGAAATTTTTCATTGACAAAGATCCGGTCTAACATTACGTCGTAAAACACCGAAGGGGAGTCTTGCGTCTGAATCAAAAAGAGAAAAAAGTCCAACGTACACTGTGAGGAATTCTCCGGCTGGAATACAGACGACTTCAGAGTCAAAAAGGAATCCACTGGTCCAGTCATTTAGCATGCTGTCTAATCCTTCGAATCTGTAATTCCGTTCGCGAGATCAAGTCAGAATCCGTTATGGGGGCCAGTGTTTCCTCGACCCTTTCTCTCAATCCCTGGAGCCCTTTCCCTTCGTCCGATCTCCATCCGCCGTCTCACACAAGGCGAGATCTTTGAGCAATCCAAAGTTGGGCGTTCCCAAACCGGTGACAGGGTCCCAACCCTTGACGGCCTTGAAACCATCAGGATTGTTCCCTCCAACGATATCGTTCAGACCTTTGAACCCTTCGCCATATAGCCATGGGCTGAGGAACCCGAGAGACGGAAGCCCCGCGGCAATACGGGCACCGTTCAGGAGAGAGACCACAGAAGCGAAAGTCTAATCGGAAGAATCAGAATCAGCGAAAATGAGAGGTGAGATCGTGCGAATGAGACGTACAGGTGCACTGGCGCTAGTACCACCAACGGCGTAGAGTTTACCTCCCACCACGACTTGGAAGTTTAGGCCTTGAGCGGCAACATCTGGGAATCCACGACCCGAAGCGCTACAGGTTCAAACGCATCAGCGAAATGAACCAGTGTTTCGGCCGCTGAAACCCACTTGTGTACGCTGGAAAGAAACTCGGATCTGGCACTTCCTCACCTGGAGGTCAGCGTGGTTAGCATACTGGTTCAGGTATCCTGCGACACCCAATGAATTGTTCTTGGTCGAAACAGGCGTATAGGATATGTTATACAGTGCGTTGAGGCACGAGGGGGTGATCTGATCGTTACACGTCGGGCTGACTGCGGAGTTATTCTTAGAATTAGCGCTGTTCGTGGCAAGGTTCGTAACCCCGCCAATACTCCCTGAGGGAACATCTTCAATGCGTTGAACGAACGAGGTCTTGTGGTGTGGTTTTGGATGACCGAAACAGGTCGAGGGGGTAACAACGGTTACATGATCGTGGAGAACGCTCGGTAGGTAACAACAGACCTTCCGACGGACTCTCGACTTCACATCCGCTCCTACCTTCACCGAAGGGGAAACCACACACTCTGAGAGAATCCCTGACATTGTCTCCGGCGGCCGAGTGCACGTCTAGGTAAATACCGATGTCCCCGTCGCCCCAGGAGTTCTCATCACCGCCCTCATGTAAAACCGGGCTTTGGTGAACGACGCGATCGGCAAGGGCGAAAACAAGGGCCGCATCAACGGTGAGGATCAGGGCTTCAGCAACGTCGAGGAGGCAGGGCGAAGGAGAGGTTACCGCGTGAAAAATCGGGAGCAAGCAGAGGCCAAGGGTGCGCTGTCAGAAGTTCCATGGTTTACTGGCAAATTCGGGATCGATCACACGTGCGTCGTGCGGTGGAGGATTTAGTTCCGATCTCCGATGATCCCACCGCCTCGACAACTCGATAGTCCGTCCCTGTACATAAGCCTCGATTCACATCTCTGGAATGGTGTATTTAGGTAAACCTGCATTTTCTCATACACAGCTAACATTGACCTCTCACCGTGGCGTGTAAACGTCCCGCGAAATCAACTCCAAACCTTCGGATCGGTCCCATGAGGTTGATATCGACACGATTCACCGAGATATTCAGAAATAATTGGATGCATGTGGGGGTGGTGCTCCGTTACATTGAGGGAGGGATATGAGAACAGCCGGGTTCAACAAAAGAATACATCGGATTTGTGTATAATCTACGATCAAAAAGTGACCATCACAACGGAATGTGGTCTTGGGGGTGGGGGGTTCCCGAAATCGAAATGATGGGATTGGAAGTACGAAAGGGGCGAGCACGAACGTCTACACCACTCAAACGCTAGAGGGCATGGTATGGTAGCGATTCCCAAAACCCACTGCCTCCCCACGGTGGAGAAGGGATGAGCGGTGGCGAACGGACGAGTTCTTCAGTTCCGGCAGATAAAGTTAACCTAAAACGAAATGAACTCCTACGTGAGACCCAGAATATGTCCGGTGAGCGCGAAAGGGAACTCACGGTGTATCCTGTCGTGCAGCTTCCTGTGCTTGTTTGCAGACTCGTTGGAACGACTCGGGTACGTTCTTGCTGTTTTCTTGACTCCATCGTTCCATCCATTGTTCGAGCTTCTGCAAAGCACCAGGTCGTTGCCGGAACAGTAAAAGCATCGAGCAGCTAAGGTCCTCTTCTGTTATCCCATAAGCCTCCGGTGGCCATGTCATC
>Ga0307510_10012249_pt1 | contig 10166 bp, 9 predicted proteins | sample 12_EM_MG_FD_207224 | JGI IMG/M metagenome (GOLD analysis project Ga0307510, IMG submission 207224) | Populus trichocarpa ectomycorrhiza microbial communities from riparian zone in the Pacific Northwest, United States - 12_EM | ecosystem: Host-associated > Plants > Roots > Unclassified | place...
CCGACTTCGCGAAGTCGCAAGGCTTTCTCGGCGGCAAGATGCCGCTGCAGCACGGGCCGGCCGAACGCGAGGAAGGCTTCAAGAAGAACATCGACAAGCTCGCCGACATGCGCGCCAAGGTCGGCCCAGACTTCTGGCTGATGTTCGACTGCTGGATGAGCCTGGACATCGACTACGCGACCCGCCTGGCCAGCGTTGCGCACAACGAGTTCGGGCTGAAGTGGATAGAAGAAGCGCTGCCGCCGGACGACTACTGGGGCTACGCCGAACTGCGCCGCAACGTGCCGCGCGGCATGCTGGTCAGCAGCGGCGAGCACGAGGCCACGCGCTGGGGTTTTCGCATGCTGCTCGAGATGGAATGCTGCGACATCCTGCAGCCCGACGTGGGCTGGTGCGGCGGCATCACCGAGCTGATCAAGATCTCGGCGCTGGCCGATGCGCACGGCAAGCTGGTGGTACCGCACGGCTCGTCGGTCTACAGCTACCACTTCGTGATCACGCGGCACAACAGCCCGTTCGCCGAGTTCCTGAACATGTCGCACGACGCGGACCAGATCGTGCCGATGTTCCACCCGCAGTTGCTCGACGAGCCGGTGCCGGTGAATGGCAAGATGAAGGCCTCGGCGCTGGACGCGCCGGGCTTCGGCGTGCGGCTCAATCCGGAGTGCCAGTTGCACCGGCCGTTCCCACGCTGACGGCAGCGACACAAGATCGACAACACCAGAACATCTGAGACAGGAGACGCAGCCATGCTGCTGAAGGACAAGGTCGTGGTCGTCACCGGCGGCTCGCGCGGCATCGGCCGTGCGATCGCGATCGAGTGCGCGCGGCATGGCGCCAACGTGGCGATCAACTACGCGCACGATCCGGTCAAGCCGGGGCAGCCCTCGCCCGCGACCGAGGTCGTCGCCGCGATCGAGGCGCTCGGCCGCCGCGCGATCGCGGTCAAGGGCGACATCGCGCAGCCCGAGACTGCACAGGCGCTGGTCGATGCGGCGGTGGCCGCGTTCGGCGGTGTCGACATGGCCGTGGCAAACGCCGGCGTGTGCCAGTTCCACGATTTCCTCAGCATGCCGGCCGAGCTCTTGCGGCAGACGATCGCGATCAATCTCGAAGGCACCTACTTTCTCGCACAGGCGGCCGGCAATCGCATGAAGGACCAGGGCCGCGGCGGGTCCATCGTCGCGATCAGCTCGATCAGCGCGCTGGTGGGCGGCGAGTTCCAGAGCCACTACACGCCGACCAAGGCAGGCCAGCGTTCGCTGATGCAGTCGGCCGCGATCTCGCTCGGCCGCCACGGCATCCGCTGCAACTCGGTGCTGCCCGGCACCATCGTCACCGACATCAACCGAGACGACCTCACGCCGGAGAAGACCGCCTACTTCAACGGCCGCATCCCGCTCGGCCGGCTCGGCCAGCCGGAGGACATCGCCGGCAGCGTCGTGTTCCTCGGCTCCGATCTCGCGCGCTACATCACCGGCGCCGAGATCCTCGTCGATGGCGGCATGTTCGTGAACCTGCAATGAGCGCCGACCGCGTGCTGCGGGTCGTCGACCCGCACATCCACTGGTGGAACCTGGAGCGGCTGCACTATCCGTGGCTGGCCGATCCGAAGCCCACCTTCGGCGGCGACAACCGCCTGCTCGCGCACACCTACGAGCCGGCGCAGTTCGATGCCGACACCGCCGGCGTCGAGGTGCTCGGCGTCGTGCATGTGGACGCCGGCCACGACGCGGCCAACCCGCTCGCCGAGACGCGCTGGCTGGAGTCGCTCGCTGCCGGATTCGGCCGGCCGCTGGGCATCGTCGCCTACGCCGATCTGTCGCGGCCCGATGCAGGTGAGGTGCTCGCGGCGCAGGCCGCGCATCCGCATGTGCGCGGCATCCGCCAGATCCTGAACGTGCACGCCGATCCGCACTACGACTACGTGGGCCGCCACTTCATGCGCGAGCCCGCGTGGCGTGCCGGCTTCGGGCTGCTGCAGCGGCATGGCCTGTCGTTCGACCTGCAGATCTATCCGTCGCAGATGGCCGAGGCGCGCGAACTCGCGCTGGGGCATCCCGGCACGACGCTGATCGTGAACCACACCGGCATGTTCGTCGACCGCGGCAGCGTGGCCGGCTGGCGCGCCTGGCGCGACGGCCTGCGCGGTCTCGCGCAGTGCACCAACGTGATGGTCAAGATCAGCGGGCTGGGCATGGTCGACCACAGCTGGTCGCTCGAGAGCATCCGGCCTTATGTGCTCGAGACCATCGATGCGTTTGGCACCGCGCGCTGCATGTTCGCGTCCAACTTCCCGGTGGACAAGCTGCACGGCAGCTACGCGGGCATCTGGTCGGCGTTTGCGCGCGTCGTGGCCGATGCGAGCGAGGCCGAGCATGCCGCGCTGTTCCGCGACAACGCGCGCCGCATCTACCGAATCTGAGTTCCCGCATTTCGAATTCGTGTTTTCTTCCGTTCTTTGACAGCCATAAAAAAGGAGACAGTCCCATGAAATCGATTCAACGTGTGATCGCCCTCGCCGCCGCCGCTGTGCTGGCCCTGCAGCTCGGCCCGGTCTTCGCGGCCGACAAGATGAAGATCGCGATGGTCGTGAAGAGCCTGGGCAACGGCTTCTTCGACGCCGCGCACGAAGGCGGCAAGGAAGCCGCGAAGGAGCTCGGCGATGTCGAGCTGATCTACACCGGCCCGACCGCGGCCACCGCCGAGGCGCAGATCGAGGTGCTGAACTCGCTGATCAGCCAGAAGGTCGACGCGCTCGTGATCTCGGCCAACGACAAGGACGCGCTGATCCCGATCACCAAGCGCGCCACGCAGCGCGGCATCAAGGTGATCTCGTTCGACAGCGGCATCGGCGCGGGCGGCCGCATCCTGCAGCTCAATCCATCGAACAACGCGCTGATCGGCACCAAGCTGGCCGAGATGGCGGCCGAGGCCTCGGGCGGCAGCGGCGACATCGCGGTGCTCTCGGCCACCGCGCAGGCGACGAACCAGAACATCTGGATCGGCGAGCTGAAGAAGGCGCTCGCCAAGCCCGAGTTCGCCAAGCTCAAGCTGGTGGCCACGGTGTACGGCGACGACCAGTCCGACAAGAGCTACCGCGAAGCGCAGGGCCTGCTGCGCAGCAACCCGAACCTGAAGGTGATCGTGGCGCCGACCACGGTGGGCATCGTCGCGGCCTCGAAGGCGGTGGCCGACGAGAAGCTGATCGGCAAGGTCTTCGTCACCGGGCTGGGGCTGCCGTCGGAGATGGCCGGCCACGTGAAGAGCGGCGCGGTCAAGAGCTTCGCGATCTGGAACCCGATCGACCTCGGCTACACCGCGACCTACATCGCGCACGAGGCCGTCAAGGGCAAGGTGACGGGCAAGGAAGGCGAGCAGATCGCCGCCGGCCGCATGGGCAAGGTGACCGTCGAGGCCAACGGCGAAGCCGCGATGGCGCCGCCGTTCACCTACAACGCCGGCAACGTCGAGAAGTTCGCGAAGATCTTCTGATGCCCGAGACGCTGCCCGCCGTGCCCGCGGGCGCGGCGCCCATGCTGGTGATGGCGGGCGTCAGCAAGCGCTTCGGCGGCGTGCGCGCGCTGACCGACATGCGGCTCACCGCGAATGCCGGCGAGGTCGTGGCGCTGGTCGGCGAGAACGGTGCGGGCAAGTCGACGATGGTGAAGATCCTCACCGGCATCCATCCGCTGGATGCCGGCGAGGTGCGCCTGCAGGGCGAGCAAATCGTGCTCGACAGCCCGCTCGCCGCGATGCGCGCCGGCATCACCGCGGTGCACCAGGAAACCGTGATGTTCGACGAGCTCAGCGTCGCCGAGAACATCTTCATGGGCCACCACCCGAAGACGCGCGGCTGGCTGCCGCGCGTGGACTGGGCGCGCATGCAGCGCGAGGCCGCGGCGCTGTTCGAGCGCCTGGAGGTGCAGCTCTCGCCGCGCGCACGCGTGAAGGACCTCAGCATCGCGCAGCGCCACTTCATCGAGATCGCGCGTGCGCTCGCACAGGATGCGCGCGTGGTCATCATGGACGAGCCGAGCGCGGCGCTGTCGCGGCGCGAGATCCACGAGCTCTACCGCATCATCGGCCAGCTCAAGGCGCACGGCACCGCAGTGATCTTCATCACGCACAAGTTCGACGAGATCTTCGCGGTGGCCGACCGCTACACCGTGATGCGCGACGGCGAGTTCGTCGGCGAGGGTCGCATCGAAGACACCGACGAACAGAAGCTGATCTCGATGATGGTGGGCCGCGCGGTGACGCAGACCTATCCCAAGCAGAGCGCCGCGATCGGCGACACCGTGCTCGAAGTGCGCGACCTCTCGCACCCGACCGAGTTCGACGCCATCAGCTTCGGCGTGCGCCGCGGCGAGATCCTCGGCTTCTACGGCCTGATCGGGGCCGGCCGCTCCGAAGTGATGCAGGCGCTGTTCGGCCTCACCGCGCCCAGCCGCGGCGAGATCCTCCTCGATGGTGTGAAGCTCGCCATCGCCTCGCCCGACGACGCGATCGCCAGCGGCATCGCCTACGTGCCGGAAGACCGCCAGCACCAGGGCGTGCATCTCGGCCTGCCGATACGCGACAACGTGACGCTGCCACAGCTCGGCCGCTTCGGCGTGTGGCTGCTCGGCAAGAACCGGCAGGAGCTCGCGCTGACGCGCAGCTACAGCGAGCGCCTCGAACTCAAGGCCGCGAACTTCGACCAGACCGTGTCGGAGTTGTCCGGCGGCAATCAGCAGAAGGTGGTGCTGGCCAAGTGGCTCGCGACCAAGCCCAAGGTCATCATCATCGACGAGCCGACCAAGGGCATCGACGTGGGCTCCAAGGCCGCCGTGCACCAGTTCATCGGCGAGCTGGTGACGCAGGGGCTGGCGGTGATCATGGTGTCGTCGGAGCTGCCGGAGATCCTTGGCCTCGCCGACCGCATCGTCGTGATGCACCAGGGCCGCATCCGCCGCGAATTCACGCGCGCGCAGGCCAGCACCGAAGCGGTGGCGGGCGCCGCGATGGGGGCGGGCGCATGACGCGGTGGACGGCGTGGCTGCGCCAGCGCGAGGTGCAGCTCGCGTTCATCCTCGCGCTGCTGATCGCGGTGATCGCGCTGCGCGCGCCGGTGTTCCTGAGCGCCCGGAGCATCGACAACCTGCTCACCGATTCGGCCATCCTGGTGATGATGGTGCTGGCGCAGATGCTGGTGATCCTGACGCGCGGCATCGACCTCTCGGTGGCCGCCAACCTCGCGCTGTGCGGCATGGTGTCGGCCCTCATCGGCAAGAATTTTCCCGGGTTGCCGCTGGCGTTTGTGCTGATCGCGACGATGGCCTGCGGCCTCGCGCTCGGCGCGCTCAACGGCGCGCTGATCGGCCTACTGAGGTTGCCGCCCATCGTCGTGACGCTGGGCAGCATGAGCGTGTTCCGCGGTGCGATCTTCGTGCTCTCCGGCGGCGCGTGGGTGTCGTCGCATCAGATGACGGCGTCGTTCATCGGCTTTCCACTGGAGCGTTTGTTCGGCCTCACGCACCTGGTGTGGTTCGCGGTCGCGGCGGCGCTGCTCGGGTGGCACCTCACGCGCAACACGCGCTTCGGGCGCGAGCTCTACGCGATCGGCAACGACCCGGTCTCGGCGCGCTACGTCGGCGTGCCGATGGCGCGGCGGCTGTTCAGCGTCTATGCGCTCTCGGGACTGGTGGCGGGGCTGTGCGGCTACCTCTGGGTCGCGCGCTACGCGGTCGCGTTCACCGAGATCGCCAACGGCTTCGAGCTCAGCGTGATCGCGGCCTGCGTGATCGGCGGCATCAGCATCGCCGGCGGCGTGGGCTCGGTGCTCGGCGCGGTGCTGGGCGCGCTGTTCCTCGGCGTGATCGCGAACGCGCTGCCGGTGGTGCAGGTCTCGCCGTTCTGGCAGAGCGCGATCACCGGCACCGTGATCGTGGTCGCGGTCGTGCTGAACGCGCGCGAAGGCAAGCGCGCCGGCAAGCAGATCCTGCTGCGGCATGAATCGCGCGTGGAGTCGGCGACTCCGACGACGCCGGGGGCAACAACGGCACGCGAGGTGCGAGCATGAGCGAGCTGACGAGTGGGCCTGCCAAGCACCGCATCGCCGACGGCGCCGGCTTCGGCTGGGGCCGGCTGCTGCGGCGCTGGGAGACGCTGCTGCTCGCGGTACTGGCGCTGGTGATCGTCGTCGGCACCATCGGCCTGCGCGACTTCCTCGACCCGTACAACCTCGCCGACGCGACCTTCAACTTCAGCGAGAAGGCGCTGATCGCACTCGCGATGGCGCTGCTGATCATCGTGCGCGAGATCGACATCTCGGTTTCCGCGATCATCGCGGTGGCCTCGGTCGCGATGGGCTATGCCAACACGCAGGGCGTGCCACCGCTCGGACTGGCGCTGATCGGCCTGGGCGTGGGCGCGCTGTGCGGCGCCTTCAACGGCGTGCTGGTCACGCGGCTGGGCATTCCGTCGATCGTGGTGACGATAGGCACGATGTCGCTGTACCGCGGCATCGCGCTGGTGGTGCTCGGCGACCAGGCCTACACCAACTACCCGCCCGCGCTGAGCGACTGGGGCCAGGGCTACTGGGCCGGCATCCCGCGCGAGTTCGTCGTGCTGCTGGTGTTCGTCGCGCTGTTCGCGCTGCTGCTGCATGGCACGACCTTCGGGCGGCGCCTGTACGCGATCGGATCGAACCCTGTCGCGGCGCGCTTCTCGGGGATACGCGTCGACCGCATCCGGCTCGCGCTCTTCATCCTGGTCGGCACGATGTCGGGCCTGGCGGCGGTGCTGCTGACGGCGCGCATCGGCAGCACGCGGCCCAACATCGCACTCGGCTGGGAGCTGGAGGCGATCACGATGGTGATCCTCGGCGGCGTCAGCATCGCGGGCGGCGCGGGCACCATCGCCGGCGTGCTGCTCGCAGTGTTCACGCTCGGCATGGTGACGTATGCGCTCGGCCTGGCCAACGTGCCGGGCATCATCATGACCATCGTGATCGGCGCGCTGCTGCTGGTGACGATCACGGTGCCGGCGTTGCTGCTGCGTTGGCGCGGCGGCGCGCCGCGCCGTTGACGACGCCGCGGAGGAGAGCCGCGCCGGTGCAGCGGCCGCTGCAGCGGGTGTTTCACCTCGACTGAGTCAGTGCGGCTTGGCGCGCGGCAGCGCCTGCGTGATCACCAGCAGCAGCGAGGTCACGGCCACGATCAGCGTCGAGATCGCCGCGATGGTCGGGTCGACCTGGTCGCGCAGCGCGTTGAACATGTTGCGCGTGAGCGTGGAGTGGTCGCCACCCGAGATGAACAGCGACACGACGATCTCGTCGAACGAGGTCAGGAACGCGAGCACCGCGCCGGTGGCCACGGTGAAGCGGATCTGCGGCAGCGTGACCAGCATGAAGGCCTGAAAGCGCGACGCGCCCAGGCTGCGCGCGACGCGCTCCTGGTTCATGTCGAAGGTCTTGAGCGCCGAGCTGACCACCATCATCACGACCGGCAGCGCGAGCATGCTGTGCGCCAGCACCAGGCCCAGCAGTGTGTTCACGAGGTGCAGCTTCACATACGCGTAGAACACGCCGATGCCGATCAGGATCACCGGGATCACGATGGGCGTGAGCAGCAGCATCGTCAGCGCGTTCGCGAAGCGCGTGCGCGAGGCCTGCAGCCCGTAGGCGGCCAGCACGCCCAGCGGCGTGGCCAGCAGCGCGGTCAGCACGCCGGCCTTCAGCGACGTGGCGGTGGCCTGCATCCACGCCGCCGACGCGAAGTAGCTTTCGTACCAGCGCAGCGACCACTGCTTGGGCGGGAACTCCAGGTACTGCGCGCCCGAGAAGCTCATCGGGATCACCAGCAGCGTGGGCACGACGAGGAACACCATCACCGCCACCGCGAGGGCATACAGCCACAGCCGCGCGGCGTGCGTGATCTGCGTGGCGGTGGCGGGCCGCTGCAGCCAGCTCATCGCGTGCCCCCGCCACGCAACACACCCTCGAGCCGCAGCAGCTTCGAGGCCACGAACAGGATCAGCGTGGTCAGCACCAGCAGCACGACGCCGAGCGCGCTCGCCGCGCCCCAGTTGAAGAACAGCTCGATGTCGCTTGCGATGCGGGTCGAGACCATGATGACCTTGCCGCCGCCGAGCACTGCCGGCGTGATGTAGAAACCCAGGCACAGGATGAACACGATCAGCGCGCCGGTGCTCAGACCCGGCAGCGAGAGCGGGAAGAAAACGCGGCGGAAGGTCTGCGCCGGCGTGGCGCCGAGGTTGGCGGCGGCCTTCAGCAGATCGCGGTCGATCGCGCACATCGCGGCATACAGCGGCATCACCAGAAAGGGCAGCATCACGTGCACCGTGCCCACCAGCGTGCCGGTGAGGTTGTGCACCAGCGCGAGCGGTTCGTCCCACCAGCCGAGCGACATGCCCCAGCTGTTGATCAGCCCGCGCCGCTGCAGCAGCACCAGCCACGCATAGGTGCGCACCAGCATCGAGGTCCACAGCGGCAGCATCACCGCGATCATGCAGAGGTTGGCCGTGCGCTTGGGCAGCTCGGACAGGAAGTACGCGAGCGGGTAGCCCAGCAGCACGCAGATCGCGGTCGTGAGCGCGCTGACCTGAAAGGTGGTGACGAAGGTGCGCGCATAGGAAGGCTGCTCCCACATGCGGCGGTAGTGTTCGAGGCTGAAGCTGCCGGCATCGGATTGCGTCGACAGATAGAACAGCCACGCCACCGGCACGACCATGATGATGGTGACCAGCACGACGGCCGGCGACACCAGGCCGAGCAGGCGGCGCCGCTCCCAGGCGTCGGCACTGCGCAGCGCGCGCGCGTTCGGCGGCGCGCCGGCGCTGGGCAGCATCGCATCGACGGCCACGCCGGCCGATGCGCTCGTCACGCCGCGCTCTCCGCCGGCAGCAGCACCGTGTCGCGCGGCGCGAGGCCGAGCGTGAGCCGGGCGCCGGGTTCGAGCGCGCCGTTGGCCGAGTCGCCGAGCGAGGTGCAGCGCACGCCGACGACGGTGCCATCGGCCAGCGTCACCTGCAGCAGCGAGCTGTCGCCCTGATACACCGCGGCGTTCAGCTTCGCATCGAGCAGGTTCAGGCCCTCCGCGTGGCCGGGCGACAGCACCTGCAGCCGCTCGGGCCGCAGCATCATCAGGCGCGGGCCATCGGCCTCGGCGGTGGCCGGTGCGAGCGTGCGCCCGCCGAACGCGACCGCGCCGGCGGCGACCGTCACCGGCACGAAGGTCGACTCGCCGATGAACTCGGCGACGAAGCGGTTCGCCGGCCGCTCGTAGATCTCGCGCGGCGCGGCCAGCTGCATGATGCGGCCACCGTTGATGACGGCGATGCGGTCGGACATCGTCAGCGCCTCGCGCTGGTCGTGCGTGACATACACCGTGGTCATGCCGAGCTGGTCGTGCAGCTGGCGCAGCTCGAACTGCATGTGCTCGCGCAGCTGCTTGTCGAGCGCCGAGAGCGGCTCGTCCATCAGCATGATGCGCGGCTCGAACACCATCGCGCGTGCCAGTGCCACGCGCTGGCGCTGCCCGCCCGAGAGCTGATCGACACCGCGCGCGCCGTAGCCGCCCAGCCGGACCATCTCGAGCGCCTTCTCGACGCGCTGCGCCGCCTCCGCGCCCTTGACGCCACGCAGCGTGAGCGGGAACGCGACGTTGCCGGCCACCGTCATGTGAGGGAACAGCGCGTAGTTCTGGAACACCATGCCCACATCGCGCCGGTGCGGCGGCGTGCAGATCATCTCGGTCTCGCCGAACTTCAGGCTGCCGCTGTCGGGCCGCGTGAAGCCGGCGAGCACCGTGAGCAGCGTGGTCTTGCCCGAGCCCGAAGGCCCGAGCAGCGTCAGGAACTCGCCGCTGCGGATGTCCAGGTCGATGTGATCCAGCGCATGGGCATCGCCGTAGCGCTTGGTCAGCTGCCGGATGCTGATCGGCAGCGACGAACTTCGAACCATGGGGCGGCCTTTCTGTGTGGGTCTTGTCGGCGCCGAGTCTGCCTCATTCGGTCAGCATGTTCTGGTAAAGCTCGGCGGCACGCGCCTCGAACTTGGTGTACCAGGCCAGGTCGATCACCAGCTGCTTCGCGGCGTTGTCCGGGTGCGAGGGCAAGGTCTTCGCATAGGCCGCGGGGATCGCGCCGCCTTCGTAGGCCTT
>Ga0307510_10012250_pt1 | contig 10166 bp, 11 predicted proteins | sample 12_EM_MG_FD_207224 | JGI IMG/M metagenome (GOLD analysis project Ga0307510, IMG submission 207224) | Populus trichocarpa ectomycorrhiza microbial communities from riparian zone in the Pacific Northwest, United States - 12_EM | ecosystem: Host-associated > Plants > Roots > Unclassified | place...
CGCCGGCTTGCGCGTGCCATCTGGTCCCCGGTCGGGACCGGGATCCTGGCCGGCGGAGGCTTTCGAGAGCCTGCCGATGTAATGCGTCCAGCCCTTGGCATGGGCATCGCGTTGCGCGGCGCTGGGAAGGCCACTATGCGTCATGCGCAGCAGCGTGCCGCCATCCTGTTCGAGCAAATCGATTTCGATCAGGCTCGATCCCGGCGGCACCTCTTCGTCGGTCTCCCAGCCAAAACTGTAGGCGAGGCGGTGCACTGGCACGACCTCGCGGAAGGCGCCGCGTGCCGTCATGTGGCCAACGCCTTTCAGGAGATAGATCCCGCCCGGATGCATCTCGGTGCTCGCCTCGGTCCCCATCCATTGCACGATCTTGTCGGGATCGGTCAGGAAGGCGAACACGCTGGCGCGCGGCGCGGCAATATGGGTTTCGCGTTGGACCACAAACGATTCAGGCATCGAAAACCTCGTTGGCCATTGGCATGACGGACGGTGCCGTCCATGCCAACATAGGTCCGCACGCGAATTTACCAAGTGCCGCGGGTGACAATGAGACGCCGCTGCCACATGATCGATCCATGCAACTGACTTCCACGCTTGCCTGGCTGGTCGATGCGGCCGCCGCTTCGCCGGCCGCCGACCGGTTCCTCGCCGAACTCGGCGCGCATCTGATCGGGGATGACCTGCCGCTTGCCGGTGGTGCCCTGACCCTTGCCGTCCCGCACCCGATCATCGCCCGCCGCACCTGGCTGTGGCGGGCCGGGAACGGCGAAGTGATCGAGGCGGTGGGATTTGCAGGATTTGCCAGCGCAGGGCCAAAAGACTCCACTGGCGATGCCGGTCGCCGCTGGCTGGCCGGGCTCGCGGGCGGCGCGGTGCATGAAGATTTGGCCGGTGCGGGACCGGACGCGCCGGTGCTCGGTTGGATCGGCCCGCGCCCGTTCACCGAAGCCGAAGTCGGGCGGCTGCGCGAGGCCACCCGTTTTGCCGCCGCACCCCTCGCGGCCCTTTCCGCGCGCGCGACGCTGACCGCAGCACTCGAGGCCTATCTCGGCCGGCGCAGTGCTGCGCGCGTGCTGGCCGGGCCGCTGCGGCGCGATGTCGGCGAAACCATCCGTGCCGCGCTGCTCTATGCTGATTTGCGCAACTTCACCGCGCTGTCCGAGGCCGCGCCGCCGGCCGATGTCATCACCGCGCTGGATGCCTGGTTCGATTGCATGGCCGGCTCCGTTCATGCATTCGGCGGCGAAGTGCTGAAATTCATCGGCGACGGCATGCTGGCGATCTTTCCGGTGACCGCCGACAAGCCGCGCAATGCCTGCGACGCCGCGCTACGCGCGGTCTCGTCGGCGCAGGCCGGCATGGCGCATCTCGATCTGGCGAGGCGAGGGCAGGGGCTGCCATCGCTGGATTTCGGCGCAGCCCTTCATCTTGGCGAGATTTTGTGGGGCAATGTCGGGGCGGCGGACCGGTTGGATTTCACCGCGATCGGGCCGGCGGTCAATCTGGTCAGCCGGCTGGAGGGTCTTTGCCGGCCGCTCGGCCGAACGGTTTTGGTTTCCGGCGCGGTCGCCACGGAAGCCACCGCAAAGCTGATGCCGCTGGGAACGCATCCGCTGCGCGGCATCGCCGCGCCGTGCGACGTCTACACCGTGCTGGACGGCTAGCGCCGGAACCCAATCACGAAGAAGTTAAACCGATCGGTTGACAATCCGGCTCGGGCGTCTATGTTAAACCACATGGTTGAACAAAACGCCTATCTCGACGCCGTATTCCATGCCCTCGCGGACCCGACGCGGCGAGCCATGCTCGGCCAGCTTGCGGAACGGGAACTGACGATCGGGGAACTGGCGACCCCGTTCAGCATGAGTTTTGCGGGCGCCTCCAAACACGTCCGGGTGCTGGAGAATGCCGGGCTGGTGACGCGCGAGATCCGCGGCCGCACCCATCACTGCCGCCTGCAAGCGGCGCGGCTGGCCGAAGCCGATGCGTGGCTCAGGCGTTATGAGCGCTTCTGGAGCGAAAAGCTCGACGCCTTGGAATCCCTGCTGCTCGCGGAAGACGCGGCGAACGCAAAGAAGACGAGCGAAAAAACGAACAAGAAGGTGAAGGAGTAGAACGATGGACGCACTTACGAATCCCGATGCCTATGGCGCGCTGATCGAACCCACCACGCTGAAGATCCAGCGGCTGCTGCCCGGTCCGGTCGAGCGCATCTGGGCCTATCTCACCGACAGCGACCTGCGCCGTAAATGGCTGGCCGCGGGCGCGATGGAGATGAAGCTTGGCGCGCCGTTCGAACTCACCTGGCGCAACGATGAACTCAGCGATCCGCCCGGCGCGCGGCCGGACGGCTTCCCTGAAGCGCACAGCATGCAAAGCCGGATCACCGAACTCGATCCGATGCGCAAGCTCTCCCTCGCCTGGAACAACAGCGGCGACGTGACGTTCGAACTGGAGCCGAAGGGCAAAGGCGTGCTGCTGACCGTGATTCACCGCCGTCTGCCCGACCGCGCGATGATGACCAAGGTCGGCGCCGGCTGGCACATGCACCTCGATACGCTGGTCGCCCGCGCCACGGGCACTGCGCCGGCGCCGTTCTGGGAAGGCTGGAGCCGCCTTCAGAAGGAATACGACAAGCGGCTGCCGCTCTGACGCCGCAAGTCGACGCACACAACAAAAAACAACGGAGGTTAGTCATGAAGACTTGTGTCGTATCAAAGCAGGAGTGGGAAGCCGCGCGCGAGCAGATGCTCGTAAAAGAGAAAGCTATGACCCGCGCGCGCGACGCGCTTGCCGCCGAACGGCGGCGGATGCCGTGGATGGCCGTGGAGAAGACGTATTCGTTCGATGGACCCAATGGCAAAGCGAGCCTGGCGGACCTGTTCGACGGCCGCCGCCAGTTGATCGTCTACCGCGCGTTCTACGAGCCCGGCGTGTTCGGCTGGCCCGACCATGCCTGCCGCGGCTGCTCGATGGTGGCCGACCAGGTTGCCCATCTCGCGCATTTGAACGCGCGTGACACCACGCTCGTGTTCGTCTCGCGCGCGCCGCAGGCCGACATCGCACGGCTGAAAAAGCGGATGGATTGGAATATCCCCTGGTACACCGTCACGGACAGCTTCGACGCTGACCACAGCGTCGGCGAATGGCACGGCACCAACGTGTTCATCCGCGACGGCGGCAAGATCTTCCGCACCTACTTCATCAACAACCGCGGCGACGAGCAGATGGGGGGTACCTGGAACTACCTCGACATCACGCCGCTCGGCCGGCAGGAGGTCTGGGAGGACTCGCCCGAGGGTTATCCGCAGACGCCAACCTACAAATGGTGGAACTGGCACGACAGTTACGACCCGGGCGCCGCGCCCGACAAGAGATGGGTCGAGGTGTCGGACGCGGGCGAGGCCGCCATGCGGAAACACGCCAGCTAGAGGCGCGCCATCACGCACGCGAGGGAGAGAAACATGAGCGAGACTCATCCCGGCACACCCGGCTTCGGCGCCGCCGATTTTCTCTGCCTCGCGGCGGCGCCGACCTTCGCGGTCATGGCGTTGCTGACATGTGTCGGGGGTGGCGGACCGGCGGATGCGTTGTGTTCGATCGCGGGCGCGTCACCGCTGAGTGGAATGGTCCCGATGTATTTGCTGATGAGCGCCTTCCACCTGGCGCCCTGGTTAAAGCTGATCTCCCGCCGGCGAAGCATCGTCTGACGGTCCTGATCCGGCGTTCGAAATCACCGAAAGGGAAAACATGAGCGAAGCTTACAGCGGCGGCTGCGCCTGCGGCGCGGTCCGTTATGAAATCGCGGGCGAACCTGTCTTCATGAACCACTGCCAGTGCCTGGATTGCCAGCACAGGAGCGGGACCGGGCACGGGTCATACCTGAGCTTCATGGGCCGGCAGAGCGTCAAGCTCGCAGGAAAGGCGGCGCAGTGCGACGTCGTTGCCGATAGCGGAAATGTGAAGACGCACAGCTTCTGCCCGGCCTGCGGCTCGCCGGTCTATCTGACGTTTGCGGCGATGCCGGACCTGTTCACCGTGCACGCGACCAGCCTCGACGATCCCTCCCGCTTCAGGCCGCAAGCCGTCACCTACGGCGTGCGCGGTTTCGCCTGGGACCATCTCGATCCGGCGATGCCGACATTCGACAAGATGCCGCCGGCTGGTGTTTGAACCTCACGAAAATATTATCCTGCGCCTGTCGCCTTTGGCATTTCCCGTTCGTCTTGAGCGGAGAAGCGCCAAAATGGAGATATGAAATGGAGCAATCTCGCTATCGCTGGGTCATTGTGGCAGCAGGTGGCACGCTGGGTTGCGTCGCGGCCGGCGCGATGTTTTCGCTGCCGGTCCTGCTGCAACCGATCGTGCGCGATACCGGCTGGTCGGTCGCCGGCGTGTCGAGCGCGATGACGATTGGCTTCCTCGCAATGGCCTGTTGCAGCATGGCCTGGGGCACGCTGTCCGACCGCTGGGGGCCGCGGCCGGTGGTGCTGACGGGATCGGTGGTGATGGCGGCGAGCCTTGTGCTCGCAAGCCAGGCGACCTCGCTGTTCGCGTTCCAGTTCATCTTCGGCGTGCTGGTCGGCGGCTCGATCGCTGCGATCTTCGCGCCGATGATGGCCACCGTCACCGGCTGGTTCGATACCCATCGCAGCCTCGCGGTCTCATTGGTGTCGGCCGGCATGGGGATAGCGCCGATGACGATGGCGCCGCTGGTGGCCTGGCTGGTCTCGTCCCATGATTGGCGAACGACGATGCAAATCGTCGCCGGCATCGTTGCCGTCATCATGATCCCGGTCGCGCTGTTGGTACGGCGTCCGCCGGCGCTGGCGGTAGGCAACGCCGTAACCCCGCAAAGTGGCGGGCCGCAGGCCGAGATGTCGGTGGGCCAGGCGGTCCGCTCGCCGCAGTTCATCATCCTGCTGCTGACCAATTTTTTCTGCTGCGCCACCCACTCGGGACCGATCATCCACACCGTAAGTTATGCGGTCACCTGCGGCATCCCGCTGGTCGCCGCGGTTTCGATCTACAGTCTCGAAGGGTTTGCCGGTCTGTTCGGCCGCATCGGCTTCGGCGTCCTCGGCGACCGGCTCGGCGCTAAGCGCGTGCTGGTGGCGGGATTGCTGGCTCAGGCCTTCGGAGCGCTGGCCTATGCGTTCGTCCGCGAACTCGCCGCCTTCTATGCAGTTGCCGCCGTGTTCGGCTTCATCTATGCCGGCACCATGCCGCTCTATGCTGCGATCGCGCGGGAAAATTTCCCATTGAAGATGATGGGCACCGTGATCGGTGGCACCGCCATGGCGGGAAGCCTCGGCATGGCCACGGGACCGATAGCCGGCGGTCTGATCTACGACAGCCTCGGCAGCTACACGTGGCTCTATGTCGGCTCCTGGGCCATGGGACTTGGCGCGTTCCTGATCGCGATGACCTTCAGGCCGTTTCCGAAGGCAAATCCGACGGTGCAAGCCGCTCCCGTGCCGGCCTCGGCATGAACCATTGAGCAAAACCCGGGCGCGTGTTGGCGCGCCCGGGATCGTTGTTGAAGATGGGGATCAATGCATCGTCTCTTCCGATGCCGCGATCCACGCGATCACGGCCTCCGAGAAGCCGTTCACGCGCGTCCACTCGCCGTGCCCGACCCCGTGCTGGTACGAGGCCACGTTCACCATAGTGCCGCGTGCCTTGGGGACGGGGACCGCGTCGTGGCTCTGCTCGTCGGTGAAGACGATCAGGCGATCGCCCTTGCGGTCGATCTCCGCCACGGCCTTGCCGAGATAGGTCCCGCCATGCGGCTGCGAGTTGATGATCGCATCGCGCAGCGCGAAACCGCGGCGGGGAGGGACCTTCACGACCTCATTGCTGAACGTGAAGATTTCCACCTCGTCGCACACCTCGCGGGCGAGGATCGCCAGACCACAGGCCGCTTCAGCCCGCGTCATCTCCGACTGCGCGGAGAGTGTCGCGAACATCGATCCCGACACGTCGATCAGGAGCCGCGTCCGGCCGGGAAGCCGCACCAGGCCCTTGAGCGACTTCAGCATCGCGGCTTCGAGCTCGGGCTCGAAATCCGGCGCATAGCGCGCCGCCGTGATGAAGCGGTACGGCAGCACGCGGTCGGTGCGCATCGCGTCGATGGCGTCCGCGATGGTCTGGCGCGGCACCTCCGCCTTCTGCATCAGGCGCAGATTGCGGAGCAGCGCCAGCCCACCGAGCCGGTTCTCGGCGATCAACCGCTCGAAGGTCGCGCGCTTGTCCTTGCCGGACGAGAGCGAAACCTCCCAGGTGTCGGCGGAAGAAAGCTCGCCATCGACGAGCTGCTTCCAGACCTTGGCCTGGTCCGCGTCCTTCGGCTTGGCATGCACCAGGAACAGAACGTCCCTGATCCGCACCGCGCCGTCGCGGTCATACTTGGCGAGCTGATAGGCGTCGAACTTGGTGAGCGCGCGCGCCAGGCCCTTCTTGACCTGCGCCGAGACCGGCTGACGCTTGCGCTGCTGCTGCGGGCCGAGCGCATCCGCCCAGTAGATCGCAAGCAGCTCCGTCATCTCGTCGGGACGCTGGATCACACGGGCCAGCGTGTCGGCGACCAGCGCGCGGTGCTTCTCGTGCCGCGCCATCTCGCGCACCACGAGCAGCGGTGCATGCCGAAGCTTCATCTGCTCGCGGGCCTCGATGGCGAGCGTGGCCACGCGCTCGGGCGCGACCTTCGGCACCAGCGCCTTGATCCGCTCGGCGATGGCGACGCCGTCCTCATAGAACTGGTTCTCCCACAGGAGGCAGTTCATCAGCGCGCGCTTCAGCTCCATCTCGGGGGTGAAGCGCTTTGCCCGCGCGCCCTCCCGCGTGAAGGCGCGAACGATCTTGTTGAGCCTGACCATGATGGCCTCCTCTGGGTTGAGTATGGATTGAAAAAAAGTCGCCGGGGAACAGGCGAGGCTGAACTGCCCTTGCGGGCGGCCACATGCTCTACCACTGAGCTACGGACTTTCGTTCGGGAGGATTCGAACCTCCGACATTGCGATTACGAAGTAACAGCGCTCTTCACCACCGGCTTGGAAGAACACGATCCGGGAACAGGCGATGCTGAGACCCCGATCGGCAGCTTACCCTGCCGGTCAGGAAGCGCTCTACCGCTGAGCTACCGGCGCACATGACGCCGGACGGGATTCGAACCCGCGACCTCTCGTTTCACAGACGATGTAACAGCGATCTTCACCACGGATCGTGATGGGAGTTGGCGGGGAACTGGCGATGCTGTTGCTGCTCCCGAGGAGCCTCTGCCACGGCACTTCTGCCGGCGGGAATTGAACCCGCGTCTCCGAGCCGCCAAGGCGGCCGGCGCATAACCGAAGTAACAGACATCTTCACCACCGCCGTGCCGATGCTTGCGCATCGGCGATTGAAAGCACGCTGGGGAACAGGCGAAATCGGTGTCAGTGATTCAACTCCGTCGTTCCGGAGAACATCGGAGCCGTGGCGCGTGCGGGTCCCTCGCCGGGCCGCTCCACGGTGCGTGACTTCACAGGCGGGATTCGAACCCGCTGTTTCCATTGGTGCGAAGTATCCGAAATCTTCACCACCAGCGTCGGTTGAGCCGCAAGATGCGGCAAACCGAAATCAAAACAAATTCTGTCGCGGCGCTGAACGACGCGCCGCAATAGCGAACCCTAGAGAGGTTCGCTCTGTCATCGGTATCCGGCTCATCGCCTCGTTCCCTCCGACAGGCCCCGCGCGCTTGGGCACACGCCATTGCGGCGCGAGCCCCGGGATCCGGGTCTCCCGTTCCGGCCTGCGCCGGGAATTTTGTAACGAGCTGTGCTTCGGAAAATAAAAAACCCTCCGGAGCGGTTGGCTCGGGAGGGTCCGTAAAGAGCGGACTGTCGATATCGCTTACGCGAGATCGTTCCCATGAGCCAGGCGTGCGCCATCGATTGGCCGGAAGCCATTCGATAGTTGGACGCATATTTCGTATCTGTGGTTCATCACAGGGCTCATGTTGTTTCGCGAACCCAATGTTCGCGAGGGCGCGGGACATACGCCCGCGTCTTGCGCTTGTCAAGCGGCGGAAGAATGAAAATCGCGCCGCTTCAGCTCCTGGTAATCACCACATGCATCGCGGCGTCACTGCTGGTGTGCTTGCTGCAGCGGTAGCCGAGCTGCACCAGATCGAGACCCGCCAGCAGGCTTTCGCCGGAGCCGAGCAGCACCGGCGAAATCGCCAGATGCATCTCATCAATCAATCCTGCTTTCAGATATTGCCGGATCGTCGCAGGCCCGCCGCCGACCCTGACGTCACGCGTTCCGGCGGCGTCCTTCGCGCGCTCCAGCGCGGCGTGGATGCCGTCAGTCACAAAGTGGAACGTGGTGCCGCCTTCCATCTCGATCGGCGGCCGCGCGTGATGCGTGAGCACGAACACCGGCGTGTGATAGGGCGGGTTGTCGCCCCACCAGCCCTTCCATTGATCGTCGGTCCAGGGACCGCGATTGGGACTGAACATGTTGCGGCCGAGGATCCAGGCACCAAGCCCTTCAAAGCCGCGCGCGGCAAAGTCGTCGTCGATCCCTTCTGTCCCGCCGCCGCTACCGAACATCGCCTGAAACGTGCGGGTCGGAAACACCCACTCGTGCAACGTCCTGCCGCCGATGCCCAACGGGTTGTCCAGGTCCTGAGCGGGACCGGCCGCATAGCCGTCGAGGGAGACACTAAAGCCGTGCACACGAAGTTTTGTCATTTCGGATTCCTTTTAGTCTACTAGCGACCCGCAAGTGAGGTTGACGATGGCGCCGGTCGTCGCTCCCGCGCGGTCGGATGCCACGAAGGCGGCGAAGTCGGCAACTTCGGCAAGCGTCGGAAACCGTCCGAGCAGCGTGCCGGTGCGCGCCCGTTCGGCCAGCATGGTCTCAACGCTCATTCCCGCCCGTGTCGCAAAGCCCGCAAACACCGTCGCGGCATGCGAGGTGGGCAGCGCCTCGGGGATCGCGTCGGGACGCAGGCAAACCACGCGCACACCGTGCGATCCAAGCTCGCCGGCGAGGATGCGCGAGAAGGTTTCGATGGCGCCGCAAGTCACGCCATAGCCGAGGAAGCCGGTTCCGGTCATGCGCGATCCCGGCGTCGACAGCGTCAGGATTACGCCCGACCGCTGCCGCATCATCAGCAGCGCCACGGCGTGCGCGATATTGAAATTGGCCCGCGCATAGGCGTCGATCGGCAACAGGAATTCGTCGAGCGACAGTTCGGAAAACGGCGTTCCCTGGACGTGAACGATGCCGACCGCATTGAGTGCGATGTCGATGCTTCCGGCGCGTGCGGCGATATCATCGACATGTTCGGACACGGCGCGCGGGTCGAGCGCGTCAACCGAGGCGACCTCGGCGGCGCCACCGGCACTGGCGATGTCGGCCGCCACGCGCTCCAGCGCCGCAAGCGTTCGGCCCGCGAGATGCACCTTGGCCCCTTCACGGGCAAAGGCGCGTGCGACCGCGCCGCCGATCGCGCCACCGCCGCCATAGATCACCGCATTCTTTTGCCGCAACAGCATATTTCCTCCACCCTGCATCATGCACCCGGTTGCAAGTCGTCCCGGGATCAGCCGGCAAAGGCCTTGTCGAGGTCGGCGATAACGATTTTTCGCATCTTCAGCATCGCCTGCATGGCGCGATCGGCTTTCTTGCGATCGGGATCGCTGAGGTACCGGCCCAGCGCCTTGGGTATCACCTGCCAGGACAGGCCGAATTGGTCCTTCAGCCAGCCGCATCTCGATTCCTCGCCGCCGTCGGCGGCCAGCCTGTCCCAGAAATAGTCAACCTCTTCCTGGGTCTCGACGCTGACGAAGAAGGAAACCGCCTCGTTGAACTTATAAGTCGGGCCGCCATTGAGCGCGTTGAACCGCTGTCCTTCGAGTTCGAAGGTTGCCATGAAGTCATTGACGGTCTCGACCTTGGCGTTGGGAAACACCGATTTGTAGAAGGCCACCGCCTGGGGAACGTTATTGTCGAACCAGAGGAACGGCGTGATGGAAGTCATGAGGGATTATCCTTGTGTTGGCGTGAGTTCGTCCGGAGGACGAACCGGGGGACCGGAGTCCGACATGGGGGGTGATATTTTTTTCGGGTTCTTGGGTAGACACGCCAAAGGTGCGATGCCGATGTGTTAAGCGCTTCCA
>Ga0307510_10012251_pt1 | contig 10166 bp, 8 predicted proteins | sample 12_EM_MG_FD_207224 | JGI IMG/M metagenome (GOLD analysis project Ga0307510, IMG submission 207224) | Populus trichocarpa ectomycorrhiza microbial communities from riparian zone in the Pacific Northwest, United States - 12_EM | ecosystem: Host-associated > Plants > Roots > Unclassified | place...
CCCCCCTCCTAAGGATCGATTTTTCAATCCCTTCCCCCCCCAGCTTGGTTTCTTTGTGTCCCACCAGCACCAGCACGCGACTCGAAGTCGACTTGGACCGCCTGTCCATTCCTCCGTTTCAATGACAACATCAATACCAAGACCAGGATAAACAACAATCGCGACGTCCCCCCCCACCGCTCCTCTGCCCACGGCGGTGCCAACCACTGCGTCATTCAGCCGGCACACCGAAAGAAGGCACTTGCGTTGGCAGCATATGCACGAACTTGTGCTCTTTGGGGGGGTGTGAATAGCTAAGTCCAATGTTTTCCCCCTGTTCTGTGTGCTGTGTGCTTTGCCCACCCTCGCCTGCAAACGTACTCACAGGGTCCACCCCATTTCAGCCTCGGCCCACCTGCGCTCCACTCCTGTACGTTGTGTCCATTGCCACACTGCCGGTAAGTCCTCCCCCCCTCCCCCTTTTTTTTTGGCCCTCCAACTGCCTTCACTGCATGTTCACAGTCATCCCATGTACGCACACACATGTGTACTTGTCACTGCAGCTGCCTCCATGCCCACCTCTTCGACCCGACCCACATGGAGATGACTGTCATCCAGCTACCACCGACATCAACCCCTTATACGGGCCCTCTCGGTGCGTCTTCCTTCACCCCTGACCCCCTTTTGCCTGCTCACGTCCCCACACATTGATCGCCACGACCTCCTAAGCTTGCTGACGGCTACAAACGTTGTCCTGGCTCTCATGCCACTCTGATGTCTATGCTCAAGCCGCGCCCCACACAACACTGCGAAGGTCTGCGTCAGCAATGCATGCACAACACAACGAAGAGCTTGCCCATTTTGTAGAGGTTCGAATAGGTGAGTCCACCTTTTCCCCCCCGGTTCTGTGTGTCGCCCACTCTCCTGACCGCCCCCTCCCACACGCCCCCCTCCTGCTTGTCCTGTGGGGGGTTTCTTTTTCCTTTCTTTTCGGGAGGACGGGAGTACGTTTTGGTACTCCCAAGATACAAATCCTCACTTCGCCTCCTCTCTGCCTCACGGTGCAGGCCCTGCTGGACAGAATGCAGCACATCCTCTGGGTGTTCAATCGCACGCTGCCAGAGTTGGTGGACACAAACATGGACAGGTTCATCACGTGTTTGGAAGCGCCACGCTCGGCTTGATGCACACCTCTGCCGAACCGTCTGGTGATGACACAACTTGGTGAATGGCGGGTTGACACCGACACCGTTGGGCACTGCTAGTGGTGCGTCCGATCATCCCCAGTCTTGTGCACACGGGCCTCAGCATGGCTGTGTTCCCACTCATGATACTGTCTGGCATGCTCGTGGTACGTTATGCGAAGCTCATGGGCAGCTTTGCTGCTTTCGACCCTCACCACAACTTGCAGTCCGGCGTCAGTGCGTTTGCGTCTGGCCCTTTGTACTTGGACCTCCCACTCATCCTTTTTTTTTTGTCAATCTCTCCCCTTATCACATGGCCTTCGACTCATTCGACCTTATGGCCACCCTGTAACAGTCTCCTATGAGGAATGAGTGTGGATAGTAAATGGGTTGGGAGCCTGGACTCTGTGATCCGCCCATCAAGCCCTCACTTCCCCGCCACTCCATCGTATAATGGCTCTTATCACAACTCACCATACTCTGCAGTATGGGAGCTGGATTTCAATTCGAAGGACGATAGTCCCAGTCTTCTCAATGATCCTCTTGCCATCCCACCGATGGAAGACTACATCGCGTTCATGAACGACGGCACCGCTGTCACGGTCAACTACGCCATGACGCGCCAGTTCCCACAGCAGGAATGACACATCATGTACGATGCTGGCACGGCTAGCACACGTGCGACGATCGCCACGTTCACAGGACGCTACCCTTATCACAGTCAATGACATTGGGTATGACCGCCTTGCCGGCGGCACGGAGCCTGATCGCTGTTTGCGTGAGATCCTTTGTGCAACCCATTTACGATGCCCTGGATAGCACCAAATTGACATTGGTATTTGTCTATCTCATGCAACATGTGAACATTCTGCTAAGACAGAATGGATAGGCGGACATAGATTCAGTTATCCTGACAGGTGGAGCTATGTGTATACCAATGGTCAGAGCAGCGCTGGCAGCAGCTGTGGGGGGGTATGTTTGCACATATGCTTTGGATGTGCACCATCAATAACTAAGCCCTTTTCAGGGACAAACTAGCCATGAACGTGAATTCGGATGAAGCCACCGTCCTTAGTGCCATGCTACACGGTGCAAGCCTCTCAAGGCAGTTCCGCACCAAGAACATCAAATTCTTGGACATCTCCTTGTACAACGTGCAGGTATCCTACCTTGCCAAGGCCAAGTCCATGGATGTGCCTGGCGCAACGCTGCACATGATTACATTGCTTGTGTTCATGCAGGGATTGTGGACAGGAATGCACAAGATGCTCACGTTCAGATGCAAGAATGACTTTTCTTTGGCATTTTCATACAAGGAGCTACTGGTGAGTGAATTCCCTGTTGAGTTGCTTGACACACATCTTGGGTATAGTGGAGGCATTGGCTAATATCACAGAGGCTGGCGGTGTTGACCTGGTCATCAAGCCTCCCCATGTGAATGAATCAGGTAAGTCAGAGTGTTAGTAATATGTGTGTTACTAAGTACCACCAGTGTTATGTAGTGTAGTTGGCCAATAATATAACATTTTGTATTCTTGAAAAAAAGTGTGCTTTCTGGTAAAGATCTGGGGAAGATTATACATGAATGCTAATGGATAGGCAATGATCATATATTAGCATGTCTCTGATTGCCAGATCCCAACTGCAATGACAAAACCTTGCCTCAATTGCATCAGATCATGTAAGATCTTCATAGTTCTTGCCTAAATTGCACCAGATCATATATAGAGCTTGTAAGATCTTTGTGATATTGTATGATTCTTGCCTTATCATACTAAATCAGGCATAGGCCTTGTAAGATCTTTGTGATATTGCATGATCCTTGTCTTATCACACTAGATCAGGCATAGGGCTTGTAAGATCTTTGTGATATTGTATAATCCTTGTCTTATCACACTAGATCAGGCATAGGGGTTGTAAGATCTTTCTGATATTGTATGACCCTTGTCTTATCACACTGGATCAGGCATAGGACTTGTAAGATTGTTCTGATATTGTATGACCCTTGTCTTATCACACTAGATCAGGCATAGGGCTTGTAAGATTGTTCTGATATTGTATTATCCTTGTCTTATCACACTAGATCAGGCATAGGGCTTGTAAGATCTTTCTGATATTGTATGACCCTTGTCTTATCACACTAGATCAGGCATAGGGCTTGAAAGATACTCAAATTTCTTGCATAGTTATTATAATATCACTATGATCTGGTAAACCTCCATAGATTCCTATGGTCCCTTGTATAGTTTGACCCACACCCTATATACTTGTCACCAGACTTGGGGTCCTTGCAAGTGAGGTAGTCCTTGCAAGGCCCTTATATACTTTTGGAACTTTTGCTGATGCACTCCCATCATGACAACACAGTCTCCTGGCACAGCTCCACTGCACTTGCCGATATACTAAAGTTAACATTACACAACAATGGCCTTAGAGCTGTGGGGGCAGAATCCAGAAGTGTTAGGACCCATGGACTTATCATTACACAGACTGGATGTATCTTTAAACTAGAAGTGCTACATGGGGCTTTGCTCCCTGAGACGCACAGAAATTGATCCAAAAAAAAAAGATCCATACCACTGGCAATTATACTTTCACACCCAACAGTAACTGTACAATATCTCCCTCTCCTGCTCTTGATGCTATTCCAGATGGAGTACGACCGTCGATGTTCCGTGCATGACTATCCGCACCTGCATTGAGAAGAACTTTTACAATCTCGAGATATCCGTTCGATGATGCAAGGTGCAATGCAGTCCAAAGGTTCTCTTTTTTTGCATTGACATCAGTGCTGTGGTCAAGTAACAACTCCACAATGTCGCGATATCCATATCGGGATGCAAACATTAACGGTGTCCAGCCAGTCTTCGTTCGGCAATTCACATCCGCACCGTACTTGATCAATACTTTCGCCACCTCTAACTTTCCGTTGAACGATGCCACCAACAATGGAGTATCGTAGTGTGCGTTCCGTCCATTGATATCGGCACCCTGATCAAGTCCTGACCGGACATCCTCAGCATTCCCCTGAGCACATGCATCATGCAGCGAACTCGGGCTGGGTCTGCCATGGGGATGTCTGTTCTTGGCAAGGCCGATCGATGTCAGAGTAGCGTCAGGAACAGGGTCATCTGGGGTCTTGTCTAATGGGTTGTTGTCCATGCCATCACAAGGATCCATGACACCCATGTGGTTCGCCAGGTACCTCGTGACTTCACGATTCCTGCTTGCAAGTGCTACATCCAAGGGAACCTGGTTTTTCCCATTTCGCAAGTTAACATCCGCTCCAGACTCGACCAACAGTTTTACCAAGTCGAGATGACCATTATGCGCTGCTGTGTGCAACGGAATCGAGCCATTATCATCTTGACAGTCGGGACTTGATCCGGATTTGAGAAGCAAACGTGCGATATCAAGTTGCCCCTCGGAAGTGGCCTGGTGCAAGGGTGTCTGCTGGTCTTTGTTCCGCCTGTACACATCTGCGTGGTGCTCTATCAGTAGCTCCACGACGCTTAGATGGCCCTCAGATGATGCATGGTGTAAAGGAGTAGAGAGGCCAGTGCACTGGGCATTTATGGCGGCGCCGTGGTGGATCAGGACTTGTGCAATAGGGAGATGGTCATGACTGGACGCTACAATCAATGGTGTCCAGCCCTCGTTGTCTGGGGTGTCCACAGCTGCACCGCTCTGGATCAACAACCGCACGACATCTAGGTGTCCATATCGCGACGCTGCTTTCAATGGTGTCCAGCCTTTGTTATCTGGGGTGTCCACAGCTGCACCGCTCTGGATCAACAACCGCACGACATCTAGGTGTCCATATCCCGACGCTGCGTTCAATGGTGTCCAGCCTTTGTTGTCTAGGGTGTCCACAGCTGCGCCGCTCTGTATCAACAACCGCATGACATCTAGGTGTCCATATCGCGACGCTGCAAACAATGGTGTCCAGCCATCGTTGTCTGGGGTGTCCACAGCTGCCTCGCTCTGGATCAACAACCGTACGACATCTAGGTGTCCATATCGTGACGTTGCAAACAATGGTGTCCAGCCTTCGTTGTCCGGGGTGTCCACAGCTGCGCCGCTCTGGATCAACAACCGCACGACATCTAGGTGTCCATATCGCGACGCTGCTTTCAATGGTGTCCAGCCTTCGTTGGATGGGGTGTCCACGGCTGCCCCACTCTGGATTAACAACTGCAGGACATCTAGGTGTCCATATCGCGACGCTGCTTTCAATGGTGTCCAGCCTTTCTCGTCCTGATAGTCTACAGGTGCGCCGTGGTGTAATAACACCCGTACAATCTCGACATCTCCAAATTGTGCTGCCATACCCAATGCAGTGTCGGAAAGGTAACCGTCCAGAAAGTTGACATCCGCATGGTGTTGGAGTAATAACTCAACATGGTCACGATAACCATTTTCTGACGCTACGTGCAATGGAGTGCGTCCATCCGTGTCCGTGATATTAACGTCCGCACCCTGACCAAGGAGCAGACGCGCAATCTCCATGTTTCTCTTCGCAAGTGCAGCATTCACTGCCGAACAATGTCGGCCTCCTCTCGCGTTAATGTCCCCTGGATATTTGGCGATCAGATGTTCAACGAGGTTCCGGAATCCACAGAGTGTTGCATAATATAATGCACCAGCCTCGGGTCGTGGTGGATGATCCTCGAACATGGGTGGCCGGAAGGGATAGTCAATGTCATGTATCCAAATCCATGTCGCAAACGATCGCGAGTCCACATCAAACAGACATCGCATTGGGTCCTGGATCTTCGACGACACATCCTCGAACCGGCCGTGGTCCACCCAGTGCTGTGCCGCGTATTGCGCAAATGGGAACTTCTCTATGTTATCTCTGTCGGTGTGGTCACCAAGATGGAGGAGGACGCTGAGGGATGCCTGTGCAAGAATGGTGTGTGCAGAGTAGGGAACAATATGGAAGTGGGAAAGGTCCTCTGTCGACTTGGCCAGTCGGACCGATGTCAAAAATTCTTTGACCGAAAAATGCGAAAACTGAACCACTGGCGATCCATCCACATTCACCACGGAAATCAGACTGGAACATGTCGATAGCACAGCTCCTTGCGCATCGTCTAACTGCCAATCTGCATGGTACTGAGGGAGCTGTCCGGGGTAGAAGCGGATCGCAAGAACCCCGGCAAGTTCATCGACACGAAGGGGGCGAACGGCGACAGTAAGGCACTGGAACAACCTATGGGCGAATTCTCGTTTCTCCTCCTCGATGCCGAGTAGTGTCCGTTCATATGTTTCGTCCAGCGATTTGGGTAACTCATCCAGAGCACGCCCAATGACAGTTGGTAAGCAACGACGCAAGGTTCCCAGTTGGCAATACACCCATCTAAACCTGCAGGTTCGGTAAGCAAGGGTGCCAGGACGTCATGGTTGTGATTACTCACATTCCATCTGCTTTATCCGAGAGCGTGTCAATGACCATTTGCTTGTCCTCCGGCCTCCATTTTCGCATTCGGCGGTCAGAGTGAACAACATTCTTGATGTAATCAAGAATATCTTGCTTTTGTCCGCTCTGGTCGTGGAGGGACATGTGGAGCGATGTGAGGGGCCCAAGAACAGTCTGGATGTCGATCTCCGGTCGACTTGTAACACAGATACGTAGATTCGGGAGTCCCAGACTGACAAGATCCTCCAAAAAATCGAGAACTTCTTCACGTGGAGTTGGAAATCCAGAAGTATTGGGACATTCATCTATCGCGTCCATAATGATACATCTCATCAGTGCATCTGGCAATCTGAGAATTTTCTTCAGAGATTCAATGAGTGTTTCGTTCTCTGGTTGCTGTGATCCTTCATGATTCTCCGAATATAGGTCAGAAAGGATTTGATAGCAAGGATCGGAGGTGGCACAGAACTGGGAAAGGAGCGATGCGAGGAGGCCGCGGATGCCTTGCTTTGAAATATCCTTGAAATCGAAATAATAGTAACCCATCAGGGCTAGCCCACGATCGCATTTCGTCTTGATTTGTTGAATTATAGTCGAGCTAGTTCGCAACATAAAAGTGCTGCAAATTCACGGACTCGCGGTAGCACATACCAAAGGACAGTCTTTCCGGATCCTGCTACAAGTTTGTTTGGCCAGGAGATATCAGAAATAGCGATGAACCGGGATATGAAAAAGACATACGCTTTCCATGTACCCATAACAAGGATCCTGTTGTTATCCACTTCTCGAATGCGCTGCCCTGGATGAACCATTCAGCGGTTCCATCGTGTTGGGCTCCATGAGCGATGTTGTGGTTCTTGGACGGATCTGGTGGGGAGAGCCAACTCCGGATGTCCTTTTGTAAATGGTGACCTGTGAGGCACAATCAGTCCTGATGATGCCACAATTGGCGTGAAAGCCCACGTTTCATCTTGTTTGTCTGGCTTGTCGTCTCTTGAATCGTGACTTTATATCCACAGTTAGTCTCATGAAAATTGATCATATGGCAAGCATACCGAGGGCCTGCCATATGTCTTGCATGGATGTCGTGCCGTCTATCCGAAAAGTCCTGTGAGCTACCAGAAGCCGGCGAAGTAAAAGCTGCGTACCGCCGATGACGATCTTCAGGTGGCTCACAAGACCATGTACGACTTGAAGTGTCTCGGTTCCAGTCATGCGAGCTTCATCGAGCGTGAGGCGGTCGAGTCTACGGAGAACATCCTCGATCTCGCTCTCTCCCAACAGTTTCTTCGCCAACCTTTCTAGGGCGGGGTCACAAACAAGGCAAATGTAATGATATGAAACAACGTACTAAATCGTCCCTGCTTTATCTGCTTAGTTGCTAGAGAAAGCACGGACAAGACCTCCACCATGATTTTTGTGACTATGTCAGACATCGACGGAGAAAATGGGATCTCGGTGTGAATCCGTAAACGGTTGAGGAAATTTGCGACGCATTCGAGCAGATCAACTAACGCGTCATAACTTGCACTGATCCCGATAGCAGCCTAGAACATGAGATGTCACAAGGATATACTTAGCTCAAGTAAGATTGTACGCACAGTGAGGAGGACATCAACGCCGACAAGGATCGCATTCGTCGGCTGGAATGGCACCTAGAAAGAACAGTAAGGATACGATCAGATAAGACGAGTTGATTTCGGTAGGCTCACCATCACGGCAGCTTCAACAAGAATGCCGGAAGCTGCATGAAGGACTTGTACTACGGGTTTAAGACAGTTGATCAAATTGCGATTCCCATCGCGATATGCTTGGAACTGTTTTGTTTTGTCTCCGAGGAGATCGAGGATCGCATCGGCGGAGTTGCAATTTTGGAGGATTTGCGCAGAGGGATGTGTAGTGAGGTCAATGCCCGTTTGTTTGGCATATTCGGACAACGCAGTATCGAGAATGGATTCAAAGGTGGAAGAGGAGTTCTCCGTCGAGGACATAGGCAGAAGGGATGATGGGCGTGAAGGGGAGAAGTGGGCAGAGTCGGGGGTACAACGCTTGAAGGCGTGGTCGTTTAACCGGAAATGGAAGTTCTGTGGCTGTGCTCACAGTTGCCCTGATTGAGATCCTGTCCTATTGTGACGTGCTCCTACGTTATTGGTAGTACAAGAAGTAACATCACAGGCCCCACGTGCATATAAGGAGGGCGCTTTCACCCAGCACAAATTTCCGACATATTATAAGCACGATTAGGACACGAGAGGAATAAAAGGAAAGCACACAAAGGGCATAATGCCTCCAGGTTAGTCATATACCAAACCCAAGGTACGGTAGATACAAACTAAGCAGAACATATGAAGCACCGGACAGGTACAAGCAGACGCGTCTCACCCAGGCAAGGCCAGACCGTACTTCTTGGTGCTTAGCTCTCGAAACAATGGAGAGAGCCGCATTGAAGCGAAAGGTGAGGCAGCTGTGTGGAGAATGACGATAGACGTGGCATGCAATGAGGACCGAGGCGATGAGAAGCAGGGGAATGGGAGGACGTGAGGCGAGGGACGAGGTGATGGTGATCGACAGCGAGAACACGACAGACCCGAGACGTAGACGAAGAGACAAATGGGGATGGTACGAAGTATCACGCTTGGGGGACATACGAGATCTCATTAATATCCCCGAACGCGAGCGTTGTCCGCGGTAGATGCTGAAGCTCACATTACAGCACCTAGGATGTCAAATTCCCTGTTAGTCCGCTAAATGAAAATGACAGACGTAGATGAACTGACATAGGGAAGAGAAATGTACTGCGTTTTACGACTCTGACTCTTTGAATAACGACATACTACCATCGGGCTGCGGGCGAACCAGTCAGGTCGAGGACACATCATAAGGACACACTGGACCCACCAGCACATAATCATCAAACCGAATCTCCGTTGCCTCTTTGACTTGTACCACCAATCCATCTCTGCCTCGTGATCCAAATTCCATGTCTCGAGGATTTCGCGAGGAGGATCATAGGATCTGTTAGAGGACCTCTTGACGGGTGTGAATGTCGAGGATCTCCTCGAACCTCTCAAACCAGACCGCGCGATGATTTATTTTGGGCACAGTACCCGCATAATAGGTAGTTCAATGTCGCACACAATCAGGGAGAACGCGTTGGAGACTGAGTGTGTACGCTGATCTGGCCAAGTGCCGCAGCTAAGCAAGCACCCGTGCTCTTCGACGAGAAATCGAGCAGGAAGGTGATCATGGTGCTGTAGACTGGGAGAGTGCCGGATTCGAAGACGATCCAGATGATGGAAAGGCGGGAGGAGCGCATCCCCTGCGGGACCCATTGGGCCAATCTCCGGAACCGATATTCGATTGGCAGTGTTGCTCTGAAGTGCGTCGCCATCAAGAGGCTCCAGTTGGCCATCAACCAATTGTGGACTCTCGGGACGGGGGCAGTGTCTGTCAGGGAGAGTTGCGGGAGATTTGTGACGGTAGTGTAACCATCGGCTGGTTAACCGAAATCGTGAGACCCAACAGTGGATGTAGTGCTTTTGTAATGTACCCCACAAATTCCAGGAGGTCACGTAACAATG
>Ga0307510_10012252_pt1 | contig 10166 bp, 7 predicted proteins | sample 12_EM_MG_FD_207224 | JGI IMG/M metagenome (GOLD analysis project Ga0307510, IMG submission 207224) | Populus trichocarpa ectomycorrhiza microbial communities from riparian zone in the Pacific Northwest, United States - 12_EM | ecosystem: Host-associated > Plants > Roots > Unclassified | place...
TCGACCTGCAACCGCGTGTTCATTTCCATGAAATAGAATTCGCCGCCTGGATCGAGCAAGAATTCCAGCGTGCCGGCGCCTTCATAACCGATCGACTTCACCGCCGCGACGGCGACCTCGCCCATCCGCGCCCGCAGCCTCGGTGACACCGCCGGCGACGGTGCCTCCTCGATCAGCTTCTGGTGCCGCCGCTGCACCGAGCAATCGCGCTCGCCGAGATGGACGGCGTTGCGGTAACGATCGCCGAACACCTGGATTTCGATATGGCGGGGATCTGATATTGCGCGCTCCAGGATCACATCGGGATCGCCGAACGCGCCCTGCGCCTCCGAGCGCGCACTGCGCAACGCATCCGGAAATGCCGCGGCGTCCGCCACCAGCCGCATGCCGCGGCCGCCGCCACCGGCGACCGCCTTGATCATCACGGGAAAGCCGATCTTGCTGGCTTCCGCCAGCATCACGGCATCGCTCTGGTCCGCGCCCTGATAACCGGGCACGCAGGGCACGCCGGCTTTCCGCATGATGTCCTTGGCGCCGGCCTTGTTGCCCATGAGCCGGATCGCTTCCGGCGACGGCCCGATGAAGACGAGGCCGGCATCGCGGCAGGCTTGCGCAAAATCTTCGTTCTCGGCGAGAAATCCGTAGCCGGGATGGACGGCCGTCGCACCGCTGGCCTTGGCCGCAGCGATGATTGCCTCGATCCGCAAATAGGATTGCGCGGGCAGTGCCTCGCCGATCCGCACCGCAGAATCGGCTTCACGGACGTGCAGCGCATCGCGGTCGGCATCCGAATAGACCGCGACCACGCCATAGCCGAGACGGCGTGCGGTGCGCATGATACGCAGCGCGATCTCGCCGCGGTTGGCGATCAATATCTTGAAGAACGGCGTCGGTTTCATCATGGTCATGGCCGCGCGACCGAGAACTGCATGCGCTGCGGTGCGCGCGCCTCGGCCTCGCGGCAGATCGCCAGCACCTCGGACAGCAGCTTGCGGGTGTCGCGCGGATCGATCACGCCATCATCGAGCACCCGCGCCGAGGTCGAGAACACGTCCATCTGGCCATCGAACACGCCGACGATCTGCGCCTTCATCGCGTCCAGCTTTTCCTTCTCGATCGGCTTGCCGCGCCGCGCCGCGGCAGCCTCGGTCACGATCGCCATGGTCTCCGCGGCCTGCTCGCCGCCCATCACGGCGGTCTTGGCGTTGGGCCAGGAGAAACAGAAGCGCGGATGGAAGCCTCGGCCGCACATGCCGTAATTGCCGGCACCGAACGACGCGCCGCAATAGATCGTGATCTGCGGCACGGTTGCCGAGGTCACCGCCTGGATCATCTTGGAGCCGTGCTTGATCATGCCGGCCTCCTCGTAGGCCTTGCCGACCATGTAGCCGGTGGTGTTGTTGAGGTAGAGCAGCGGCGTGCGCGACTGGCAGCAGGCCTGGATGAAATGCGTCGCCTTGTTGGCGCCGGGGACGTCGAGCGGGCCGTTGTTGGTAATGATCCCGATCGCCTGGCCCTCGATGCGAGCGTGGCCGCAGACGGTGGCGGGGCCATAATTGGCGCCGAACGCGGTGAAATCAGAATCATCAATGATGCGCGCGATCACCTGCCGCATGTCGACCGGCCGCTTGTGATCCATCGCCATGATGCCGAGCAATTCCTCGGCATCATAGCGCGGCGGACGGTATGATGGATCGGCCGGCCTCGGCCGGTCCCACTCCAGATTGGCCATGATGTCGCGCGCGATCCGCAGCGCGTCGCGATCGTCCTCCGCGAGATAGTCGCCGAGCCCGGAGATGGACGTGTGCATCTCGGCGCCGCCGAGTTCTTCTTCGGTGGCGATTTCGCCGGTCGCGGCCTTGAGCAGCGGCGGACCTGCGAGAAACGCGCGGGTGCGGCCGCGCACCATCACGATGTAGTCGGATAATCCTGTCTGGTAGGCGCCGCCCGCGGTCGACGAGCCATGCGTCACGGTCACGACCGGCAGTCCGGCCGCGGACAGACGCGCGAGATTGCGAAAGATGTTGCCGCCGCGGACAAAATCCTCGACGCGGTAGCGCAGCAGATTGGCGCCGGCGCTTTCGACCAGTTGCACGTAGGGCAGCTTGTTCTCCAGCGCCAGTTCCTGCACCCGCAAGGTCTTGTCGATGCCATAGGGTTGCAGCGCGCCGGCATCGATGCCGGAATCGCTGGCGCTGACCATGCAGCGGATGCCGGCGACGAAGCCGATGCCGGCGATCAGCCCGCCGCCGGGCACGCTCTTGTCGGCATCCGGCACGTCGAACATGTAACCCGTCAGCGTCGACAGTTCGATGAAGGGCGAACCGGGATCGAGCACCAGCGCGACGCGCTCGCGCGGCAGCAACTGTCCGCGCTTGTGGAAGCGATCCTTGGCGGCGGCCGACGCCGTTCGCGTCCGCTCTTCGAGCCCGCGCATGCGCGCGATCAGCGCCAGCATGCCATCGCGGTTGGCTTTGTAGGCGGCGCTGCCACTGGCGACGGTGGATTCGATTACAGCCATAAACTCTCCTGCGCGTCATTGCGAGGAGCGAAGCGACGAAGCAATCCATACCTGTTGTGCGGCGAGATGGATTGCTTCGCTTCGCTCGCAATGACGACTAACCGCGGCGCTAATACCTTGTCCCAAATATCTGCCTTGCTTCGGCGGGGCTCGCGATCTCGCGCCCGGCGCGGCGGGCGCAGGCGGCGATGGCTTCGATCAATTGGCCGTTCGATGTCACCTTGGTGCCGTCGGCGAGATAGAACGTGTCCTCCAGCCCGGTGCGCAGATGACCGCCGAGGTCGGCGCAGCGCTGGTGCAGCGGCCAGATTTCGGCGCGGCCGATCGCGGTGACCTGCCAGCGCGCCTCTGGGAGTTTCAGCTTCAGCAGGATCGGCAGCAGATCCGGATCGGCCGGCATGCCGGACGCGACGCCCATCACGAAATTATATTCCAGCGGCCCCGAATACATGCCGGTCTGCCGGTACATGCCGACGCAGCGGACGATGCCGACGTCGAAACATTCGAATTCGGGAATCGTGCCCGCGACCTTCATGACGTCGAGATAGTCCTGCACCTTCTCGACCGCATTATCGAACATCATCGGCGGCCAGGCCCAACTGTTGTCGGACTTGACCTTGAGATAATTCAGCGAGCCGGCGTTGCAGGCCGCGATCTCGGGTTTTGTCTCGCGCACGCAATCGAGTGCGCCCTGGTAATTCGGCCCCGAGGTGCCGGTAGTGTGGTTGATGATGACGCCGGGACAGGCCTCGCGCACCGCCTGCTGGATTTCCCTGGAGACGCTGACGTCCCACGACGGCAGGTGGCCCTTGTTGGGTTCCTGCTGCCGCAGATGGATGTGCATGATGCTGGCGCCGGCGTTGAAGGCGGCCCTGGCCTCACGCGCCATCTGCTCGGGCGTCACGGGCACGTTGTGCTGTTTCGGATCAGTCAGCACGCCGTTCAGCGCGCAGGTGATGACGGCCTTGTCGCTCATGGATCAGCCTTCAAGCGGGCGGAAATCTCTGGCGCGATCATGCGTGGCGCATCAGGGCGCTTCTTGCGTCCACCCGCTATTGGTGCCGATGCCGCGGCTGGAGTAGATCGTGAGATCACGCGAGCCGGAAAAGATCGCCCGCGGCTTCAGGCCGTAGAAGCGGCGGATCGAGTGGCTGAAATGCGTCGAATCCGGATAGCCGATATCCTGCGCGAGATGCGCGAGGTTGATGTCCTGGTTGGCGAAATGCAGCAGATGCCGCGCCCGCTTCCAGGCGCGGAATGAGCGGAACGAAATCCCGGTCTCCTCCTTGAACAGATGCAGGAAGCGCGACGGCGATAGCCCTGCTTCGGCCGCACAGCTTGCCGCCGTCACCGGCTCGCCGGAGAATTTTCCGATCTGAAGCATCGCGCGCGCCACGCGCGGATCGAGCCGGCGCGCGGGCAAGGTCTCGCCAAGACACAGCCCATCGAATTCAGCGCCGGAGAAATCGTCGCCCGAATGATGGTCGCGCAATTGCCGATAGGCGGCGCGAAGGCGGCTGGTGAAAGTTTTGCCTTCAGGTCCGGACAGCCGCCCGGCGAGATCTTCGAGCACCCCGGGACAAACGCTCTCCGGCTCGATCAGGATGCTGAGCACCGAGCGATAGTCGCTGGCGATGGTATGGCGGACGTTCGGCAGCACGGCCACCATTTCGGCGTGGCTGTTGCGGCCATCGGCGGTGGTGAGCCACAGTCCGCCTTCGATCGAGACATAGATGTTGAACGCGCCCGAGCAGCGTGCCCGCGGGCGGCCGAGCAGACCGGCGTAGAACACCCGCTCCGGCGTGATCAGCATCAGATGGCCGGACTTGTGGCTCTTGTCGTCCATGGTTCGTCCTCCGCGTGCGGCTCTTGCGGCCGCTGCGTCGGGTCAACCATAGCGCAAAATGGGAGTCTGTCACGGACGAGATTCGGCCGGACATGACGGAAAACGCTGATGAAACCGTCATTGCGAGCCAACGGGTCCCACGAATGCGCGCCCGATGACAGACTCCGCGAAGCAATCCATGTTGCAGCAAAAAAGTATGGATTGCTTCCGCCTTCGCCAAGGCTTCGGCGGACAAGTCGTCGCAAGTGGTCCTCGCAGCAATGACGGCGGCTTATCGGTTCCTCCACGGCGCCACATTCTGCTCGACACCCGCCTGACGCTCAGCTGCCAATGCTCGCTGGTAGCCGTCGCGCGCCTGCAACCGTGCCCAGTAGGCCGCCACATTGGGCCCGAAATCCTTGGCCAACCCGATCGTGCCGGCAAGCCGCAGCGCATAGCCGCATGCGATATCGGCGGCGGTAAAGCGGTCCGCGCACAGCGTCTCGGTCTCGGCGGTCGCGGCTTCAACTGCCCGCAGCCGGCCGAGGAACCACTTTGCGTAGTCGCCGGCGACCTGCGGATTGCGGCGTTCCTCGGGTTCGAGCTGGCTGTATCTCAGCACCAGCGTCTGCGGGAAGGTCAGCGTGGCGTCGCTAAAGTACATCCAGTTCAGGAACGCGCCATACGTCGCCTCATCCGGACCGACGATCAGCGGTGTCGGGCCATATCTGGTGCCGAGATAATGGCAGATGCCGGAAGACTCCGTCATTTTGGTCTCGCCGTCGACCATGAACGGAATCGTGCCGAGCGGATTGATCGCGAGATATTCCTTGGCGAACACCCTTGGCGGAAACGGCAGCATCTTCAGCTCATAGGGCAGCCCGAGCTCTTCCAGCATCCAGAGCGGACGGAACGAGCGCGCCCCGTCGCAGTGATAAAGCGTGATCATCAGGTGTTCCCCTTGGTGCCGAGCAGCGTGCAAGGCGTGGATGTCCGGGTCAAGCCCCGGGCATGACGAAGAACGGTGCGTCACAACCCCATCTGCCTGCTCGCCAGATCCTTCATGATCTCTTCCGTGCCGCCGCCGATGGCGTTGACCTTTACTTCGCGGTAGATGCGCTCGACCTTGATGCCGCGCATGAAGCCGGCGCCGCCGAAGATCTGTACGGCCTCGCTGGCGCAGAACGCCATGGTTTGCGTGGCCTGGTTCTTCATCATGCAGATTTCGGCGACCGGGCTCTCGCCCTGCCCGAGCCGCCATGCCAGCAATTCCAGCATCGCCTGCGAGGCGGCAACGCGCTGCGCCATGTCGACCAGCTTGTGGCGGATCACCTGGTGCTGGGAGATCGGCTTGCCGAAAGTCTTGCGCTCCTTGGCATAGGCGATCGCCTCCTCGACGCAGACTCGCGCATAGGCGGTGCAGCTCGCCGCCATGCCCATCCGCTCGCTGTTGAAATTCTGCATGATGATCTTGAAGCCCTGGCCCTCCGCGCCGATCAGGTTTTCGACAGGCACCCGGCACGCGTCGAAATGCAGGGTTGCGGTATCCGACGCCCACCAACCCATCTTCTTCAGTTTGGTCCGCGACAGGCCCGGCGTATCGCCTTCGATCAGAAGGAGACTGACGCCGCCGGCACCCTCGCCGCCAGTGCGCACGGCGACCGTCAGATAGTCGGCGCGCATGCCCGAGGTGATAAACGTCTTCTCGCCGCTGACGACATAATGATCGCCGTCGCGGTGTGCCTTGGTGCGCAGATTGGCGACGTCGGATCCGCCGCTCGGCTCGGTAATCGCCAGCGCCGAGATCTTCCTGCCCGACAATACCTCGGGCAGCACCCGCGCCTTGATCTCGGGCCGCGCGGCGCGCGCGATCGGCGGCGAGCCGATGGTGTGGCTCATCAGGCTCGCGCTGATCCCGCCGGCGCCGGCGCGCGCCAGTTCCTGCGAGGCCACGATCTTCATGAACTGGTCGGCGGTCGTACCGCCATACGCTTCCGGGAAGCCGAGCCCCAGCAAGCCGATCTCGGAAGCCTTGGCGTAGAGTTCGCGCGGAAACTCGCCGGCCTCGTCCCATTCATGGGTATAAGGCTCGATCTCGCGCGCCACGAAGCGGCGCATCACATCGCGGAACGCTTCATGGTCGGCATTGTAAAACGGGCTTTGCGCCTTGGTCCGCTCCAGCATGTCGGCCTCCTTGCAGGCACACGATGCCTCGATTTGGCTCTCGCAAACTTGCGTCGAGCGGCTGGCGGACCCGCGGATCAGCAGCTCAACGCTCGGGTGTGCCCCGGCGATCGAGTTCCGTCAAAGCTCGCCGTATACTTCGGTCAGAAGAATTGACCGGATGTGGCATACTTCACAAGCAGATACTTTGCTTCCGGGCTAACATCGCATCGAGGTCCTTCTCGCAACGGGATCTCCATGCGACCATCCCGCGGAATCCAACGATCCCGCGGCCATATTGATCGGGCATCCGTGCAGCCGAGTGCCAGCCATCGCAGCAGTCCTATTTTTCGGACCAAGGAGCAGGGCTGATGGAAGTAACCATGCGGCTTTACCGCACGCTGTTTGGCAGCCGGGCCTATCTGCGTTCGCTATGCGAGGGTACGGCGTTCTTTGCCGCGAGCACCATCGCGATCTTCGCCGCGGTCACCTATGCGACGGTTCACGCCAGCAATTACGTCACCGATTTTGTGCTGAGCCGCATCGGGCCCTATAACCTGCGCTTTCTGTTCGTCTACGGCACGCTGACGGCCTTTGCCATTACTTTGGGCCTGCTGGCCTGGCGCCCGAATCGGGTACCCTTCACGCTCAAGGCCATGGCGCTGTTCCTGCTGGTCCGCGCCGTGTTCGTGTCGCTCACGCACATGGCTCCGTCACCGATCGATCCGCAGAAGACCGTACCGTTCTTCAACTCGATTTTTTACGGCAGCGACCTGTTTTTTTCCGGCCACACTGGAATGCCACTGCTCGCCGCTCTCGCCTTCTGGCACATCCCGCAATGGAGAATATTTTATCTGGCGCTGACCGCGTTCTTCGGTTCGGTCGTTCTCTTGGGGCATTATCACTATTCGATCGACGTACTCGCCGCCTTGTTCATCACGCACGGTGTTTTTCAGATCTCGTGCTGGCTGTTTGCCCGCGACTACGCGCTGTTTCGTTCCTCCGAAAATCAGGCTGCGCCACGACAGAAGCGTACCAGTCGCAAGACTAAAATTCCGGTCGGCGGGCCCGGGCGAACGCTCGAGCCGTTCACGTTGCATGTTGTCGGCAAAGACGATCCGGCGCCGGGCGGCGAACAGAAGACCGGCGCCGTGCACGATCCGAATTCATAGGCGCGGTCGCGAACGACCCATAGGCGGCGCTCCGACCACACGCTATTCGAGGGGTCGAAAATCCTGTGGTGGGAAATCGTGCCGGAACGGCTCGAATTGTTGACGAAGCGATTGCGATTGAGGACGCCTCAAATTGATGATGCGGACGCAATCCATGCGCAAGGCGGGGCTGCGATGGCAATCCGAAATGCCCGTAGAGCTTCCGATCCGCTCTGGCGCTTTCCTGACTTCATTTTGGCGCCTCGATCGCGAAGAGTTCTCGGGATCGTCGAGCGCGTAGCCGATGTCGAGCGACAAGCGAACACGGGCTCGGGCCCCCTGAGGTCGGCTTTTCTAGGGAGTAAGCGCGTCGCTGGGAAATGCGACGCGTGCCTTCATCGCATCGCTCATGGGCAGCCCCAGGCTCTGTCCCTTCGGGGGAATCGGCTGCTCGAACCATTTTGAATAAAGCCGGTTGAATTCGCCCGTTGCCATCTTCTCCCTGATCACGGCGTCGACCAGCGCCTTGAACTCGGGATCCTCCCTCCGGGTCATCAACCCGTAATAGGTCGGCGCGTAGGTTGCAGGCAGCATCCGGAACGCCTTGGGATCCGATGCATTGGCGACCAGTCCGGCAACCAGGATGTCGTCCTCGAACCATGCGGCGGCGCGGCCCGTGTTCAACATCAGGAGGGATTCGGCGTGGTCCCTGCCCTGAACGATCCTCGCGTTCAGCTTCCGGTCGGCAATGATCTTGTGGGCGCCCGTGAGATTCAGGGAGCCTTGTGTAACAACGATCGTCTGCCCCTCGAGTCCTTTCAACTCAGTCACCGCAGACGCGGCGGCAACCAGCCAGCGCGGCGACGCCACGAATGTCGCGATCGAGAAGGAAACCTGCCTTTGCCGTTCGGCGGTGTTGGTCGTACTGCCGCATTCGACGTCGATGGTGCCGTTCTGAAGCAGCGGAATGCGGTTGGAGGCATTCACCGGAATGTACTCGATCTCCAGCGCCGGCCGTTTCAATTCGGATTTGATCTTCTCGGCGACGCCGGTACATAGGTCGAGCGAGAGGCCCGTCGGTTTGTTGTCGCCTCCCAGATAGGCGAATGGAATAGACGCCTCCCGGTAACCAAAGGCGACTTTGCCGATCTCCTTGATCTTTTCGAGGGTCTGGCTCCCCGCCTCGCTCGCATGAATATCGAGCATCGCAAGCGACAGGGTGGCGACGGCCAACAATTTGCGGATCATTTCAGCCTCCAAAATTTATCTAGCAGCGTTATTTCGCGTCAGCTCGTCGAGGCTTTCCTTCAAGGCCCGATCCAGGATTTCGACGGCCCGGTCGATTTCGTCGGTCGAGACGGTTAGTGGCGGTGCGATCCGCCATACGGATCCGCGCTCGGGACGGCGACGGATGTTCATGCTCAGCCCGTAGTCGAAGCATTTCCGGGTTGTCAATCCGCCGAGCGCATGGGCCGCTCGCCGGCTGTTGCGATCGGTGACCAGTTCGACGCCGAGCAGGAGTCCGGCCCCTCTGATATCGCCGATCTGCTCATACTTCTGTTGCAGCGCCTCGAACTTGTTATGCAAATACGCGCCCATGACGTTCGCCCGTTCAACGAGATTTTCCTGGGCGATCACGCGCAGCACCGCCAATCCCACCTCTGCTAAAAGGGGATCGGACACGTGGCTGGTGTAGTAGGTGAAATGATCGTCGTGGATCTTGTTCTCGATTCTATCAGTGGTCGACACCGCGGCGAGCGGAAGCCCTCCGCCCAGTGTCTTCGACGTGGTCATGATGTCCGGAACGACCCCGAAATACTCCGCGCCGGTCTTCTTGCCGATGCGTCCGAAGGCGGTTTGCGCTTCGTCGAAGATCAGCAGCATGCCGCGGTCGTCAGCCGCCTTTCGAAGCGACTCCATGAACACCTTGGGCGGCACCAGCACGCCGCCGGCGCTGATGATGGGCTCGGCGATGATCGCCGCACCCCGCCCGGTCGACTGCATGTCGAACATCTTCAACGCAAGATCGAGATTGGCGAGCGCCGATTCTTCTGCGTTACCCCTGTCGATGTACGGCCGGTAGGAATTGGGCTCCGGAATCACGAAGACGCCGGGCGGCGGCACGCCGTAACCTTTGCGGTCGCTCGCCATCGAGACCGAGGCGGCCCCTCCGGTGATGCCATGCCATGAGCCGCCGAGGACGAGGACTTCGTAGCCGCCGGTGTACATCTTGGCCATACGGAGTGCGACTTCCGTCGCCTCCGAGCCGGTATTGATGAAGATAGATTTTTTGAGATCGCCGGGAAGCCAATCCCTGGCCAGCACTTGCGCAAGCTCGGCGACGACTTCGGGGATCATACCGCTGAACAGGTGAAACGCTTTCTTGCCCGCAAGCTCCACTGCCTCGACGATGGCGGGATGATTGTGGCCGATGGTGGCGCACATCTGGCCCGACGTGAAATCGAGGTATTCGCGTCCATCGCTGTCCGTGACGACAGTCCCCTTC
>Ga0307510_10012253_pt1 | contig 10166 bp, 9 predicted proteins | sample 12_EM_MG_FD_207224 | JGI IMG/M metagenome (GOLD analysis project Ga0307510, IMG submission 207224) | Populus trichocarpa ectomycorrhiza microbial communities from riparian zone in the Pacific Northwest, United States - 12_EM | ecosystem: Host-associated > Plants > Roots > Unclassified | place...
GAAGAGTTCCTGGTGATGACAATCACCGGTAAGTTGAGTTCCTCTCCTAGTATAATTATATGATTTACTAATTCTTTGTTCATAGCTGGAGCCCTGGGTGCGGCACATACTGGTCGTGTTACCCTCATGGTCCAGGATCTGAGATTAGTTGAAGATGTCATGAACGTTATGGCTGGCCAGGCAGTTGGCGCCACTCGGGAAAAGATGAGAAGTCATCTAAATGAGGACGGCGGTGCTCCCAGGGGTGCACCTTCTCCTCCTCCTGCTCCTTCTCCTCCCGGGGGTGCACCTTCTCCTTCTCCTCCCCCTCCTCCCCGTTGTGCTCCTCGTCCCGGTGGTGCTCCTCATCGCGGTGGTGCTACTCGTCTCGGTGGTGCTCCTCGTCCTGCGGGTGTTCCTTGTCCCTGGCGCGCTCCCCCTCCTCCTCCTCCTGGGGGTGCACCTCCTCGGCGTGATGCCCCTCCCCATCGCCAGCGAGCTTCTTGCCATCACTCACCCCGTGCCAATGACGGTAGTGACAGTGCCAGTGACGACAGCGATAACCATCTTCCACCTGTACGCCTTCGCTTGTATGGTGGCCCTGGGAGCACTAGCCGGACTGGTGGTAGTGGTACTACGGGGGGTGCTGGGGGAGTTGTTAGACAAGGAAATTTGGTTGGGGGTGTGGGTTCTTGTATGGGAGATGGAAGTGGTAGCGAGGAAGGTGATGCGAGAGGTGCCCAGGGAGCCCATGATACCGGGCATGTGGGTACTGGGGGGGGTGCTGGCAGTAGTAGGAGGGTGGTGACCGGGGCCGTCAGAGGCACACCTGCACACCACGCTGGAACAGGGCCGTCTGGGGCTGGGGTTAGTAGGCGTACCCCGCGGACGCCAGTTCAGCCGACTCGTGGTAGGGGTTGGAGTGGTTCGAGTGGGGCTCGTAGATGCTCTGCGGGCCCTGGTGGGAGTGGTTGGAGGGGTGGTAGCGGTAGGATGCCGACGCACTACGGGGGTGGTGGTGGGAGGTCAGGAGCTGGTGCTGGTGGGAGCGCTACCACCTAACCATATTCGGGGATTGTCTTTTTCTTTCTCTTAATTGACCTCTTTTTTCAACTATTATGACTTTCATTCTTCTTGTTTTCTATTACTCCATGGTGTTTTCCCCATGTGGTGGGGGGGACGGGGCAGTCTCTTCTCGCTTTGATACAAATCATACGACTAACTCAAACCTCCGAGTCACATCTAACTTATCATAATTACCCTTTATAGAACTCTTATTCTTATGAATACACTCTTTCTTTAACCTCACCATCTCGCTATATGAGCTCTGAACACAGTAACTCCATAGCACGACTGTGGTTATGATTTGGGCGTATGGCTTGGGCAGATGGCTTGGGCCTATGATTTGTGCGTATGATTTGTACGTATGGTTTGGGCGTATGGTTTGGGCATATGATGTGAGCGTATGATTTGGGCATAGGGTTTGGGTGTATAGTTTGGGCGTATGATTTGAGCGTATGGCTTGGGCGTATTGTTTGGGGGTTTGATTTGAGCGTATGGCTTGGGCGTATGATTTGAGCATATCGCACCAGCGGATGAATAAGGCTTCTGAATTCGGCATATGATTTGAACCTGTGAATTGAGTGTATGAATTGGGCTTATGAATTAGGCCTATTGCCTGCTGAGACAATATACGTTACTAGACTAGGCAACTCTGACGTCCAATCGGTGTTGTGAATTATTCCGGTTCATATTGTATGAATCATTCCATGCAAATAAATGCCTGTATATACTTTGAGGTATGTCGTTTTTGGTACACGTACCTGGCATGAATGGAGCGAACACCAGGGGGCTCCTTGGCAAAGGGCTTTCAGCTCCCGTAACCCCAGCGGTGTTCGGTCCATTGATGCCAGGGACGTGTATCTGCTCACACAATTACTCAATCATGTATCAAAAGAGCAATGTTGGAGAGGGGAATATACGAAAATGCGGGGCCCTGGGCGGAGAAAATTCATTGACGGGGGCTGTTCGGGGCATTGAACGGGGCGGGGGCCGGGACGGGGGCAGGGGCAGGGGTTGAAAAAATACACGCCCCGCCCCGGGCCATTGACCGGTGCGGGGCGGAGAATTGAGGCGGGGGCCCGCCGGTTTCGGGGCCCCGGAGGCCCCTTAACGAACACTAGACAAAATGCAAATAATGCAAACTCATTGTCTTTGCTGATGTAGGTTATCTTCAGATCAATGATTGGGAAGATGATTTAGGGTCTTGACTTGCTGTCCGACACCAACACCAGCTTGCCTAATCTGAATCTCCGAACCTGTCCTGCATGCCATCATTTCTCATACTATCATTCTAAGTATTATATGTACTGTTTACCTGCAACAAAGAGTTTGTGCTAATTAACTGAGAGTGATTCTTGCTCTACTCTCCCATACAAGTATCTCCCACCTCGTCACAAACCTCTTCAAGATACCTTACACCTTAATTTCTCCTGGAAGTTCATTAGAGTAGACCCCATACCCTGAACTGTTTGCCTTCGGGAATTTAAATATTCATACCTTCTAGTTATCATAAGCCTGTTTACCCAGCTTGTCCTTCACTCACTCCAGATTACCTATTGCAAGGATGCTCCCTATGCCAACCGGGAATGCTTGTTTGGCTAGCCGTTTTTGGAACTTGGCCCCTAGATTTCACAGACTTTTCAAAGCAGTATCAGTGTATTAATAATACCTAAGTTTGCAATAAAAGAAAGAACGAAGCAAACATAGAATCAGCAACACCGAAGGAATTACTGAAAGCCTGTTTCCTCGTTCTTGGTTCCCATTCTAGTTACCCTACTGATAATGGAATGCTGGGGTAAGATATTCTCTGCCCTTGTCATCGGTGCTTGTTACAGCTGATGTGTCTAGGGGTCACAATGATGACATATTCAGGGACTAGGGTGTCTAAGCTATCACTCCAACTCTAGCCCAGCAACCGGCCATACCTTGTTCTGCCAACCTCTGAGATATAGCCCCTACCCCTGAACCACTATCCCCTGTGATTTGCATAGTTGGCAATTCGTTGTCCCCATACACTATTGATTTTATCTTGTTGATCGGCTCCAAATAATTATTCCATAGAATCCAGAGGCCTTGTCTTTTGAACACATACTTGATTTCATTATATGGCCACACAAGATTTGCAATCGATGTTTGATGAACTAAACTCCCTTGAAATACTTATCTTGGAGTTCCTCAGAAACACAATGGTAGTAACCATGTGTCCCATGATTGCTAACCAGAGATTTTGTTTTCTTATGTAGGGATAACTGGTCACTAAATGGTGTTTTTGTAGGGTGGAATCTCGGAGGTTTTGTGAGAGCCTATGGAGGTCAAAGTTACCAATAGTCTAAGTAGTCGGGGCTGAAGGACAAGACCGTTTGCCAAGTCCTTCTTCATCCTGAGGATGAGAAAGGGCTAGTTCCGGTTGTCCCATATGCTTCCAGACCGGTCTCCTACTCCTCTGTTTAAAACTAGCACATAATATTCTTCTAATAGAACTAATAGAATAAATCTATATTTCAAGTTTGTGGAAAAGATCATCCCATATATTGTGAAATGAAAATCGAATCAGCAATTCTTCGCTACAGTTACCTCTATTGGAAATTTCCGATACTACTAACTACACTTATGACACTAACTGGTTGAAATTCTGAGATACCTGGTATGCCCTACCTACCAGGTATGACCAGAGCCTATTCAGTTATTATTCCAATACATATATTCTAATATATGATCTTGATTGATATGTGTACTAAGCGCAAGTAATTTGATGGCATCTGACATGTTCAGCATAGGTTCAGTCTATCCCAAGATTGCTCAGTCAAATCTGATGATATGGGCCACCAGTCTGGGCTGCACTGGCAGGCTATAAATGGTGGAGCCAGATGCCTGGATGGTATAGAGCCAGAAAAAGCCTTTTTTGTGATATTTGTTCTCCTTTTTTGTGATATTTGTTCTCCTTTTTTGTGATATTTGTTCTCCTTTTGAGAGCATAACAGGGCTCACCGAATGGAAAGCTGCAGGCGTGTGCAAAAACCAGCACTTACGATAATAGCAAATAGCGTCCAAGCAAATGGCCCTAAGTCATGATCAATGGAACTATCAATGGATACAAGTAGATTGTAGGAAGTGGCAATTATCTTGCTTAGTTCTTTTGTAAATAATTTAATGGAGAATGATGGTAAGTGAGAGAGTGAAGTCATAACCTCCCCACAATTGTGTTAGTAATCAAGTTCATTGGCTACTTGGGACGTTTGGTTTCATACAACTGTGCTGGTTTTTGCCTTGTACCAGTTGTCTTTAACGGAATTAGAGAGTACTCGCATGCCCTTTTTTACTAGTCCAACTGAGTCCAGTCCAGCCTAGAACTTTGATATTGTAATTTCTAAATACCTATTTTGCAGGCCAGGATTGGAACTTAAAATCCAGATTATCATTGAAGTCAAGATTTTCAGTCTAATCATGTTTAGTGTGTTAGTACTTGGAATGAACTTTCATACGTGAATTAGATTGAGATTTTAAATTGACATTTTCTCTGAAAAACCAGTCACGAACTGCAAACCTTAAAATTGCTTCATCCTAACTAGTGACAGGATTATTTTCCAGCTTTCATGTTTGGTTTTTACATTTAGTAGTACACATTCCCATGCAATTGTGCTCCTCCCATCATAGCAAGCTTGATATACCTACTCTTGTCTACCGTCCTGCTGCCCCACCTCTGATAGACTAGTGTCAAATACAACTAGTTGAAGTAATAGCTGGATACTGTCCTATTCGCTTTCCTCATTATCGTGAAAACTAACCGTTACACAAAACCAAGCATTATGCAAAACCAAGCATTTCGCAAAACCAAGCATTACGCAAAACCAACTGTTAGGAACTTTTGTATTTTATTTCTTTTGCACGGATAGGGTTAGATCATACCATATCCCCACTCAGTAGCTTACATCATAGTATCAATTCTCCCAAGTATTATATTTGACAATTGTTATAGCAATGATACAAGGTTTTAATTAAAGATAATACAATTAGGATTTCCCACAACTTAACCACATGAGTGAGAGGTTGAATGAATTTATGGAGAGATGACTTGCTGGTATGAAAGGTTGACAAGGCTGGTAAGAAGAAGAGGGCCAGGCTACATGAGCCTGACAAGAATTGACTGGACAAGAAACCAGAATTGGCTAGGCAAGAGGGTAACTATAACTGGGTAACAGAGGATGATCAGTGTAGGCAGGAAGAAGAAGTAACATTAGCTGAGATGGGAAGCATTTGATTGGCTAGCCAGGGAGAATTACGTTAACCAGTAAGAAAAATTAGCCTTCTATTGAAGTAGGCATGAACAACCAGTATTATGATAATTGCAGTTACAAGAATGTAGTTTTACTGAATGCAGAGGAAGTCAGGTCCAGTTGATTTGTTGGTATTTAAATATGAAAACTTTATGGATAAAAAAACAAAAGAGCATAATACTTGCTTTTGCGTACTGTTAGTTTTCCCAAATATGAGCAAAGTGAATAGAAGGATAACTGGCTATTAGAACAAGTCCAGTTACGAGTCCAACACCTGGGCCCCTTCAGAGTCAGCACCGCCTTATTCTAATTTACGGGGATGTAGCTCACCATAGGGATCCGGCCCACCCATAGCAACCATAGGAAAACCACTCCCACATCCCCCCACCACAACAAATAATTGTGACACCCCTCTGTGGATCAAGCCACAGGTACTTTCAAATATAGAGAATCTGAAAATCCAGTTTCTATTTTCTGGTGATAAATTGTTTATTCTGATATAGTGGTTTAAAGATTACCTATTTCATATATAAAGTGAGGTTTTTCATAAGCAGAAAAAAATTGAAACCCCGGGAAGTATTACATATGATAAACGAGAATTGATATTAAAATTGCAAGTATTATAAGTTCTTTCTGAAACAATATGAGGCTATTTATTATAAGTTTAGCATATTAAAATATAAATCGTATCTGATAATGTAATACCTAGCCCTACAATAAATATATCGAACAAAAATTTATAAATTCAATCAAACTATATCACGATATTTATGTACATGCCAAACACACCCCTATCTAAAAACTCTAATATGCCATCATTTATGCTATACAAGTAATTTTTATGCTATAAAAGTGACATGCCGAACCGGGCCTTAGCTGTAATAAGTTACCGTAAAAACTGGAATAATCGAGTCGTGTGCTATGTCGTTGAGAATTCCCTACTTTAGAAAAGGGGCCAAACACACAGCAAAAGAAGCGCGACTCAGCCCCTCTGAAATACATAAAAAAACACAAAAACATCAAACCTTACCAAAGGGGGCAACTCTGACTACACAGCACACGACTCGATTATTCCAGTTTTTACTGTATTCTAACCGACAAAGTTATGTTGAGCCACATAGTTGTGTTGAGCCACACTGTAACTATTGTAAGCCACAAATTTGCGTTGAGCTGTAAATTTGCGTTGGGCTGTCGGGCACCCTTTAGGGTGACCCCGGTTGTGGGCCGGCGAACATGCGGGGGTTGCGGCCGCACGCCGCAACCTTGGCACGAGTAACTAACTAATCGGCAAAAACAGGAGTAAACTCGCGGCGGGGGGCAATGTCGGTTGGTGTGTAATGTCGGGAAGAGACATACACAGTGAGTGTAGGAACAAGAATTAACATTTGACGTCACTCTAGGTATTAGAGTCTGTACCGAGTACTGAAGCATACTTCCCCTGCGTATCTGCCTTCCCGACATAACCCCCGAACCGACATAGCCCCCGCCGCGATTTTATACATCAACAATATCACCTTATTTCCCCATGAGCCACCGGGCTACTCCATGTGAGTCACCCCTTCCTCCATCATGACTCCCGGGCTGGCGAAAGGGAAATCAATGCCCCCTGCTCACAACCTCCGCATCTTTTTCATCTTAGTGTAAAACACTTTTACAATCCTTTCGCTTTCCCTCCAGTTGTCCTTACTACACCTCCGCTTCCGTTCCGATCGCTGCATTCCTACATAAGAGGATATGCTTTCCCGAATATCCAAGCACACGCTCGAACCTGAAGCCATATGCCCGAATCCTCAGCGCATTTCCGATGGCTATCATTTCACAGTATTATGCATTCATTGCCCTCAGATACCAATCTGGATTCATTTCCACCGTTCATTAAGCCATCGGTACTAAACCACTCCGCTGTCCTAGCCCACCCTCGAGAGTACTTTGAACTTCGACACAAGTGCAGTACGAGTACAACGCTCCCGTGGCGCCACCGCTCACTTTGCACCACCCGCTTAAGCTTCATGACCACAAAACTACTCGAACTTATTACAGCACATATCTCACCCCCCCTGCAGCCCCGCCTTCGACTCCCTCCTCAACCCCGAACATCAAAATTCCGAATCTCCCAATCCAGCATACCACAGGCCAGCCTAAACTTAATCTGCGTGAACTCTATCGCCTGTAACTTACCTTCCCATCTTATACCATCCATCCAAATTCACATTAAGCCCAAGTCCATCAAATCCATAGCCAAGCGGAACGTTGCTGTGATACGGTCCACTGTGAGGGGAAATATAGTGAGCCACAGTTTTCTTTACTGGTCAAAGCTGGAGAAACGGCAGGGAAGGGTTGTTTCTGATGGAAAGGTTGAATGGAAGAAGGTGGTCTTGAGGGGCGGTAACTCTCGGGGCTATCTAGGCTAAAATGGGAGGACCGCCGGGACGGAATATAGAAGATGCTAGAGCCAGATTGTAGCTTATATCACAGAATGTAATCACCAAGTTAGAGAGCCCCGAAGCTCGAGGGCAATAAAACGCCTTTATACCTAATTTGAAGAAAGCAAGTAAGAATGGAGGCTCTTGTGTCCTTTTAGCATTATGTAAATGCCATTATTACGATTAATACCATTAATATCTCCCACATAAATATCTGTTGATGTATGTGTTCCCCGGAACTAGAAAAAGAAGCTTGATTTTTCTAAGGAAGCGGAGAGCGTGCTATTTATGCTGCGCAACAAACAAGAACACATATCCACTTCAAGAAAACAAAAGAAGTCGAAAGAAAAATCTAATGCGCATAGAGCTGCATCTATGATTGACTCATTGAGCAGCGAAATAAATGAAAGATCGAAAACAGATGAATGGAGCTTAAACTCTGACGGCATTGAAGTGAAACTAGTATGAACTAGGAAGTACTGTCGTACTCAAGAAGATACAGAGTACATATCCGAAAGTATAAGTTTAACAATGTGTAGGTTAGTAATTGAGGAAACAAAAGGAAGACTAAGAAAGCGAAGAAGAGTAAAAGAAGAACAACTCCTGTACGGCGGATAAAACTAAGTCCAACAATATCCACGAGTGATACATTATGACCACAACTCCACGATATTTCCCGTCCTACCCACAATCTACTCAGTGAACACACGGGTGGTGCTACAAGAAAAATCCCATTCCGCTCCAGCCTCAGGAAAAAATGAAGGGCAGACAGACAGACGTAAATGCCAACCTTTCCGGACTTCGGGTATGGAAGGGGAAAGGAAGGAACTTGACAAATCCTCCTCTGCTTGTCCCAGCTCTTCCATATCTTCCATATATTTAATACAACATGGGTAGAGTTCCGTTCCGTATAGGAGGACCGGTGGAGACCTGGTGCAGGCAGATTAAAAAAAGAGGACAGAGAACAAAAATACGGAATATCAGAGGAGGAGAAATCGAAGAAAACATGAAAGAAAAGGAAGTAGACAAAAGAGAAAATTTTCCTCCACAAAAACAGAGGTAACCAAAGCTAAACAAGACAACCGAACGGCAGTAGATCACCATTAACCGTAAGACAGACGAGAAACACATCCCCCAGCCTCTATACTACAAGTAGTAATTATAAAACAACGGACGGGGTTGCATCCATACTACAAGCTCAAGGTCATCCTCTCCTGCCACTACGGCCACTGTTACCGCGCTCCCACTTACCAGGCCCATAACCGCATGCTCACTAGACCACCCCGACTCACGGTCTGGGTCCCAATCTAACCCACCGCCAAAACCATCACGACTACATCCCCAGCCGCAGAAACCCCCCCCTCCACGAAATCCCACTCCTCCGCGCAGAGTGAAGAACTTGCGCTAGTAACTGCCGCTGCCGTTCTCTCCATCGCCATTATGTCTGGAATGGTAGATCTTGCGCTCGTAGTCACCACTGCCTCCTTATGACCCCTAACCAAGCTCATCCTCTCAATACACCATGACTCTCCCAATCTGACCCCCTAAGGCTCCCAAGGCCATAGATTCCTCCCAATCCCTTCTAATGTCGGTTGGGTATAGCAGAGTTCAAATTTGTTGTTTCAGAAAAGCCGGACAGAGCACTGTCTGCATGGAAGAAGTAGATCTCGGAGGGCGAATTATGCGGGAAGAGCGGTAGGAAGCGGTCGACGGGAAGATTATAGATCCGGCAATTAGCTGGAATCCGAGTATGACGACGGCGATTTAGAACATCACCGGGAGGAGACCTTGAATTTGTCAGAAATTACGTGGTATAATTGTCTAGGCAGAATAATTTCATCCAAGTGGCTTGCTAAGTTCTCATTCCATTCTCATTTGTACCCGGACTAAGCAGAGCTTTCCGGATAAGGGGAAGTTGCAAGTGTTTTAAAACGTCGGCCAGGGTGGTGGCGTAAAAGTGCCCGAAATGTGGATCTTGCATATTGTCCAAGCCAGCGGACTTCATAAAACCCTGATAACGAGGGGGAATGTGTACCGGTATTGACATAAAATATGGGCGTAGTCACATAATAGGGGTTCTGTGATATTTCTTCCTTATCGGAAGTGTCCTTCCTCCTTCTCATGCTTCCGCTGCCCCCGGCAGGGGCATTATTGAGCGTTTGTTTTAGCAGGGCGAATAAGCAGCTCTGGGAGGTCCAATTTCTCGTTGATAGTCGTCACTAAGCTAAGTGCCATAATACAGTCTGAATGATAGAAATGATTAATGGAGGGAGGGTTGAGGATGTTTTTACGGGATCCCGGTAGCCTATTGACTTTAGTATAATTGATGCCAACATGGGGCTCTACAACCGCACTACCCTACCTATTTAATGTGAGATTAAGCAGAGAGCGGGAAGAGGGTAACTTGATATTTTTTTATGGGGGCCAC
>Ga0307510_10012254_pt1 | contig 10166 bp, 10 predicted proteins | sample 12_EM_MG_FD_207224 | JGI IMG/M metagenome (GOLD analysis project Ga0307510, IMG submission 207224) | Populus trichocarpa ectomycorrhiza microbial communities from riparian zone in the Pacific Northwest, United States - 12_EM | ecosystem: Host-associated > Plants > Roots > Unclassified | place...
CACCTCTTTCGGGGTCTTTACGTCCTTCTAGAGAGCCAAAGGTCAATTCTCACCGCCGATTCCAAGATGCCATGAAAAGGAACTACCTTACGTTGGTGATCGCGCCGACATATCCCGCAGTACGAGAGTCATGTTGAACTCTACTTATTATGTGCCTCATTATTGCCCCCAGGTTCTCTCACTCAGACTACGACCACCTCCGTACAAGTCGTTTCTAGTTCTAAACGAAGCTATAACTTGACAGGCTGACGCTTCCGGGCAATCTCTCCCCATTTGCCGCAAGTTGCGTCGCGCTCTCTCCTGTTCCGAAAAAGCCGGACGAAGGAATAGAGTGTGCCAAGGCGCATTCTATTGCAAATCGTTTCCTGGTGAGACATTTGTTCCTACCAGAGCCTGCTTCGCCGTCGATGATCGACAGTACCGCCGTTCTTGTACCGGTTTACCTTCGTCCGAAATTCCCATCAGCCATCGCTGCCTGGTCTAGTGTACGAATCCCACAGCCGCCTCCATTCCTGGTAGTGAAGTATGCGAGTCTGACACCCAAGAAGAGCATATATTCGGGTACGCGCCTAGAGCCACTCCAGAGGATACCATAGAGAATGTCAACTTTGGCCTTGAAGAGCTGTGCGGACTTCTGCAGGGTCCTAGACTTTACAGTGTGTACATCTCAGCTGTCGACATGACCCCTCGTGTGACCAGTATTTCTCGATGTCCGCTGATTCATGTCTAAGAGATACGAGTACACAAGTAATACAATACAGTCGCGGCCAAGCGACAAACTACCTGATTGAATCAGTTCCTCCCCGACCACATCCCTTCTGATCGCGTCCGAAGCAACCACCCACTCCGAGTCCTCGCTGCTCATCTCATGGGAGTGACTTCCATTCTTTCCCTGCTCCAGTGTGGGCATTGGTAGTGGTAATTTCATCGAGTCTGTTGTGTGCACCACGGATGGTGACGGTGAAAGAGGTAGTGGCGGTGGCGGTGGCAATGATGGAGGTGGGTCTCGACCTGCTGGGCCTAGAAAGTGGGAATATCGGGCGAGAAAGGGAGGGTGATGGTAGGTGTCGAGACGGGTGGTCGAAACGTACTGGTCCACAGCGAGTTCATGCTCATCAAGTGTATCGTAACTAGATCCAAAGTTTAAGAGAATTTCGGGACAGTCGGAAGTGGTCTGGGAGGAAGATAAGACTAGTAAGTGATGAGATATGGGAGGCGGGAAAGGACGGACGGAGAAACCCTCGACAATTTGATCACATTCCTCATCATCGTATGTTTTGAGGGCAGCAGCCAAAGTCTTGGAACATCTATCGATGGCTCCACAGACCTATGGTAGATCGGTAAGGCAGGAAAGGGGAGAGTTCAGCAAGCTGTAACGTCATTGTTCATAGGTCATTCATAACGTCCTCGGTGGCGGAGGTGGGTGGAGCAAGGTAGGGGGTTGTAGAGCAGAAGCAGAGCGCCGGAGGATAATGCTCATGGGACAGACGAACCATCTGTGTGCAAGGGATGCATTGCCGTTGGATTGTTGGGGACAGGATCCACTGTCAATAGTCGGTGGCGACCGGGGTGCTATATACCGATGGAGAGAACGCCGGGAAACAGAAGGTGTGGAAGGAGAAAGACAGATAGTATCATGGAGATAAGACGAGTAAGGTGGGAGACATGTCTACTACGTCATTTCAGCTACTTCAAAGTGAGTGAAAAGGAAAAGGCGAAAGGGACAGCGGACTCTGAGCGAGAGGTGAGTAGTAGTAGGAAACCATAGGTCAAATTTCTTACCTCTGTGATGGCTTGTGAGGAGAAGATGATATTTGTCGCGGTGAGGAACTGTCGAGAATTAAGTTAAGTGAAGGCCTACTGTAGGACGAGTGGGGCGACCCTCACACTATCAACAAAACGGAAGTTACCGGCGGGCGGCCCATGGCCCTGTGGGGATGAGTAAGCCTTATCAGGGTTCATGCAACGTTCATGCCCACCCAGCTGACATGCTGGGATCATCCCGCGATTTCACACAGCATGCAGGTGTTCGCAATTCAAAGTCACAGTTAAAGACTTTCGGAATCGTTGATCAAATCAGACCAACCATATCCTTTCCGTATCCACCCCCCTTAACACTTCGCATTTTTCTCGCGCCACTTTTTGCTCGGGCGTTCCTGAAAGTGGGTTGTCAGCTCGGATCGATCCGTGAAATGAAACGGCATGTCTTGTAGTCAGCTGATGTTTTGTCCTGTGTGTATAACAATAAGCTGCGGAGTCCCACGTTGCCCAGTCTTTCTTCTCACGACACGTTCGTGCCATGGGTGCAAAACAGAGTACTAGCTCTTTAGCAAGTCGTTATCTACCTGAGCCTCGGACATCCGATCGTTCTGTTCCGGGCTCACCTCCAACAAGCTCTCCCCGCCTCCCAAATGTCCAATTCAGAGTGCTCATCATTGGAAGAGCAAATGCGGGGAAGACTTCCATTCTGCAGAGGGTCTGCGAAACAACAGAGAGTCCAGAGATATATAGGCGTGGTCCGTCGGGTACTCGCGATCGGGTACGTGCTCATTCCCAATGACACTTTCAATCTCATGGTATACCCAGGTTAAACTTGAACCCACAATGGAGGTTGGATAGTCATATTTTTATCGGCTACTGCTGATCATGAAGATCCTGTCGACAGCGTGGCCGTCACGATATTGAGGATGAACTCATCTTCACCAACCATGATGGATATGTTTTCCACGACTCCCGTGGGTTTGAGTCGGGCAGTGAGGGCGAGTTGAAGACTGTCCAAGAATTCGTCGCTCGCAAGTCACGGGAGAGGCGATTGAAGGATAGGCTGCATGCAATATGGTTAGTTCTTTTGTGTGTCTATAGTCATATATATAGAATGTTTGTTCCCAGGTATTGCATTCCAATGGACAATGATCGGCCATCACTCGATTTAAGGCACTTCGCGGATATTTGTCCAGATAAAAATGGCATGTCTAAGCTGGACTGATGTTTTATGAATTGGATTGACATGGGTGATTTTTCAAGTCCCTGTAATAGCAGTGTTCACAAAATATGATCAGTTCAAGCGCAACATCACGATGAAGTTGAATAGTGAAGGTCGTGATCCAGGAATTCATTTTGACACCGAGGTGGAAAGTGTTTTCAATCGACATTATTTGGGCAGCCTTAGCGGGCCCCCACCATTTGTTCGTTTGGAGAGTAAGAGTTTTTTTAACCAATTCACACCCGTCTTAATTTCTGTCCTGTAGGAATGCACAAGCTTAATCAACGGTGTACTGATCTTATTGATGTGACTGCCAATGCACTCAGTGGGGGCACAGTTGCCCTTATACTCATGGCTGTGCAGAGTGATAACCTGGAGCTCAGCATAAAACAAGCCATTAAATGGTGAGTTCTCACATATAGCGAGATAACGATGAAGGTGTGTAATCCCATAACAGGACCCATCGCCTTCTTGAGAAGGGGACTGGGAGTAAAGAAGCCTTAATAAAAAAGTGCATAATGGCTTGTCCGTCGTTGTGGGTGAGTTGTACTGCCCGTTATTAATTACGACTTACTGAAGGACAGGGACTCCCCAGTTTTATGTCAGTCTGTCATTGCTAATCCATATTCCATGCACTCATTTCAATTATTGCTTTCTCGGTGCTGTCGCACATCCTTTCCATGTCCTGACTTGACTTTCCCTCTGCGGTATCTAGGAAGTGGGTGCCACTTGCTTGGTTGCTTTCTTTCGTGTCCTGACATGTCCCTCCTTCTGCGGTCCCCAGGATGTGAGCCCCTCTCTCAGTCACACACTCTCCAGATCCTGACAACTCCCTGCCTCTGCGGCCTCCAGGAAGTGAGTGCCCATCGTTTGGTTGGTTTCTTTCCATGTCCTGAGAAGTCCTTCCCTCTGCGGTCTCCAGTTGGTGGGTGCCTGTTACTCTGTCGCCTTCTTTCCGTGTCCTGACAAGTCCCTCCCTCCACGGTATCCAGGGAGTGAGTACCTGTCGCTTGGTCAGTTTCTTTCTATGTGCTGACAGGTCCCTCTCTCTGCGGTCTCCAGGAAGTGAGTGCCCATTTCTCGGTCACTTTCTTTCTGTGTCCTGATGAGCCCTTCCCTCTACGATCTCCAGGACGTGAGTGTCCATCGCTTGATCGCTTTCTTTCCATGTTCTGAAAAGTCCCTCCTTCTGCGGTCTCCAGTTGGTGAGTGCTCGTCGCTCGGTTGGCTCCATTCTGTGTCCTGACAAGTCCCTCCCTCTGCGACTCCAGTTGGTAAGTACCCGTTGCTCGGTCGGTTTCTTTCCATGTCCTAACAAGTCCCCCCCTCTGCGGTCTCCAGGAAGTGAGTGCCTGTTGCTCAGTCGCTTCCATTCCATGTCCTGACAAGTCCCTCCCTCTGTGGTCCCCAGGAAGTGAGTGCCCATTGCTCGGTCACCTTCTTTCCATGTCCTGACAAGCCCCTCCTTCTGTGGTCTCCAGGGAGTGAGTGCCCGTCACTCGGTTGATTTCTTTCTGTGCCCTGACAAGTCCCTCCTTCTGTGGTCTCCAGTTTGTGGGTGCCCGTTGCTTGGTTGCTTCCATTCTGTTTCCTGACAAGTTCCCCCCCTCTGCGGTCTCCAGGAAGTGAGTGCCCATTGCTCAGCTGCCTTCTCTCTGTGTCCTGACAAGTCTCACCCTCTGCGGTCTCCAGTGGGTGAGTGCCTGTCACTCAGTCACTTTCATTCCATGTCCTGACAAGCCCTTCCTTCTATGGTCTCCAGTTTGTAAGCACCCGTCACTCAGTCACTTTTTTTCTGTGTCCTGACAAGTCCCTCCTGCTGTCTCCAGGAAGTGAGTGCCTGTCGCTTGGTCATCTTCTCTCCGTGTCCCGACAAGTCCCTCCCTCTGCGGTCTCCAGAGAGTGAGTGCCCATCGCTTGGTCGCTTTCTCTCCAAGGTCCTAACAAGTCCCTCCCTCTGCGGTCTCCAGAGAGTGAGTGCCCATCGCTTGGTCGCTTTCTCTCCAAGGTCCTAACAAGTCCCTCCCTCTGCGGTCTCCAGGAAGTGAGTGTCCATCACTCAGTCGCTTTCTCTCTGTGCCCTGATGAGCCCCTCCCTCTGTGGTCTCCAGGAAGTGAGTGCCTGCTGCTCAGTCACTTTCTTTCCATGTCCTAACATGTCCCTCCCTCTGCGGTCTCCAGAGAGTGAGTGCCCCTCTCTCAATCACTTTCTTTCTGTGTCCTGACAAGTCCCTCCCTCTGCGGTCTTCAGTTCGTGAGTGCCTGTCGCTTGGTCACTTTTTTCCGTGTCCTGACAAGTTCCCCCCTCTGCGGTCTCCAGGGAGTGAGTGCCTGTCACCCAGTCGTTTTCTTTGCATGTCCTGACAAGTCCCTCCATCTGTGGTCTCCAGTTTGTGAGTACCTGTTGCTCTGTCACTTTATTTCTATGTCCTGACAAGTTCCTTCCTCTTCGGTCTCCAGTTCGTGAGTGCCCATCGCTTAGTCGCGTTCTCTCTGTGTCCTGACAAGTCCCCCCCTCTGCGGTCTCCAGGAAGTGAGTACCCGTCGCTCGGTCGGTTTCTTTCCGTGTCCTGACAATTCCCTCCCTTTGCGGTCTCCAGTCAGTGAGTGCCCGTCGCTTGGTCGCGTTCTTTCCGTGTCCTGTCCTGACAAGTCCTTCCCCCTGTGCTCTCCAGGTTGTGCGTGCCCCTTATAAGCTCGCTTTTTTTCTGCGTCCTGATAGGTCCCTGTCTCTCTCCTTCTCAGAAAGTGAGTGCCCCTCACGAGCTCGCTTTCTTCCCGTGTCCTGACAAACCCCTTCCTCGGTACTCCTCAGTTTGTGAGTGCTTCATCCCTTTTTTTTCAGTCTGCTAATGTGTTCCCTGCTCTCTGCGCTTGCAGAAAGTGAGCTTTTCTTTTGTATTTCCCGTTTTTCAGTGTTCTCATTTATTTTTTCTCGGAACCGCAGATGGTATTAAGCAAACTGACGTCGTTTTACTCCGATGTACTGTCATGATTTTTCTGTTCTACCTTGATTTACTAATGGCCGGGACGTTCAGCCTCGTCTTCGTATTTCTGACAATGACCCAAATCATACTGTCATTGGTACATTTCCACCTTGATTTCCACTGTCTACATCTGTGCCTTCTAACTTCCAAAATAGCGACAGTTATCATTTTGGAGTATGCCTGCATTCTTTTTGCCTCGCCATCGGGTCCAACTCTTGGGCAGGTTTTGGATAGGGCTTGTTCCCAATTCATATCCTCTGACACTCATAATGCAGTCAAACGGCTGTTTCAGCTATATTCTACTCAGCAACTTATAGAATTCATCCTTACGCACCGTCTTCGTTAGTTGCTCTTTGCTTCCCCCTATTTATCTTTCTATCTTTGTATTTTATATCTGTGAATAAGCTTGAATAGTCCCTTAAAAAGTACATAGATACAGTGACTCCAAAAGTCGATTCGATGTTTTGCACCCTCGGACTGCTTGCTGTAGCACGAGCTGAGACCAAGTACGAATGCAACTGAACGCTCGATGGAATCGACCGTCGTGTAGGGGCACTGATCGTTTAAATGACGGTTCAATTATTACACCGAGAGAAATGCGAGGCGTACAGTATTACGAACTTCCGCAGTGATCCTAACTCAACAACTTGATTAATAGTATCGTGCTGGACTGATCCTTTAGCAAGATGAAGCCACTTGCCAATGCCATCAACCCTGGCCTCCGTAGCCAAAACAGAAGGCAACTTTCCCAGATAGCCAGGAACGGGATATCCGGCCCAGTATGTCCTACACCTCCCAAAATCGCAACTTGGATTCAAGTTCAAGTGGAAGTCTGATAACACAAAATGATCAACTTTCCAACAGCAAGCATTGGGGAGAATTCAGCTAGAGACCCGTACCCCCCTCTTCACTATTGTCAGTCGGTCTGATCCAGAGCCCCCCGCTCTCACATGCTTGCCACTAGCCAAGAAAGTGGCTGAGGCTGCCCAAAAAGGGACATGAGAGACCGACAAAATGTGGGTTCTATCGGAGTGGTCTCATTTGTCCCAGGGCAAACCGACAACCATAGCAAACTTGACGGTGATGCGGAAAGAAAGTCAGACCAAAAGAAGGATGGGCTGAGACGAAGGAATGCAGTACTGGTGGGCTCGGATTGGAGACCAGATGGTCATGGTACGGCGAAGGCGATGCGGGAGCATCGGCACGGCTGACGAATGCGAGCAAGCCAGGTAGTAGGCCGTTCTAGAATTTCAGAATTCTCCAGCAAAAAGACAATAACCGTAGATTGCCAGGGACCATGAATTAATTCAAGAGAAATTGTGCCAGTCAGATATCAATATAGTTCACAGAGGAAAGCCGTCTGTCCTTACAGCCAGGTACAGCAGTCGATAATCAATAGTTACCCCTCGAGAACGGCAAAACTTCAGCTTTTCTCTCGATCTCACTCTCCGGCGAACAGGCGGATAATCATATACGTCGTTGACCATATAAAGCGAACAACTGAAGAAAGGGGTGATATGCGTCAGGAGCAGCTAGCTGCTCGTAGAGGAGGGAAGATAACGCACGAGGGAGGAGGAAGACAGAGAGAGGTGAAGATGATGGATCCGTTGACCGTCTTATTCGCACCGCTCGTCTTGGAACTCCCATTCGTAGTGCTGGGTACCGGGGTAGATGGACGAGAAACGGGACGAGCGCTTAGAGGTTAACGGCAACCAACAACACCTGAAAAGCAAATTGCACATCGTAAAGCTTCTCTGAAGAAGAGGGAGAGACGATCAACAACTCACGTTCGAAAGTACCCAAGCCATCAACGCACTCCAAAAAAGAAAAGAATTACCAGTAATAGCGAGAATGAGGGAGAGACGTTGCGCACTTTGTCCGGAAGTTGCTATAATAATCCTCCTGGGTAGTTGCTGCGTCCACCTTTTTCTCCTCCTTCGGTGGCTTGGTCGACAACACATGTATCGCGTCCGTGTTGATGTCCGTCTCAGCCGTCGGCACCGCCACCTTGTCCGAGTTCTCTCCTTTGTTCGTCCTGACAACGCACAGGTCCGAACTGACCTTATTATCACTCTTCACACCCCAAGAAACATCGCTGTATAAGAATAGATGAGACCACGTCAACTCGGAATCATTCAGAAAACTCACTGGACATTTGCAAAATGCGGACATCCAGATATCCATGATAGGGAATTGGGTGGGCAAACATGTCACTGATAGTGTAGAGGCTCAGAATGTTGACGCCACGTATGACGGTGCGACGAGGCTGGGTGCTCAGGTTGCAGCGTAGAAAGCAGTCTTGAAACCCAGGAGAAAAACGAGGGGAGTGTGGGGAACCTAGACGAGTTCACGGAAAAGTTTCGAGAGATGCAAGGGGGAATCTACGTCGTCAGGAGTTAGCACGTCATCTTAAATGTGTGGGATCACGCCGTACAGTAAAGTAGTACGAGTGGCTGTTGAGCACAGTTGAATCTAAGTACAGTACCACGGAAAAATAAGGATGCTAAGGGAACAGAGGAAATGAGGTCATAGAGAACAGATGAAAGGAACCATGGACAGGGAGAGAGATCGGCAACAAGAACGTGGAAAGGGTGGCTCCATTGCTTAGGGAGACCGATATCCAAAAAGCCGAAAAAGAGAGAAATTAGAATTCGACGATACCTGAGACAGCCACAGCGCAAACAGATGCGTCGCATACTCCCACAGAGGCGAGGTAAGACCGAGGGTGGCGCCTCCAGAACGGGCGATGCGTCACGAACGACATAACAGGCCGCGTGGCAGCGGAGTTGGGTAGGAATTAATGTCGGGTCTGGGCGTGCTCTGGCATGAGGAGGACAGATTCGGTAGGAACACGGGGGAAGGGCTGTAGGAGGGTAAGCGTGAGGATATGGTGACCAAATGGGAGGGTCTCGACAGCCACCGAAGGACAAACGTGAGGAAAAGGAAGGGACAAAGCCAAAGGAGGAGGCGAGTTGTGGCATCCGCAGGGATCAACCCGGAATGGCTAATACCCCATACACGAGGGCTTTACGCCGTCAACGGTTGAGCCTACCTTGCACCAAACGTTCAGACCTAGAGTACTACAGTAGTGCTGCGATGGGAAGAGACCATGAGAGGGCCCAATGAAGTCGACGAAACTCCTATTCGGGAAGAATAACTGCCAACGAGCGACGATGAGAATAATGTCATTTTTCTGGTTCTGGACTGGAATGGGCAATTCTATAACGTAATATTAATATTGTCCACCAATCATGTCTCGCACTCACCCTGTTGGCCCATCGTCACTAAACTTCGAACTTCTTCCCAACAACGCCTTGAAAGCCCACGAAAAGCAAACAAACGACCTTCTTACTCATCCACTCGCCGCCCAGCTGCAGCCTGTCAATCTCCAAGCTCCATTCTCACCGTACTTCAACGACAAGTAAAATAACGTATTCAATCTCAGGCCAGCGATGATAGGTTGACAAAATGGCTTGACCGACCTCCCCACAATAGACGCGGGTGGATACATAGGCACGGTGGTCCAGAGCGTACCCGACGTCAAGCTGACGCTCGGAAAGACCAAGGGCGGCCCGCCACCGTTCGGGCCCCAAGAGGCCCCGCGCGGACCGCGTCTATGTCACAACGCGTTTCCCAGAGTAGCAGGACGCGTTTGTGCAGGCCGTTCAGGCGGTTTGGGTTCCCGAGACGGCCCGCGTGGATGACACCCAGGTGCGCGCGTTGCTGACGGAGTGTGGGCGTGGGCGTGGCGGATCAAGGACGATAAGTGCGTGATGCCGTTCGTGTAGCTGATCAAGGTGCGCCGTCGCAAGCAAAAGCATCATCTTCTCCTTACGTGTGCGTTTTTTTTAAATTCTGACGCGAGCCTGAGCGCATATAGAAACATATTGTGGGGTTTAGAGCCGAGACGGCGTTCAAGCGCAAGGTGCCGTTCGTAGAGACGGACGTGCTGCGCAACGTGTTACTCACGTTGAACTTCGTCGATGTGGTGGCCTTGGTTGTAGAAGAGGCGCTGGCGCAGGTCGAGGCGAGCAAGGCGGCATATAGCCGGATGGTGATTGAGAGCTCTGAGCCCGGGCTGGGAAGCCCAGGGTTCGAATTTAGGAACGTAAAAAGACCAGTCGAGTTGTCTATACATTCTTTGGAGGTAGAATGCTACTATCGTTGTCTTCTTCCTTTTTTTCCTTGGTGTCGCA
>Ga0307510_10012255_pt1 | contig 10164 bp, 8 predicted proteins | sample 12_EM_MG_FD_207224 | JGI IMG/M metagenome (GOLD analysis project Ga0307510, IMG submission 207224) | Populus trichocarpa ectomycorrhiza microbial communities from riparian zone in the Pacific Northwest, United States - 12_EM | ecosystem: Host-associated > Plants > Roots > Unclassified | place...
GGATCCTCATAAACAGCATGGGTGGTGGGTTGAAGGAATTGGTCCCTACCGGGTTCCCTGTCCTGTGGCAAGACTGCCTGATTGTCAAAGGCACGCATTTCAGCATTTAGGACACAGGATGGAGAACGAATAGAACACGGACCGTTCGGACACAAAGAGGCGCATCCTCTCCGCTTTGTGGTCGGGGTCAGATCGAATTCTCCTAGATGGGCATAGTGCGTGGCACCTACCTGGCACGATTGACAGGGGATTTGCTTGTCACACTTAATCTTAAGTCTAGCGGGGAAAACGGAAAACAGAAAAAAAACAAATAGGACGAGAAAGAAGGACGTTAGACGGGCAGGGCAAAGGGACAAGGGGACAGCGCAGAGGGCTTGGCCGATCACGCACGCACCTCCGACATTCCGCACAGGAGATCTCCCCGCGGTTCCTTTTCATCTCAATCTCCCGAGAATACATGCCATCCTGTCTGACGCCTGCAGCGGCATCGCGGTTTACTCTGCGACGGTCTGAATGGGGCTTGGTTAGATCGACGGGCATGTTGCTGGCGGCGAGAGAGGTTCATTGAAAAGAGGGAAGGAACTATTTGAAGGATTAAGCTTCAATCGAGGAATTGTTTGCGTGGGAATGATTCATCTAAACCAGATCGTTACCACCCCCCATTTCGGGAAATGGGAAACTCTCCCCGAGCCGTCGTTAACCCGGGAGAACGCTTTAATCGTATGTATATGCTGTAAAACTCATATCTGTAATCTTCTAACTGCTGCCCCTTCTCAAATCCTTATATCATCACCTCGACCCGTTCTGGGTCTCATTCAAAACACATCGTCCCCCCGTCCCCGACGGATCATCCACAAGTTGGCGACTCTTGGCTTGTTTATATTTCTCAGCGCAACAACCAACCAACCAACGACCCACCCTCCCCACTACAGCTTCGGTGTCACAACACCGCGTAACAAACATCTCGGGATCCGCAGCACTCCGGCGACTGGCGGTCTTAGGGTGGCTTGGCACCTTATGCTGCACAGACATGAAACACAGTTAATTTTTTTTGGGTCGACGTTGTTGTAAATTGAAAATGAAAAACCGGCAATTGAGCTCTTGCTGACAAGATCATCACTGACCTTTGAACCATTGACAGGCTCAGGCACGGCGGAGATCAGGTTCTCAGAGGCGCTTCACCCCAACCGATCACTCATTTTCATCATCCTTCAAATTTCCCATCTTCCCTCTCCCAAATTCGGCCAAACGGCGCCTATCACTTGGCCCGCTCTTGCTTCATTCTTATGAATCCCTGGCCCTGGCCCTTGTCCAATTCCCTACTGGAGCTCGACCACCAAGTCTCTTGACTCATCTTTGAGTGGGGTATTCACTTTTGTGTTAGCTCCAGAGGTTCCATATCAAACTTATTGTAATGTACCAACCCTGAGGCCTAGACCGTGCAATGTGGAAAACTCCGAACGAACCTTCCAACATTCCAAAATATCGACGGTAACATGGAGAAAGGGACAGCACAACAATAGGGGAGTTCGCGTCCTCTAACTGCACTATGATCTCCACTCGTACGCCGACGCCGATCACACCGCTTATTGGTGACGGTGGCTCCTCATTCATCGAGAGTCGTTTTCCTGCTCACTGGAGACCCGGCCCTCGTTTCGGCGCATCATTGATCCTGACCCATGGCCGAGCTAGAATTGGCTGGCGGTATGTGGGTAAAAGACGGGTGGTAGTTGGGTATCCAGTGCGCGTGCTGAAAAACAATAGAACAATGTGTCCGGCGCACGGCAAGCAACTACAGCACTCCTGATCGTAATGATCAAGAAGCCTACATGCGCTCATGTGGAATCATGCTTCGCGGTGGGAGGAAGGGGGGAGGCGATGTTGTTGATCAACATCCTGGGCGTTGGTGCTTCGCGTGTTCCTGGAGAGATCATGGCGAACAAAAAAGACGACCGACCGACGAACGTCGAAAACGGACGACGACCTGCCCGTGCAGGCACAAGCACCGGGCGTCGTCATTTTGGGTCCCTCCTTCCTGAGACGTGTGCCATTTGGCAGACCAGCCAGATCCGCTGACTCTCGTCCTCGTCCGCGGATCCCTGGCCTTGGAGCCCTTCGCGGATTCCTCGGCTCTATTCGGCCCTCTCGGAAGGGGTGCGTTCTTGTAGGTATCCGTCACAAAGCACAGCATAGCACAGTACGTGACTCACTAGGTCGTCCCCTTCTCCCCCCCAAAACAAAACAATATCCTGTTTATACAGTTCGACTCACGCGCTGAAAATTGGAGGGAACGCTCATAAATGTTTGCCACAACCGAGGCACCCTTGCACGTAACAAATGCCATCCAATTACAGTACAACAATACAATGCGAGAAGTCATCGAGAAGCGTGTATTATACTTTTTACTTTAATCGACGACCTCAGGCTCCGACCTCTATCTCCTCCCACGCGCGGTTCTGCTTCATCTGAATCATAAAACCAGACATGACTAAGTCTGCATAGCGTAACAACACCAGAACAGAACCCATCCGGTCTGCACGCGACGCTGTGCATGGGAAAGGGTACCACATACAAATATCAATACGATAACGATCACTGTAACAGATGGTGAACTACTCTCCGCCCAGGGCTGTTTGCACATGCTTACGCGTGAGTCGTGACGGGACGGGCCCCGGCCGCGAGAGTGTCCCGAGGAGTCATTCATGGTTACAGCACAATTCGATAGTGGGGTTCCAGCTTCCAGGACGAAGACGCAACAAGGTTCCCAAGAACTCTCAATTCCCAAGAACTCTCAAGGAGCCACATGGACCCTGTACGTACTTACGACGCGAACAGAACGTGAAGCGTGGCCCTTCGGGTTTCTTTTCCCCTCCCGGGGGGGTTCCACCCCCTTTTCTCGCTGGCCCGCCGCCGACGCCGCCGCCGCTCTGGCGAACAGACAAAACGTTGGGGAATTCCCCGAGTTTGAGCCCATCCTTGATTTGATCCTACTTATGAGCGCTGCGCCCACTATGGCCTTTTCATGCTGTCCCTGTACTGTCATGTTGTCTATGTGTTTCAAGCTTATATTTCTGTCCCTAGAACTTGCCGTCACGGTGAGGGGTGAAGGAGAGCGACCCTTGCGGCCGAGTATTCGGGCAGGAATTTCCCAATAAAGAATGGGGAAGCCGGGCAGGACCCGGGCGCTCGGCGGTGAGTTGAAAAGAGTTGGAGGGTAACGAGAGGGGAGCTAAGGAAGGGATGGATGGGGATGCGAAGGGCCTTTCCGCGAGCTGTAGTGAATATTCAACACACAATAAAATGATCCGGCCAGACCCGGGCCTCTCGCGTTTCGGGCGCAAACTAGTTTTTTTTTTTTCTTGTTGGTTTGTTGGTTTTACTGTGCTGTCCTGCCGGTACCGAGTCCTCGTGGTCCCTTGCTGCGTAATGATACGAGTGCTACATTACATTTTACTTTGTACCCTATCGCTGGGTTTACGTGCAAGGCAAGTGCCATGGCGACTAGAGACTCCGCGCGTCTCTGGATTCAATTAACGGTCAATGGGGAGCACGTGCAACAGAGTTCGCCATCATCTCGTCTCCAACGTCTCCCAGCTCCCTCGGCCATCGTCTCACCTCGTCGTCTCCCCCCTTTCGGGTGCCTGGCCTGGACATCCAAGGTGACACAATGGGTGAGCGTGAGCATAGTATACTAGTTATGTAATAATGTTCTCGTCTACGACATGAAGCAATCGAGCGATGGAAACGTCCGCATCACCATCGTAAGTTGGATCCAACATAAAGGTATCGAGGGCGTGCCATTCACCCTCACCCGGAGGAATGACCGACTATCAAATTACGCAAAGAAACGGGAGCGATGCGACGGCTCCACAATACACATGTTACACACGCACTCCGGTATCACGCGGGGATGGCTTATGCTATCTGCTCCCGCTCGCAGCCCCACGTGCGCCTTCTTCGCCAGCGCTGCCTGCCCCATCTCCGCGGGATCTCTTTCCCGTCCGAGGGCTACGTGGAGCGTCTGGCGCGGCGCCCGCAAGGTAGTCGAGCCAAGATGACGAGCTCGAGTCGCCTCCAGCATGTACTTGCTGTCCATTGCCGCCGGCCGCCTGCGTCGTTGGCGCGAACTGCGGCCATTCGAACGTCAGCGGTGGCGCAAGGAAGTCGAACTCCGGATCGAGACCTACCCCGCTGCCGCCCGCGGGTCCAAACACGTTTGCGAACAAATCCTCCGTGTTCGGCCCGAAATGGGGCAGTGTAATCCGCGGCGGGTGTCGAGGCGACCCGTAAGGCGGTGACATGTGCAAAGGGTGACCTAGGCTACTCCCCGCTGTAGGCGATGGAAACGATGAAGGAACATTCAGGCCACCCGCGCTCCCGGGCGGCGCTGTTGGCGAGACGTGTGAACTGAACCCTGGGAAGAATCCGGGTGGATACGGATGTGGTGGAAGCGGTGGGGGAGCCGGTTGCGCTCGCGAATGTAGGGCGTGCGAAGAGAGTGCGAGTGAGGGGTCGGTGTCTGATCGAGTGGTAAAGGTGCTCAAGGTTGGCGATGTCGCTGTCTCTGTATGTTCGTCCAACTTGGGACGCTTCCGGGGATTTGGAGATTGCGTGATGTAAGGGGATGATGGACCCGTGGCCCGGCTTCCGGATGCGTGGGGTTTGGTATGCCTGTCGGCGGAGATGGGAAGTGTCGATGTCGATGTGGTGGGTAGTGACCCCGGGAGGTGGAGGTGTTGTCGGTGGTAATCGACCTGGGAGGGCGAGTTAGCAAAAGGACAAAAAAAAAGGTTAGGAGACGAGTACCAAACGCACTTCAGGTGGTTCTAGCTTTGGTCGGGTCACCTGGCCGCCCTCGGAGTCGTTCTTCCCCTTGAGGCTGTCCTGGCGGATGTATTGTGCTGTCGGCGAGTCGTCAGCATCACCGTCGTCATCGTCGTCTCCCATGTCGTCCATCCGGGAGACGCCTGCACCTCCACTGAAATCCTGCGGTGTGCGGAGATCACGCTCTCCATCGAACTGTGGGGGAAAAAATGATAATCAGGGTGATGAAGAAGTGCTGACAAAAGGTGATCAAAGTGGCCACACCCTTATTTGTCGCTGGACGAGAGCATTTATGTCGGTTGAGCAGTATTGGAAAAGCTTGTCTGGATGGCCAGGTTTGCGCTCTGAGAGGGTGAGAATGAAAATAGGAGACAAAGGGGAGAGGGCACGATACCGAATATTATGACGGCGACGTCAACTGAGCATAGGACACCGAGCTCGTAGGCTTTTTTGAAGAGGCCGGTTTTGCGCTGAGTGTGAAAGACCAAGGAGATAGATTATGGGCGGGAATTACAATAAGAAAATAAGAGAAAACGTGAGGACCTATTTTTGATGCAAACTTCTTGGCACGGGCACTTGCCTTTAGAAAGGTGACTGAACGCGTTCGGTCGTTCTGCGTAGGACGTTCAAGCGTGTCAGACGACGACAAGGATCGCAGCACGACCAATGGAAGAGTGGATGAACGATTGGCATAAAGAACGCAGGGGAAGAGAAAGATCAAAAAAGAGGAATACGGACCGTTATTGGCTGTATAGCGATCTTCCGTCTCCCCATGACCGAATGCAATCTTGAATCAACGAGGACCACGCATACGCAACGTCTGGGATGAGAGAAAGGGAGAGGAGAAAGGGGACGGTGCGAGGGAAGCGAAAGGCAAGGACTCTTAGGGCACTCACTCCGTCCGGCCTAGAGAGGGACTCGACTCGGCATCTGACACCGCGGGTCAAATCAACAACCGCAAATGTGTCGCTCTCTCGCTCATTCGTAGCGAATTCCCCCTCTCCCTCCCCATCACATCCCCCCTCTCAGTTCCCTCAAAAACTCTCCTTCATCCATCCGATGTCCCCCCTTCGAGTACTACGATCCCTACTCTCTATCACCCCCACCGACCTCTTCCGGCCACCTTCTCGGCCGTTCCTCCCGTATCGTCGGTTCTTTAGCTCCATCCACACCGGCCTCCTTCCCCGTCGGGTCCGCCAAGTCGAACTGAAAGCCCCACTTTTGTGCGTGTCCATCCCTCGTATGGAATTCCTATTGTCCATTCGACCGTTCTTCATCGCCCAATTGGATCATGGCCTGCCACGGACTTTTTGACGGCGTTGGGTAGAGGGCGAGTCGGACTTACCGGCCGTGCGTACGTGTCGTTCTCCACTCATTCCATTCCTCCTACCACTCCTCTGGGTCCAGTCCCACTCGTCCATCGTCCGAGGTTCGGCATACACAAAATCATGGAGTGAACGGCCCTGCGCTGTGGGCTGTGGATCACCCTCTTCGCGTACCTGATCTCCTCATGTCCATTCAAACGCCGCCGTTCGTGCCTACCCAAACGTCTCGTCTGCCCCTTGGCCGCGTCTCTTCCTCTTCCTTTGACCTTCCTCGATGCCTCGGTCGGGTTCTTATCATGACACGTTGCGTTATCTACTTGCGTCCTGTCGCGCATTGCTTTTTGCATGACTTCGCTACTTCTGGAAGGACACGGCAACATTGCACGTTGCACGTGAATTATGGCGAAGGCAGTTCTTTCTTCCCATCCTATCCTTCTGGAGGAAAATTCTACGTCTTCTGTCTTCCATGGACTGGAATCCGTCGTTAATGTAATTCTTGGGAATCCCTACTCGTCAATCCTCGAGATGATGGTGCACGCGCGCTCAATATCGGTGAAGGTGCGAGCACTGTTCGTCTCTAGAGCCCAATTTGTCACCTGTATGAACTTGGCAAACTGCTGGCTTTCGAAGGTTTCTAGTATCGTGGCGTAACGTGGCTAATCATTCCTTGTTCTACTCAACGTCCGAATCAACTTCCCATTCAACTCAGGTCTTCAATCTTCGTAGCCCCCTGTATCCTCTCTCGTTTTTATTCTTTCTTTATACGCCTACTATGGAAGCGATTTGCCTTATTTTGGGAGAGCAAGTAAAAGAGGGTGGTGATCTATTGTTTGTTGCCTCTCATTTCTTTCTCCCACAGTCCGGTAGCTAACAGAGACACGGAAGATGTGCATATACCCTCTCTCATTCATGACTAATCATAGCAGACACATTTAGCATGATTTTCAAGCATCAATTTATGCAGTGTTTCCCAGCGCCGACCTCTATTTCACCTTTTGGACCGCACAGACGTAGATATTGAGGTTAGTGAAGTCGTGCACATATCAACGGCTCCCAGTCCCAGTTCCCCCTGCGTGGAGTTGGTGGGTCAGGTCATACATTTTGTCAGCATAAGAGCGACCTATACTGTACAGCATAGTCTTCTTGCCGTCATCTGCTTGCGTCTCCTGCTCAAGAGCCCACTCGCTGCTTCAGTCATGGCTGCGCGTCACGGTCAGGTAGTTCACGTTACTTTTGGCGTCAACATTCCAAAAATTCGTCGGTTCCTCCTTCCTTCTTCTCTTTCTTCCCGCGACATCCGTCGAAGCGAACCGCCGAGCTGAGCTCAGCTGGTCGGTAGGGGATGCCTAACATCAACATCTGAGCACAGCACCTTTTTCATTTAACATTCTCGCGATGGTGATGTGGCAGTGCGCAACAGTACGCGATGCATAGCACTCACACACGCGCATGATTTCGCGGCGCGCTACGTTTTTCCGGCTCCCACCCGGCGTATTTTCTCCGTTTATTAACGAGTTTTTTCCGTCCTTCACCCCGAAACTTTCAGCCACTGCTTTACTGCGGTTCCCATGGTCTGAACGCCTTCTACGATGGTGTGCGGCCTTTATGCCATGTTTATAGTAGCACCCCTCTGGGCCTCGATCAACGATGGTATTTCTTTCTTCCCTCGGGCCACAGTATCGATTTGAAGCCGATTTCCCCTTGTAACAGTTGCGCCTTTGCCTCTAATAGAATCCCCATTTGCTAAACAGTCCAAGATCTCGTCGCTGCGACAGCGAATTCCGCACCTTCCGAAACCGAATCACATGACCTGGTGTCCGACACATTCCATATGGAGATGTGGGCCTCTCACAGACCAGTTGCCCACGGATGTTCGTTGAAGTTTGTCACTCGCGCGGGTGGGGGTTGGTCGGTTCCATTGTCGCGTGTCTATTCCTTCGGGCTCGGACTTCTAGGCTCAGGCCGGTTGGAGAAATGGGCGGATGTCGGGTGCATGGCGGAGGGGCGGACGATCATTTGGTAGTAGTAGCCGTATAGTACTACAGATAGGGATCGGCCGACATGCATTTTGCGTTTTTTTACCGGTCCCCTAATGCAAAAATAAACGAACGTACGTTCCTCTTTCTTCTCAAAGTAGCGGTGCGACAGAACCTAGACGAGGAATGTATTTCCTGCGTACCGATTTCAGTCGGTCAATGGACTAGTCACCGCTAACGATGGTGCGACCCAAAAAGAAGGATCTCCATGGACTAGACGACGCTTCATCATGCACATTTTTTTCATCTCCGAACCGCTAAGAATGCTATCTGTTCCCCACCCCATCTCGTCACTCGAATGGAATGGACGGACGATCCTGTCAATCGTCACATCCCGACTGGTGGGTTTTCAAGTTGCGTATCAATCCCCGGGGCCGACATACACCCGACGCCCGAGATGACTTGGAGCCTACCAGTGTCCAGTTAGTACACTACCGCTGCGAGCTCAGACAACTAACGATTGTGCGTTTGTGTGTGACTCGGAGAAGACTCGGAAGACCAGCGATGGGCGATAGTCGGACCCCCTGCCGAAAGCAACTGCTCTGAATTTCCTCTCCGGCTCAGGCTCATTGGTGGTCAAGCGCGAGATCCGAGGAACGCCACCTTGTAGCTGTTCGCCACCGGAGCGGGAAGGGGGGGATCGAAGTAGGGGGAGTGGGTTTGCGGTTTGTGTTTGCAGAGTGTCACCTCAGGGAGGGGGGGTGGCATAATCCTTGACATGCTTGACAGCTTGACCTGCAGCTGGTCAGCTTGGTAAGCGACCAGTTGGCGACCTGGACCAGGCATACTGTACTACAAATTGAACTGGTCAAATTGACACCCTTTTTTTCCGGTTGCGGGTTCTGATAGGAATATTTCCACCTCGTTTCTAGAGAGAAGGGGTTCTATGCACTGTTGCCGGACTACGGGATCGCTTTCTAAGCTGACTTGTGACCGACCAGGACCATCACGATATTTCAATTCTGCCGCCGTGCCTTCTGCCTATCTCTCCTCTCTCATTCCTTGTGGATTTCTTCACGTAAACGGTGGTCGGGTTGGCACTTTCAGTTGGTCAGATCAGGGCTAGCGCCGCCTCGTTGCGCGCTGGCAGAAGAAAGGTGAGGCGTGATGAATGAAAAAAGAACCCGCGATTAGCACGCAGGTTGCGCAGTTTCATCGTGGTAATATGCAGTTAATAGATAAGACACTCGAGGAAGGAGGGGCGTGTACATTCTAGAGTAGGACATGTTGGATGGATGATGAGGCGCCCGGGTATCATAATATAACCAATTAGGCGGTTTCTACTTTCCCACCATCCATCATCACTCGCCCCTTGACGTCATCCTCGCCTGTCCCTTTAATGTCCATGGGACGACTCCTAGCATATGTGAAGGCAAGCTTGGGTAGTTATATCTGATGCAAAATTACCCCACCGGTACGCCTTTCCTTGCACGCCTGCCTTCCTGACCCATGTTGAAAAGAATACATACATAGTGGTAGCAATCTTACTGATGATGGTCATTTCGCTTGTCATATATGACAATGAATCTTCGCTTATAAAGCATGGCAAGTGACCAGTGGATCGCGATCGGCGCTTGCTACCCAGTGCCCTCGCCCTCCTCCATCTCTTCCGAACGATCAACGCGCACTTTTGGTGCTCGCAACGCAAGGACAGGCGACAGCTTCTTGAAAAGGGGTTCTCTCTCCTCGTTTCTGTCCCTCCTCCAATACCTCTGATGATGCTGAGTAAAAAATGTCGTTCTCATGATGAATCAGAGACTTCAATTGGCGCGCATGGCATAGCTGTCGATGCAGGTGTAAACTTTTGCTTTCCTACGTTGGTGACGCTGGCCGTGGTTGTGGTTGTGAGCACGCAAGCTTGAGCTTGAGCGCCAGTGGGGCGGTTCAAGTTGGTTTCTCCGCCGCCGAGAATCATACAGTACTGTGAGATAGAATACCGTGCCATGGTGCCGGTGACGTGTCGATGACAGGTGGGTCAC
>Ga0307510_10012256_pt1 | contig 10164 bp, 1 predicted proteins | sample 12_EM_MG_FD_207224 | JGI IMG/M metagenome (GOLD analysis project Ga0307510, IMG submission 207224) | Populus trichocarpa ectomycorrhiza microbial communities from riparian zone in the Pacific Northwest, United States - 12_EM | ecosystem: Host-associated > Plants > Roots > Unclassified | place...
ATGTGCCTGAGAAATTTAAGCTCTCTCCAGCTTTGATGGAAGTTCTTGGTATAGAGGTTGAAACCCGTCCTAGAATAATAGCTGCAATTTGGCATTATGTGAAGGCTAGGAAACTGCAGAACCCTGAGGACCCTTCATTTTTCAATTGCGACGCACCTCTTCAGAAAGTATTTGGGGAATCAAAGATGAAGTTCACGATGGTTTCACAGAGGATATCTCAGCATTTATCTCCTCCACAGCCGATACATTTGGAGCATAAAATTAAGCTATCGGGGAATAGTCCAGCTGGAACTGTCTGCTATGATGTGGTGGTTGACGTGCCATTCCCAATACAGAGGGAGTTGTCTGCTTTGTTGGCAAATGCTGAGAAGAATAAAGAGATTGATACTTGTGATGAGGCGATATGTACTGCTATAAGGAAAATTCATGAACATCGTCGGAGACGCGCATTCTTCCTTGGATTTAGTCAATCACCTGTCGAATTTGTCAATGCTCTCATTGAATCTCAAAGCAAGGATTTGAAGCTGGTAGCTGGAGAAGCTAGTAGAAATGCCGAGAAAGAGCGCCGCTCAGATTTCTTTAACCAGCCATGGTGAGTTTAATTTTCTATCTCTCCTTGTTTGAACCTCTTTCATTTCATCTATTTGATCCGTAGATTCTATTTTAGGTCCACTGTCCATGTACACATTATATGAATGCCACGGTTGACTTGATGAATAATCTTAGAATTTGACTTGTAGATGTATATCAAATATGTTGTTGCCTGCTCAAAACAATGTCACTTGAAAGATGATAAATATGGGTTCTATTATGCAATTGCTTAACCTGCAACTTGCCAAATTGTTATTCACTTTTTTCTTTTTAGTTCTGATGTCAAGAACTGTTAATTGATCACATGATCGGGCTTGTTTTTGTTATTTAGTCACAGAATTTGCAATATCATCATGAGGATGCCTAGACAAAATTATGAAGATTAACAAGGGGAAATGTTTTGAGGATTCTAATGCTTAGTCAAAAAGAGACAAATTTGGGCATCTAATTCAATTTATGAAAGCCTGCACATGACAAAATTAAAAAGAAACATCCACTCATCTGTACTTATTTGGTCATTGAACAGGGTTGAAGATGCTGTAATTCGATATTTGAATCGCAAGCCCGCTGCCGGAAGCGATGCTCCTCGGAGCATGTGAGTTGGGAGTTTGAAGAGCTGCTGATCTGTAACCCTGTCATTTATTCTTTCACTTAGCATTTGTAGATTTTCACCTTTGTTTTGTGAAAATAGTACAGCCTATCATCGCCCTATTGCTAATGGCCCTGGGAGGAATGCTTCATGCTTGTATTAAAACAAAATAGGTTCGGTAGCTTTTTGTTGTTTTTTTGTTCTTTTTTGAACATCGTTTAGGCTTTAATTATCCTCATACTTGCTTGAATTATTATGCTAGTGAAAAAAAAGCCATCTTATCATAGAGCTTATGTTTTGTCAGTTTTGTGAATGATGCATTTACTGCTGCTTTAAACTTTGTGTTGGTTTGCATCGTGCTGTGAATGCTGCGCCTTCATTGGTAGGCTCAATGACTTGATTCTCCTTTTAGCTTTTGCTAGTTATAATGGATAACGACAAGCCACTGAGAATCTATGATAGGGATTGTTGTGGTCTTGTGGGATATTTGCTCACTGTAGAAAGGACATGACATAAGACTACTATAGATTGCATATTCACCTGGAGAGTGTTTTTTTATGATATTATGGCGTGTGCGGCGCACGTAACCAAGATAGACTGTTGACTTGTGATTGGGCATATATCATTTCGCGCCTCTCATTCTCGTATCATGGGCATTTCTTATGCCGGGTACACAACTAGTACAATCCGTGGCTTGGTGAATGAGACGCCTTTTATTCTCCACGTGTGGAGTTGGCACATATCAGAGCTTCTGTTCCTTTTTCTTAGTTCCTTTCAGGTTCATGTTCGATTGGCCTTTTTGCAAGCATTGTTGTGACGCCAAAGTTCAACTAGAGACATGAACATGAGATAGCTTTCCCCCCCAAAATGCATAATAGGAAATCACAAGCTTTTGTTCTTGATGACCCCACACTGATATCAATCTACAAGGAAACATCACAAGTATATTTGGACATTTGGGAGGAGGGGGTAAAGTTATAGAAATGTTAACTTAAGGGTTTGTTTTTTAAAGAAGTATTTTGATTACACTTGAAAAAAAAATATTTTTTTACTTGAGTTTCTTACGTTTCACTTAGAAATATTTAATGGCACCCTTACTTTCATATTAGCTCCCCACACCCTATCCACTCCTGCAAACCATCCACACCAAGATGGGAACAAATACTGATTTACAGGAGCATGAAGCTAAAAAGTTGCTAGGAACATTAACATATTGGGAAATGACTTGCATTCCACTATAGCAATGAACAATGAAATATCAAGGTTTTTTTCATTTTGATCCTCAAAATTTTTAAGGATTTTTTTTTTAATTCCAAACTTAGTTTTTTGTTTTATTTCATTATTCAACACTAGGTTTACACTTTACCGGGTATTGGAATTATAGTTTATTTCAAATTTTCTTAGATGGAGTTATCTCGATCCTTAAAATTTCGAGAAATTTTTTGTTTTAATTTCAAATTTAATTTATTTTTCAATTACATCCTCCTACATTGGGTTTACTAGGTATTGAACTTTATAATTTATTTCAAATTGCTTCTATAGAGTTATCCCTGTAACGGCCTGGCTCAACATGCTGTATATTGTCCGCTTTGGGCCTTCCAGTCCACCCATTTCTAGGGCTTCTACCCAGGCCCCCCTCACGGTTTTGTTCTTGGCAGCCACGCATGGCCCCAAAACGCGTACAACATGTTAGCAACCAACACCACTAATAAGGCCCTGGCTCTGGACGCTCACTTCCGATGTGGGATATCACAATCCCCCCACCTTAAGACGAGCCGTCCTCGCTCTGATACCAAATGTAACGACCTGGCCCAACATGCTGTATATTGTCCGCTTTGGGCCTCCCAGTCCACCCATTTCCAGGGCTTCTACCCAGGTCCCCCTCACGGTTTTGTTCTTGGCAGCCACGCATGGCCCCAAAACGCGTACAACATGTTAGCAACCAACACCACTAATAAAGCCCTAGCTCTGGACGTTCGCTTCCGATGTGGGATATCACAATCCCCCCACCTTAAGACGAGCCGTCCTCGGCTCTGATACCAAATGTAACGGCCTGGCCCAACATGCTGTATATTGTCCGCTTTGGGCTTCCCAGTCCACCCATTTCCAAGGCTTCTACCTAGGTCCCCCTTACGATTTTGTTCTTGGCAGCCACGCATGACCCCAAAATACATACAACATGTTAGCAACCAGCACCACTAATAAGACCATGGCTCTGGACGCTCGCTTTCGATGTGGGATATCACAATCTCGGTCTTATATCTCGAGTTATTTTTTGTCTTTATTTAATTAATATTTTTCTCAACTCCATCTTTCAACATCGAGTTGATTGGGAGTTGGGTTTCATAATTGTTTCTAGATTTTTTTTTTACAGGGTTATCACAATCTCATTACCCGAGTTGTGAGTTTTATGGGTTATTTAGGTTCACTCGGGTTTTTTTGTCCTTTTTTTTAATTGAATTTTTTTTCCAATTTCATCCTTCAATATTGGGTTGATTGAGAATTGTACTTTATAATTTGTTTAATTTTTTTATAAAGTTATCTTGATCTCCTAACCTAGTTTGGGCAGGTTAATATGAGTTGACTCGGGGTTTTTTTTTGTTTTTTTATTATTTTTTTAATTTAATCCTTCAACATTGGGTTGATTGGGCTTTATAATGTATTTTTTTATTTGCTTTCTATGGTTTTATCACGTTCTTATGACCCAGGTTGCGGGTTAGGCTAGTTGACTCCGTTTTTTTTCCTTTTCTAGTTGTTTTTTTTTTGTATTTCATCCTTCAATATTGAGTTGATTGGGAATTGGTTTTCATAATTTATTTTGGTTTGGGTTCTTTTGGGTTATATTAGTCTCATGACTCGGGTCACAGGTTTAATCGGTTGACTCAGGTGGCTTTTATGTTATTTTCTAATTGATTTTTTTTATCATCCCTCAACATTTGATTGATTGAGAGTCGAGCTTCATAATTTATTTCAATTTGATTTTTATGGGGTTATCCTAGTCTTATAACCTAGGTTTGACAGGTTAACCCGAGTTTACTGGCTCATCTTTTTAGTTGAGTTTTTTTTTTAATTTTATCCTTCAATATTGGGTTGATTGAGAATTGAGTTTGGTAATTCAATTTACTTTCTATAGAGTTATCAGAGTCTCATGACTTGGATAGCGAATTTAGCAAATTAACCCGAGTTTATCCTAATTGACCTAATATATTGTTATTTTAATTTAAAAAAAAGATGTCATCTTGATTTGTTATAGTCAAATTACATTTTTATCAATCATCTAGGTTGTCTTTGGACCTACCAAGTCGACCAGGTCATATGAGATCAATCCCCATATAGTTTAAAAAATTATTTTGCTAAAAAAAACATGTTAACAACACCTGAATATTTTATTTATATCAAAAAAATTGATTTAACCCACAGCGTAGCTCGAAAAATGATCTAGTGTGATCCTAACCTATTTAATCCCTTTTATGAGGAATTAATATCTCATTTACATTTCTCATCATCAATTAAAAATAAAAGAACTTTTTTTATAAGCGATCTCATTATCGAATAATTTCTTCATATTGATTTTATTTTAACTATTACATATTTAATCCATTTTAACCCTAATTCCGACACATTTTTATAAGCTAGTTCTATTATTTGGAGCACAGAATATATGAAATAAATTACAAAGTATTAGATGTAAACCCCGGTTAAAGACCTTTAGAAAAAAAACACTAATAAATTTAATCCACGTGTAAAATGGATTAATAAGGAAAATGGAATAATCTAAAATAAATTCCATATGCTAAAATTTCTAGGTATGACTAGAATTTTAAAACAAGTCAAGAAGGAATAATTAGAAGAAAATATTAGGCTAATGTAGTATTTAAGAGAAACTAGGGGTTGATTTGTAATTAGAAGAAAATAGTCATATAAATATAAGTTTGGCTTCCAAAGGAAGCTAAGCATTGTCGTGAGTTTCATAAGCAAGAGAGGAGAGAGGTTTCATCTTTTCTAATAGAAATTCTTCCATTTAAAACATAAAAAGGAGTTGCTAAAGAGATTAAAAGGGGGTTAGTGGGGGAATAAAGCTAGGAGAATTGAGTTTTCTTGGGGTTTTAGTGAGCCTAAAGTGGTTTACTTCAAATCTTGTTTTGAATTAGAAGGAGAAGAAAACTTGTTTTCAACATCTTTTTTACTTCAAATTACTTGTTTTTAAGAGGTGAGAAACTTTGATTCAAGTTTGGTTGAGTATCTTGTGAAATAATACATTTTGATTGAAATATGCATTATGAAATTTAGGTTTGATTGAATAATTATTTAAATTGATGATATTGTGTTTGAATGATATTTATAAGCATAAAATATGATTGAGTAATGATTCAATTGGAAGAATTGAAAAGACAATTAATCCCCACCATTGTTAGGGCTTCGACATAGGTGTAAGAAATTAGAATTGAGATTGATTGATTCAATTATCATGTAAGATGTGTAAAATAGTGAGTGTGGTGTATTAAATCAGTAAGTAAGTTGTAAATTTATTCAATTGGAGAGAGGGATTCAACCTTAAGACTATTTTTAGGGAATGAATGGAATTGATTAATTGATGTTGTGGTATGTTAATACATGTGAAAAAGGGATGGGTGATGTAAAAATGATATGTTTTTTTTTAAATAAATCCTCATATATTATAGAACAATTGGAAAAGAGAGTAGAAAGAGAAATCGAGTTCATTTGATTTAATTGTCTTGAATTACGAGTAGAATTGAGTAAAATTGGGTGTGATAAGAATGGATAATGAAGAAAACTGAAAGAAATTTCCATTCCCCTTCAAATCATTAGGTTCAACCAAAAAAAAATTTTAGGGGGGGTTAATTTAAGTTGTGTGTGGAATTGTGTTAGAAATGTATTATTATATCTATTTATGATTATTTGGTGTAGACTTTTGAAGAAGAAATGAAAAAAATTCATCATGGGTAACATGATAAGGCTATTTGGCCAAAAATTAGTTTGATGAAGGAAAATGAAATTGGCTTCATTGGGTGAGTAAATGTGTTGATGTAGTGTTATTAACCTTAACTGTGAAGGTTGAATTGATAAAAAAAATTAAATAAATAAAAATATGGCAAGATAATATTAATCTTAAGATTTGGCCTAAACTAAAGATTATGGAGGAATGACTATGTGTGATAATTGGGAAGAATTGTATCAATAAATGGGTTTTAATGTATAGATAAGAATTCAATTGCATGAAAAGAAGAAGAAGAATGAGAGATTTCGAGATTTCCTTTTGTTATTGAATTAAAACTTGAAATTGGTATAAGTTTTGTAATGAAGTTTTGAGGATAATTGAATGGAGTGTGATATTGTGTACCTACTGAATACAAGAGAGGTTGCAGGACCTGTATAGTAATAGGGGGTTATAGTGCGTGCACAAGCGTCAAGAAGATGTTTTGTACCACAATCATTTATTATGCTTAAATTTATTAATGTTGAATAACTGTAATTTCTTTAAATATGTTATGCAATTATATTAATTGTGACATGAGCATTGAAAAGATGGCAATTAACTAAGTACCCTGAATAAGACTAGAGGCGACAACTTGTCTGACGACTAAGATTGATATTTAACTAGTTACCCTAAATAGAACTAGTGGTGTTAGATTGTCTAACTAACGAGATTGGTATTTGAATAGTTACCATAAATAGGACTAGTGGCATCAATATGTCTGACGACCAGGAATTCAATTGATTGGTTACCCTGGGTGGTGTTAGTGGCTTCAGTATGACTGATGATGAGGATACCTAATTTGATGAAATGTTTTAGAGGAGCCATAAGATTGGTTTGAAAGAATAATTTATAATCGTGTTTAGTTGTTGAAAATGTATTGTTGAACTTAATAAAAATAATAAGCTATATGAATTACATGAATTAATTATTTGGTTTATTATAACAAAAGCTAAATGGCGTGGGGAAATCACTGTAGATTAAGAAACATTTCACTATGGATTGTAATAGTAGTTTCACTTTCACTTTCTCATTTTATTTTTTTGCGAGATGTTTCTTTGGTTGTTTACGTTTTTTCTTTCTTTTCTCTCTCCTGACAACTAAAGTGCACAATTATCATCTGTTTGTTTGTTGTTTTCTTGGGTCAGGCAAAAATTGTTAGACCCAAGACTCTTGGGTCTAGCATTGCCTCCTGAACCAAGTCTCTGGGGTTTGACGGTCATGCCAGACCCAAGGCTTTTGGGTTTAACATTGTTATTGTTGTTGTTATTGTTTTTAGTATTATTAGCATGATTGTTGTTGGCATATAAGTCAATTTTGTCCCTAATTCTTAATGAAAAGCAATTATAAATTATATTATGTGTTTCAAAAATTAAATAAATCAATTGTTATTTGATAAAACAAAAGGTTAATCTGTTGGGTATGGCATGGCCGCCGGCCCGCTAGACACAAGGATCTTAGGTCTCACTTGGGTCTGGCATGATTGTCAGATCTAAAAGGTTTAAAATATTTTCTATACTCTTAATATTTCGTTGACATTTGAAAAAATAATAATTTTGACCCGCTACAAAGCGCGAGTCAGCATACTAGTTTATACTATATGTTATATTAATTTCAGGTACATCACAATCTCATGCAGAATAGTAGATGTTATTAGTATATCTTTCGTTTAAGAAATGAAGATTAGTATATCTTTTATTTAAGAAATGAAGATGTAATCTTGAATTGTTAATTTATTTTGCAATGTAATTTTCGGATTAATCTTGATATGTAAACAATGTTAGAATTAATGATACATGTAATATTGCTATTAGGATTTACTCATTAGACTTTTAGAAATATATATATATATGATTTAATAATGCATGAATTTATTTTATAATGATCTCTACAAATTTATTTATTTGATTTCATTATTATCTTGTTAAGATTGTCATATAAAATGTGAAGTGGTTGAATTGTGGGATTAGATGTATTATAATCTGGTGATATGATGAGATGAAAAAAGTCCAAGATGATTTGACTTTATGAATATAATAATTACAATGACTTATTGGTTGTGTTGTAAATAACTTGGTACTAATATTTTAGTGGAAATTCATGGATATAATGCTTATAATGACTTACTAGTTGTGTTGTCGATAACTTGGTACTGATATTTTAGTGGAAATTCTGCGAGAATTACAAAATAATAATAATAATAATAATAATAAATACCCCTAGTTTTTCATCTAATTGTAATGTTAATTATATTGAAATTGTGTTTTAAAATTTGGGATTTTATGATTTATACTTAATTTAATATGCAAAGGAAATCCAAAAAATCTTAAAGAGTTAGAAACTCTACATCACTTTTAATTTATGATTATAAACGAATAACAAACTCTATATTACTTTTATTTCATGATTATAAACAAATAACAAAAAAGTTAAAACGAAAAGCAAATTCGTGACTCAAATTATTATTCATTACTACAATGTAATTATTATTTTGCCTTTTTCTAAAAAAATCAATGATCTTGATATTGAGAGTAATTCAGTCTTTTTCAATGATCCTCATTATGCAATTGACTAGGGACAATTCATTTTTTTTTTTTGCTTTTTTTAACATAATAAAATTACTAAAGTACCTTTAAAAAGAAAAAACTAATGAACTTCTCAATTGTTACTTTCATCTTTTCATTTTGATTAGAGCAATTAAATGATGCAAATACCCTTAAAAATAAAAAAAATAATGAGCTATTAGGTCGGAGCTATTTCATCTTTTCACATTGAGTTTTTTCTTATATTCATGTTGACTAAGAGACAATTTAGTCTTTTAATAAATATAAAATATTAATAAAAAAAAAGTGGTTGGAGCGTGCTTAGCAAGTGTCAATGCATCAAGTGCTCCACTACCTTCTAGTTAGTTATGCATGTGATGGCTTCCAGCGGTAAACGACGAGTTTCTTTGATATCGTTAGATTTATCTCGGCGTCCTTTTCCTTCCAAGACAACGTGTGTGGCGTTATAACCTTTAGTTTGACTCCAACAAGCCTTTCTCTTTTCTCCCCCCTTTCTTTTCTCTCTTAACCTCAGTTTCCACCTGTGGTACTTAAAAATTTCAAATTAGCCCTTTAATTTTTTTTCTTTCAAATCTGATCCCTTTTTTTTTTTTATTTGAATTGGTTTATAAAATTGAAATTTCTTTTTTTCAATTTCATTCTCCTTTTAGTTTTTCATATCTTAGATCTGATCTCATTCTTTTAATTGTTATTTATCTTTTTAATCTTTTTCTTAATTAAATTTATTTTTCAATTTCATCCCTCGACATTTAATTTAATTTTATTCTTATGTCAAATTTTGTCCTTTTTATTTTGATTGGTATTTGTTTACCTTGACAAGGTTTTTACATTTAATTATTTTTTTCAGTTTAATCCTTCAACATTGAATTAATTTTTTTTTTCCGATTTTATATCCTTCAACTTTTGATTGATTCGGACTTGGGCTTTGTGCTTTTTCTAAATAGGATGCTTATAGTTTAATGACATGGGTCACAAGTTTGAAAAGTTAAAACAAGTTGACATCTTTTTTTTTCTTCTGATTTTATCATTTGACATTGATTTTTTAAAAGATATTGGCTTTGTGGGTTTTTTTTTCTATCGGGTTATCCATATCTCATTACCTGAGCCGCGTTTTATTTCGTCTTTCCATGTTTAATTGTCTGAGAATTTAACTGCATCATTTTTCTCCTTTAAAAAAAAAAGTTTTTTCCTGGTTTATCGTGATTATTTTTCTAAAATATTTATTTAATCAATTTGTTGTTGTTGTCTATTTTTTATTACTTAATTAAAATAAAATCATTTTCTTTGACCCAGTTAGATCTATAACTCGAATTATAATTTTTTTTCTCATGAAAAACATATAATCTGACCTGCAACGTAACGCGGCTTATATCCCGTAATAATTCTACATTTAATGCATGCTAACCGTTCTAAGCACGAACTCA
>Ga0307510_10012258_pt1 | contig 10164 bp, 9 predicted proteins | sample 12_EM_MG_FD_207224 | JGI IMG/M metagenome (GOLD analysis project Ga0307510, IMG submission 207224) | Populus trichocarpa ectomycorrhiza microbial communities from riparian zone in the Pacific Northwest, United States - 12_EM | ecosystem: Host-associated > Plants > Roots > Unclassified | place...
TGGCAGGGTGAAGGAAGAGGTTGAGTTCCTGAAGGCGTTTCAGGACCTTATGTGTGTAGAAGACTAATTTGTCCAATGTAGTGGCAAATATCAAAATGTTGTCAAGGTAGATGACGACGTGACCTGTGGCAATGAGGTCCACGAACTGGGTGTCCATGAATGTCTAAAAAGTGGCTGGCACATTGCACAGCCCAAAGGTCATGACTGTCGGCTTGAATAGCCCAAGAGGTGTCTTAAAAGCAGCCTTCCATTCATCGCCTTCTTGTATTCTGATGTTATTGTATCCCCATCTTACATCCAACTTGGTAAAGAACTGCACACCCAGCAGCTTATCCACAAGCTCTGGAATGAGAGGTATTGGTGCCATGTTCTTCCTAGTGATGTCATTTAGTGGGCAATAGTCTTGGACCGGATGGAGTTTGCCATCTTTCTTGTCGATAAAGAAGAAAGAGCAGGCATCCGGGGCTTCGGACCGACAGAGAGATCCTTGTGCAAGGCTGTTGGTGACATATTTCTCAAGGGCGACTTTCTCCAGTGGTGTGAGGTGATAGATCGATGTTTTTCTCATAGATTTATTGGGGAGTAGATCGATCTTGTGGTCCCAGGGTTGGTGTTTTGGTAGTCGCTGTGCTTCTTCATTTGAGAAAACTTGAGAGTATTGTTGAAATTCCAGAGGGATTTCCTTCTGTGAGGCCTCCATCTTCATTGCTAGAGTTGTGGATACTGTGGTACATGCAAGAAGAGATCCATGGAGCAGTCCATCAAAGTGTTTGTCCATGTGAGCTTCAATACATAATGCATGGTTGGCGTATGCTTCATCGATATCAAAGTATTCTTCAGTCAGTGGGTCCCAATCACAGACTGGCAGCAGTTGTGCAATGAGAGGCGCTATAGGTTCCTGGGTTTCTTTAAAACATGTTGTAGGGCATCTATTAAGAGTAATAGTGTTGGTTGCCCAGTCGATATTTGGATTGTGCTTGCTGAGCCAATCCATTCCGAGGAGTACGTCATGATCGCCAGTATTAGTAACAAAAAGGTTTGCTAGTTCCGTGTGTTGAGTGCCCATTTCTATACGAAGGGCTGTAGCATGGCGAATCGCTCCTTGTGTGTTGATTGTTCCATCAACATTTCATGGGAATATGGGGTCCTGTAGTGATAGCAGGGGAAATCCATGGGTTTTGACAAAGGTGGAGTTGCAGTAGATTCCCTCTGCTCCGCTGTCCAGAAGGGCTTGAGCATCGATTTTTCTCCCATTGTGTACGATTCAGACCGGAATTCGAATAGAAGGAACTCGTTTATTCTGGATCGTACTTAATGTTACAATGGAGATAGGCACCACCTGGCCCAATTCGGTGGTCCTTTGAATACAATGGGGTACACGTACAACTCTCTCTGATGATGTGACAGGAGAGTGAATCAAAAAGACTTGTCTTCAGTCTTGGAGTCGACTACCATTTTGTCGATTACATTAAATGGAGTGACAGCGTTGATATTGAGATCCTCAAGTTGACTTTCAATCGAGGGTTCACCTTCAGGGGTCGTTCCGAGTTGGCGAACTGAACTGCCCATATAAGGGTGTTTGGAGAGTGGAGAATTGACTGCAATATGTCTGGCAGTGCTGTAGTAGAGGTATAGGTTATTTGCCCTGCGGCGTTGTCGTTCCTGTTGGGTAAGTTTGCCCTATTTCCTTGATGTTCTGCATTTGGATTGGGTCACAGCTATCTCAATCTTGGTTTCTTCTTTGATTTCCTGGATTTGTGGGTTCTGGTTTCCTCTCCAATTTCCTCAGGAAGATCCATGTCCTCTACCAGAAGTTCCAGAGGGCCTTCCAAAGATTTCCCAGTTGCAGTCAAATTCCCGGGCTTTCTTGACAAGAGTATCCAAGGTGGTGGGTTGTGGGGAAAGCGTCAGGAGTTTCTGTTGTAATATCAGGGGTAAGTTCCTTCGGAATGCCCACATCTTGGTAGTTTCGTCTACTCCTGTGTGTCTAGCTTCGGTGCTCCATTCCTGGAACCAGGTAGCAAAACTTTTCATCCCCATTGGGTGGGGATGCATCTTTGAAATAGCTTCCATCTGAGAGGCCAGGGGAATGAACTGTTTTTCAAAGGCAGCTTTGAAAGTGTTCCATGTCCCATAGTTGACTGGGTTGGTGGCTAGGGCTGTTTGCATTAGATCACTAGCCCAATTCCCTCCTGGAGTACCTATCTTAAAGTAGGTAAGGGCTGATGAGACCTTCTGGGCATCAGTGGTGTAAACACCATCATTGATGGCATAATAATTGGCGAGGGTATTCCAAAAGGCGATGGCCTTATCAGGGGAGCCATCGTATGGGTCTGGGGGTGTTCCCAGAAGTTGGGGTTGGTTCTGCTGAGCCATGGCTGCGGGTGCTGGTGGGTTAGGTGGTGGATTGCCTGGAGGCGGCTGTGGTGCAGCTGGCTGAGGTGGTGGAGCTTGTACTGGTTGTCAGGAGGTGCTGGCCTTGGGTGTTGGTACATGGGCAACTGGGGTTCTGGTTCAAGGTGGAATTGGGGCTGGTGCCTTTCCTTTTGACACAGGTGGAGTAGGAAGTGAACTTGCTTGTATGGCCGGGCTGGCAGGTCGACTGACTGTCTGAAGTTTTTGGATTGCCAAGGTGACGGTTGTTTTGGCTCTTTCCAATAATTGTTCAACCTGGGCGGTGTCGTCGTCTGTTGGACTTTCCAGTGTTTCAGAGGCACTAGTACTGTGGATATGGACTGTCCTATTATTGAGGTACATCCAACAATTCCTTTGCGGGAAGTATTTAACTTCTTTTCCTTGGTACTGCCCAGTTCCTTTCAATGGGTGTAAGTTATCAATATATTCCTTATCGAGGAATTTAGCTGTGAGAAGTTCTTCTGATACTAGATCGTTATCGTCCAAGTAGCACCAAGGATGTGCGGGTCCTGCGCTCCAAACGGCAGTGTCTGCAAGTAGTGCAAAGAGGAAACATTGTCCCTGGTCTGTGGCGGTGAAGTGATCTTCAAAGATGATCGAGATGTGGTCTTTCTCTGGGTCTGTTAATGTGGTTCAGTTGGGGAATCATTTTTTACACTTTTCCCACTTGTTCATTCGTCAATAGAGATGGTATATCCAGTGGTGTTCCAGTCATAAAAAACTGTAAAAGCTCTCTGTAAAGCTGCAGTGATCGGGAGGTGAGAGGTTCAGGCGATGATCCGGTAGTCTTCTAGTACTCCTTCTATGGTAATGGTAATCCTGTATCTCCACAAGTGTCCAGCAAATACTGCTGGAGCCGGGGTTATTTCGTGTAGATCGGTGATTGAATGGTTTATGGTCCTGTTTTGGCGGTTGCCTAAAAGGAATCGGCAATGGTTAACGAAAGCCTGGAGTTTGGCTGAATTTTGTGTAGGAATTCCTAGACTGAGGAACAATACTTCCAGGAGGAAGGGCTGGTGAACTGTTCCACTTAATTCAAGGGTGCCGGAGCTAGAATCGCTTTCAATTCTAAGTGGGATAAAAGGTTGGAGAACAGGAGTTGGAACTGGGGTAGCAAGCATTGGAAACACAGGGGAGTGGTTCGATGGTTGGCGGGTTTGGGGAATAACTGGGGGTGCAGACCGGTCACGAGGCCTTCGATGAATGAAAGGCTGAGTGCGTCAAGTATTGGATCCTCTTCCTCGGTCAGGTGCTGGTGTCAAGCGAGATCGGTGATCCAGATTGAATAGAGGAGTTGTGACACTGATAGTGAAGTTCTATCTCTGGCTGAGTGTTTAATGCTGTGGGCTTCCAGAGGAAGATGTAAGGAGGTGTAGGTGGGGTGTCTGGTCAGGGGTTGTTACAGAGACAAAGGTCTGTTCCACACCAACAAGGTTGAAGTTCCAGGGTAATGGCTCAGGAGGAGAGATTTGGGAGACTGGGGGGTGAACTGGAAAGGCTGGAGTTAACTTCAGTAGTTTCTAGGGAGTCCCAGTATTGAGCGTCAATGCTGAAATTATCTGGTTGACTAAGGATTTGTTCCAGGCATTCCTGGTACTTGGTTTCGCGTCCAGAAGCATTTGGTTCTGTGATGGGGCAGGAGAAGTTCGCAGGATTAACCAGAGCTTGTTTGTGGTTAATAATGTTAACTTCCCACAAAGAAGTATTCCACTTATAGGTATATTCTTTGCTATGGCAATAGACTAGTTCGGTCCCGTTGTTGGTTGTGCGAAGTCGAATTTCATTAAATTCTACTTCAACTTGGGCTTGCGACAGGAGGAATCAGGATAGAAATCTAATTCTATTTCCTTGGAGTAAGGCTTCTGTGATTTCCCTTGTTCAGACTGGGATGTAGTAATGCCAGAAGAAGGTTTCGTCAAAGAAGAGGGTGGTCTGGGAAACAGGAGTTTGGTTGAAATGACAAGCGTTAGAGAGGGACCAATATAAGAGATTTCTTCGAGCTTCGATTAATAGATTATCGAATTGATAATCTATATATTGGTAGAAGGTGGTAGGCCCAAGAGACCAACCAAAAGGGAGGTGATTTAAGAGTGTTTGGGAAATGAGGTGATGATCACTCCAGTAGGAAATATGGACTTGATTTCTTAAGTCCACGATTTGAGGGAAATTATCCCTAATTTGTTCTTCAATTAAAGCGACTGGAGTTTCCACTTTAGGAAATTGAGGACCCACTTTTTATTCCACTTGAAAACCTTTGTAAGTACTTACTAGGTAATCACAAAGGCTGCTCCACAGGCGGAGGTGTAAGGTAGAGGAGAGGGTTAGCAGGGTTTTGTGGCATACAAGTAAATTGGGCTAGTCCAGGGTTTGTACATATCAAGTCCTCGATTTGGGTATGATGGTTGATAACAAAAAGTCCGTCTTCTGTGAAATGTAGGTAGCCAATTATAGTAATTAGCCTACCGTCAAGGAAATCATATGATACGAGGGGGACCCGAGCATTCTCAAAGTAGGTAAGCCAAATGGGAGGGAATTGTCCAAAAAGAAATTTAAGAGAGTCGATAAATGATGACTCTAGGTACCCAAAGGGGAAGTGAAGGGAGGAAGGGTGCTTGCCCACTTTTGAGCAAAGGGTGACCGAGGGCAGGGTGTGGTTGGCACAGATTTGTACCTCATGGTAAACTTTGGCACAGAAGGGAGTGACAAAGTGAGGGGTGTTGTTGTTGAGGGCAGAGGTGCGAGGAATGTTAGTGAGGAAGTCCTGGCTTACGAATTCTTCCTGGGGGCACCAGATCTTCCTTCCTTGTTCGTAGAGGATGGTATACTGGTGCAGGTGAGTTTGAGCCTCATTAGTACAAGGCGGCGCAGCAAAGAGGTGAGGGAAGAGAGCGATGTCGATGTCGTAGTCTTCATCAAGGGCGGCAGGAGGCTGTACAGCAGCAGCAGCGATGGGCGACGGGTAGCGAAGAGGTGGGGTTGGGCTCTGGACGACGTATTCGGGAGATGGGGAGTGAGCTGGGAGGATGGTGGAGATGGGTGGCGGGATGTTTTCAACTTCTTCAATGAAGGGAAGGTTGGCGACGGTCATGTCGAAATCGGAAGTGTGGGTGGCAACGTTGGTGAGGAGGTTCAGCGATTCGTGCTGAAGGTCGTGGAGCTCGTTGTGAGCGACGGCAAGGAGGGAGTCAAAGAGGAGACCTGCCGGTGGAGCAGGGACGTCATGGTAGAGAAGTGGAGAAGCCAGGGGGAGAACATTCTCACTAGGGTAGAATGTGTGCTGAATGGCTTGGTTGGAGGCATCAACATTGGCTTGGTATTCTAGTCTGATGTCGGACCAGTTGGGAGAGGCAGTGACAGAGGTGGGGGCAGTGCTGTTGTCTTGGTGTAGTCCTAGTTGGAACTACTGGGGGGAGACGTCAACGGACATGGCAGGGAGGCGATGGGAACGTTGAAGATATCGTCCTGAAACTAGATGAGGAAGTCGGTGGGCAAAGCGATGGATCTAAAGTTGAATGACACTTGGGTTTGTTAAACAGTCAGCTCCAATATTAGGAGACTGTTCTAATGTCACGAACTTACTACTTTATGAAAGTAGGGTGGCGATGAGGGATTTGACTTGGAGGTGACTGTACCAAAGGAGGAGCTGGGATAGGCAGAGACAAAGGAGGATGAAGAACAAGAGGGGGCTTATGGGCTCAATGGCTGGAGTGATGGGGGTAGACAAGAGAACAGTCTGAGGACTGTTCGCTACAATTCAGAGGTCTTATATACTAATACAGGGTGGTCTGTGCACAGCCCTTTAGGGCTGGCTTTACACTAGAGATGGGTGCAATCTATACATATATGGTACAAGGGAGATGAGTCAGCTGTATGTCAGAGTTTCAAGATATGCTGCACATTACTGCGCACTGAGTCATCCTCTCTTCATCCAATGGCATTAGGCCCTCAAACTGATAAAGGCATTACCGGTTCCAGTATCCATTGGGGAAAGGCTATGGGGAATCCCCTGAGATCTTGTTGATCATTGATTGATTCCCACGGTTTTCCATGTGCCAATCAATGGACGTGTGGTATGTCCAAAGCATGTAGGGTCACATGATCGTGTAGGGTCATGTGCTTGTGTATAGTCACATGTAAGGTTACATGTTACTAAGCCTGGCGAGGGATCACGTGATATATCATGTGTCACCTTTCCAGGATCACATGCCCATTTCTCAGGATCATGTGGGGGAATCTTTGTCTTCACAATTTGGCTGTAACTTGGCTTTAGGGTCGGGTCGGGTGGACTTGGGGCTTTTGCGTGTGATCCCCTCTTGAGGTAGGGTGGCATGGGCAAAGCCCATGACAGTATCCCCTCTTTAGGCTTCCATTGTGCCTGCAATACTTGATTCGTTGTAACGACCCAAACTTGGCAGTCATGGAATTGTTTTAACAATTCGCTTGCTGATTGTAGTTCTTTGGCTGGTAGCCAGGAGTTCTCAGAGTCTGGGTACCCTTTCTATTTAACTAGGTATTGAGTGCTCTTTCAGTTTCTTGTAGGACGAGAGGTGAGAATCCATTCGATTTCATAATGTCCCTTTTCGCCTCCTACTATTTCTGGTGGAGGGCGTGCAAAGTTAGGACCGTGTGCGGTGGTTTCCTTGTAAGGCTTTAGGAGGGAGTTATGGAACACAGAGTGTATGCGCATTTGGGGTGGGAGTTCCAGTTTGCAGTTGGTAGGGGATGCCCAAAGGACTTTGAAGGGTCCGTAATGTCGGGGTGCTAGTTTAGCCTTTGGATGTGTGGTCTGGAGATTTGTGGCTTCGAGTAGAACAAGGTCGTCTTTGTGGAAGGTATGTGATTCGACTGTGGGTCCACTCTTTTGCATTTCTTGTGCTACAAGTAGTAGTACTGCTGTAACTTCTTTTCGCACTTGTTCAAGGTATTTGATTCGTTCATCGACGCTTTGTAGTCTGGTTTGAAGGTACAATGGTGGTTTAAATGTGGGTTGGAACCCATACCAGACTTCAAAGGGGGATTTATGTGTACTTCTATAAGGTCAAACATTGTGTGCGAATTCAATGATAGGGAGTAGAGTGGCCCAATCGTCTTGCTGGAAGTTTCCACATATGCGAAGGTATTGTTCGATTTCATGGTTTACTTGTTCAGATTCTCTGTCCGTTTGTGGGTGGAAGGCTGTTGAAAGTTTCTGTTTAATCCCTAGTTTTCTCCAGAGTTCCTGAGTAACTTGTGCTGCAAATTGTGGCCCACGATCGGATATGATAGTTAGGGGGAAACCCATGCATTTCCATACATTATCCATTAGGAGTTGGCTGGTTTGTTCTACTGTAATGGTCGCTTTACAAGGGGATAGGATGATCGCTTTGCTGTGGCAATCTACAACTGTAAGGATACTATCGTATCCTTGCGATACTGGGAGTCTTACGATGAAATCCATTGTAATTGTTTCCCAAACTCCATTGGGGACTTCGTTCGGTTTAAGGGGTACTTTGACTGGAGGGCGTATCTTGGTTGTTTGGCAGGTAGCACATCCTTTGATGTAGTTTTTGACGAATTCTGTGATTCCTCCTGGCCACCAGTATTCTCTAGTAATGAGTTCGAGTGTTTTCCATTCGCCAGGGTGGCCCATGATGTTATTGTGAAATTGTTGTACAACCCTACACTTTAGGTTGTCGTTCTTTGGTACATATACAAGGCCTTTGTGAAGGATAAGCCCATTTTCATAGTTCCATTCTTGTAAGCCTTTAGTTATGCTTCGTGGTCTGCTAAGGAGGATTTCTTTTAAAAGTTGACCTGCTAGTCTGTCGGACTGAATGGCTTCTTGTATTGCTGCTTTCAGCTTGGTGTCTGTTGGTATTGGAATTGCCGTGGTCTATAAGGCTTCTATGCGAAATTTATCGGGTGTGAGCAAAATTCTTTCCACATTATCAGATGCTATCCCCTCTTTATAGTCTGGCTGCTGGGACAGAGCATCCGCTTTGTTGATTTTGCCAGGTTTAGGGATAATTTCGTAATCAAAAGTGGCCAAAAAGAGCGCCCAACGTGCTTGCCGGCGCATGAGAGACTGTTTGGTAGTAAAATACCGAAGATTGGCATGATCCGAGAAGATCTTAGTCAGGTGGAGATTGCCCTGAAGATAGTGGTGAAAGTGGTGGAGTGCGTGGATAATGGCTAACAATTCTTTGTCATGGATTTCGTAATTTCACTCTACAGGCTGAAGGGACTTTGAGTAGTACGCCACTGGGTGGGAATGTCCTAGTGCGTCTTCTTGTTCCAGGATAGCACCTGTAGCATAATCGCTGGCATTGGTAATAAGCATGAAAGCTTTGTTGTAGTCAGGAAGAAGGAGGACCAGAGAGGTCGTCAATGTACACTATAAGCCAGTGAAAGCGGCTTCACATGCTGGGGTCCAGGTCCAAGTAGTGGTCTTCTTTGTGAGGTCAAAAAGGGGGCATGCCAATGTGGAGTATGTGTGGACGAAGCGTCGGTAGAAGTTACAGAAGCCTAAAAACTTTTGAATGTCTTTGACAGATTTGGGGCGAGGCCAATCTTTGACTGCTTGTAATTTGACCAGGTCCATACGGAGTTCCCCTTCTGAGATAATAAGGCCCAGATATTCAACCAAGGTTTGGTTGAAAGAGCACTTGGCAGGGTGAAGGAAGAGGTTGAGTTCCTGAAGGCGTTTCAGGACCTTATGTGTGTAGAAGACTAATTTGTCCAATGTAGTGGCAAATATCAAAATGTTGTCAAGGTAGATGACGACGTGACCTGTGGCAATGAGGTCCACGAACTGGGTGTCCATGAATGTCTAAAAAGTGGCTGGCACATTGCACAGCCCAAAGGTCATGACTGTCGGCTTGAATAGCCCAAGAGGTGTCTTAAAAGCAGCCTTCCATTCATCGCCTTCTTGTATTCTGATGTTATTGTATCCCCATCTTACATCCAACTTGGTAAAGAACTGCACACCCAGCAGCTTATCCACAAGCTCTGGAATGAGAGGTATTGGTGCCATGTTCTTCCTAGTGATGTCATTTAGTGGGCAATAGTCTTGGACCGGATGGAGTTTGCCATCTTTCTTGTCGATAAAGAAGAAAGAGCAGGCATCCGGGGCTTCGGACCGACAGAGAGATCCTTGTGCAAGGCTGTTGGTGACATATTTCTCAAGGGCGACTTTCTCCAGTGGTGTGAGGTGATAGATCGATGTTTTTCTCATAGATTTATTGGGGAGTAGATCGATCTTGTGGTCCCAGGGTTGGTGTTTTGGTAGTCGCTGTGCTTCTTCATTTGAGAAAACTTGAGAGTATTGTTGAAATTCCAGAGGGATTTCCTTCTGTGAGGCCTCCATCTTCATTGCTAGAGTTGTGGATACTGTGGTACATGCAAGAAGAGATCCATGGAGCAGTCCATCAAAGTGTTTGTCCATGTGAGCTTCAATACATAATGCATGGTTGGCGTATGCTTCATCGATATCAAAGTATTCTTCAGTCAGTGGGTCCCAATCACAGACTGGCAGCAGTTGTGCAATGAGAGGCGCTATAGGTTCCTGGGTTTCTTTAAAACATGTTGTAGGGCATCTATTAAGAGTAATAGTGTTGGTTGCCCAGTCGATATTTGGATTGTGCTTGCTGAGCCAATCCATTCCGAGGAGTACGTCATGATCGCCAGTATTAGTAACAAAAAGGTTTGCTAGTTCGTGTGTTGAGTGCCCATTTCTATACGAAGGGCTGTAGCATGGCGAATCGCTCCTTG
>Ga0307510_10012259_pt1 | contig 10164 bp, 10 predicted proteins | sample 12_EM_MG_FD_207224 | JGI IMG/M metagenome (GOLD analysis project Ga0307510, IMG submission 207224) | Populus trichocarpa ectomycorrhiza microbial communities from riparian zone in the Pacific Northwest, United States - 12_EM | ecosystem: Host-associated > Plants > Roots > Unclassified | place...
GTTGCTCTACAATAGCTAGTTGGCAGAAATACAAAATTCTTAGTATTGACATAGAAGTAGCAGAAATACTGTATTATTACATTAAATGCAATTTTTTAACTGTAGAACTCAAATAAAAGAGTTTCATATTTTTTGTTGTATGCTTATGTAACCCTAACACGTGATTACATGTGACCATATATGTGACATTTTCTCATCAATGGAACCATGATGGGACTGAACTCCTACACCCAAATTAGCCATCGGCTACTTTTGCCTCATTTGTCTCATCTTCTTGGGCATGGTATAGATGCAACAGTTCAGAATATGTGTGGGTCTACTCCATTGCATGTAGCATCATCTGAGGGACATGTGCAAGTAGTATGCATCCTTCTCTATCATGGTGTGGACGCTGTAAGGCATACATGCGCTATAGCCTTGGAATGTGCATTTCCAACCGATTCTGACATGCCCAACATGCCCAACATGCCCAATGCCACAGGACAGCACATGCACGCCCTTACCATACAAGGCAAGGTCGCTGTGTCTCCATTTCCTGCCACTTGCCATTTTCCTTCCCCATTTTTGTCACCTTCTGCTCCCTGTCTCCCACCTTGTCTTCGGATCAATGCCTCCCCCATTATAGTCAAGACTCGCCATGTGTCGCATCAAGCCATCAAGCCCGGATCACCCAAATTCAATGGCCGATGCACTGCCTTGTGCAGGCTGCAGCCTTATAAGGCTTGTGCTGCTCACAGCCTTCACTAGTTGGACTTGTTTTGGGATCTCCTCGCCATGTTAGAAATACTTAGGGAGCCTTGTTGTACATGTATATAAACCTGCACTCCATACCTAGTAAATCATCGAACAATGCAATCTTAGGACAAACTTGTCCCTGTTTTGCTTGCGTGCCTGCTGCCTCAGACCGCTCCTTCCACTCCTTCTGCTCCTGCTCCCCCCTCACACGTTCGTATTTCCTTTGGGATCGCGGACCTGTCTCAGAACTTGGACCACCCCTCAAACTTACCCCGTGTAGACATTCAGTCTTCACCACAATGCAACTATCTAGGATATAGGGGACTTGACCCCTTTACATTGGGTGTCAGTCAAGAGGTGTGTAGAAGTCATGTGCATCCTTCTCAAGTTCGGTGTAGATGCGATGGCCCATGATAAGGAGGGGAGGACTCCATTACACACGGCATCGTATCAGAGATGTGTGAATGTCGTACATGTTCTCCTTGAATATGGCATGAATCCAGCAGCCCAAGACTGGTGCTGGTTGACCCCTTTACACTTGGCATCGTATCGGGGTGGCATAGACGTTGCATGTATCCTTCTTGATCATGGTGCAGATGCCTCAGATAAAGACAAGGACAGGAGAACTCCATTACATCTGGCATCAGGAGAGAGGCATGTAGACATTACCCGTGTCCTTCTCGAATATGGTGCAGATGTGACAGCCTAGGACATAAACAGGCAGACTCCATTGCATGTCACGTCAGAAAGGGGATTTGTGGATGTTTTTTGCATCCTTCTCGAGCATGGGGTGGACCTGTCAGTGCAGGATAAGGGCAGGTGGACCCCATTGCATCTGGCTTCGAAAGGGGGACTTGTGGATATCGTACATGCCCTTCTCAATTACAGTACAGACATGACAGCCCAAGACAGGGATGGGTGGACACCACTCCATCGGGCATCGAGAGGGGGACATTTGGATGTTACTTGCATCCTTCTTGAGCATGGTGCAGATGTGAAGGCCCAGGACAAGCTTGGGTGGACTGCATTGCATCACATATCGCGAGGGGGGCATGTGGATGTTGCTCACTTCATTCTCATCATCCTGGTCACACATGATGAATCCACCTTCTTCCAGAATGATGAACGCAGCACAGGATGGACCCATGTGACCAGCAAGTCGAAACCAAAGGCTAGAGTTGTGTATCACACATGCAACATATGTTCAGTAATATACTTTTGATTTTTATTGGGCCAAAGAAAGTTGCATCAGAGAATATTGTCTAGCTTACATAAGCTAAACCCTAGGGTTACAAGCTTATGTAACCTGTGCTGGTTCCTAGTGATGCCTGCCTTACTCTAGAACAAGCTCTTAACTCCATGCCTACGGCACGATTCACTCACTTCGTTCATGAACCAGCCTTTAGCACTTTGTCAGAGCTTGTTGGGGGCGCAGCCCCCAAACCCCTGCCATCGCACCTAGGTTATGTCTCTATTATACTTATGTTTCTCTTTTCTTGTTCCCTCTTTACTATTCAATTATCCCATATCTCTCTTTATCTGCTAAAATTTTCATACATTCATAATACTGGTATCTCGTAGCTGTCAAGATATCTCAACCTTTAGTTATTAAATCCTATTGTCATTTCTACCAATTCATCTGTTCTCTTACTCAGTACTACTCTTACACTATAGTATATGCTTCTGTCTTATACCAATTCCCTTCTAGTAATCTCAAATCTTGCTTTTCTCATCTGTTTTTATCCCCTTTCTAGAAATAAAAGCAGTCATTTTATAGTATTCAGAAATCAACAGCTTAGGAAAATTTTAAATCAAATCTTTATATTGTGGTGTTGTCATTTGAGCTGTAAAGGAAGGTCAGAACACAGAAAAAAGGTACAACCACTCACTGGGCAAAATCCTACTGTAAAGATGAGACTAAGCCAAGAGTGGAAAAAATAATCTATAAGCAGAAAAAATAGGTCTAGAACATGGACAAACTCACCTGTCCAATGGGAGGGGGAAACCAACCCACAGAGGGTAAAAAACTCGAACTATAAGGGGGGGAAATGCCACACCAAAACCAAAAAAACTCGAACTATAATGGGGGAAAAACTTGATTTGTGAGCAGAATAAAGCACCTAGGACATTAACAAACTTACCTATGTGGTACCAAAGGAGGGAGAAAGAGGAAAAGCAGGCCACAGAGGGGAAAAAGTAAGGGGAATGTCCCATGAGGGGGGGGGATTGCCACACCAAACCCCAAAAAACTCAAACTAAAATGGGAAAAAATGCAAATTGTGAGCAGAAAAAAAGTACCTAGAAGATGGAAACACTCACTTGTGGAATGTCCCAGGGGGGGGGAGGGGGAAAGCATGCCACAAGGAGGAAAAAACTTGAACCATGTAAGGGGAATGAGCTATGAGGGGGGGGGGGAACTCCGGCATTGAATACAAAAAATGTCACCACCAGTGAAACTAGACTTAGTGAGAGAGTGCAAAGCAGGTGTTATTGAGACTAGAGGACAGGAGATTTAACTTGGACTCGACATGGTACACTACGACGCGTTTATAAACGACTCGTCCCGACTCATGGGTGGTATTCACTTCCTAACTCGTAACCCGGCTTGGGTACTCCTACACTTCCGTGGTCCGGTTCCCACCGCTTACCTCAGCTATACCGAGTGCCGGTCACATCACTCCCGCCATTAGTTCGAGAGTCCTCTCTCGAAGTTAGTATCTGGCGTAGCTCGCTTCCTCCATGCACCATGTGGGCGAGCACGGGGATGTCCGGAGTGGAGAGCCTCCAAATGTCCAAGCTGCATGTGGACTTGCGCTGCCTCCAATCGGCTTTGAATAAGGCTACGGCTGAGCTTGAGACCGTCGTACTCTGCCTGGTATTGTTCGATGCGTGCTTGGGTACGTGCGACGTCGTCGTCATACTCGCGGAAGCGTAAGACGTCGGCCAATACTCCCCAGTCATCGAGATTGGCTGCCGAATCGTGGAGTTGATCGAACAAAGGGGCTGGTCCTGTGAGAAGATGTCGGAACCATAGGGGCATGGGGACAAAGGGATGGTTGGTGTCGTACTTGGCGGCTGCGTAGACGTCAGTGATGTAGGGGTGAGAATGGTCGCTGTCTTTATCCAACATGGTGACTTTGCCGTTGTCAAGCTGTTTAACCCAATAGGCGGGACGTAGTAGTCCTTCAGCGTAGGGGATGAGGAGAGAGGGGTGGTCACGGTGGTTTCGTTCGAAACCGTCAGGGGTTTCTCCTTGTGTTTCGTATCGTTTGAGGCGTATCTCGGTTGCGCGGTGGTCCCTGCGCAAATCAGCTTCGAAGGCTTTCCATTCCGTCTCTCATTTAATGAGTGTTGTGACCAGTCCACGGGTGACAGTTTCATTGACCTTTTGTTCGACTGCTGTGCCGGCGTGAACCTCCAGTATGGCTTGAGCTGAGCGTGGGGAGAGGGCGATCGTTGGGCGATTGAAGATCTCGACGACTTTTTCGATAATCTCTTGTTGTGTGGTGCGAAAGTGCTCTGGGAAGGTAGATGGACGGCCCTTGATAGTTGGCAGCGGGTTAATAGATGTGGTAGCGCCGGTTGCCGTTCCGGGGTCAGATAAGAGGACTGCGGCCTGATGTAGGCATTGGAGAGGAGTTGGGGAAGATGGGCAGTCGTTGGCAGATGGTGGCGGATTGGCAGTTGTGATGTCACTTGTCGCCACTCCAGGGTCGGACATGAGGAGCACAGCCTGGTATAGGTGTTGGAGGGTAGCTGGGGCTGTGGGAGAGGGCAAGGCGACTATGGGTCCGCGAGGGGAGTGACAATCGGGAGAGGAGCACTCGTGTTCAGACGCTGCATGGGATGAGACAGAGGATTCAGTGAGGTGGTCAGATGACATGATGGGTCGTGAGGGATGATAGTTTGGAGATGGCGGATGGTGGCTTTTATCTTTTTCTGCCGGTGCCGTTGGAAAGCGCGTACCAGATCTGGGGCATGCATATTTTCTTGAGCGACCCATTCGTTATCGCTTTCGGGGAATCCTTTCCACTTGATGAGATATTGCAGAGCACGATGTTGGCCGAATAACCGGTAGTCTAGAATACGCTCCACTTCTTGTTCTTCTTCCCCATCGATTAGGTCAGGTGGAGGTCGGGAGAAGTTGGGCCTGTATGACGATGTTTCATGATATGGGGATAGGAGCGATGCATGGAAGACATTATGGATCTTCCACATGGCCGGCAATTGGAGTCGAAAGACAATTGGAGAGAGTACCTCGGTGATTATGAAGGGTCCATATCGTTTGGGGTTTAGCTTAGAGGTCTGATAAGGTAGACAGAGGTGGGTTGCCTCTAACCATACTTTTTCTCCAGCATGATATTGGTCCCGGATTGGCGTTGGGTTATGCGCCACCCGGTTCAGGGCATCAATGGCTTCCTTCCGCCTTGTGATCATTTCCGCAACCCGGTCTTCGGCTGTTTGATTAGCGGTAGCCGGAATGCGAGCCGGGTGAAGGAGAGGGTCATAACCGAGCAGGATCTGATTGGGCGATAACCCAGTAGTGGCGTTCCTCCGGTTGTTGTGTACTGCCGAAGCGATACTCAACCATTCCGTCCAGTCTTGCGGGTGCTGGGAAGTGACTAGCCGGAGGTATTGTTCCACCCATTGATTCTTTCGCTCCGATAGCCCATCCGTTTGGGGATGGAACGCAGTCGATAGATTTTGTTGGATCCCTAGTTTTGATGCGAGTGCTTTCCCGAAGTGTGACGTGAAGCGCGGGTCTCGATCGGTGATCATTTTTGCCGGTAAGCCGAACCATCGATAGACGTTATCTAGGTATAGGCGAGCGATCTGCGGACCAGTGACTGCGGTCGAACAGGGGAGGAAAACAGCGGCTCTTGAACATCCTTGATCGACAATGGTGAGGATCGCATTGACGTTCTTGCATTGCGGGAGGCCAGTGATGAGATCCATAGCGACACATTCAAAGGGGCGTGCATTGGGCGTCGTGCCGATGCGATATAGTGGGGTCTTTGTCCAATGGGTTAGTATTTTGTTCTGTTGACACGTCGCACATCCCTTGATGTAGTTTGCTACCCAATCCTTCATGCCGGGCCAGTGATATCGCTGTTGCAGTTGACGCAGGGTCTCGTCTCGCCCCGGATGACTGGCAAGAGGGTGATCGTGGTATAGATTCATTAGTCCGCGACGGACTTCCAAGATAGCTGGTACTTCGACAAGTTTAGTTGTTTGGATCCGTTCCGCTGGTAGCATCGTAACCTGTTGGTTATCGTTTTTTCCTTTGTCGTCTACCGGGGGCCGAGAGAGAAAATCGGAAGGGATGTTTGTTTTGCCGGGAATATAACGGAGGATATAATCATACTCCTGGAGATCTGCATGCCACCGGGCCGTTCGCCGTGTTAGGTTCTGAGGTGCTTTCCAGTATTGCAAATTAGCATGATCCGTGAGAATGATAAAGGGGTGTTTTGTCCAGCCCAAGTAGGGTCGCCAATTGTTCAGCGATTTCATAATGGCCAGAAGCTCACGTTCATAGATATCATAGTTGCACTCGGTGGGTGTGAAGGTAGCCGAGTAGTACGCGATTGGATGGAGCTTTGGTTTGCCCCCCCCTTCTCCATGTTCCTGCGAGAGCACCATGCCCAACCCAAATGCGGACGCATCGGTTTGAAGGAAAAACTGTTTTGTAAAGTCGGGTTGGTGCAGAACCGGCCCGCGGCACATCTCATATTGGAGCGCCCCAAATGCTTCTGCCTGCTTTTCTCCCCAATGCCACGTGGTCGCCTTTTTTGTTAGATCAAGTAGAGGTTGGGCGATTGCCGAGTAATTTTGGATGAAGTACCGATAATACCCCATAAAGCTGAGGAAGGCGCGGACTTCGGTGGGCGTCTTCGGTATAGGCCAATTCTTGACTCCTTCCACTTTCGCGGGATCCATCTGGATTATACCATTGCCGACCCTAACGCCAAGAAATTCTATTTCGTTTTGTTCGAACTGGCATTTTTCCGGTTTCAGATAGAGGTTGTTCTCACGCAAGATATCGAAGATTTCATGAATGCGTTTACAATGTCGGGAAACGTGTTCCTCTTCTGTTTCGTGAGGGAGGCATCGTGTATGAATAACTCTGTCGTCCATATAGATTGAGAAATCGCCGTATCGGACATGCGGACGGAAAATGGTATTGACCATCATCTGGAAGGTAGCCGGGGAATTCGTCAGTCCGAAGAACATGACAAGGGGTTCGAAGAGTCCTTCGGGTGTGAGGAATGCTGCCTTCCATTCGTCTCCCTCTTTGATCCGAATGTTGTTGTAACCCCAGCGTACATCGAATTTGGTAAATAAGGTGCAGCCCGCCAGGCGATTGATTACTTGGGGAATGAGTGGAGAGACATTCCGATTCCGGAGCGTCCATTTATTCAAGGGACGGTAGTCTTGAACGGGACGAAGTTTCCCATCCTTCTTTTTGACGAAGAAGAAATTTGCCACATATGGGCTTTTTGATTCACGAATGGTTCCTCGTCGTAAGTGTTCTTCAACGAACTTGTGGCATTCCTCGATTTCTTTTTGGGTAAGGGGTAACAGTCATCCCAGAAGCGAAGTTGGAGCATCAGGCAACAGCTCGATCACATGATCCCATATCGTGGTTTTCGGGAGTCGTTGGGACACTTCTTCACTGAAGATGTGGTGATGTCGTGCATATTCTTCGGGTATTGGGGGTGTCATTGGGGTTGTCACCGTTCCGACAGTCACTCAGCCAAGAAAGTATCGATCATGTGTGATAGGTTTGGGGTGATTGACACGCCGCGTGCCAAAAAGAGCTTGGGACGCATTCGGTGCTCGAGCGATGATCGGCAATTGGGAATGCTCGATCCATCCCCGTTTCCAGTCGATCCGGGGTTGACTTGCAGAGAACCATGGATAACCTAAGATGGCCTTGTGGTCGCCTAGATCTGTTAGAAAGAACTGTAGGTTAGTTCGATTAGAACCAGTTTGAACCGAAAGGTCGGTATAGAATTGTAATTCGCCACCCTTATTCTGGGTTCCATCGACGTTATATAGCTTCCGGGGGGTAGGTAGTCGTTTGATTGGCAACTTCAGCCATTTGGCATATGATAGGTTTAGGAAGTTTTCGGTAGCGCCTGAATCTAGCAGGGCGGTGGTTTTGGCTCTTTTTGCGATGGTGTGGATATAGAAACGAAGGGTCATTGATTTTCGTCTGGTAATGTACACATTATCGCTAGCATGCTTGATCAAGGCCGTCGTGATCAAGCAGAGGGAAAATCCTCGCTACTACTGCCTACTTCTTCTGCTAACTTCTCTTTTTCCTCTATAGTCAATGCGTCGAGTTGTGCTTTGAGGGACTCGATTGGATCCCTGGGTTCATATGGTTCCATCGTCGCTGTCGAGGTACCCGCGTCGTATTCGGCATAATTTGTTGCATAACGTCTTTGAGGGCAGTTTCGCGCAAAGTGACCCTCTTTTCCGCATTGGAAGCAAATAAGTGGGGGACGATTCTGCGGAGCAGCACGGCCAAAGGCATTGTTGCCACGTCCTCGCCAGGTGGGAGCCCTTGTGCGGCTAAGATCCATCGGGACAGGGGTGTTGTTCATCCAACGGGGCGCATTTGTCGAATTATACTGCTGCTGTCGTTGCGGGGGAGCTTGGGATTGTCTCTGTTGCTGGAAGAATGGTCGATACTGTTGTTGATCACGCCCGAAAGATCCGAATCGCGGGGGTTGTCCTCGTCCTCGTCCTTGTCCCGATCTGCATTTTCCGAGAATATCGTCAATCAGCATCCGCGAGCAGGTACTGTCGATAGCGCATTGTTTGATATTGGCATATGTGAGGGGCATTGGTGGTTTCAGTACGTCGATCATGACGGAGGGGGACAACCCTTTGATGAAGTAGTGGGTAGTGGCTTCATCGCCTTGCGTATATCCGGCAGTACGAGCGAGTTCTTCGAAAGAGGAGATGTATTGGTCAATTTCAGGAAATTTCATGCGATGGCTTTCTATCTGTGCGTGGGCGCGATTCCCGCATTGGGTGTCTTGGAATTGGACCCGGAATTCATGAAGGAATTGTTCCCACAGGAGAGGGATATTATCGACGGCCGGGTTTAAGCCATCGAGCATATTGCCCATATCGCGCTTCCACGTGTTCGTTTCGCTTCCTTGGATATGTGATAGCATGAAAGCGATTTTCTTTATTGGAGAGTTGAATCCAGTGACATCGTGGTTCAATCAGAGGTAGCCTTGTACTTGGTCGACGAAGTCGTCTGCTTTTGTTCGATCGCCAAGGAAGATCGGGGGTGGTTGACCCATCATTTTAGCGTCGGCAGCGATTGCTACTGACTGTAGCGCTGCATTTGGGACCGCCCCAAGGGGTGCTGGTCCTCCTCCAGGTGGTCCTCCTCCTGGCGCGCCGCCTCCGGGAGGGCCTCCTCCTCCAGGCTGTCGTCGGAGTGCATTGTTGAATATATTCTGTACGTCTGCTGCCGTCGGTAGGGCAGGGGGAGCGGCAGGGGCTGGTTGAGAAGAAGACGCTGTAGCTGCGTGTGTGGCGGTGGTAGTTACTGTGGTAGACATCTGGAATGATTGAGAGGGACTGGTAATGGCTAGCGGAACGGGTGCTGCTCGTATGAGGCGATCAGTATTGTCGAGCGGTTTATCTTCATTGTCGTCACTATGGGTCTTTTCTTCGGTCTTGGTTTTGGATTTGGAGTCGTCGGTTTCGATGTCGTATTCGTTGATCTTGGGTGCTGCTTGTCCTAATCGGAATCGTCGTTTAGTTCCGCTCCACTGGAGGTAGTGCCACTGTTCTTCGAACAGGCAAACAGTAGTAAGATCGTCGGTAAGAGTGTCGAGTTTGTCGGTTGTGCAGAATACTTGTACGTCGATTGGTAGCCCGGTTCAATCCTTTGTTACCCAAACGATTTGTCGGTTTGGTCGTGTGACTCGAATCTCTTCGTCTGAGAGGAGTCGCGTTTTTGTCGGGCCCCTACCTGAAGTTGTAGACAGCGTCTCCTTGCTGCCGCTTGCCACAATGAGAAAAGAGAAAAGAAGTTAAATCTAATGTCACCGCCGGTGAAACTAGACTTAGTGAGAGAGTGCAAAGCAGGTGTTATTGAGACTAGAGGACAGGAGATTTAACTTGGACTCGACATAGTACACTACGACGTGTTTATAAACAACTCACCCCGACTCATGGGCGGTATTCACTTCCTAACTTGTAACCCAGCTCGGGTACTCCTACACTTCCGTGGTCCGGTTCCCACCGCTTACCTTGGCTATACCGAGTGCCGGTCACAAAAAAACTCGAACTATAAAAAGTAAAAAAAGCAAACTGTGAGCAGAAAAAAAAGTATTAGAAGATGGAGAACTCACCTGTGTGATGCTGTAGGAGGGGGGGAAGGGGAAAAGAAGGCCACAG
>Ga0307510_10012260_pt1 | contig 10164 bp, 6 predicted proteins | sample 12_EM_MG_FD_207224 | JGI IMG/M metagenome (GOLD analysis project Ga0307510, IMG submission 207224) | Populus trichocarpa ectomycorrhiza microbial communities from riparian zone in the Pacific Northwest, United States - 12_EM | ecosystem: Host-associated > Plants > Roots > Unclassified | place...
GATTTTAAAAAAAATATTCAAGATATCATTGTTTTAACAATTTCTTTTTATATACTTAGACAACGATGTCTTGGATCGATTCAGATCAACTAGGTTAACTAGTGAAACTTGCAACCCTGACCATGAACCCAATTAGGTTTGATTTGTTTTTTGTTATATCTATTTTTATTTAATTATATGAAAATAAAAATTGATTGACATGCGCAAGAACGCCACCAAATAAATTTTAAGGAAAAAATCATCCCAAAGAATTTTACAAAAACGAGCATTTGGTCATGTTATAAAAGAATGTTGTAAGCTTATTCTAAAACAAACCAAATTTCAAATGGTATTAATCAAGTAACACACCAAAAACACACTCTAATTAATTTATCCTGAGTAATTGTAAAAACAAAAAAAATGTCCAAACATTGGGCCTAGATAGGCTTATGCACTTGGCCTTTATCTTTTTATTTTCCTTAAAATAAGGAAGATGACGTGTTAGTCACTTATTTTTTTCAAAAAAAATAAAAACAATAGAGCAAGTGACGCATCATTTATAACAACAGATGATGTGTTGCCTATTAGTTTAACTCTAGCCACCTCGAATGGTAGGAAAATCAAGCTCCATCCTCTTGGTCTGGAAAACTCATTTTCAAAATTTTTATTCCACCTGTAAACACCATAGAAAACCTTAATAGACTCATATTTAATATCAAAACAATATTTAATTAGTCAAAAAACAAAAATCAACTCGAAATGAAAACCTTTCTCAAGCCTCAATCTACGTTTTCCTGTAATATAAGGGATTAGAAATATATAAATTGAACTTTTCTTGTCAAATGAAACTTGTTGACATCAAGATCAACCTTTTTTATTCCTAGAATATGAGCACCGATAATTTTTTTTCTCCTTCATTTTTCGATGACTCTCTCATTTTTTAAACTCAAGGATTGGATGTGAACAAAATGAAAAGTGTTAAACTAAAGGGACCAAAAATGAAATTTTCAAAACACTAGAGCAAAAATTGTTAAAAATATGCCCAATGAATAATGTAAAAAAAAAACTTCCATTCTTGTCTCACTATGAATTCTAGTCCCTTTATTTATTTAATTTTTTTCAAGCAATAAAACGAAATTTTTTCTTGTAAAATTAAACATCAACTCAATATTTGGACTTTTTTTTATATCATGATAACCCAAAATAAATAATCAAACCCATTTCCCAGTAAAGGCAATGTGACAGAGAATATTATGTTTGACATGACTATAATGTGACAAAGAATTTACTTTAAAACGACTATTTTTCTAGATACAAACATCTCGAAAAAAAACATATTTTTGTTATTCTATTAACATTTTTACTTGCTCCATCATTTTGTTCGACAATGCTATAAAATGAAAGCCTAAAAAAGGAGGAGAAAAAGAAGGCCCAAACCGAACAACATGTTAACAGAAAGGTCAATCGAACAACTATAGCCCAATAAAATAGCAATCACAATCAAATAACACAAGTCCAACAAAAAAGAACAAGCCTAATCAAGAAGGAAACTAGAGAAGATGAAACAAGAAAGGAAAAAAAAAGGCCCAAATCAAGAATTTGAAAAAAAAGCCCAATTAATCCTAATAAAAGATGAGAAGGAAAGGGTAATCAAAACCCAGGGTACCAGAAAACTTATCAATCCTCTTTGCCTTCTTTCAAATCCACAACTCTCCTTTTTTGATGGACATGGCAACAAAAATAATGATTAAGAATCATCACAACTATCCATCGAATTCTCCTTACAAGTTATTAGTGTTAGTGCATATGTCTTGTAGTCAATCAGTTGATTACATATGTCACTGACTTTGTTCTTGCAAAATATATTTATAATTAATAAAGGCTTTTCTTTCTCTTTAATATTCATTTAACTTTGATTAATAAAGCTAATATTTGTTTAATAAATCTAGAGTAAATATAAAGTCATTGGGATAAAAATGTTTTACAAAGAAAATTATAAAGTGGTTATAATTATGAGATTCATATAATATTAAAGCATTGTTCCTAAATGTTTCTAGTCAATGCTCTATTAAGATTGGACATTAATTTGAGCTGTTGAGACTAATACATATCATATTGTTTCTTTTATATAAAGAAACAATTGTTCTCATAAACTGAGGTATAAAGGATACCTAGAACTAATATTTAGGTGCTTGTTAGAAGACTTGTGCACTAAACTGACCCGCACAAGAATTTTATATGGAGAGATCACATGTATCTATGAAAAAGCAAATGTGAAGTTGAAAAACAAAGTGGAAAGAGTATTATGACACTTTGATCTGATTAAAGTGGTAAATACTTGAGTTAAAATTTTCAAGATTATTTTTTTAAAAATGAGATTCTCTCATAATGGATGCCCATTGAAACACCACAACATAATGAAGTTTTTAAAAGAAAACATTACACCTTATTGGATATGATACAGTCCATGATGAGCTATGTAGACCTTCCACCTTCTTTTTAGGCTATAGCCAACAAACTATTACTTACCTTTTAAATAGAGCTTTAATCAAATCTGTTGATAAAAATCCATATTAGATAGAGAAAGATAAGAGAGAAAACTTACCATACTTAAAGATTTGAGGTTGTGACGCTTATGTGAAGCATATTATATCTGAAAAGCTAAGAGCTAAGTTTGATAAATATAAGTTTATTGGATATCTAAAATAAACTACTAAATATTTGTTTTACCATCTTGTTAAGTAAAATGTGTTTGTCTCAAAACATGCTACCTTCTTAAAGAAAGAATTTGTTCTTGAAAAGTGCAGTGAGAGGAAAATAGAACTTAAAAAAGTTCAAGAATCATAAACCGACATCCAATTAGAACCTAATCTTGATGCTATAACATTTGATATTCATTCTAAAGCTAAAAAAAACATATGAACTCTATAAATTTGGTATGACATGTCATATACCAATGAGATATGGACTTCTCATGGAAACAAAAAATGACAAGTTTCTCATACTTAATGAGCCTACCAATTACAGAAAAGAAATATCTAATTTTGATTATGAGAAATAACTTGAAGTTATGAAATCTAAGATGGATTCCATGTACTCCAACTAGGCATGGACCTTGGTTGAACTACCTAAAGGGATAAAATCCATAGGATCTAAGTGGGTCTTTAAGAGATAAACTGACATGGATGGTAATATACAAACATACAAAGCTAGAGTAATTATTAAAGGTTATAAATAAAGACAAGAGGTTGACTTTGATGAAACATTCTCGCTGCTAGCTATATTAAAATCTATAAGGATTTTGCTTATTATAGTTGTATACCATGATTATGAGATTTGACAAATGGATGTTAAAAATACATTCTCGAATAAAGATCTTCACAAAGATGTGTGTATGGCACAACCTAAAAGTTTTGAATATAAGGAGTTTTCCAACAAAGAATACAATTTATAAAAATTCATTTATGGATTTAAGTAAGCTTAAGAAGTTGGAATATCTATTTTGATGGGATAATCAAATAGTTTAATTTCATAAAAAATATGGATGAGTATTGTGTTTATAAAAATATTAATGAAGTTTTTTTTCTAAAATTATATATAGATGACATATTATTGATAGAAAATAACATTAATTTACTTTAGTTAGTAGAGATCTGGTTATCCAAGAATTTCTCCATGAAGAATATGAAAGAAGAAACCTATATATTGGGAATGAATAATTATAAAGAAGGGTATAAAAGATTCCTATGATTATCCCAATCCATGTTCATAAATAAAATGCTACAACAATTTTGCATAGACGAATCCAAGAGGGGATACTTATTTATTTTATATGAGATACATCTTCTTAAGAACATGTGTCCTAAGATATAAATTAAGAGAGATAGGATAGAAAAGATTCATTATGCTTTGACTATAAGATTCATAATATATGTGATGCTATGTACAAGACTAGATGTATTATACTTTGAGCATAATGAGTAGATATCAGTCTAATCTAGTAGTGTCACTAAAAAATAGTTAAAAACATTTTTAAATATTTAACAAGAACTAAAAATGTATTTTTGGTCTATAAAGGAGATGAACTTATAATTCATAGTTATTCATATGCTATTTTTCAACCATATATTGTTGATAACAATTCTCAGTCAAAATATATTTTTACTTTAAATGGTGTTGTTATGACTTAGAAGAGTTCTAAAAAAAGAGACCATAATAGATTTTACAACTGAAGTTGAATATATCTCTATGTTTGAGGTGGCAAAAGAGGTTATTAGGAGTAAGAAATTTATCACTGAACTAGGTGGTGTTCCTAGCATTATTGATCTAGTAGTCTTATATTATAATAGCAATGGAATCATTTTACAAGTAAAGGAATTAAGGTCTCATCAATAATCGAAACATTTACTTAGACAATTCCATTGATTAGAGAAATCATAAAAAAAAAGATGTAAAGATAGAGCGAGTATCCATTACAAAGAATCTTATAGATTCTCTCAATAAAGCATTTTCCTAGCAGAATCATGATCACCGTATAAAGGGATATGTCATAATATACACAAACGATTGAATTTAATGTAAATAGGAGAATGTTAGTGTATATGTCATGTTGGTTACATGTGACACTGGCTTTGTTTATGCAAAATTTATTTATAATTAATAAAAGCTTTTCTTTATCTTTAATATTTATTTATCTTTGATTGATAAAGCTGATATTTGATTAATAAATCCAGAGTAAAGATAAAGTCATTGGGATAAAAATATTTTACTAAGAAAATTATAAAGTGATTATAATTATGAGATTCTTATAGTATTAAAGCATTATTTCTAAATGTTACTAGTCAATGCTCTATGAAGATTAGACATTGATTTGAGATGTTAAAATAGACATATATTATATTCTTTCCTTTAAGAAATGAAGTCACTGTTCTCATAAGTTGAGGTAAAAGAGATACCTAAAATTAATATATAAGTGCTTGTCAAATAACATATACACTGAATTGACCTAAATGAGAATTTCATATGGAGAGATCACTTGTATATATGGAAAGTCTTATGTGATAGCTATGTAAGTGATTCTTAGACTTGAGATTACTAAGTTATCTTATATAGTGAATATTATGCTTTGATCATGACTACACATTATCATAATCAAGGCTAATAAAAAGGCGTACATTGGATATAACATGAGTTATATGAAGGTATTTGAGTGATCAAAAAAGAATTCATCACTCTAGGTGAATTAGGGAAAATGTTTCATATGTTCTCAAATAGTATTGGTGTGAAGTCTTTACATAATATGAAATTAGATTTGAAAAGAGCTTCAAATCTTATTTAAAGAATCAATGACTATAAGTGTTGAGAGCAAACATGATTTGACAGAGCAAACACACTTTATGTTATAATGTAAAAAAAAAAAATCTAAAGGGATAATAATTACACCGAGAAACTAGTCACTTAAAGGTTAAGTCAAATCACATATGACTTTTCTAATATTTGGGAGATCATGACATGTTCCGAGACGGTATACTTGATTTTCAAATATATATTGATCAATTATTGAATTGATAATAAATTAAACTATTTAATTTTTTTAATTCTATTTTAATTGAGATTATGATTTATATTTAGGCCAACATATTAGGAATCTAATGGATTACACACAATAAAATCATTGGTCAGAATTTAACTGTGATAATTAATCAAGTGTGACTTGATTGAAAATCAGTTTTAGAAATTAAGAATTATAATGTAATTAATATAGGGATTGTAGTTTTAGACTAGAAAAATCAAGTAGGAACTTGATTGAACACATTTCTTATTTTTTTTATAAAATAATATATGTGATTTTATTCAAGAGGCAAATTTATATTTTACTGTTTATAGGGTTATTAGAATTTTCTTATAAATAGAATACCATGCTTATATTTTGTCGATAGATGTAAAGAGAAAAACTATGTAAGTTACAAAACATACGTACAAAGAAACACAAAAAAAAAAAAATAGAGAGCTAGCACTCAAGGTCTTGGGAGATCTCTCACATGTGGTTTATGTATATCACTATTAGAGGTTGAACACTTGGATGACTCGTGATTTTGACAACCCAACCTGAAAAAATTGATTAAACCTAAGAAAAAAGATATGATATTTAGGTAATCTTTGTACAAACCCTAAACAACTTTAGATAGTCTAACATGATTATTATGACTCCTAAAAAAAATTAAATTATCATTTTTGCTGTGATTATATGCTTAAAGAAAACCCAAAAATTAGTGTTGTGCCTACCTGAATATCTTATTTCACAACTTAATAATATGTGCTCCTATATGAACAATTCATCTTACAAGCTAGTAACACAATCGTTCATGATAAAACCACTAATTATCTATGATTAATCCTATGAGTATGTTATATAATAGGTCTGCAATGATACTCTTTGTAGTACAAATTAATATGATCTGAGGGTGTATTAATGTTGATGATTGCTATTTGAACTCTAGTACTCTTTGTAGTACATACTATTTTTTAGGTAGTGATTGCTATTTGAACATTTAATGTTGATGCATGAATTTTGTTAGGGTTTGGGTCAACATTTACTTGAATTAGTATGATTAACAAGAGTTGAGTTAATTTTGGTATCGTTGGATTATTAAGTTGATGAGTAATAAATAAATAGTTTGTATTGTGGTTAAAATAACTTGATTAAAAGCATTTTTGGGTTTTGCATACGTTAATTTGATAAGAAAAGTAATCAAGAATTAAGAAATGCACATGTTAATGGCTGAAATGCTTTAAAAACATTTTTTTAGCTTTTTTTTATTTTTTTAATCTTTTGAAAAGACATTGAAAATTACTAAATGAGTGCAATGACTTAAAAAACTCTTAAGTTATTTGAAAAATGTTAACTTAAATAGAGTTTTCTCACCAAATTTTAGCAAAACCCAACTATAATTCCTTTGAATGTTGGCTTTATAATTCAAAATCACACTGAAATTCCTCTGTAGTGAGTAGAAAAGGAACAAGACTATTTTTATGTTAGTTAATAGCTGGCTTACAAGTCCCAATATGATGAACACTTGCCTAAAATTATGAAGACTAAGATAGAAAGAAGATTAAAAAAAAAAAAGGTGTAATTGTTTTTATTTTGTGAAAGTGATAGAGTGAGAGCACTTGCAAACAATATATAAACACGCTCGACGTTAATGGTGGCCTTTAATCTCTTGACACATAACAACTTCTCATTTGTTAGTTTCAAAATTCAAAAGTTCTAAATCTTTTAGGATTTCCCTCATGTGGTTGTCATAATTGTTCTTGGGGAGATGAAATGATGTGACTTATATCTACACTTGGGATCGAGATGGATACAACATAAAGTCTTTGTTTCATGACATTTTAGGGCATTGATTAGACCTAAGATTTGCCCTATTCATTAGCTAGCTAACCTAGACAAATCTACCATTAGCTTTAGTACATTGACCATCTAGTCAAGCTTTATTATTTCTTATGTTTTAAAAATATACATTCAATATTAATAAAAAGGCATGTAAATTAACATCTAGAAACTTATAAATCAATCACTTTTAGTTGACCCAATAAATACTACATTTATAATTAATGATTGGTGCTGCATCATTCAATAAAGAGTGATTGATGTATATGAGCTTGACAAATGAGTTTCATGTTGTTAATTACTATACCTTTTTATTAATATAGGATGAATATTTGTAAAACATAAGTATTAATAAAGCTTAACTAGATGCTCAATGCACTGAAAATCATGAAGTTGTTATATACTCAAGGTAATTTATAAACAAGTCACAAAATAAGAACTAGAAAGCTTAATATTTCATAATAGGGATTTGTCTTTGCTAGAAAATAATAAGTAACATAACATGCTAACATATTTGGTTGGGCTACAATTTACATTACAAAATGCAAATGCTTTAGCATATCGAGGAAATTCAAATAAAAAAGGTTTAGTTTATACCAAACAAGAAAATTTTTATCATGTTCAATACAATATTGGACTACCTGCAATATTTTAAATGGATTTACTATTTATATAGATTTAATTATGATGAAGTTTACGGCAGATTGCATTGGATTTAGGCCTTTTTAACAAAAAAAAAAAAAATAACAAGGTTAAAAAGTTGAAGAAGAAACATTGCATTGGTCATGACACCTACAAAACATGTTTTATATAGAGCTTTGGGGACCCTTTGATTCTTAGGTTCGTTAAGTTGTATGATGGATATAACTTTAAAGATTATGTTTTGTATGTAATAAAGTATAATGAAGAAGATGATAAATACAGGTGCTTAAAGAATGAGAATATTTATGTATGCAGGGAACGAAAGAATTAAATTTTTTACCTAAAGTTTCATGGGTCTTTTTAAACTCATTAAACACACCAATGTGCATGATGAATGGGGCATATATAGAAAAACACTATTTGACCTAGTTTAGAAGCAATTATTTGAGTTAATCAAGCCTACTAGTTGATAGTTACATTGTTTATTGATAAAATATAGTGTTAAATGGGTCATACTCTAGCATTGACATGCCTTAACATTATTCTATAGACCTAACTATGATAAGAAGGGTTCTATTAGCATTTGGAGCTAAGTACCAACAACATAGAGGGTATGTAAAGAAACATAGGTTGGGCAATCCTATCATTAGATTCAGGCTTGTCCATCTGAGAGACGCCCTAAGCTCAAATGGTGGTTCGCATATAGTGAGTTGATGCAACCATATTATTTGATAGTTTTACCTACATTTACCTAGTATTTTGCCTATATTTTATATATAAAATGCCTTGATATTCTTTGTTTTATGTTTTGAAGGCACTTTTGGATGTAAGATTCAAAAAGAAGTAAATTGAAGATAATTGACAGATTTGACTCCGATCGATGTTTTGTGCAAAACTTGAGCTCTAGAGGTCAAAATGAAATGTTTCTAATGTTATTAGAAAGCTAACACCCATACCTTTCTATACATATATGGCAAGAAAAAAAAAAGAGCATGGAAATCACAGTCTTTAAAGTCAAACCTTGCATTCTGCCAATGTTGACCTTCAACCATTCCAACTTGAATATCTTGAGCTAGAGAAATCCATTTGATGCAAACTCAATTGTTTTGGATTTTTTACTCGAAGACCTATCAACCTACCAAATTTCCATAGAAAACAAACTCATATGAGAGAGATATGATTTTTCTAAGATAACATATGAATTCTGCCAGTGGACAGGTTTTGTGAAGAAACAAGTCCAAATTACATCCCAAAGCATCCAAACCGACATCCAAGTCTTTATTCGGCAATTTAGCTCCTCTAAGTCAAAAGTCAAAACTTGAAGATTTTATGCAAGATTATTTTTTCTTTTTTATGAAAATAATTATTGTAACACTTAAGTATAAATTGTCTATTTAGGAAAGCAATATTTTGTAGGAAAGAGATATTAGGGTTTTGTATCAAATAAAAAGAAAGAGAGAAAGGAAAAGGGGACGGCCAGCAAGAGAAGAAAAACACCCATTTCCTCCACAAACCCAAAATCATGCATTCTTCTTTCTTTTTGATTAGTTGTTTAATAGACATACAAGGCTAAACTCTTTTTCTTGGTTGCAAGGACATAAAAACCTTCGGATTTCAAGAATTGTGAGATTTATTTTACCTTTTCTTTTCAGTTTATATGATGAATGAATATGTTTATTCTCCTATGCTTATTTCCTATGGTTGTTTATTTTAATTGCTAGAGCGGACTTTAAGTTATTATTGTGAACAATATTGCTAAGTTTGCTATCAAAATCGGAGATTAATAGTTGTGGTGGATCCAGATTAGTAATCTTAGGGAGAACATTCAATCAATTAAATCAAACATGGACTGCAGATAGTTATGTTGTCTAGATTAATCAACTCATCTAGTTCTTAAGGCTGCCATTAAATTAAATTACTAGTGCGGACACTGTGGTTGTTTGATGGTTAGGATTAATTATACATCAAATCTGTTAACTAATCAACATCAGAAAAGATAAATATTCAGAGTATAAATTAATGTTTCATTTCCATGATCAGTTCTGATTTTTGTAGGTAGACGTTTACTTGCGACCAAAGTTTTTTTTTCTTGATAAATTAATGGTTAGGATTTTTTTTTATTTAGCATTGATTGCTTCTTTCTGTTTACTATA
>Ga0307510_10012261_pt1 | contig 10162 bp, 9 predicted proteins | sample 12_EM_MG_FD_207224 | JGI IMG/M metagenome (GOLD analysis project Ga0307510, IMG submission 207224) | Populus trichocarpa ectomycorrhiza microbial communities from riparian zone in the Pacific Northwest, United States - 12_EM | ecosystem: Host-associated > Plants > Roots > Unclassified | place...
GACTTCCCCTCAAACAGCGGGTCTTTAAGAATTACCGGGGATGAGGTAAAATCCGGGCCGCTTGCAACACGAACCTTTTCATATTGGAATTTAAATGCCGGTGGTGTAAGGTCCTCAACCGTTTTATTTATCCCATAAACGTACCAACCTTTGAGTAATGTTGCGGTCGCTTTTATGTTGTACGCAGCCGGGCCTGTTTTTTGGCATGTATAGCTCCATTTTAAGGCAGGCTGTGCCTGAAGAGCAAATGGCATCCCCACAATTGCTGCTACCAATATAGCAAGCTTGATAAAAAGCTTTTTCATTTTTTTAGTTTATGATAATGTCAAAAGGTATTGTTTCAGGCGGGAGGCATTTGTTGTCATTACACACCATATATTCGATAGTGCCGTGCAAACTCGTTTTGGCTTTTGAAATAGCCTTAATGGATTGTATGAAGCTTACATTCCCTTTAAAATATTTAACATCCACGCCAAAGTTTTTATCATGAACGACTTTAAGTTCTCCCTGTTCGGCTATCTGACCGGTCATTTTCAAAAGAGGATTCCCGCTGAATGTTATTTTAGTAGGAACGGGGCCGCCCGCCGGGGTTGTCTCCGAGTAAATGTGCCAGGGTTCTGAAACTTTGGCAGTTAGAAAAATGTTATAAGTATTAGCCGAAGCTTTTTTGTAGGTGAAGCTCCAGGTGACCGGCTTATTTTGAGCATGCAAGGGCAGCCAAATCGCTACTGTGAAGATAATGGATAATAACTTTTTCATAATAAAGTTGTTCTAATCGGATTAGCTTTTAAATGAGTTGATCGTCCTAATGCTTTTACTGATACTGGGGAATGGTTCGGCAGCAGCTTCATGTTCAATAAAATAGTATTGGAGGCCTGCTTTTTCGGCTGAATCAAAGAATTTCCGGTTATCCAGCGCGCCGTCTCCAACCGGTAATACGGTCGCATAGTCCTTGCTGAGGTCTTTGATATGCCATAACGGGAACCGGCCCGGGTATCTGTTAAACAATTGAAATGGGTCCTGGCCGGCTTTAATTGCCCAGGCGATATCCAGCTCAAACTTTAAAGTATCCGGATCGGTTTGCGTTAAGAACACCTCATATGGTGTTTGATCACCGATCTTTTTAAAATCTGCCGGCTCGTTGTGATAAACCAGTTGAATTCCGGCTTTCTTACAAACCGGGGCCGATTGATTCAAAATATCCAGTGAAAATTTAATTTCGTCTGTGGTACCTATGGGTAAATGAGCGGCGACCAGGTATTTCAAGCCGCCTATCGCAGCATCGTCAAGAATCTGGTTCAGATTTTCTTTCAGGTTTTTCATGGCCGGCAGCCCAGGCGGCAATTTGACCGGCGCCCCAAATACATGGTGCGATCTCCACGACATTCCTAAGCTGTTTAAAAGGCTGGTAAATTCTTTGGCGGGCATCCCGTAGTAATCACCTTTTTTACTGAACGCGGATTCAATATTTTTCATGCCGGTGTCAGCAACTTTCTTCAGTGTTCCGGCAACATCATTGTCTATGAAATTAAAGAACGTAAACAGTTGCACGCCGGGGGCCGGCAGGGTATCGGCGTTGTTTCCGGGAAAGCGGAAACCGGTCAGGGCCAGCGCAAGTGAGCCACTCAGGCCTGTTATGATAAATTGTCGTCTGTTTTGCATTTCGGTTTGTTTGAAATTTTCAAATTGATAACCCACTATTTTAATTGGGCCTTGTACTGCTCGGGGATGTCAAAAACGCGCCCAAGTGAGTTCACAATCAGTTTCTTCATTTCGTAAGGATCAATTGCACCCTGTGTACTATAAATTATTTTTCCGCCGGGTGCGATCAAAGCAGTATAGGGGAGTGCTCCCTGCCAGTCCTTGTTAATTGCATCTATAATCTGGGATTTGTCGCCGTCAGCAATATAATTCTTAAAACTCGCCTGCTTCTTTTCGAGAAAACTTAATGCGGCCGGTGTACGCCCTAATTCATCCATGCTGATTGAAATTGTTTCGAAATTGCGTAGCCTGTACATCCGGTTGATCGTAACAAAATCGGGGAACTCTGTTACGCACGGACCACACCATGTTGCCCACACATTAACCAGTCTGAAATTTTTTGTGTTGTTTGCCAGCAGCGCCTTCAGGCTATCGATACTTAGTTTTTCTAAAGCAACTTTCTCCTCTTTCCATTTTGCAGCTTCAGCGGCAACAAGGTCATGTTTTGCGGGCCACTTGATCGAACACCCGAAAGTCTTGGTTTTTTCAACCTTAACCGGTTGGTTAGCCACCAATTCGTTCAAGGCGTTTTTGGTATCAAAAGACTTTGCCGCGCCGGGTACGCCGAAAGCGTCATCTATCCGGCCTGTAAACCGTAATTTTCTTTGCTGATCGAAAATAAATACATGCGGCGTAGCTTGGGGGCCATAAAGCATGGAAACACTTGATGTGGCGCCGTCGAAAAGAAAAGGGAAATTGAAGCTTTTCTCTTTTGCCCTGATTTTCATCTCGTCAAAGGTATCCCCCAGGTCGGTATAACCCATTTCATCTAAGCGGATCGATCCGGCATCGTTGGGCGATATGGCGACAAATGCTACATTCTTTGGCGTATAGTCGGTAACCAGTTTTTTGATTGTGTCTTCATACGCCTGCGCAGTTGGACAATGGTCGCAGGTAAAAATGACAACCAGGAATTTACTTTTTGCAAAACTTTGCAGCGTGTAGGTCTTACCATCAACGCCAGGCAGTGAAAAGTTGGGGGCTGTTGAACCGATCGCCAGCGAAGGGTGGGTATTTAATTGAGCGGATGTATACCCAAAGGAGAGGCAAACAAACGCAAACATCAAAATAATTTTGCCGCAGCCTTTGGCCCGGAAATAATTTGGTTGCATAACGACTTATTTTTAAGGTTAATAAAATGATTATGCAACCAAATTAATGCTGGAACTTACAGCTTAGAAGCGTAAATGAGTAGTTGACAGCTGGAAATGGTAGTTGACGTGATAAGTGTGGTAGTTGGCGATTGGCTAGTCAGAACCTCTTTAACAATCCTTCTTTCCGGCTGCGGGAGACATTCACGACGGAGCCATCACTCATAACAAGATATCCGCCTTCCCCACGGACATAACGGCTGACCTCGTTCATGTTCACCATAAAGGAATGATGTACCCGCTCAAAATGCGAAAATTCGTTTAGTTGTTCTTCAACGTCCTTAAAAGTTCGGGTGGCCGTTATCTTTTTTTTGTCTTTAAGAAACAGGTGGGTGTAATTATCATCTGCCTCGCAATAAACTATTTCCGTTACGGCGATTAATTCAAATCCGTGGGATGTGGGGATGGCAATTTTGTTAAACGAATTAGGTCCATGATGAAAGCGGTTAAAAAGGACGTCAAATTGTGCCGCTGGGGGACGGTTAACCTGTAGCTTCACCTTATGGACAGCTGCGATCAATTCCTTAGGGTCGATGGGCTTGAGCAGATAGTCTAATGCGCTGAATTTAATGGCCTTAATTGCATACTGGTCAAAGCTGGTAGTGAAAATGACCGAAAAATTGATCTCCCCGATCTTTTCCAACATCTGAAAACCGTTCATCAAAGGCATTTCAATGTCAGTAAAGATCAAGTCTGGCTTTAATGATTCAATAGCTTCAATCGCGGCCTTTCCAGAGCGGCAAGTTTGCACCAAGTTTACATCAGGGCAATACTCCTTTAATTGCATACTCAGTGTATCTATGCAATGCTGCTCGTCGTCAATAATAATCGTGTTAATCATTCCGGATAGGTAAAATTATAATAACCTCGGTTCCTGCCGCCTGCCCGTCAGCATCTGTCAAATCATTTATAGCGACAGGGCTTATGGATTGAGGCTCAATGTACATCATTTTAATCCGCTGAGTAGTCATTTCAATTCCCAATGAGCGATGATTTTTCACGTGATCATTTTGGTCTGGTTTAGTTTTAACTCGTCCCACCCCGTCGTCGCTTACTTTAACCACCAGCGTGTTCGCCTCTTCCGTTATTTCAATCTCCAAAAGACCCGTAGATTCCTTTGGCATTAGCCCGTGCCATACTGCGTTCTCGACAAATGGCTGTACGATAAGCGGTGGAACTTTTATCATCGAAATATCCACATCTTCTTCAATTTTAAGCCTAAAAGAAAAGCGGTGATCGAACCTAAGCATTTCCAGTTCAAGGTAAAGCTTGAGCGCGTTTAGTTCTTCTTCGAGAGTAATTACTGCGTTTTGTGAATTTTGTAATATCATACGAACCAGGCGTGAAAACTTGGTCAGGTATTCAGTGGCGTCATTTTTTTTGTTTTGCAGGATAAACAGGTTAATCGAGTTAAGGGAGTTGAAAATAAAATGCGGGTTCATCTGGGTCCGCAGCATTTGCATCTCCAATTCGGCCAATTTCTTTACGTTCTCTAATTTTTCTATCTGAAATTCATTTTCTGTCAACTGCCTTGAATGGTCTGCATTTTTCTTTTTCAAGAAAGCATTTCGTATTAAAATTGCAAAAATCAAACACATACCCAATACCCCGATAAGAATAAACATCCGTTGTTGCGACACGGCCTTTAACTCTTCAACTTGCAATTGCTTGTCGCGGTTCAGCAAATCTATTTTGAGTTTTGCCTGTGCGAGTTGTGCCGATGCTTTAAAAAATGCAAGCCTTCGGGCAGATTGTGTTATGCCAATAATCTTATTCAGGTCCGTATATTCCTTCAAATGCGCATACGCACTTTTTACGTTCCCCCGACGTTCATCTATTTGATACAAAAGATAATGGGCTTCCAATACATATTGCCTGGCGCCGCTTAGCGAGGCACTCCTCAAAAGCTGGTTCAAATAATTTATTGCCTGATCTGGCTTATGCAAAGCATTGTAAGCTTTTCCCAACTCAAGCAAGGTGCGCATCACCCAGTTATTATCATTCACCTGCTTGAAGCCGCTTAGGGCTATATTCAAATAATAAAGAGCGGTATCGTATTTTCCCATCGATACATACATCTCGCCAATCAATGTATATGGTTTGGAAAAATCGTATTTGTCAACCTTGTTTAATGTGTTTATATAGGCCTGGTAATAATGCTCAGCATGCGTGGAATCGTTTTTCAAAGAATATACCTCGCCAACTTTCAAGTAGCTTAAAATTTTGTAGCCAGGGTTTTTTATCCGCGCGTAGAAATCTAACGCAGTTTCATAATCTCCCACGTCAGCGTATAGTTGGCCGAGGGCAACATACGCCTCGTCCGCATGGACATTTAGCGCCCGGATAGCATATTGAAATGATTTGTCATAATTTCCGCGTTCTTCCTCCGCAAGTGCCAAAAGGCCTAAGGAACTTCCAATGCCCGTGGTATCGCGGGCGGTTAAAAAGATATCTTCGGCGCTCTGGAATGCAGTAATTGCATCGTTAAAGTCGCTCCGGGCCCAAACAGCCTGTCCCCAGCGCAACAATGCCCTGGCCTTATTAACACCATGTTCGAGAAGGGTCAAAGCTATTTTTCCTTCTGACTCCGCTTCCGAAAAATGCCTTGTCGCATAATAGACGGCACTTAAATTTATATGAGCGTAGCCTTCCCCTTTTTTATAATTAATAGCGGCTGATCTTTTGATAACTGATTGAGCAAGGACTTCAGCGGCCTTGTACCTCCTCACCGTTATTAAGTCCTGAACAGCCGTGTTATCAGCATCTATGGCTTGCTGCAATTTATTTAAAGAGGTGGCATTAACTTGTGGAGTTGTTTGCGCAAAACAAATCACTACGGAGGTTACAGCAAAAAGAAATGCTATAAAAATACCGCCGAATGATTTTACAACCCTTTGCATTAATTATTAAAGTTAGCGAAGATATTTTACAGACAGCAAATGAGCCGGGCTTTAAATACCCCTATCATCCCGTACTGTTATTTAAACGCCAAGTACGGCATATTCCATTTAATATCTTCTTTTTAATTAGCTACAACCAATCATCATTAGCATTTACTTAAACGTGAAAAATTGGATAACAAAAAGGGATTAAAAAATATATTGATGGTTTATTTACAAAAAATATCCTACAATGATTTGTATTCCTTTTCCGTTACAGCCGGTCCTGTAGTTGCACCACCTTTGTCCATATTAGGTGTAACCACCATGTGTGTCATCGGCCCGTCGGGGGTCGCGCCGTGCCAGTGCATTACGTTTGGAGGGCAAACTACAGACTCACCCTGTTTAATAACCTGCTTTGGTTTGCCTTTTTCCTGGTACCAGGCAGTGCCAGAAACGACTACAATGATTTGTCCGCCTGCATGGGAATGCCATATGGTGCGAACACCGGGTGGAAAACTAACCTTGGCCACGCCGCAGTTTATTTCCGGGACAACTGGAATTCTGCTTACGGAGGCATTACCGCCTGTGAAAAATCCGCCTACCGCCGTTGATTTCGTCGAGTCGCGACTGGTTTGTGCGCTCGCCCTGCCCAAGAGAAAAACAACGGAAAGTGTACCGATCAATAGCACTCCGCAAAGCCTTTTTATAAAATTTTTAGTTTTCATAACATATAATTTAATTAAGAGTTACTCCGGTCGAGGTACTTAAAAAAGCTTTATAACACAACGGGAATTATTTTATTACCTTAATTCTCCTTAACCATTTGTTCACTTCTTCCCGTACCTGAATCTCCTTTTCTCCCTTCATCACAAAGAATATTCCATCACGTTCCTTCCCTCCCGTAGTCGAGAAGCCTTCTAATACATTGCAGTTTGGACAGAGCTGTTTCAACGTTTCGAAACCGCTGCCCACTCCATAGCCGGCATTGGTATTGAAAGGAATGACAGTTTTACCGTTAAGGTTGTACTGATGCAAAAAGCTTTTCATTGGCGGCGGCATTTGCATGGCCCAGGTTGGAAAACCGACGAACACCACGTCATATTTTTCAATACTGTCGATCTTTGTTTTTAACGGTGGCAGAAACCCGGCCTCTTTTTCATGTACAACCTGGTCCACCTGTTGTCGGTAATTTGCCGGGTAGGGGCTTTGCAACTCAAGTGCTACCAACCTTCCACCCACGTAGCTTTGAATCATTTCAGCAACCGACTTGGTATTATTAGTTCTCGACAAATACACGATCAAAATCTTTTTTGATGATTGAGTTTGTGCGTTTGAAGATATGGTAACCAGACACAACCCGATCACAAGAAAATGAAGGAACAACTTTTTCATCACTTCAGAGTTATTTTTGGACTGCTTTTAAGTGGCTGCCCGAATCTTTCTTACCTCGCGGACAGCTTCGTATTCATATTAAACAGCAGCAGGATTTTATTTAGCTGGCGCATAAGCACCGGTGTTTAACCAGGTGAGCCAGGCCTTTTTAAAGGCAGCATGGCTCATTGGAGGCAATGTACGCCCTTCGCCAGGCTTCCAGCCAGCAAGCACCAAACCATCATCAGCGTGCGCTATTAGCTTTTTCATATCCTTATGTCCGTTTTGGTTTGGATCGATCAATTGTTTCGCCAGTTGACGCGGTGTTCTACCCTGGAAAACCATCCTCATATCTGCCGGAGGCAAATGCCAGTTAGGATTGCCCGGAGGCATATGCAAACCTGGTGTATTAGTGGGCTGATGACAGTTAGCGCATTTCATCGCGTACAGACCTTTGCCATCCTTGCCACGCTGTGGCAGCATTTTGTGTAGATGATTATCATCACCCTGCAGCGGAACATTTCCCGATGGGTGACAATTCATGCAACGGGCACTCATCAGAACAGTATACACTTGCGCAAAGGCTTTTACAGATGTAACGCTATCTTTATTAGTTAACGGCACTGACTTATTTCCGGCGACTTTTAAATTATTATCATTTAACGTAAATGCCATAACGGCTATCACGCAACACAACAGGCAAATTACAATTGGCGTGCGTAAATTTCTGCTGTACCTGGCCCGGTTTAAAATTTGTCTGTTCATAAGCCGGTGGTTCCTTTCTTTTGCAATTCTGAAGCTAAATGAATAGCGTCGCGGATACGCAGATAGGTACCACACCGACAAATATTACCCGCCATGGCATCATTAATATCCTGATCTGTCGGATTTTTATTTTCTTTCAGCAGCACGGCAGCCGACATGATCTGGCCAGCCTGGCAGTAACCGCATTGGGAAACGTCCAAATCCAGCCAGGCTTTCTGCAGCGGGTGATCATTCTTTTCAGACAAACCTTCAATCGTTACCACCTTTTTTCCTACAGCGCGACTAACCCTGGTTACGCAGGAGCGAACAGCCTCGCCATCTAAATGCACAACACAAGCTCCGCATTGCGCTACCCCGCAGCCAAACTTGGTACCTACCAGGCCAATATGATCCCGAAGCACCCAAAGCAAGGGAGTCTCCGGATCTGCGTCAATGTTGTATATCTTCTTGTTAATATTTAGCGTGATCATAATATCAAAATTGAGTTCCAAAAAATTAATGAATTAAACAGTTGGTATCTCTGGCTGCGGTGACGAAAAGGGTTGCTGGTAATAACGTTTACCTGTTGATCTGTACAGCGCGTTAGCCACTGCGCCAAATACCGGTGGGAAAGGCGGCTCACCTAAACCCGTAGGGTCAATATCATTTTGAACAAAGTGGACCTCTACATTTTTAGGTGCTTCATGCATTCGGATGATCCGGTAAGAATGGAAGTTGTTTTCTACGACAACACCATCTTTGTGTGTCAATCCACCATATAAGGAATTTCCGATTCCGTCGACAACTGCACCCTGCACCATATTGGTTGCCGCATCCGGGTTGATAACGATGCCACAATCAATGGCGCTGAATACTCTTTCCACATAAGGCTGTCCGTCTTTAGTGATCATATCTACCACGTGGGCGGCATAAGAATTATGGCAGAAATAAGCTGCCACGCCCCGGTGGAACTGCTTTTGCTCCGGACCGTTCCAACCTGATTTTTCCTTAACCAATTTTATCACACCCGCGTAGCGGTCAGCATCGTATTCGTTGTTTTTACCAACAGGATTTTCTTTAGCCCTTTTTAATAATTCTAGCCGGAAATCTATCGGGTCTTTACCCATTGCTTCCGCTAACTCATCCAGGAAAGATTGTTCCGCGGCGGCGGCGAAGTTAGACCTTGGGGCCCTGAATGCACCGATCGTAATATTTGACGGAATTTCCCAACTTTCGGCAAGGTATTTGTCTATAGCGCCAGCTGGAAACCTGTTTGGGTGAACGGCATTTTCAGGGATGCCGCCGCCTTTAACGTGAAAGGCGATCAGATTTTTGTTAGCATCTAACGCAGCCCGGTAAGTGGCTGTGTACATGGGGCGATAGATCCCATAAGTCGTATCATCTTCGCGGCTGTAAATAAGTTTGACGGGCGCTTTCGCCTGTTTCGAGATCAGGGCAGCCTCAACCAGGTAATGCCCATAGGCCCGGCGGCCAAAACCACCGCCCATACGCGTCATTTGTATTTCGATCTTATCGGCAGGGAGTTTTAAGACTTTTGAAAGCGTGGGTTCTGTCCACCCGGGGGCTTGCAAAGGGCCTACCAATAAAGCCTTATCATCGGTAACGTGCGCAAAGAAATTCATTGGCTCCATACAGTTATGCGCCAGGAAAGGGGCATTATAGGTACGCTCGATGATCTGCGCTGCGTTTTTAAATGCTGTTTCCGGATCACCATCTTTCCTGAGCAGTTGGGCAGGCTTACCCGCATACTCCCGCATCTTTTCTAATTGCCTTTCGGTGCTTTCAAGCTCTCCGGGAACAATAACCTCCCGCTTTCCGCCACGGCCTTGCATAGTATCTTTAGTATCACCGGCAAGCTCCCATTCTACGTTCAATTTTTTGCGGGCCTGCATTACTTGCCAGGTGGTTTTGCCGACAACTGCTAACATAACATTAAAAGTGCGCGTGTCGAAACCACCCTGTACAAATCCGTCTTCGTATAGGGTGATCGTAAAAACGTCTTTGATCCCCGGCATTTTTAATGCCTGTGATGCATCAAATGATTTGAGTTTCATACCAAAAGCGGGCGGATGTACCGGCATGGCGATCAGCATACCTTCGTGTTTGTAATCCAAACCAAAAAGTGGCTTGCCCGATATGATTTTTGAGCCTTCAACATTCTTTTGCGAATGCCGTACAACATTAAAAGTCTTTACATCTTTAACTTTTACATCCTTAGGCACTGGGATACCC
>Ga0307510_10012262_pt1 | contig 10161 bp, 12 predicted proteins | sample 12_EM_MG_FD_207224 | JGI IMG/M metagenome (GOLD analysis project Ga0307510, IMG submission 207224) | Populus trichocarpa ectomycorrhiza microbial communities from riparian zone in the Pacific Northwest, United States - 12_EM | ecosystem: Host-associated > Plants > Roots > Unclassified | place...
TTTCGCCCCCCCCCCCCCTACAAACTACACAGGAGTTAGAACTACGTCCCACAACCCCGAATGTTTCCTCAACCCCTCGGACAGTGCCCAGAAGTCAATGAAACCCAGCAGGGAATAAATCAAAAATTAAGCAACCCAGAAGGCCCGAAGACCTTTGGCAGAGGCTCGCGTCCTCGCTGTGCAATGAGGTCGGAGATCCCTGAGTCTCAACTCTTCATGAGCAATCGAGATTGTCGCCAGGTAAGTATGGAGAAGTAAGAGGGGTGTGGGGGAGCGCGGGTTTAAATAGAGATCAGTGGGAGAGGGTGCCAAGAGAAATTTGGCCGATCGTAGGGTTTGGGGCTTAGGGTTCCAGGTCGGGAGGGCATAATGATAGGGTCGCGGGGGTTTTGTTTATTGCGGTTCTTCACGATACAAGAGTTATTACCGGATCATATTTCAACCCAACTCTTGTTTCATTTTGTTCGTCATAAATGGAGGTCCTCGCGGATATGAGCTAAACTTGTGATACATTTGACAAAGCGGGTGCTGATAGCCGGCTACGCTACCAACCTACATGCAGACTTCATGGAAACTCAACCAGGCCTTTTCCTTCTTCATTTTGCCCTTCTTCTTGTTGGCTACTTCAGTGGTGTTAGCACTGGCTACTCCGTTTGTAGCGCTAGGGGCAGCTTCTTCGACTGGTACAAAACGCTTTCGTCTGACTACTGGAAGTTCGGCCTTTGTTCCTCCAGTCATTTTATTGCATTTTGAACAGGGGGTTGTGAATAAAGAGGTGTATGTTCCAATCATTTCCTGGTTAGGGTTGTTAGTGTTTGTCGTCATAAGTAGATATGGGGGCCTATGTTACCAGTAGCATTTGAAGATTTCCAACATTGGGTCGCATAGTGATACTACGCAGAAGGGCGGTATAAAGATGAGGGATTGGTTGTTCAGGTTTTTTGGAATTGACGATGGAAGTAACGATGAAGCGACGAGTGCTTGTCGCTGGATCCGACTTGTCCGTCGATGTTGAAGAATTAGTAGATAAGTGCATGTCGATAGTGAAGAGCAGATCAGTTGGCGCTGGTAGCTTAAGCTATACCAGCAAGGTAATGAGTCAACAAACTTGAGCAATCCGAGTATAGAAACCGAAGATCTTACCCTGACAGTTCTCTTTCCAGACTCCTCCCCATCGCTGATCTCCACTCCAATGTTCGGATGTCTCCCTTTAAAATCACCGATGACTGTGGGGATCTGCGCGTCGGGAGTTTCTATTTCGTCTTCCTTCATTTCGTCCTCTTCTTCCTCTTCTGGCTGGTCGCCGGAATCTTTCATCTCGGTATCCTCGGGCTTGGGGTCAACCTTCACCTCTTCTTCTTCTTCCTCCTCCTCATCATCCGGCATGAAAGTATCGTGGATTGAGAGTCTCTGTATCCCCTCTGGCTTCCTCGTTCGCGAAGCAGCTGCGCGATCGAAAATTTCTTTGCTGTTGACCCACGACGAATTAAAATCCAGCACCTCCTGTGAGCTGCTTTGTGCTCTATTTGCAAGATCGGCGTAGAATTCTGCAGCTGTGTTGGAAAAAAGGTCAGCCTCATCCCCCTCGGAGGAGAAATTTCGACCTACGAGAAGGATATTTTGTGGACAGCGGTAACGTCAATCGCGGAATAACCGTGCGAAGACTGATCAACTATGAAGACAGAAATTTAGCTGGTTATTCCCCCGGCACGGGAGCTAATACAGGAGCACACAGACCTTGTTGTGAAGATCGTCGAGACGTTTGAGCGCGTCAACGAGTTTCTCATCGCTCCATTCCTCGGAGCCTGCTGGCAGCTGGCTTTGCGGCTGCTGAAGCTGCGGCGGGGGAGGCGCGCTCCCGTTTGGTTGCTTCGACATAGGGAGATCGTTGAAGGAGGTTGTTGGTTGAAGACCCGGGTTTGGATTCACGTGGAGCAGCGCTGAGCGAGAGATGGGGGGAGAGGGAGGCGGGTCGTTTCCAAGGGAGTGGCGACAAGCGCCCACAGCTTTGCTCGAGTACACACAAAGGTTAATAAAAATAAAAATAAGTATTAGCTCCAGGGCCAATTCTAGGGTAGCAGTAGATTTGTACTCGTATATACACAGTCTACGGACACACAAAATAGATATCTGGCCTATGGCATTCATCCCTCCAGTTCATGCAGTGAACATTCCCGTCTGTAAAGTGTAGAGGGTTGTGCTTGCTCAAACAATCAAAAACCCTAACCCTCACTATGTTTTAACAAAACTAGAATAGTCACGGCCCCGGTATTCATTATCATATTATCATATGATACCATACAAAGATAGACATCGCAGCACAAAGAGCCTAGACCAGGGAAATACCATCTCTCGGCCCCATGGTCACCTATTCTCCAGCCCATTCAGGGTTCGTCTTATTGATAAACGCGGTCATCCCAGTTTTTTGATCTTTTGTAGAGAACAATGCATGGAATACCCTCCTCTCATACTTTACACCCTCACTCAACCCGACTTCGTAGCTCTGATTGACAACCTCCTTGGCTGCTTTTACTGCCAGTGCTCCATATCCAGCAATCGTCTCTGCGGTTTCCAATGCTCCCTCAACGCATTTCTCGGGAGTCTCAAACACCCTCGCAGCAAGACCCCACCTCTCCGCCTCCTCGGCGGAGAACGCTTTTCCAGTGAGGATCAATTCCATAGCCTTCGCTTTCCCAATAGCTCTAGTTAACCGCTGGGATCCTCCTGCACCTGGGATAACTCCCAATTTAATTTCCGGTTGGCCGAATACAGCTGTTGGTCCACAATAGATAATGTCGGCCATCATGGCGAGTTCGCAGCCGCCTCCGAGAGCATGCCCGTTAACAGCAGCAATGATAGGCTTCGATATTTGAGTAGCATCTGACCACAGCTTGATAAAGTCTTTGTTGTAGGCTTCCGAGAATGTTAAGTTCTGCATTTCCTTGATATCGGCGCCCGCAGCAAATGCCCTTTCGCTACCGGTAATGACAATTGCACCGGTTGCTTTCGAATCATCGAATTCGCGAAGAGCATCGTTAAGCTCAGACATAAGTGGAGTGTTTAAGGCATTGACCTTCGGACGGTTGAGAGTAACTATGATCTCAAGTATAAGCGATTAGCTTAATTGACGTTCGAGGAGGCTACTTAATACTCACTCAGCCCTACACCCTGCCTAGGGGTAGAAACCAGAATGTGCTCATAAGATTTGGAGCTTGAGGAAGACATTGGACGAACAAGACGGGGGACTATAGGGGAGATGAGGCAAGCGGAAGTAGGTCTAATGAAACGAGCGAACATATTGAATGGGGTGTAGGCTCTTTAAGCACGCAGGAAGCGGTCCATTTATCGAAGCTGGGGTAATGAATGTTCAAACGTGGGGGGGAGAGTGCGGGAGGGAGATAAGGCACTCAATAGGCGGAGTGATAAAGTGGTGGGGAAAGTGTGAGAAGCCGAGGGTAATTCCAAATAGAGACCTTTTTTGCTTTTGATGCCGGAAAAATTAAGCCATTCCTTGCCGCATATGGGCCTCATCATGAAACATTCTTGCATTAAATTTTCGAAAAAGGGACAATCCTATTGTTGAAAACCTGTGGCTGCACTTGTTCTCAAGGCACTAGCCGCAAAAAGGACACTTCTCGCCTTGTGTTTTTTGTTCCTTCCATTCCTCGGCAGCTCTTCTCGAACTTTGTAATTTTTCTACCTCAGTCGCTCCTTCAACTACCACTACCACTTACAGCAGTGAAATAAACTCCCTCGATATCATAAGCGTTATCGCACTATGGATTCACAACCTCCGGAGCAGACTTTCCCGGCCGCATTCAGTGCTCACACCTCCCGCTTCACTCGGGTCAGTTTTTGCTTCCCCTTTATTTGATGAACACGGGATTGGTCCTGATGCTAACGTGGCCCATCTGATTTTGAGCCCTTGCGACAGACGTACCAAACATACCTTGATAAGGTCACCCCGTTTACTACTTATCGATGGATCGGAACAGCTGTATTGCTCTTGATCTTTATGACGAGAATTTTGATAGCTCAGGGCTGGTATATTGGTAAGATTTGCCCTCCCGAGACATTCTGCTTTCAGATGTCTCGCCCTTTCTCCCTTTTTGACCACCACTGACGGATGGCTCAACAGTCTGCTACTCTCTCGGCATCTATCTTCTGAACCTGTTCCTGGCCTTCCTCACACCTAAATTTGATCCTTCTCTTGAACAAGATGACGAGCTTGAGTCTGGAGGTCCGAGTGCTTTGCCAACAAAGCAAGATGAGGAGTTTAGACCCTTTATCAGGAGATTGCCGGAATTCAAATTCTGGCACAGCGCTACCCGAGCCATTTTCATTGCATTTGTTGCAACCTGGATTCAGGCAACCGATGTTCCAGGTTGGTACCCCCATTTATCTACCTTGGAAACTATCAGGTTAGCCACACAGTGATAGGTTAACATATTATCGCACAGTGTTCTGGCCCGTCCTTGTTATCTATTGGATTCTTTTGTTCACCCTCACAAGTATGTGCCCATTATCTCCCCATTTGTTAATAGTACCTTGCTAATCGCAGTGGATTCATTGTAGTGAGGAGGCAGATCCAGCATATGATCAAGTACCGTTATATTCCCTTCAGTTTCGGAAAGACCAGGTACGCCAGGTCTTAAAGCAACTTCAAACAGGCCATTGCTAGGGTGTCTTATCAGAAGGGATACTTGGGTGGGATACGTGGTTTGAGGAGTTTGGGATCTGGGTTTCATGGTACTTTTGCTTGGATAAAAAGAGTGGAGATGCAAAGGGGAAAGGCCATGGCCAACGAAAAGCTGTGTACTGTTCACTTATTAATGTTGGGTGGTAATGGGCCATCGTGGCTATTTTTACTGTCTTGGGTTCTGGATTTTTTGCCGGTCTATGTTTAGAGATTCGACCTGTAATTTTCTATCGCTTTTCCGCTTTTCCATGTTTTCATGTTTGAGCCCTGGATCTGTAGAGCGAACGTGCCAGAGAGGCTCCCTCACATTTTATCGGGGCTGCCATCGGGCATTGGTTTTAGTTTTATTCTAATGGTATGGACGGGTTCGTTATGAAAACTAAAGGACAGTTCATTAGACAGACACGCGCACACGCACACACACTGGGGATTGTGAAGTGTCCTGGGTGTGCTGAAAGCGGTTGTACTCTTCCTGCTCTTCCCTCCCATAAGGCTCTGGGATTGGCCCAACCGAGGCGGGAGATCCACTGATATGCTTAAGCGATAGAAGCTTTCAGGCTTCTAATTCTGGTGTTCTAGAGCACAGAATGTTACATGCCGGGGAATGTCAGACCTGGGTTTAGGCACAAGTATTATGATAGGATACTCGGGAGTTTATTCTTCCCATTTTTATGTCTGACGGACAAATTTTCGCTCGGCCTACGGTACCGGTAGGCTGTGTAGACAATGTAACCTCGAGATTGGGCTGATCTGAGGAAGGAAGCAACAGGGGTCTATCTGAGATCCCGCACCGTGCCTCTAAGGTTCCTTTTTATAGCGCGAGTACCATGAAAGACGAAAATAGCCAAAATTCCCTCGATGTGCGAGGAGGTGGAAGAAAGATTATCATAACCCGAAACAGAGCCCACTGGGGAAGTAAGTAATACTGGTATCATGCCTTTTGCTTCTCCCCTTCCTCCCGGTGGTTGGGTCATCCGGCGAGCCGATGAGATGTCAGCTGGCTGGCTGGTCCTGTGCTCGCAAAGTGCTATATCCGAGAGCGAGGCAAGGTTCTCCCGCTGACTGGATGGTTGTGTAATAATAGCCGTATTTTCAGATACTTATTGCCAGATACAGGTGGGGTACGGTACGGTAGAGATTACATGCGATACCGGTACGGTGGTTGGTGGTAGTTAGTGGTGATGGATCGTGAAGCGGTGATCGGCGGCGCGGAGGGGCGCTTTTTGTCTTTTTGCACTCCGCTGGTTTTTTCCGCCAGGGCGCAATTTGCCTTGCATAATGTTTGATTGCTCTGCAGGATGGATCGACGGATGGGGAAAGTCTCTGGAAGGGAGGGAAGGAGGAGGAGGTGTGAGGTGCATCATAATATGTGCCCTTGATACATTGGAGTGCTGTAAATGTTACCGTTTTCATACGCGGCCAGAGTGGCTCTAAAAATAAGGTGCCGGTATCACGTATAGTACGAGTAGAGCATATGGCCCTGGCATGAGGTACGCTGGATCTCTCTCTCTGTACTGTACTGTATAGTGCTGTGCTGCGCTTGTATGTGTGATAATCGTTGAAGTCGTGGAAAGGACTAGCACGGTGCGGTGATTGTCCCGTACTTCCCCCCCCTTCACTGACCAGTGATGCACTGTGGATATCATAATTGGTGTCGTATGTGGTTTGCTGGGTATAGCTTTGAAAATGTGGGTGTAATACCGGTAGAAGCAAATGATAGCAATAAGTTACCGTATCCATAGCTCGTGGACGTATGGTACCCCCATATCCCTGCCTCTGTTGAATCGTTCCAGTGGCGATAAACCTACGGTAGCTGCGGGCACTCTTCTGCATGATTATTAAGCAACCCCCCTGGCATTCCTCCCAGCTTTGGACGTAATTCTGGGCTTCTTAAGGATTTCTCTCCCATAGGGGCCCAGAAACTCACATAACTCATCTTTGGTGACAAAAATGTACTCGAGTACAAACCTTACTGGTACCTCATGAAAAACATCTATGGTTTGGCCGAATTTGGACTAATGAAACGTCTCACCCTCGAACATGTGTGCCTTAGGCCTATTTTTGCCTACATTCTGCAGGCGGCCATTACTTGAGGCTCCCATACAAGATGATCTGACTTCGGTCCAAAGATTACGGTTTTCCAGTTCTCATTTCCAGTAGTTAAGATAATAGATCAATGCAGCAGGTTTTTAGCTACATTTCTATTGCCTTCAGAAAAAGAAACCCCTTTTTATTGGTAGTGATAATTCAGCTTGAAACCAGACGATTGTTTTCCCCTGCCTGCCATGAGCAGCCGGAGCATAGCTGCATCATCCACTCACGTCGCAGGTAGCCTAACGGGCGAAGCTTTCCCATAACATAAGGACTGCGTTGGCTGGCTTGCTGCTTGTTCCCTCCACGTCGCTCCATTTCAGCTTTCGTCCACGCTCTCCCCCCCTTCCCCCGCCTCAACGATTCGGAAACAAAAGGAAATAAATACTATAGTTGCCTTCCCGCCGGTGTGCTACAGCTAGGAAAGAAACAGCAAGTCTGCATAGAGACCGCCGCACCCATACCGAGATCATCAATAAAGCACAGAGAAGCTGCCAATTCCGCTGCCATTTGACCATTCGCCTTACACAAAGTGAAGGAATCTCTTCAGAGTAAATCAGGACCCCCCTCGAGCGGATCTGTGTGGTCAGGCACGCGGCAGGAAAAGAAGTTGTGGTCGTAATTTCTTCAGCAAACCTAGGAGAAAAAAGCCAAAACCAGAGAGAGCCAGAGCCAAGTTTGCGGTTTCCCATCCAACCCAACATCGCACACTGTTTCTCTTTCTCTTCTCGTTCCCTCACTCACTCCCCCCGGCGCACCTCTGGCAACTCGCGATCTCTGCTCAGCACAGCCCTCGACATCCGGAAATCCGCAGCAAAGCACAGCTAGTGCAACACAAATCTCCCCCGACCACTAACTACGACAAAAGACAATTCGTCTTCCCTCTGCACGCTTCCTCGCCTTCTCCTTTCTTCTCCCATATTTTCTTTCAGCAGCTCCGCTACCTTACTGGCTGTTGCACGCACGCATCCCTCGCAGCCTTCTTGTCCACTTTCGCGTCGGGTCCGTTTCTTGTTGTCGAAGCTCTTGCCCCTTGATACAATACAGATACATTAAATATGCCTCTTTGCGGCTCAAACAAGGTTGCGAATACTACTTCCTGTTCTGTTATTTGCTTTGGTTTTTCTCTTTTCGGCTTCGTTCCGCAAATTCTCCAGCTTGACTTTGCGAGCGTGGACAGGCAGGATGAATTCTTGCAGATGGGAACAGTTTTTCGCTAACGGTTTTTTCTTTCTTTTGTGTTTGCAGACCATCCAGCGAAAAATCGTGCTACTAGGTTCGTTTGCCGGATTGTTGCGGGTTTAAAAGGGTGGTCTACTAATTGGAATGTGCACAACTTTAGGGGATGGTGCTTGCGGAAAGACATCATTGCTGAATGTTTTCACGAGAGGGTGAGCCGTTAGTCCGTTCAATGCTTTGGGGGGAACAGCGAGAACCGTTCGAAGAGGCCAATAGGAGGGTAAAAGCTGATTGGGTTGTGGGGGTTTAGATATTTCCCGCAGGTTTATGAGCCAACGGTGTTTGGTGAGTCGATTCCTTGTGTGGATAACATCTCTTTTGGGTCCGGTGGGCTAATTGGTTGTTTGTGAAACAGAAAACTACGTACATGGTGTGATTCCTCTGCTGCAAGGACAACCCTGGAATGTTACTTCTAACATCAGTTGAACGACGTCAGATATCTATGTAGACAATACGCACATTGAGCTCTCGCTCTGGGATACAGCCGGGCAGGAGGAATTTGACAGGCTACGATCATTGTCCTACAGTGATACACACACTATTATGCTATGTTTTAGTGTACGTCGCAATCGCCATTGATTGGGTGCACCTTACTAGCCATTCCCCCCATATCCGTGCTGATAGCTACAGGTTGACTCCCGCGACTCCCTAGAGAACGTAGAGTCAAAGTGGGTCGGCGAGATCGCAGACAACTGTCAAGGTGTCAAACTCGTCTTGGTAGCGCTGAAATGCGATTTGAGAGAGGCTGGTGATGGTGATGGACCGGAAAAGACTGTTCCTGGTGGTTTCATTCAGTATCCTGAGGGGTTGGCTGTAGCTGAAAGAATAAAGGTGAGGGCCGTCGAAGGATGGTTTGTATATTTTTGAAGGATTCGTGCTGACTTGTGCATTTCCAAAGGCGCTGCGCTATCTGGGTAGGAAGAAATGACTCGATATATATGTTGGCGCATAGACTAACAACGGGGGATTAGAATGCTCTGCAAAGATGAATAGAGGAGTCAACGAAGCGTTCACAGAAGCTGCCCGAGTAGCCCTGAGCGCGAACGCTAAGGGTAGCAAAGAATCAGGGCACGGGGCATGTGTCATTTTGTGATGAGCACGGCGGTGGTAGCGAGGGTGGATGTGTTGCATTGAAAGAGAGGAGTTGGGACATATGGGATGGAGGACTGGAGAGGGGAAAGGGGAAAGGGGAGCTGTCACGGTCGGAAGGAGAGAGGGGAAAAGAGCGCCAAACTTACAGAGTTAGGGATGGGGGTCGTTATCCTATCCTCGGGGTTTTTTTCCTTCTTGTCTGCTGAGGAGAAACCTGGTCGTATTGGCAATACGAGGATTCTTCATGAGTAACGATGGGAATGTCTCGTTTACTCCCATACATTTTCCTTTTTCTCCCTTCCAAAAGAAAACCCTCTCTTTTACAACGATCGTTCTTCTCTTTATTTCTCTTTTGGTCTTTCTCCACAACTTGTGTCGACGGGAGTTTCCTCTTTTTTGCAAGATGTTTTTTTTTTCCTTTCTCATATTTTGCCTCTTTTTATTTTCATATTTTCTCACGGTGGATTGTTGGTGCTTTTACTTTTCTCCCTCTTTTTTCGCCTTTTCTTTCTATTTTTTTCTTCCAGGAGCGAGCGAGGTTGCTGGTATACGCTTTTTTTTGTACATTATAGGTATTAGTATTCCCCCCCCCCCCTCTACTACTTCCCTCAGCAACAGCAGCAGAAGCACGGGATCCCGCGTTTCAGCTAGATGGATCGGAAAGGGAAAAAAGTGTCCCATGACAGACAGAAGAGATGCGTTTTTTTTATGATCTGAGTTCGCTAGTATGGTATGGTGAGGCTGTATGCTGTGCTGTACCGTAAGATAGGTAAGATGATAGGGTATTGGGGGTGAGTGAATGAGCGAGTGGGTGAGTATACATGGAATATATATGCTCTCTCTATCTGGCCGAATAAATCTTATATGTATTTTGCCTGCTTGTGCATGGCATGACATGGAATGGGAGACTGCCGTATGGGGGTGAAGTGAAGACAAGGGAAGATCTATCTAGCTGCCGTAGCCAGATAGGCAAGTATGGTGGTTTAAAAAAAAGAAAAAAAAGGAAGAGGGAAGGGAAGAAAGGAAGGAGGGAGAAGCAG
>Ga0307510_10012263_pt1 | contig 10161 bp, 6 predicted proteins | sample 12_EM_MG_FD_207224 | JGI IMG/M metagenome (GOLD analysis project Ga0307510, IMG submission 207224) | Populus trichocarpa ectomycorrhiza microbial communities from riparian zone in the Pacific Northwest, United States - 12_EM | ecosystem: Host-associated > Plants > Roots > Unclassified | place...
CCGATGAGGCAAGCTGTCGCCCGGATTTTGCAGTGGCAGTTTATCCCGGACATCTCTGGGTCGGCGGCAAGGCTCATGGACTCAATCCGAACGTTCCCGTCAATCACCAGACGCCGCCGACGTTCCTGGTGCAGGCCGAAAATGACAACGTGGATGACGTCAGTCACTCGATCGCGTACTACATCGCGCTGAAAGACGCCGGCGTTCCCGTCGAGATGCATTTATATGCGCAGGGAGGGCATGCCTTTGGGCTGCACTCGGCCAATCTGCCCATCGGCCGGTGGCCGGAGCTGGTGGAGCAGTGGCTGCACACCAGCGGCATGCTCGGCCCTTAGCGCATCAAGCAGTCGTTACGAGCTCTTCGACCGGGCGAAAGTCTTCATCGATGCCGAACAGGCGAGGTCCGAAGACTTTCAGGCATTCCGGCCGGCGCATGATGGGTGCGGCGCTGTAGCCAATGACTCGCACTCTCTGGCCGTAGGCCAGCATTTCAGCAGTCAGAGGTTCGGCCGACTCGGCATCGAGGATTGCGATCAGATCCGGCACAATCGTGACTGTCCTGCCGTGATGGCGTGCGACGAGATACTCGTTCTGGATCTCCACCCGAAATTCGGGTTCGACGCCGGCGCCGCTGCTGATCAGAACGCGGCCCCAGTGCCAGCCGTCGCGGGTTTCATGCAACACATCGGTTATCCGCCCGTTGAATAGCTCGCGGGCATATCGACCTTCGTTGGGTGCGTTCAGGAACTGGAGCACTCCTGCGACGGGGTCGAGTTGAGATTCGCGCGCGGCTCGAATTCTGCGGCCGATCTCGAGTGTATGAGTCACAGTGTCGTGAACCGTCAGCTGTTTTACCTGTCGTCCGGACATCGGATAGAAGCTGCCGAAAATCATAGAGCCCAACGAGGCGCAAACAGCTCGCACTACATCCTCGGCGATCCGGTTGGTTGTCGTATTTACATGTACGACATTGCCTGAGTCATCCATGAGTACGCTCGGTGTAGCAGCGCATCCATATACGCCGAACGTAGTCATCTCCAGATGCGGGAATGCGCGTCCCATCCCGTCACCGTCAACAATGGGAATTCCGGCAAGTGTGCCCAGCGCTAACGGGAACATTGAATTGACGCCACCAATCTCCGCACTGATCAGTGCGTCGACCTTCCGCCCATAGAAGGTTTCGCTGGCCTCCAGGAGCCGCAGAAGTGTGCGGGTGCTCACGAGATGTTCGACAATGACCGTGGGCGCACCAACACCCGCAATGGAGATGACGAACGCGTCATCGGCGAGCTCGGAGGCTTTCACGATGGTTGGGCAGCGGCCTTCCTTGAGCTGGTTACGCAGATACAGCTCGCCAACATAGGGATCGCCGCCGCCCCCGGATCCCAACAGCACCGCCCCCCGAGCCATGTCGCGCACGTCCGAATCGGAATTGATGGTATACATCAGGCAGCTCCCCCAACCCGAAGCCGACCGACGGCGCGGACCTTCACGTGCACGGCAGTCGTCCTCATATGGGTCATGGGCAGCTCCGTCAGCTCGACAATTTCAATGGATGCCGGTTCGGCGCCCGCCGCCAGAGCGGCTGAACGAGCTTCCTCCCTGGCTTGTTCCAACGCCTTCTCCCGCCCAACAGCAAAATCAAACAGGCGATCGACACGGCCGCTCACCATGGAAATGGCCGCACCCACCGCGTTGGCCACATCAGCGTGCTGGGGGCGGTGCACTTTCGAGGTGCCGCGCAGTGGCCGGCTCAACAGGATGTGTCCGCCACCAACGAGAATGACAGGAACCGGAAGACTGCTCGTTTTCATCTGGTCGATGGCGTCTTCAATCTGGCCATGGATACGGTCGAGCACCGCGTTCACCAATGCATCATCGAGGCCGCAGATACGTGACGCGTCACCAATCGATGCCTGACCTGCACGGACGGCGATGTCGGTTGTGGTCAGATCCTTCCCGCCGAACACGAGGGCTCGCCGGGTCAACTCAAATCCCACCGAGTCCGGGCCGAGCGCCACGCTGTCCGCCGAGCCACGCACGTGAGTTCCGCCACCTAACGCGATAGACAGGACATCCGGCATACGAAAGTTTGTACGTACGCCACCGATCAGGTGGGCCGTCGCTGTCTCGCGCGGGAAACCGCGAACCAGAAAACCCAGGTCGGTGGTCGTGCCCCCGATATCCATCACGATCGCATCCTGCAGGCCTGTCAGAAAGGCAGCGCCGCGAATGCTGTTGGTTGGGCCGGCAGAGCAGGTTACGATTGGAAATCGCGTCGCGTAGTTGGTCGAAACGAGGGTGCCATCGTTCTGACTCAGATAGATGGGTGCGGTGACACCCAGCCGCCCCAGTGCATCACGAAGTGATGTCACGACTTTCCGCGACAGTTGCCGCATCGAGGCGTTGATCAAGGCGGCGTTCTCACGGTCCACCAAGCCAATTCCGCCGACATCACTCGAGAGTGTGATATCGGCTTCAGGATGGACGCTCTGGATGATCTCGGCCGCCTTGTGCTCGATGTCAGGTCGCACGGGTGCGAACCCGGCGGTCAAGGCGATTGAGCGAATATTGCGCGCGCGGATGTCCCTACCTGCCTGTTCCAGGCCGGCTATATCCAGGGGCTCGTACTCCCGCCCGTCGTAGAACGACCCGCCGCCCACCAGGTAGGTGTGATTCCCAACGACATTGATCAAGTCATCCGGCCAACCGACCATTGGCGGGATGCCGTCTGTCTTGGGAAGGGCGATCCGTACTGCAGCCACTTCGGTGAGGTCCCGTCTCTGCACAAACGCATTGATGAACTGCGTCGTGCCGATCATGACGGTCGAAAGATTTTCGGGCGACATGCGTGCGGCATCCAGCACCGCCCGCACGGCCTCAATCAACCCGTCGCCAACGTCCGCGGTGGTCGATCGCTTGGCCGCAGCAACGACGTCATCACCCAGCATGATGACGGCGTCCGTGTTGGTGCCTCCTACATCTACACCCAGGACGGGCGCGGCGGTGTTCATCAGAAACTCACCTTCAGCTCGACGCCATAGGTTGCCGGTTGCACGAGGAAGCCGATGCCGGCTACTCCGATACCCAACTCCGGCGAAACATACTGCGAATAAGCGCGTGTGCCGGTGACATTTTTACCCCAGACATACGCGTCCCAGTTTGAGCCTTCGAGTCCGAGTCGCAGGTTCAGGTACTGCTTGGCATCCTGTACGTCCTGGTTGTCCACCTGCCAATATTTGCGCCCGTACAATTGAGCGTCGATTCGGCCGTACCAGTTCAAATCGCTGCGCAGCGGTGCACGGTATTCAGTGCCCGCCGCAGCGTTCCATGGAGTCAGATTCGGCGTGTAGTTGCCGACATACCCGGGATATGCGCTCAGTTGCTTGATCCTGGCATCGCTGTACCCGAAGTTGGCAAACAGGGTCCAGCCTTTGACGGGATGCCATTGTGTTTCGAGCTCACCGCCCTTGACGTCCACGCGGTCGATGTTCTGGTCGATCTGTGAAGCGGTACTGACGTCGACAAAGTAGTATTGGTAGTTGTGATCGCGCTCATAGAACAGCGCGCCGTTCACGAGCACCTGGTCTGCGAAGAAGGTGGTTTTGAAGCCGCCCTCGAAATTACGCACGAACTCGCTTTTGTAGGTCGGGATGAGCGGGGTGGCATTGAAGCCGCCGGGGCGATAGCCGCTGCTGGCAGTCAGATAGTAGGTTTGACTACGGGCCGGCTTGTAGCTCAATGTCAGCTTGGGTTGCGATGCCACGAAGGTGGCGTTATGGAAGCTGTTGCCGGCCAGGTCGTGTTGCTCCCGTACGTCACGGTCATAGCGGAATCCGCCCGTCACAGTGAGTGTCGGCAGCAGATCGTAGTCCACCTGGCCGAAGAAACCCGTGGAGCGATAATGATTGCGCACATTGTTATTGACGATCACCAGTGCCGGGTTGTCAATCTGAGCCGCGGAGCCGTCCAAATCGACAAACGCGCGCGTGCGTAAGGCTTTGTCGGCATACTGATAGGAAACGCCGCCCACCCAGCGCAACGGTCCGGTCGAGTTGGATGTGAATCGCAGTTCCTGCGAGTAGATTTTCGCGTCGAAGTCCTGTCCCTGGCCGACCTGGAACCCGAGATTGAGAAAGCCGCCCGGGTCCTGCACCGGGTTGCTGAAATCGAGATCCGCCCGGTTGACTTCGGTGATACGGTTGAAACCGCTGATCCAGGTCAGCCTGGCAAAGCCGAGATCCCCATCCACCTTCAGAACGCCATTGGTGGACTCACCGGCCGCGTTCGGATAGAAACTGTTGGTCGGATTGACGAAGGTATTGGCGTCGGCCGGCTGAATCCAACTGTACTGGTTGCTCGCGCCACTGAAGCGGCCGAATTCGCCGCGCAGATCAATAGTCCAGGCATCGCTCGCCAGGATAGTCAGGCGGGCCCGGGTCGAGTAGTCGTAGTGCACGAAGTCCGACTTGCCGTGCAGGAAGTCGTTCTCGATGAGGCCGCCGTCGTGCAGATAGTTGCCCGACAGGCGCAGCAGCAGTTTGTCGCTACCGAGCGGCCCTGAAACACCGGCGGTCGTATTGACGGACGAGCCGTTGCCGACCGTGATGTCCCCGTAGCCCGAGAGATGGTCGGTCGGGCTGCGGGTGTTGATGATCACTGCGCCGCCGATGGCGTCACGGCCGTAGAGTGACCCCTGAGGGCCCTTGAGCACCTCGATCTGTTCCAGATCGAACAGTTGCATGTTGAACTGCTTCTGATCTACCTGCGGCACGCCATCCACAATGACTGCGATCGGCGGATCGGCGTTGGTGACCTGGGCCAGTCCGCGCACCACCACGAAGCTGTTACGGTAGGTGTCGGCCCGATCGAAGCTCATGTTCGGCACCTGGGCCACGAAGTCCGCCGTGTTCTGGATTCCCGAATCCGCGATGGACTGTGCCGTGAAGACATCCACCTGGATCGGTACATCCTGAAGTCGTTCGCTGCGTTTTTGGGCAGTGACTACCACCTCTTCGAGCTGCGGAACCTCCGCCACAGCCGCCGCTGCAACAACGAGACCTGCCCCAATGCCCGTTGTGAGCCGAATCAGTTTTCTCATGTTTTTTCTTCAAGCCGTGCGCGCCCGTTTGCGCAACCTCGATTGAACGGTCGGCGCGCATCGCCGGCAAGGGCCGCTGCGGGGGATGCGGTTTCTCTTTGTGGGGGATGTCGCCGTTCGGTCGATATCAATCGGTGAGCTGTGCGAGCCGTTCGAGGGCTTCACTGCGGCTGTGCACCCCCAGCTTGCTGAAAATGCTCTTCAGATGGTGCTTGACGGTTTCCGGGGACAGGCCCAATGACTTCGCCATCGCTTTCGTGGTGTTGTGGGCGGACAGCGCGGTGAGCACGTCACGCTCGCGTTCTGACAGGCTGCTCCAGCCTTCCAGGGTGTGAGGTACAGCGGCGTCGAGCACCCGTAACAGCTCACGTATGTGTTCGACAACTTCGGCCGACGTCTGCTCCGCTATTGAACGGACGAGAGGATGGTTTGCTTTGCCTGCCCAGATGTCGATGTAAGGGCGCACAACGCGCATGGCACACGTGCTGCGAAGTGCTGCGCCGAGTTGTGTGCGAGCGGTGCCTGCATCGCCTGTGGCGTTCTGTGCAAGCGCCAACAGGATTTGTCCTGTAGCTCGAAAGAGTGGCTGTCCGCACAACTGCGCGCGCCTCACGAGATGCTCAGCCAACCACCTGGCACGTTCGTGCCTCCCGGCCTGGACGAGCGCTGGAATCACACCTCGACCCAGTTGCGTCGTTACAATCCAGGACGCTTCTGTTTGTCCAAGCTCGTGCTCCAGCGCTTGGCTGAGAGCCTCGATGTCAGTCGTAGCGGGTTGAGATCTGCGTATGTTGAGCTCCAACCGCATCGCTTTCAGCAGCAGGCCCAGTCGCGGAGCATCGCGCCTCAGTGCCAGACCTTCCTGGCGCTCCAGGAAGTGATCAGCCTCGAGCGGCCTGTCCAAGGCCTCCAGACATGCAACTTGCACACGGCAGTACAGCGCCCAGGATTCGGGCAGGGTGCGGTCGGGGTCGATCACGACACTGTCAATGATTGCGAAGGCCGGGTCGATCTCGTTGCGCTCATAGTGGATGGTCGCCACGAGGACTTTGCTGACTTGTGCGAGCAGCAGCTCCGGTTCCCGGAAGCGGTCCGTTCGTTTCAACTGTGGCCGCGCCAGGAACCCCAGCGCTGCATCGAGATCGCCTTCGAGAAATGCCAGCCAGCCCCGCTGCGGGTTCACTGACGGGAGATTGGGCGCGTAGTGATTGCGTTCGCACAATGCAACGTACTCCACGAGCGCACGCCTCGAATCCTCGACGGTTGTCAGCCGGGAAAACAGTAGGACCTCGATGGCGAGAATCAATCCGAGGTCGGCCTCACTGCGGGAGATGTTCGAGCGTGCAAGTCGTTCAACGGCGACGCACCGCCCGATTGCACCAGGAGCCGCTCCCTGGTGCAGATCGGCCAACAAGTCCGCGGTAGCCTGCGTGTAGGTGGCGGCAAATTCTCGCCACTCCCGGCCCGGATCCTGGCTGGCCGTGGTCGGCGGCTCACTCAATATGTGTAAAAACTGCTTGCGCCGCTCATACATCAGAAGGGTCTGACCCGCTACCAGCGCCAGCAGAAAGTCGGTGAACTGCAGGCGCAGTGACAGAGGCCGGGCCGTCTTCGGCAGATTGTTGGCCAGCGTGTGCAACTGGAGGGGCCCCAAAGTGAACATGAGCTCTTCGCCGCCGGCGCGATCAAACTCCGACACAGCGAGTTGCACGTCATCTGCGAATGCGGCGTGCTGCACAGCTTCGAGAATGTTTCCCGCGGCGGCGAGCGCCTGGGCTGCACGGCGATGCAGCCCGCGCTCACACTCCTGCCCCTGCAAAGCAAGCCCCGTCCGCATGTACTGTCGAAGCAGTGGATGCAGTCGAATCGTGAAGTCGCGATCGCTGGTCACACTGACGATGGGTGCGAGCCGGAGCATGCTCGACATGAGTGCGTACCCATCGTCACGCTGCAGCAACGCATTGGCCAATCCAGGCGTTATCGCCGACAGGATCGAGGTGACACGCAGGAACTCCCGCTGTTCGACTGACAGCACCTCCACTACCTTGTGAGCCAGGTAGTCGAACAAACCCAATCCTTCGTGAGCCAGCCGGTCGAGCATTTCCGCGATCGAGGTGCTGTCGCCGGCCCGCAGACGGGTTAGCTGAGCTACCACGGGCCAGCCCTCCGTTAGTGTCGCGACCGTCGTGATCTGCTCGGAACTGAATCGCGCGGGCAACAACTCGGCGAGCTCCGCGCCAGTGAGCCGCAGATCAGCCGCATCGATTTTGTGTGCGAGCCCCTGAAGCTCCCGCTCGAGGAACCACGCGTTGGGCAAGGAGCGCGAGGCGAGCAGTATGCGTGCTCGCTCCGGCAGACAATTCAGAAGGCGTTCTATCAGTGCTTCGGCGTCGGTGGCAATGACATGCTCCAGGCCGTCGATACACAGGCAGACATTGCTGCCCAGGCTACCGGCCCGCCGACCGAAATCGACGGTACTGAACTCGGGATCTGTCGTGTCGGCGCCTGCCGCGCCGGCGGCGCTGTAGAGGCTGTGCAGCAGCCGGCTCGGATCGCAGTCATGTTGGTCACACTCGAGCCAGATGGCGGGTTCGCCGCATGCCTGAGAGCGACGGTAAGCCTGCGCCAGGAGGGTGGTTTTACCGAAACCCGCCGGTCCGACAATCAAAGTGCAATGCGCAGCTCCCAGGTCATTTTCGCCCGTCACCGGCGCCAGCAGACGGTTTCGCACCAGCTCGTGGGCGGTGAGCACCGCGGGCCGAAACCGGCCGACCGCCCCTGCGCGAGGTTTCATTGCCACTCACTGAGTATACTGAAAAACATTTTTTGGCCAATTTGTCGCAAACCCGGCCCGGCCGTTCGTCCTCGGACCATGCAATCAGCCACCGGAGCGTTTCTATGACCGCCACCATTACTGCCTTTGAGTGCTCGCCCGATCGGGGCAGGGGACTGGCGCGTGACATGCGCGTTCGTTGGGCGTTCGAAGAAGTGGGCCAGCCTTACGATGTTCGCGTCGTTTCGTTCCAGGCGATGAAGGAACCTGCCCATCTTGCGCTTCATCCATTCGGGCAGATCCCAACCTATGAAGAAGGTGATGTCGCCCTGTTCGAGTCGGGCGCGATTGTGTTCCATCTCGCGGAGCACCATGCGGGCCTGCTGCCGGATGATGCGAATGCGCGGGCGCGCGCGATCGTATGGATGTTTGCGGCCATCAACACGATGGAGGTCCCGATCCTCGATCTCGTGATCGCCAAAATCGTGGAGGCCAAAGAGAGTTGGTACGAGCAGCGACTGCCTCTCGTCGAGGGCCGCATTCGACAACGGCTGGGCGAGCTATCCAGGTACCTCGGTGATGCTGACTGGCTCGACGGTGAGTTCAGCGCCGGTGACCTGATGATGGTGTCGGTGCTGCTCAGAGTGAAGGGATCCGGCATGCTGCAGGAATATCCAAACCTCGCTGCCTATGTAGCCCGCGGTGAAGCGCGGCCTGCCTACAAGCGTGCTTTCGACGCCCAATTGGCAGTTTTCACCGCAGCATCAGCCAAGTGACACTCACAACCGGGCTGCAGCGACTCGCTCTGCCGCGGCGACCGTATTTTCGAGCAACATGGTCACGGTCATCGGACCAACACCACCGGGCACCGGCGTGATGAACGACGCCTTCTGCGCCACGCCGTCAAAGTCGACATCGCCCGTGATACTTCCGTCAGGCAGCCGATTGATACCCACATCAATGACAACCGCGCCGGTTTTAACCATCTGCGGCACGATGAGATTCGGCTTTCCCGCCGCGACAATGAGTATGTCCGCCAGAATGGTGAACTGAGCGAGATCGCGAGTCTTGGCATGACACACGGCAACTGTCGCATCCCGCTGCATGAGCATCAACGCCATCGGCTTGCCAACGATGTTGCTCGCCCCCACGATGACGATGTTCTGACCCGCCACGGGAATGTTCTCGTGCTCGAGCAGCTTTGTGACGCCGTACGGGGTGCAAGGCGAAAAGATTGTGTTGCCCACAACCAGGCCGCCGACGTTGTACAGGTGAAAGCCATCCACATCCTTCGCGACAGAGATGCTTTCCAGCACCTTGCGCATCTCGATGTGCTTCGGGAGGGGCAACTGCACGAGAATCCCGTGAACATCCGGGTTGGCGTTCAGCTCTTCAATCATTGCAACCAGCGTTGCGGTATCGATCGATGCCGGCCTGCGATACTCAAAAGACCGGATACCGGCCTCGGCACAGGCGCGGATCTTGTTTCGCACATAGACCGCTGAAGCGGGATCGTCTCCCACGAGCACCACGGCGAGACCGGGCATGATGCCTTTGGAGCTTTGCAGATCCGCGACCCGCCGCCGGATGTCCGTTCGCAGTTTATGGGCGACTGCCAAACCGTCGATGATCCGCGCCGTCCGATCGACCATGAGACCTCGTTCTCGCTCGTGATTTTCTACTGGAAATCAGTGTACCCCATGGAAATTGCGCATCGCAAATATTGCATGTAAATCAATGGTTTACATTATATTCAATGCTCAGCGGCGAACGGCGCGGCCGCGGATCGAGCCTGAGGCCGGGAGGATAGTGTATGATCCGCCCCCTTTTTGAGAGTCGACCGGCATTCCCGAGGGGAACCGGGGCCGGGGTGATCAGTGAGCACGACGGGCGACACGCTGGCTATTTTCGCGGGCAACGCAAATCCAGCGTTGGCGCAGGAAATTGCACGTAATCTGCAGACGCCGCTCGGGCGCGCGTATGTCGGCAGATTCAGTGACGGCGAGATCAATGTTGAGTTGATGGAGAACGTACGCGGGCGCGACGTCTTCATCCTCCAGCCGACCTGTCCTCCGGCCAACGATACCCTGATGGAATTGTTGGTGATGGTCGATGCCTGCCGGCGCGCTTCCGCTGCCCGGATTTCCGCGGTGGTGCCGTACTTCGGCTACTCGCGCCAGGACCGCCGGCCTCGGGCGACCCGCTCGGCCATTACAGCGCGGCTGGTCGCGAACATGATTTCGGAGGCCGGGGTCAATCGTCTGCTGACGGTCGACCTGCACGCGGA
>Ga0307510_10012264_pt1 | contig 10161 bp, 13 predicted proteins | sample 12_EM_MG_FD_207224 | JGI IMG/M metagenome (GOLD analysis project Ga0307510, IMG submission 207224) | Populus trichocarpa ectomycorrhiza microbial communities from riparian zone in the Pacific Northwest, United States - 12_EM | ecosystem: Host-associated > Plants > Roots > Unclassified | place...
GAGGTGCGTGTCTGTGCGCGTAAGGAAGATACATGCAGCAGGACAAAAAACATAAAGAGAGCAGAGCAGATTGCGTAGGCCAAAATTACATCCGTGGAACCGATGAAGTGTATAGTGTGCGTGAAGGTGTTGTGTGTAGTCAGGGCCCGGCCACCAACCTAACGGGAAACGACCCATTCCGGGCAGCAGCCGGTCTCCTGATGTACAATGGTACAGGGGAGTCCTATGTGGGACGCCGGCCGAGCTGTGGTATGCAACAGATGAACACATACCCATCCTCTATTTGTTACCTGCGGCGGCGGCAGCTTTTTGCTGTACCTTTGCGGTGAGCGTGTCGATGATGTGTGAGACCCCCGAAGGTTCGAGCACCACCTTCGTTCCATCACACTTTGCTTTGTTTGTGAATTCCGTGCACAGCTCGTTGATGTCGATGTCCTGTAATCACATCAGAGATCCGGTGTCCGGAGGCGGATGAGAAACCCACTTTGAATCGGGGATTCGAGGTGATGCTTCTCCAAGCGCTAAGCACCTCGATATTCTTATCGTTCTGTTCCGTCTTGGGGAAACTTGACCCTCGGCACATGACCATAGGCGCGTCCTTACTAGCGCTCTTCTTCAGGAATGGGATAGGACTTGTCTCGCACTGCGTAGGGGACTCGTTGTTCCCAGGACTATCCACCACAAACGACGAAAGGCCCGTCCTGGTGATAGTCTCCGAGAGTTGTTCCTTGGTCTTGGGACAGCCACCCCCACTCTTGTGATACGGCGTCTCGGGCGAATTCGTAGATGATGACGTTAACGGCGAATTCACATTCGTCGCCCCGCCGCCGTTGCCGTTAAGGTTCGTGTGAGAGACCGGGCTTGAGTCCATGAGCGAGGGCGACTTCTTCATCAACTCAGCAAAGTCAATGCCGCTGGACGAGGAGAGGAAGTTGTTACTGCCACCGAATAATTCATCGAATGTTTGCATTGTGTCCCCGCCGTTTGACCGGGGTCCAACAGACCGCGACCATTGATCAAGCGCCGAGAAGTCGAATGGGTTTGCCGTATTCATTGGGGTCGGGACAGAGGTTGAATCAGGCGGTGACGGTTCAGCAAATGACATGTAGGCGGGGTCGCTAGCAAGGACGTTGAACGTCTGTCGGTTGGGCTTTCCGAACCCGAGGTCAATGTTCATCACATCGTCAGAAGCTGACGGCGATGTGTATGTGTCATCGAGCGCGTTCAACACCGCGGGGTCGAAGGGGATCAGCGAGCCGAAATCAAATTCGGTGCCGGAAAACGGGGTGAAGAAATTGGTTTGAGGGGGAGCGGATGAGATGACAGATGATGCCGGAGGTGGGTCCTTTGGCAGGGGTGAGTTGAGACTATTTCCCACGGTAGCCGGGGGATCTTTTGGGATGGTGAATGTGAAGGGTTGGGCTGGCGAAGTTGGCTGCTGTTCCTGCTGCTTCTTCTTGAGTTGCATATTTTCCTCCTGCAACCGAGCCAGAAGGTCACGCAGGTTCTCATTTTCGGATTCAGTTCGCTGGTTCTTCATCTCCAGTTCCGCGACCTTATCCTCGAGCTGTGGTGGTTGTCAGATAATGTATTTCCGACCATAAACGAACCGATCCTACATCCTTGACGTGCTTCTCCTTCCGCTCACGGAATGCGCGTTGAGCGGCCCTGTTCTGCTCCTTGCGTTTCATCAACCGAAGTTCGTCCTGTGATAGGGATTGCATAAGTACGAGGGCGATAGGAGACGAGATTGTGTGCGCGCCTGCGTTGGGTTTCCGGACTTGCGGCGTGTGCTGCTTTTCTTGTTGGGGTTACCGGAGGATGAGGTGGTGCTTGATGGGGCGGCTGATGAAGGAGTCAAGTGTCAGCCGCCCAAGAAAAAAGACGGCGGAGAGGATGTGGGTCTTGACGTACCAGTGTGAGCAGACTTTGAGGCTGGCTCTACGTCCATCCTCTCACCGCTGGCCTTGCGTTTGAGAGAGCGGTCATCGTTATCGTTGGTGGTCGAAATTGGGCTGTTACCACTGTCGCTGGACGTTGGAGTGGACTGGGAGATAGGTAAAGTGTAATCCGAGAGATTCTGAGGATCGACAACGGTGGGGTTGTTGTACCCGGGAAAAGTTAGGTCGAAAGGGATTTGAACGTCGGTGGGGAACTGCTTCTGAAGCAGGGAGAGGAAGTCTTCGTCCGCAATCTGAGAGAGAGACATTGGGGTCTGAGAAACGTCCCAGAAGGGCATTGAGCTCGCGTTGAACTCCATTCCGCTATGGTTTGGTGATACGGGTATGGATAGGGGTCTGTGGGAGAATTGGGAGATAACGGTGAGCGATCTCGCGGTCGACGGTGACGGTCAGGGCGAGAGTCGGCCCAGCAAAAGGGTGGAAAGGGTTCGGCGAGCTATATAAAGGATGGAGACGTTAAGAGGTCGAATATTCCGCCGCCCACCAAATGCGGGGGATGAGAGTGAAGCGGTCAGGGGCGTGAGAGAGAAATTCCCCGGAAAATAATTATCGTTTATTACTAATCTCTTTCGGCCATCCATCGCCGAACTGGGCCGTCATCTTCTTGACCCACCTCAACTCCTCAGATCCTCGGTCAGGGCCTTTCGCGAACGCGGTCATATTGTACAGGACACCCGGACGAAAGAAAAAAAATCTTGTAACCTTACTACCTTGGAAATAAATCACGATAAAGATACAAGCCACAGAAAGAAAACTAGAAACAAAAAGTAAGAAGGCGTAGATGTCAGCCTCTGTCGATCACCCTAGACGGACGGGTTACCGTCAACGTTTCTCTTTGTTGTGGTCCGGGTACTGACCTCGTGATAGTTATACACAATATCAATACCTGTGCTGCTCAATGCTGGGTCACTGTCCAAACAATGTCGGCTCAAACGATAGAGGAGGCGAAGATGAAAACAAGCGACATACATAATATTCGATCTCCAACTGTAGAAGAGCAAAATTAATTTCTCATAACGTCGACAACAGGCGATCCGCCACTCACGAAGATGAAGGCGACGTCCTTTGGCCATACAATGTTCAGGCCCGCGGGATTGAACGTGGTCTTGTTTATCTCATCGATCAACTGGTGCAACCGACCCATCTCCTGTGTAACGTTGAAACCCGCGGAGATCAGGACCCACTGGGCGGCATATCGTCTGCTCCGCGGACATACCTTTTCATAGTGAGTAGTGGTCACCAGTCGCGACAACTGCAACGTGAAAAATGCCAGCATGTTGTCCATGCACGAACGAGACAAGCTATGAGCAGAAATCAGGATTTCGTTGATCGCGTTTATCGACTCGAGGAACTGAGTTGGCGTTATCTATAATTGGCGCCCGTGTCAGAGATTGCTGGGTGCTCGGCCCGTGCGGTCCTTGGACGTACCCTTCCCTCGAACTCTAGAGGATACACTGCCGAAAACTGGATGATCTCTCCACCAGAGTAGTCACGTTCGATTCGAACAATTTCACGGGGGTGATGAATTCCTATCTGTCCTATTGGGTCCGTCCCAAACGCCGTATCAGGGGGTGGGGGCCCGTAGTAGTAGGAAGATTTGGGAATCAACCTCTTCGAAGATCTGAAAACATGCTTAGGTGAGATATTGTTGCGGAGCTCAAGGCAAAGAACGTACTGTCGTGCAGAAAACGTCTCATTAGTTGCGCGATGAGGTGCTTCATGGTCCTCCGAGGGTCCAATGATCTCCCAAAGGGGTGGCGAGTGCGAATTGGGGGGAATATCTACCTTGAGCGGGTGGGTGGTCGTAATTCTCCGTGAGGAGCCCACGGTCCCTCCCCCGTCCGGACCACCGTCTGGATCCAAGCAAGGGTTTGGATCATCTACGTGAGAATCCCGCCACTCCCTGGTATCCGTAACATCGAGCTCCTCTCGATCCTCCATGTTCTGACTCTCCCGCGTTCCCGATCCTGGGCGCGAAGACGTGGACTTGCGGCTGGACTTGGTACCCGCTCTTGTCAGCGGAGGGCTTGGCAAAATGAATTGAGATGGCTGGTCTTTCAGACCCGTTGTTTCGGGCAGTGGTGAAACTTTGACAAAGAGGTCTTCGTCTCCCGGTCTTGCGAGCGTCGTGAAAGGGCTCGTGTACTGTGTTGGAGGAGGTGAGGAATCCCCAGAAGGTGTGGGAGAAGTGAAGTCCCGAGGGCCGCTTGTTTCTGGGAAGGATGACACGGTGAGAGCGGGGAGTTCGTTCTGAGGCATGTTGATTGAGGTTCTGGACATCCTGGCTGGGGTATAGACTCGGTCGAGTGGCTTTGAGTTGTCAATAAATTCTCCGTCGGCCACCAAGTCGGATCTCTTAAATTCCGAGCCTTCTGACGTTGAGGAACGCCTCGATGACGATGAAACCGAGGTTGATACGGACGGCATTCGGCGTAGGTCGAGAGCGGCAGCTATGACGATTGAAGCGGAGGTATTGTTCCTGCTTGCTGACTTCATCCCACCTGACCGTGACTGCTTTCTGTTTAGTTGAGTTTAATTGATGGATAGGTGGTGCTGTCGCGTGGATATTATTGGAAAAATAGATCAAAAGAATGTGAGAAAGAGAGAGAAAGGGCGCGAGAGAGAGAGCGAGGCGATATATGAAGAGCGGACGAGTAGCTGGGACGGAGGCGTGCTGGTCCTCGAGGAGGCGAGACAACCCTTCCTGCTACCGGCATTACCTTTTTCGGAAAACACCTGACGTCCTGCTCGCGCTTACACCCTTTGGCAGAAACTGATATCATACTGTTCACTATTCATGGCTCAAAAATACATCAACGACCTAGAGCGGTTTATTGCTACGAACTCGAGAGAGGGGAAGGGAAGTGAGATATACTTGACTGGGAGAAAGAGAGAGGAGGGGTAGAAAACCCGAACAGACCAAGACTCGTGGGGCATCAACCAACAAACGCGTGGTGTGGCGGAGAAACAATGCACATGAAAACGTTGAAACAATAATAAGAGAGAAACGGAGAATAAAGAGCGCTGGTAGGGATCAGACTAATGCGCGTGTTCTCTATCCATAGGCGTAGGGGTTGGTGATTTGTTGGGTCTATTCATAACCTCAGAGATCTTAGCCCGTGAAGGTGGAGTCGTGGAACGGGGCCTATCAACAACCATCCTATCTTCGTCTCTACCCGGAGATCCCGATGAAGTTGGCGAAATGGTTGCAATCGGCGGCAACGCCATTCCAGAACCGATCGGGCGGGGATGTGGGGGAAGGACAGCAGGCAGGGGGGGTGGACTCGCTTGCCTGTAATGATTGGCGTCCAGCTGGCGGACTTCCGGAGAAGAGGATGTAGGTTGAGTCCTGAATGGAATGGGGGATGGCCTCGTTGATGGGGTCGGCGTTTGCTTCGACGTGGGAGATAACTTCGGACCATCAACCTTTACTCGTTTCATGTCTCCGCTCCCATTGTCCTCAGACGTGGGGCTCAAGGGCCGCTTCTGATTGGATCCGGTAGAGAGTGCCGGGGAGTCACGGTCACCTCTGTTAGAGGAGATGGATCCGCGGTGGGGGTTCATCTGACGAGGAGAAGCTCGTCCACTGGAACCCTGGACAGGTGGAGGGGGGAGTGGCTGAGAGGTCGGTACATGAGTGCGATGTGATGCCAAGTTCATCAGTACCTTGGCGATACCCTCGTCGTAGTCCTCATCCACGTAGCGCTTTGGGGGAACGGGAACAGTGGTAGGAGACTGATGGACGGAACGGACAGCGGAACCGCCCGAGCTGACGGGTTCAGGACTCTCACCCCTCGCAGCGTAAGTGCTAACTCTGAAAGAAGGCTGACCATTGTTTGGGGGTCGGTCGATGTACATACTATCCTCCTCCTTGCTCTTCATACCAGTTGTGGGAGTGCCGGTAGGGTGCTTCCTCTTGCGCTCGCGTTTCGCATCCACGGAACCAGGGGAATAAGGTGGTTCAGGTTCCTTCTCCCTCTGAGAACCTCTACGACGCCCGGGACCGCGGTGTTCCGGCATCTGGATACCGGGGTGGAGTGGAAGATGTGGACTCGGAGACCTCTTGGAATAGGTGGGAGGTGGAGGTGGCTGACGAAGGGTGTTCCGTACGCTCTCGGGAGAACCGTGATGTGATGGAGGGCGGCTGCGAAGATCTGGGCGAGTATCCATCGGATCGTAATCCCTGAGTTCCCTGGGATCCCGGCCGTCATTTCTTGGGTCATACCTCCGGGACGGCTGAGGCTCAGGGAGGGGTTGAGTAGGAGGGGAACGAGGAGCAACGGGTTTATTCTCGGTCCACGGGGAAGGGTACGACCGGACCGACTGATGAGAATTTCTTGGAGATGGTTGAGGTGGACTGTAGTCGCGAACAGAACGAGGAGCAGGGCTATGACCATGATAGGGAGGCGAGTGGGCACGTGTCGCAAACATCTGATGAGGGGGGGGAGCAGGGTACTCTTGTAAATGCCTACCACGGCGTTCACGATCCCAATCTCGATCGTCACGTCGGCCGTCTCGATCAGTAACCTCCGTGGGATAAGATCGTGGAGACCTCGTGGGATGACTGAGACCTGGGGGAGGCGGACGTTGAGAGGGGTGGTTGGAGTAGGACGACGTCCTGGGAGTGTGGCCGCGCGGAACGGGGGAAGTTGACGTTGACGGAGGGCGGGTCTGCCGGGATGAGGGGAAGTGGGGATCGTGACTGTGGGGAGGATGTCCGTTGCGACCATCCGAGGGTGGAGGCTGGGGTACAGGTTGATGTAGTAGGATACTCGAATGCCTAGTACTAGAGGGCCCCCGGCTGGAGGGGTACAACGATGGAGGGTCACGACTGTGAGCGGGGGGGCGATCAATATCCATCGGCGCAAGCCTTGGCTGGTTGTGGCGGCTCTCGTCAACAATCACCGGTGGAGGCGGACCTCCTCGGAAAGGTCGTGGAGAGGTGGGACGTCCCGGGCCGATGGCATTGGGTGGAGGAGGGAGAGGTAGGCTAGAATCGCCGTTGCGCAGCTCGCCTCTTGGTGGGACACGATTGATATTGCTCCCTTGTAGAAGCAGAGGAGGGCCAGTCAGGCCGGGTGGTTGTACGACGGTGTTGGCGTAGGCGGTTGGATGCACATCCTGAGGACCTGGTGCTGCGGGAAGCTGGGCACCCGTTGCTTGCGCCTGCTTCAATAGCTCCAGCCGCTGAGTGATGGCTGTGTTCCTCGGATCCAACTCCGCCGCTCGAGCGTAGGCGTCAATGGCGTCGGAAATCTGGTTGTTGCAGCTCTCGTACAAACTCCCGAGGTCAAACCAGACCTCCGAGATATATGGATTGATGCGAATAGCGCGAGAGTAGGCATCCAAGGCATCCCTGTACTGGTTGATCTGGAAGTATAGAACACCGATCGAACACCAGAAAGTAGGATTACGGCCGTCTCGGTATACGGCTTGCTGATAAGCTTCATAGGCTTTGTTGTATTTTTGACTAGCCATATATGCACGGCCGAGAAGGTACCAGCTCTGGGCATCATGAGGGTCTAGAACGTGTGATTGATGTAAGGGTTCAGTGGGGCTAAGAAAATTGAGACTACGAACCGGCCTCGAGACTCCTAGTGAGGTAAGTGACCGCAGTCTCTTGATTTTGAAACGTAGAACCATCCTGGTGGTAGAGCCAACCGAGCTGTTGGAGAACTTTGGCATGGTTTGGATTGTCGGCCACGACCCGTTCGTACGCCCACTTGGCGTTTACAAGCTACCAAAAAAGAAGCTAAGCTCGAATTGGGTGGGTGTGACCAATGAACGTACATCATTCTGTTGCTCGTGCACGTGTCCGATCTGGAACCAGATGTCCGCGTGGGCGAGGGGATTTGGGGGACTTTGGAGGATCTTCTCAAAACAGCTGAGACTTTCCTTGTACTTGCTGCGCTGCTTGTAGATTATGCCCAATCGAAAGAGGATTTCGTTGGACTTGTCGAAGTCTAGATCTGTAGGGGGTCGGATCAGAGCGGGTTTACCTACCCTGAAAAGGATACGCATACCCTTGTTCATTCGGAGGACCGAAGCAAAGGCTTCTTCGGCGTGGTCCAAGGATCCGTAACGGTCGTACAAGATACCAATGCCGTACCACAACTTGGGATCATCCTGGAGAAGAGTAATTCGCAAGGTAAGGGGCAGTGCGGGCAGATTTCAATTGATTCATACCTTGGGAGACGGAAGCAAGTAGAGGGCCTGCTGATAAGCGGAGTATGCTCTTTGCAGATCATCACGCATGAGATAACAATGGCCTATGAAAGGCGGGTCAGTCGTACGGGGGCGCTTCGGGGAGGGGGATAAATGAACGAACCGAGGGAGCTCCACACTTCCCCATTGTCGTCCTGCAACGCAACCACGCGCTGGAAGTAATCGATCGCCTAGGTGTGTGCGTGATTACATAAGTACCAAGAAAATGATCGGGAGGGAATCGTCGGACCGAGGGGGTTGACACCAACCTTTTGGTAATCTTCTTTGATCCGGGCGATACCAGCGACTTGAATCAGACCAGGTAATGAATTTGGGTTGTGACGCAACGCATTTTCATAAGCGGACAGGGCGTGCTCCAAGTTGCCCATCTGCTCGGCTACTCTCCCTGTTTGATGGTGATAGCGAGAAACCGTCAGACGCTTGATTTCCGGCCGAGGGAACGAAATAGAGAAATATCCGAACCAATCAGTAACCACGTCTGTTCATTTGCCTGCGCAAGTTTCTGAACATTGGAGATGGGGGCAGTCCCGTTGGCGGAGACTGCTGGTGAGGCGTGATTCCTCGGTTGCGGGGGTACCGATGACGTGTTTAGTGGTGGTTGGGAGGTACCGTTGAGGTGAGGGTGAACATGGTTTGGTGGCGGTCTTGAATCGTGAACGCGGAGATCACGTTCAGACTGGCGTGGTGTATGTCGAGAAGACATGGCAGCCACCGAACGAGAAAGAGAGTCTAAAGACGGGCAAGGGGATGGGGAAGGAAAGGAGGAAGGGGAATGAGGAGGGGGGTCGGAGGGGGGGCGCGTAGGGGGGGAGAAGGGGAAAAGAGCGAAAGAGCGGAGAAGATGGTGTTAGTAAGTATAAGAAGAAAACGGTCGGAGATCAGCCGCTAGAAATTTGATATTTCAGGGATTTGTATTAGATCTCAGATGCGAGATCTGACATTCATTCACAGATTCCGTCCATCACTCAGAAAGAAGCGCACGTGGGGCCATTCCGCATTGGTCCCTGAACAAGATTCACATTCAACGATCTAACCCTGATGCAGCCGCGTGGCCTTCAGGGCTGTGAACCAAGGGAAAAGTACCGTGGACCGAAAAACCAGCGGATGCCTGGGCGTTTAACCCGAGGGATAGAAGGGCCGGATATAGTTTGTCGCATTGGTTGGTAGTTGTGGAAGGGCGGTTCGCTCGGGATGTAGTGAGGGCAAGAATAATGATCCATGAATGGAAATGAAATAACCAGCGTTGTCGGTTGCGGCCTGTTGCGGCCCATGGAGTCGATGCGTTGCGTTTGTTGTGATACTTCGGGGGAAGCTTGTTTGATTTACAAATTTGGCAAATCACCTCACGGCTTTGGGCTCCAGAGGTTGCAACGTGGCCGATCCCTTTGACACTGAACCACATCCTCCTCCAGATGACTCGTGAGGGCGATAGGCCTGTGTCCCCACCGATTGCTCGATGCTGACGGTATCGAACTTGACAGGCGGTAACCAACGGGAGCAAGACCGCCTGAAGGCACAAAAGAAGGCAGCGGCAGCTCAGAAGAAACCCAAAGAAAGTGGTGCCTCGTTGGCGAAAAGAAAGGAAGCGTAAGTGTTTCTTTGATCTTAGATCGCGATTGGCACGAATACAGGACACATCGTCTGCTCTACACAGGGACGCGGAGATCTTGAGACAAAAGCAAAAGGTATATACATAGTACACGTACGCGCATGGGGGGCCGGTATTTATCTACTGGACCCTCGCAGAAGAAGGACGAAGAACGAGCGACAGCTGAAGCGGCTGGGAAGAAATGACCCAAGTGCCGGACCGGCGGACGAACGGCGGCATATACCATTTTCCCTTGCAATCGTAGTGTGGAAGACCGGGGGAGGCGACGGAGATGGAGGGCGGGGGGAAGGCGCCGAGGGGCCGAATCGGATGGGCGAGACTTGGACGTATTCTAGAGGGACTAGACCAATTCTACATGACGGCAGC
>Ga0307510_10012267_pt1 | contig 10160 bp, 10 predicted proteins | sample 12_EM_MG_FD_207224 | JGI IMG/M metagenome (GOLD analysis project Ga0307510, IMG submission 207224) | Populus trichocarpa ectomycorrhiza microbial communities from riparian zone in the Pacific Northwest, United States - 12_EM | ecosystem: Host-associated > Plants > Roots > Unclassified | place...
GGTAAACTATCATATGCAAGAGAGATTACAGTCCGCAGTAGAGAACTGTCTCACGCGTTAGAGATATACCGAGAGGTATGACTCTGAATGAGTCGAAGTGACTTGTACAGTATGGCTGATGTAATGCGTGGGAGTAGTGGTCGAAATAGGAAGGTACTGTGGCTGTAATGTAATTAGTACGCGTCAAGTGATAGCTGCTATGTATCTAGATAACGGGTAAGTCCGAGAATGCGGGAAAGGCGGTAACGCGGACCGGGTATCGTACTAATAAGGAAGGAGGGCTGATATAAGCGAATGCGCGTCGTTAAGTGGTACTTAACTGCATAAATGCTTGATAAATCAAAGGAGCTGTAACATCGGATCTAGGGGAACACAAGGCCATCCTAGGGTACTCTTGGTTTGCTGCTGTACAACCCAAAATTGACTGGAAACGAGGGTGGATTGACTCATCTCAGCTTCCTATTATCCTCAGGGCTCCCAACGCAAAAAGGGCGCGATTCCTACCCCAAACAATAAACACACCACGCCCTGTACATCATGATCAATACTTCATTGGACGAGTAACAATTAACTCCACAGTGAAAGAAGAAGATCCTGCAATACCAGCAGAATACATGTGACACTGGAAGGTGTTCAGCGAACATGAATCGCATCGTCTTCCTCAACACACAATTTGGGATCATGCCATCGAACTCTTGCCCGGAGCCCCCACAACTCTCCCCAGACAACTTCTACCGTTAACACAATCAGAAATTGAAGAAGCAAGCAAGTTTGTTCAAGAACATCTGGCCAGAAATACAATTCGACCTTCATGGAGTCCATACACAGCCAACTTCTTCTTTGTCAAAAAGAAAGATGGGAAACTACAGCCAGTCCAAGACTATTGACCCCTTAACAAGTGGACTAAACGAAACCGCAACGTATCTCCCCTAATTCCTTCTGTCATTGACTGACTAGCAGGATGCACGCTATTTACCAAATTCAACGTCCGATGGGGATATAACAACATTCGAATTAAACCTGGCAATGAATGGAAAGCTGCCTTCCTTACACCAGAAGGACTGTTCGAACCCATGGTTATGTTCTTTGGCCTTACCAACTCCCCTGCAACATTCCAGATGATGATGAACACAATCTTCTGCCCAGACGTAGCAAAAGGGGACACATCTGTGTTCATGGATGATATTGCCATCCATACAAAAAAATACCTGAACGAAACCCACGAACAACACCTGGCTCGACACCAAAAACATGTCCATGAAATACTGGACAAACTAGAAGCCAACGACCTCTATCTAAAACCCGAGAAATGTGCCTTTGAGCAGGAAGAAATCGAATACCTCGGAGTAATCGTAGGGAAAGGACAACTCCACATGGACCCAAAGAAACTTACGGGAGTTGCAGATTATCCAGTCCTGCTTACCCCTACAGACGTCTGTGCATTCCTCAGACTATGCGGTTACTACCGCTACTTCATCCCATGATTCTCCGAAATTGCTCAACCCCTACTCGACCTTACAAAGAAGTCTGAGAGCTGGCACTGGGACGAACCACAAGTCAAAGCCTTTGAAACTCTCAAATCCCGGCTATGCACAGCACCAGTCCTTAAACAACCCAACTTTGAGAAAAAGTTCTTCCTCCAAACTGATGCTTCTGCATACGGCATGGGAGCCGTACTCTCACAGGAGGGAGACATCTCCACAACCTCTGCTCTTTCAAAACGGCAAAAACCCATACTCCATCCCATCGCCTACTACTCAGCCATGTTCATTCCAGCAGAATGAAATTATGACATCTATGAGAGGGAGCTACTAGCCGTGATGAAAGCACTCTCACATTGGCGACCATACCTAGGATAGACCAAAGAACCATTTACCATTATGATGGACCACGCAAATCTCCAATATTGGAAGTCTCCTAAAAACCTCAATCGAAGGACTGCATGTTGGCATGCAGACCTACAGGAGTACGACTTTGACATCCTCTACATCCCGGGGAAAACCAATATTCCACCTGATGCCCTCTTGCGATTGCCTGGAGTAGACCAAGGAAAGGAAGACAATCAACAAGTCACAGTCCTACCAGAACAGAAGTTCAAAGTCGCCACGACAACATTAGAACCAAAAATCAGCGTACCCCCTATCAACATAGTCAAATGAGGAATCATGAATCTCATGCACAATCACCCATCCGCCGGCCACCCAGGTCGAGATGAAACACTTCGTAAAACTCAAGAACGATACCAGTGGCCAGGAATGAAAGAATGGATTGCAAACTATGTGAAAGGATGCGCAACCTGTCAACAAAATAAGATTATCACTCATCGTACCAAAATACCCCCCTATCGCATCCCCACAGAAACCAACGCCCAACCATTCCAACGAGTAGCTATAGATTTAATCACGGGACTACCCCCTGTAAAGGGAAAAGATGCCATTCTCACCATTGTGGACCAAGGATGTTCACATGCCGCCATATTCCTAGCTTGTAACACCACAATCACAGGACCAGGGATCGCTCAACTATATATGGATCACGTGTTTTGATGGTTTGGATTACCCACTAAAGTCATCAGCGATTGAGACCCTCGATTTACCTCACACTTTGGGAAAGCCCTAACCAAAAGGCTAGACATCCAACAAAACTTGTCAACAGCCTTTCACCCCCAAACAGATGGACTATCGGAGCGAAAGAACCAATGGGTAGAACAATATCTCTGTCTAGTGACATCAGCAGCCCCAAAAGACTGGACCCAATGGCTAGCCTTGGCTACGGCAGTACACAACAACCGGAAGAACTCAACCACTGGACTATCACCCAATCAAATAATTCTAGGGTACGATCTCAAACTAAATCCAGCAATTAGCACCCCATCTGTCAACGAAACAATGGAAGAAAGAATCCGTCTGATGGAAGAAAGGCGCGCCCAAGCAACTGCAGCCCTGAATCAAGTTGCTGAGAAATCAGGAACCCCATCAGCACAATATAACACCAGAGACCAAGTCTGGCTAGAAGGGAAAAATCTCCATCTCCCTTACCAAGCAACCAAACTAGCGCCCAAAAGATATGGACCCTTCAAGATCATCAAAGAGATCTCCCCTGTGGTGTATCAACTTGCTCTACCCCTGACATGGAAAATTCACAACACGTTCCATGCCTCCCTCTTATCACCCTATTGCGAAACGACCGCATATGGCCCAAACTTCTCCCGGCCACCACCTGATCTGATCAATGATGAGGAACAATACGAAGTGGAGCAAATTCGTAATCACCGATACTTTGGGCGCAACAAGACCCTGCAGTATCTGATCCATTGGAAAGGATATCCCGATAGTGATGATACATGGGAACTAGCGGCTGACACACATGCACCCGACTTAGTCAAAGCTTATCACAAAGGAACTCCGCTAGAGAGTATAAAAGCTGGTCATTTATCGTTACAACACCCCATCTCTCTTCACCCTGGCTATCAACCAAGAACCATTAGGTTGGGAAGAAAATCCCTGGACACCCCCTCCTATTCCGCCTTGTCAGCCCTTCCTAGCCTCCCTACTTCGCCCCTTTCTGTTTACCACCCACAAGTTCCACCTCTTCCGCCCTGGACAACGCATCCATGCCACTCACATCCATGCTCTCGAACATCCATACTTTTGCCACAAACCCTTTTGCACCTATCACAATTGACGGCAAACACTACTCTCTTGTCCACATCAGCAACAACCCTACCCCGCCCATGTCTGACTACTCTGTCAATGCATCCGCTGAATCCCCTGGGAGCCGTCCCAACTCACCCCCATCCTGTTACTCCCCTTGTGGAGTGGAAAACATATTCGCCAGCAACGCCCATATCGACCCCAAAACCCTCCAAGAGATCGCAACCGGTCTGGTCCAGACCGTCAAGAATCGTGAAGAAGTCCACTGCTTCGCCGTGTTTGCCTTTGAAGATAAGATCAAAAGGCTTGAGTCGACCATCAAGGGATATGCCAAGACTTACGAGCAAGCACCAGATGGGTACATCCACAATACCATGTATCCCGACCTCAAGATCCCACTGGGCAAGGGAATGTACGCTGAGGCCTACTGGGTCACCCCAGCTCATGATGGGTACGTCCAAGCATACAGACAAGAGCAAGGACCTCTGGACCCGCCCTATTCACTCCCTATCTATGCTTGCACCGTCTACTTGTCTGAGCCCATCGAACCCCTTCCTGCCTGGTTCCACCAACTCCTGGTCAGTACCCCCACTGTTCACGCTAACTTTGCCAAAGCAGCCCACCGACTTGATAACTGGGGCATCGCTGCGGATATTGCACGCTACCGCAAACTGGATGACGACTTGTCCTGTATCAATGCAGAGCTCAAATGGCTCGAAGCTGAAGCCGGAGCAGTTAGGATTGCGAAGACCATCTGTGAAGGTCGGCTGGAGCTGGCTTGTGCCCCCAAGCAGCTGGGGCACATGGAGTGCTTGGCGACGCCGTTCGTTTGGCAAAGGAACGAACAACTCACTACTAGGGGGGGATGGAAGAAGTCCGCACATGGTTGTGCTAGCTAGAGCGGGAGGTAATGTGACCGGCCTTAGGTGATCATTATTACTCATACGGTACAGCCTTTGTAAGTTGCGGGAACCGGCCCTAGTGATTGGTGATCGGATGACTGATGCTTTGTGATGTCCTTACTGATCTAGTTGGAGTTGCTTATTGATCATAGTAGTACTTAGTCATAGCATGTATCTGGCTTACTACGTCATGATTAGTCATACTTGTATCTCTAGTATAAAAGAGGCTCACTGCTGTCCCTAAGATGGCAAGTTGAATCTCCTGTCAATTCAACTCCCCTTCTCATCTCATTCACATCTCTATAAGTGGGCACTAGGACGTTACTCTAGTGTGGGAACCACTTCTTCTATATCGACTACAACTTGGCACCAAGCTATCCACACAACATACCGCCAAGTTAGGACAGCTTACCTAACCCAACACTGAATCAGTGTTGCCCTCACTTTGTGGCGGTGACACGAAGTCACCTGGCCTGGTCAGGGCGCCCAGTCTGACTGCAATGACCATGGTCTCTCAAGCTGAATGGCATGATCATTGGCCTGATGATGCCATGACCAGATGTCTTCCAGGTCAGGTGCCATGATCGGTTCAATGGCAAATGGCCACACATTGTCAGACCTCATCGGCCTCATCAGCTTAGCTACTGTACATTTGTTACCTTTCCTGCACGCTTTCAGCTGTTTTTGTTCAAATGGTATAATATATTGATCAATTCTAGTGACTACTAGTACAAATAATGCTTTGATTCTAGAACAGAAAATGTCCAAGAGCAGGAGGCGAGACAATGACAAGCGCCAACGATAATCCCATGGGGCTGAGCGTAGGCATGCAGACAACAGTTCCACTATCAGAGGATAAAACTCTTGTTAGACATGGGTCTATTGCGGCATATTTGAGCACTCACGACCTTCCCCAGGCTTGCTGAGCCTCTGCGTGGGCTTGAACCCAATCAAACACAGTACCCCCTCAAATCCTTCTGGCTGTATCTGCAAACTCTGTGCGTTCTCTTGCAGAGTCTGCATCAAGGAAGTGCATTCAATCCACCAGAGACAAAGGAGGGTAAATGTGCCCACAGGATGCAGCTTGCGCGCCTTGACGTATGACTTGTGGGGTTGTGCTTCAAGGACAAAAGCACCACGGGGAACCAAAGCTGCATATATGCGCTTGAAGAACCGCCTCAAGCCAGCATTGCCACCATTCAAATAAATCCACTTCGATACCAAAAACCTGCCAAAATAAAGAAAGCCCGTTGTTAATTAATTGTGTTCCTTTTCATTTGGCTGGCAGGGAAATAGGTGGGAAGCTCACACAAGGATGACGTCATAGCCCATGTCGTCTTCGGGGATGTGCTCATTCACCCAGTCAGCGCAATGGAAAGAAACGTTGTGCGGAAACACATTTTCAGAGACCCCAGAATTGAGTGTGATGCTTGTCTCCATACTACTAGGAGGGATGGGAAGAGGACCAAACATGTGCTGACATGATGCAGGGAAATAATCGGCTTCTGGTGGTGGAGGTGGCAGGTGGGGCTGAGACATGTGTTTACACTTGAGATTGAGATGGGATGTGCTGCCAGTGGGGCAGGAAGACACTGCCTCCGAAAGTGACAGGGGAGCTTGGTGGCTCCAGAGCATGCGTCTGCATTACCAGGCCATGCGCACAAGTGTGTTATCGATATTGACACCTACAACGCGTCGAGCGCCCCATAATTGCACTGAAGTGGTGGCGGACGATTTCCCATAGTTAGCACGCAGCTGGCAGGAGATATAAAAAAGGTGTACCTCTGGTGAGAATTGATGAAGAAAGAGTTGGCAAGCGATGATCTTGCAACAACAGGAGGGATCCTGAGGAAAATGTGGCGGTGGTGTTGTTGGGAGATGAGGGAGACAGGAAGTGGTGGTGATGGATGCTGCAAGTGAATGGGGATGATGTCAATGAGGTTGAAGTGAGACAATATATATGTTTGATTGAATAGCAGAGCGATGGTGAGAATACATGATAGACAAGACATGAATCAGCCATTGAAACAACAGCGGTTGGATAAGCATGAACAAGACTATATGCGTTGTGATCAGTGGTGGGCTTACTGTGATATGAATCATCCATATGCAAAACATCCTCCCTTGTCCATGGTTGCCCTGCTACGCTTGGAGACAATGTGCGTCATTGCCTCCACCCCAGTGGTCATGATTGATGCGGCATTGATCCACTTAGTCTCTTGACCTGGGAGAATTCTGCTGGTCAATTATCATGTATGCTGAAGCTGGATCTACCACAGTGAGCTGGAAATGCAAGGGAGTGCAGAATATCATACACATCAGTGGACCCATAGGTAAAGTTTTACCAAGGGAGGGTGGGAATTGAATATCCACACAAGCAACAGATATTGACCATTCCTTGTCAATATCGCAGCATATATGCACAAGACATTGAAGACATACGCATATATGCTGTAGTCCTGGTGGCCCAGCGCTGCTTTGGTGCTTGTGAAGGGAATTGAGAGGGACTGAGGCCATGTGTGCCAGTGACTAGTTGTATGTGCCGGATGAGGATAAGGTATTGCGATGACAGAGAAAGAAAAAAAGGGGGGGGATATGATGGAGGAGGAAGCAAAGGGGATGATGGGGACAGCTGCTTATAAAGGATCTGAAACATAACACAATAGGTCTTCGTTTCGAAAAACATATTTTTGAGATAGTGCTCCAAGGTTTGCACACAGTAGGACTTTGACCACATGACATCCTCTGCATGCCAGTAGTCCCAACACATTCAATCATCGCATGCCCCTCTATCGCCCCTCGATCCCTTCCTCATGTTCTTCCCCTCAAGATCTACTGCTAATGACATGCAGATCGCCCACTCTCTTAACCTCGAGCTGTCAATACAACAGCATACACAACGCCTTGTCGGTTGGGCCCTTGCATATCACCAGACACGCACTTAATGCATGTAGGATAGGACCATTTGACCTGTTTTCGTACATTCCCTTATCATTTCTTTCATCTCAGAACTCCTGCTCTCCCTCTTTGCTTTCCTTTTTCTGCATTAGCCACCAGTCATCAAACCTCGCCACCTTGTCTTCAACTATGCACCCACTGTCACTCCTCTGGGTACAATTCACTCACTGCTCTCATTTTGGGCACTGGATATTTGCTTATGTTGCCGCGCGAGTTCGTCACCAGCAAGGCCAACTTCACACTTGTTTACTTCACTTTCCCCCTCACTGCATAGCATACTTGTACTTAAACCCTCTTACCTGGCCTCAGCCAAGCAAGCAATGATAGGCCACTCTTTATCCTTCTTGCTTGTGTGCCATCGACACCTCAAACTTCCATTTTATGCCCTATTACAATTCTCCCCACACATTCTAGGCTTCTCAGGAACGTGGCCCCTCTCCATGTTGTACCTTTAATTTCCCTTGGGATCGCGAATTCGTATCAGGCAGGAAGCCACAGCAATTTATTGGAGGAGCTGTTGGGCATCTTCCCAATTCACATCTTTGATCTTCCCTGAGGCCCATTCATACCTGAGGCCTGATGAGCAGTGTAGACCAGACTGAACCCGCCCTGAACATAATCTGGCCCATGTTCATCAGCCTGGAAAATTCATTGTTGCATGCTGAGCAGTGTGAACCCATGCTGACCAAAATCTGGCCAGTATTCATCAGCCTTGCAATCGATTATCACCTGCCGAGCAACGCGGACCTGTGCTGACCAAAACCTGGTCAATATTCATCAATCTGTCAATGGGATTGTCACTCACTGAGCAGCATGTACCGAACTGATACAGCCACTGACAAGCACCTGGTCAGTGTACATCAAACTGGCAGGTGTATGGTCAGCACGGTAATGTTGATCATAAGATGGTCAGCCCCTTATCAGTCTGAGGACATTTGATAAGCTGCTGGTCATGCGTTGCCAGCCTGAAGGAGTGTGATCATTCTGTGTCTTTTTTGCTGACAACAGGGTTGGGAAGGATGCTGTTGATAAAATTGGCAGCTTGAACAGCATTGTCAAGCTTTCTAGCAGTGATTTGGCAAATAATTGATTGTCAATTGCAGGGTGAAAGCTTGGAAGGACAGCCCCCTTTGTTGTTTTCCTTGTCTAGATTGGCTTCCTTCTTGATTCTACCAATGGTAGACTTCCCTACACCAGTTTTAGACTGGATTTGACACACAGAATAGTCTTTATGAAGAAGGGAGATGATGGTAGCGTGCTGAGCAGAGGTGTTACAATCCACCCTATTTTTCACCTCCCTCATACCCCTCAATGTCCACCCCAAAGCCCCCAGCCAAGCCCCTACCAGTCCTGCCACCATTGCCACCCAGTAATCCACCCAAAGATGCCACTATGCACCCACCTATGCCAGTCCAACTGCCAGTTGAGCCCCTTGTCCCTATCCCCTGGAACATCCACTACAGAGAGTACTCCTCAATGGAGATGTACCAAGAGCCACCCCCAGTAGAGAACCCACTGGAAGACTCAGATAGTCCTATGGAGGATGTGCCGCCTTTAGAGCCAGAACCAGTCACGCACTATGAACCTGATGTCCCCAGAGGCCAGACCCATACCCTATCCCCGGAAGAGTCCCCTATCGAACCCTGGCAAGCATACCTCACTCAGCCCAGCAGTCCTGTATCCTGCAAGCATTCCCTGTCACCTACAAGTCCCTCATCTGCGCCAATACACCAATGCACCAGTAGAGAAGGCAGCTACCAGTCAATCATGCCTGCTGCCTTGTTGCCTATAACCAGCACCTCGCCCCAGAGTCAGGGCCACCAGTCGACCTCTTTAGGAGAGTCCACAAACAATCCCTCATCCACGCAGAGCTCCGCAGAAGATGTGGATAGTGACATGGCCCTTAATTGGGTTACCATCAAGTCCAACTACCATAAAGGGTAGCTGCTTACTTCAGACACCCATTAGACCATAATGGGCGCGCAGCAACCAGACTGCCTCGGATCAATCTCAAATCTCATCGTCATGATCACATCATGACGATGCTTCCTTTCTCAGAATGACCCGTCATTACTAGTAACCAGTTAAGGATAGATTAGGCAATCCCCTAGCATATGATTTCGCTCTTGCTTCATCCCCTTTGTAACACTCATACAGACCGCAGCACTTGGCCGCGGATACCATGACGATACAGATAGCTCTGTCACTACTAGTAGTACCTCTCCTAGTAGTCTTGGTCCGTGCGCAGACATGCTTGTATATAAGCGCTCAGTATTTCAACATTCAAGCCCTAAGCTTGACTTGGTTTCCAATACAACCATTGTCAAATCCTTCATAGGCCATCCCCTTATTGCCCAGTACACTCTGAGTTGTCTTTAGCACTACTAAAGACTCTCTACTTGTTTATTCAACTTGCCACCAGTACAAGTCTTAGTACAAGTCATACTATCAAGGCTTGTTGCAGCCTTAACAAGAGGGTATAGAACACATGATGGTGGTAGGAAAGAAGAGGTGGTTGACATGACTTCAACCATGGCAAACTTGTATAAACAAAGTCACATGACCTTGTTTATCACTTTTGGACCTGATCAGTACTTGATCTTACAATGATTCAGGTCAATAAAAAGGATATATTGTGAAAATAATA
>Ga0307510_10012268_pt1 | contig 10160 bp, 2 predicted proteins | sample 12_EM_MG_FD_207224 | JGI IMG/M metagenome (GOLD analysis project Ga0307510, IMG submission 207224) | Populus trichocarpa ectomycorrhiza microbial communities from riparian zone in the Pacific Northwest, United States - 12_EM | ecosystem: Host-associated > Plants > Roots > Unclassified | place...
TTTCTTGTAATTATCATGTGGGTCAGAGATAATTAGATCTTTTAATATATATATATATATATATAATTTAATTAGATCTTAAATGCTTCTTTAGGGGGCGCGTGTGGCACCATAGAGACTTCAAATATTGCCTTTCGGGGTAGCATTCGATGCGTCTCACCATCCCCATCATAGTGGAGTGGTGCATGCATCCAGATGAGCAACGGTTGAACTTCAACGGTGTATTTCTTCTTCCCCCCTCTTTTCTCTCCCCCTCCTCGAATAGTGCATTCAGCATTGCAAAAATTCAAAGAAATTTGGTCATTTGTTCATTGAATCAAATTAGGTTTTCATTCTTTTGATTGCAATATATTTGGTCTTGAATCCTTTATTGATTTTTTTTCAATTTTATCAATTGACATTTGATTTTTATATTAAGTTTGGTTCTCATTTTTTTTTTCTTATCACTTTATTAATTGAAATTATTTTTTAATTTCATCGCTTATAATTTGATTTCATTTTCTTATGACAAATTTAATCCTCATTATTTTCAAATCTTTTTTTTTGTTTAATTTACTTTTCAATTTTATCCCTAATTATTTTGGTTGGTTGGGAATTTGACATTGTTATTTTTCCGGGTTTGCCTTTTATGGTGTAATCCGGCTTCATGATCCGTGTCACGAGTTTTGAAGATTAGACCAGTTTGGCTTCGATCTTTTTATGTCTTTTTTTTTTATTTTTTTATTTTAATTTCATCCCTCAGCATTGGGTTGGTTGGAAATTGGATCTTTTTAACTTTCTTTTCTATAAGGTTATCTTGATCTCATGTCGTCATAGATTAGACAGGTTCACTAGGGTTGACACGGGTCTTTTTTATTGTTTTTTTATTTTTATTTTTTTCATTTCTCCCTTTAATATAAGGTTGATTTGAGAATTGAGCTTCACAATTTTATTCAACTTGCTTTCCATAAGGTTATCTCATTCTCGGAACTAGGTTATAGATTTGGTGTGCTGCCTTGAATAGACTTCAGTTAATTTTTTTTTCTTTTTAAAATTGTTTTTTTTTTAATTTCTTTATTCAACATTTTATTTGCTAGGAATTGAGATTTAGATAATTTTTATTTTTCTTTCTATGAAATTATTTCATTCTTATTTAATTTTTGTTTTGTTAACAAATAAGATTATTAAGACTTTTTATAAATATTATAAAGATATATTTTTATAATATTGACAAGAGTTTATTTTTTATATTGAATTATTGGTGGATTTTTTTTTTCTTGTCAATATCTTATTTTCAATTATATTACTAAACTAATTATATTACTAAATTAATTGTGTTTATTAAACCAGTTAATGACTATAATATTATTTTTAAAAAATATATTTACATTATTTTAACATCTTTTTTTATGTAAAAAAAAATCTGCTCGCAACGTACTAAAAACCTGTCTAGTGTATGCTATATCGGTCGATCCTCGTGACCACACTCAAGTTACGAGTTCAATTGGGCCACTTGCCTTCTTTATTTTTTTGTTGACTTGTCTTGCACCACATCCAACTTCCTACATAATGCATCACCACTTGGGGCATCCCAACTATCTACATAAACCACAGAGCTACAGAAAATATCTTATGCAAATCAAACACAACCATAAGAAACCTGTTTCACTACCACTTGCTTGACCATGTTTTGCCATGTTTATGTCCTCTCTTTGCTAGTACTCCTAGCAATCAACGCGGTTTCCGCAGTGGACTACACTGTCACCAACAGAGCCAGTGCAACCGCTGGTGGAGCCCGATTCACCAGGGACATCGGGGTCGATTACAGCAAGCAAACACTCGCATCTGCCACAGATTTCATATGGAGAACCTTCCAGCAATCTAATGCCGCCGACAGAAAAAATGTTCAAACAGTCAACTTATTCATAGATGTCATGGGTGGTGTTGCCTATGCAACCAACAATGAAATCCATGTTAGCAACGATTATATAGGAAACTATTCAGGTGATGTCAGAAGAGAAATCACTGGGGTGCTTTACCATGAAATGGCACACATATGGCAATGGAATGGTAATGGACAAACACCAGGAGGACTAATTGAAGGGATTGCTGATTTTGTAAGGTTGAAGGCTAATTATGCACCTAGCCATTGGGTGCAAGCAGGGCAAGGTGACAGGTGGGATCAAGGTTATGATGTTACAGCTAAGTTTCTGGACTACTGTAATGGTCTTAGAAATGGGTTTGTTGCTGAACTTAACAAGAAAATGAAGACTGGTTATAGTGCTCAGTACTTTGTTGATCTGCTAGGGAAGACAGTTGATCAGCTTTGGAAAGACTACAAGGCCAAGTATGGAAAATAGAAGAGCTTGGCTAACTAAGAGCTGAATATTTGAAATGGTACACTTTTAGCAGCTCGCATCAATATACACATCCTATGATCCTAAATAAAATTTGAATAAAATCCTTTTCAGATGGGCAAAACTTATTTCATGAATATTTTTTTTCGAGTGCCCTTTTTCATTTTGCTACTATGCTTTCTATTAGAACACACATCTCACGGATGTTAATTAGCAAAATCATTAACCATGAGAAATTAAGAAGGGCTTCTCATCATCAAGTTACCATGAAAGCAATACTACTATGTGATTTGCTTGAAATCTGTGAAAATGGAATCATCAAACTATTGTGAAGAAATATGATGATCCATATCTTATACTTCAACTTATTTGTTACTGATTGGATAAATCAGCAACGATTATTCCATTGATGAGCAACAACACCCATGACATCTATGAATCTTCAATTTCGTTGCTAACTTGAAAGCCAGTTGTTACTAAAATCTTCAATTGAAAAGAAAGTTAAATACCTCTATGTTACAATCAATGAACTGATAAAAAGGCACCTGTTCTGGGTAACACAATGTTCGGCATGCTCCAAAAACCACGAACATGTGCTCTACCAAGAAAATTTACATTTTGGGTGATTCCAGTTACTCCTAACAAATTCTAGAATAAGGATTTTAATAATAATTATGAGATAATCACACACTGTGAAATAACATTTTCATGCAATAGACTATGGTTGGGCAAATCAATTGAATTACTCGGAATATTTTGTCAAAACTTTAGAATTGGTTTGCTTTTGTTTCAGATTTTAGAAATAAAAAAAAATCAAACAAAAACTTTTATAAACTGAGAGCTCATTGCAAAAAATAACCCATCTAAATACTCTTAAATTAAATTAGACTTATTCAGCTTTTAAAAATATAAAACCTAAACCAAATCGATTGATTTTGTTTTATTATTTGGTTCGATTTGGGTTATTTTTTTTTATAAAAAAAATATGAGTTTGTTTTGGAGTTTTGGTCAAAACAAAAGCATTTGAACGATATGCTCACCCCTACTATAGATAAGTAGAAATATATTCAAACTCAAAATTATATGGATTTTATTCTTTCAATAAATAACATGATGTTAATATTAGTAAATATATCCTGTAATCACTCGGTTACTTACACGTAACACTGATTTTATTCATGTAAAATATGTTAATTAAATAAAAGCTTTATTTATCTTTAATATTCAATTATATTTGATTAATGAATTTAATGTTTGATTAATAAATTTAAAGTAAAGATAAAGTTCGTGGAATAAAAATGTTTTCCATAAAAAATTATAAAGTTCTTATAATTTTAAGATTTCTATTGCATCAAAGCATTATTCCTAACTGTTATTGGTTAATATTCCATTAAGACCAGATATTAATTAGAGCTGTTGAGATCAATGCATATTATATTCATTTCTTTATGAAATGAAGTAGCTGCTCTCATAAATTAAGGTTTAAGGGATATCTGGAACTAATTTGCAGGTGCTTGTCAAAAGACATGCACACCAAACTGATTCGCAAGATAATTTTATATAAAGAGATCACCTATATTTATGGAAAGGCTTATGTAAGTGACCCTTAGACTTAAGATCATTAAGTTATCTTATATATGGAGTGTGATGCGAACCTCGTGATCACGGGGTCACGCAACCCGCAACCAAGATTGAGATTTGATCTTAGAAAGCCGAAAAAAGTTTGATAGAAGTGTGACACAATTGAAACCTATCCCAAGACACCAATACTATTATAATGAAGTCGAATGATGCCATGAAGCCAGTTAATCTTTGATAAGTTAGATGCAGTTCATTTAAGAACCAAAGAATGTAAGAATATCTCTTACACATTAAACTAAAAAGTTCAGAAGTGTTATTCATCAAAGGTTTGCCAAAACTTAGGCTTACAAGAGTTTAAGTACTTCTGAAAAATTAACCCTAATGGATCTACCTTTATGAGCTGAAATAACCTACTTACAAAACTGATCCAAAACATATGCTAATAAGCCCAAGCCCTGCCAAACAAGCCTTGGATCCTAATTGAAAACAAAGTATTAATTAAACCCAAATAAGGCTTGAGCTATAACTGAAATAATAAAAATAAAACATATAATTTAATCCCCTATGCTGTTGTGAGAAGAGAAGAAGAAATTAAATAATACAAGTATGATATAAGGCTTATTTGTAACCTAGAATGATGCTTATGATCCCACAAATTAATATATCATTAAATACCACCAACTATTTTTTCCTTGTGTTGCTGAAAAAGAAATTCTTGTAAAAAATAGATTTTGGAACATTAATGAATCTTTCTACACTTGAAACTTATGTTGCAACCCATTAAAAATCCTTGTAGAACTAGAAAATTTCCAAAACAAGTTGTCACATTCTAGTAGGAAAAGGATCATTGTCAAATAGGAAATCCACAAGTGAAAATAATATTATTTATAATAATAATAATAATATTTATAATAAAAATAATAATATTAAACCTTCCTGACCCAAGTTTAAGTGGGTATGGCTGCAACATCAAACCCAAAAGCCTTGGGCCCCTCTTAAACGCCAAATCCAAGAGCCTTGGGTCCGAATGCTGAACCTAAGAACCTTGGATCGGTCTGCAAGTCCAGACCCAATAGCCTTGGGATGGTTGCAATGTCGAACCCAAAAGCCTTGGGTCCGGACGCTAGACCCTAGAGCCTTAGGTCTGGCTACCATACTTGACCCGAGCACTTGGCGTCTGGTTGCTCTACCTAACCCGGGTGATTAGGGTATGGCAGTCATGCCTGACCCAAGTGTCAAGTGTCTGGCAGTCATGCCATGCCCCAACGTATGGGGCTTGACAACCTTACTATGCCCCAACAAAATCCGAACTGACCATTTTTTCTCCAATCATTCTTTCAATACAAAATACATTCCATGGAAAAGACAATCTCACCCCGACTGCATGCTTAACAAGTTTTTTTTTTTTTTGCAAAGACAACTATATCATTACACTACTTCAATCCATAATAGTTTATGTCTAGGTAAACAATGAGAGGGGCACACAACCCTTTTAGTATATTGTATAATTAATGACAAATTAATAATGGACATTAGCCAGCAATTTTAGACAAATTTGATGGGTTTTTAAGACTAGTATTTGCAACTTGCAAGGCTAGAAGAAAATGAAGCATATATATGGACCTCATATAATGTGTTCTTTACTCCTAGTCTCCTATACTATCTTTTTTACGTGACTGTGATTGGCTGCTCATTTAACATGGCGAGGACCTGTTTTCATGAGGACATTTGATAGTGGAGACTGGAGACTCTAAACCATTTATGGTTAATGATGATGTTTAAAATTTGATATACTCAAAAAAATATTATTTGGTGTTTGGATAATGGTTAATCACATATTCATGTCAATATGTTCTTCTCTAGAGCTTAAGAAATGTATGATTGGTGATAGAAGTCTCAACATCTACAAAACAGTTTTTTTTAATGGGGTTTAGAGACTTTTCAATGTTAAATTTAGTGACTTTAAATAAAAGATTGTAGTAAATAAAAGAAAGAACTTTAAATTCTTAGAACAAATGTTTGTTCTTGTTTTGATATGATAAATACTATGTGAATTAAAGTATGAATGCTTTGAGAAAAGAAATTGTGAATCATTTATCTAAGTGATTTAGGGGGTATTTAAAATCCCTAAAATTTGATGTTTTGATGGAGTGAAGGGACTAATGAGTTATTTTTTTATGATGATATAAATGAGGGATAAAAACCCCTTATGTATTATTAATAAGATGAAAATATGGTAAGCTCTTGGAAGACCTTTTATACACATATAGATGTATGAAGGTGATTATTCCTAACATGAATAATTCATGTTAAAAGTTTTTAGAATAAATAAACGAAGTCTTGTGGTCTTAATATGGGTCTATAATGATCCTCAAAATATGGGTTTTTTTTTTTTACTTTTCAATTTTTCTCATAGTACAATGACTTAAATGCTCCTTAAAATTAAACTTTCTTGGCTTTGTGTACATAGGCGTTTTCATCATTTCATTTTGGATTTCTTGTAATTATCATGTGGGTCAGAGATAATTAGATCTTTTAATATATATATATATATATATAATTTAATTAGATCTTAAATGCTTCTTTAGGGGGCGCGTGTGGCACCATAGAGACTTCAAATATTGCCTTTCGGGGTAGCATTCGATGCGTCTCACCATCCCCATCATAGTGGAGTGGTGCATGCATCCAGATGAGCAACGGTTGAACTTCAACGGTGTATTTCTTCTTCCCCCCTCTTTTCTCTCCCCCTCCTCGAATAGTGCATTCAGCATTGCAAAAATTCAAAGAAATTTGGTCATTTGTTCATTGAATCAAATTAGGTTTTCATTCTTTTGATTGCAATATATTTGGTCTTGAATCCTTTATTGATTTTTTTTCAATTTTATCAATTGACATTTGATTTTTATATTAAGTTTGGTTCTCATTTTTTTTTTCTTATCACTTTATTAATTGAAATTATTTTTTAATTTCATCGCTTATAATTTGATTTCATTTTCTTATGACAAATTTAATCCTCATTATTTTCAAATCTTTTTTTTTGTTTAATTTACTTTTCAATTTTATCCCTAATTATTTTGGTTGGTTGGGAATTTGACATTGTTATTTTTCCGGGTTTGCCTTTTATGGTGTAATCCGGCTTCATGATCCGTGTCACGAGTTTTGAAGATTAGACCAGTTTGGCTTCGATCTTTTTATGTCTTTTTTTTTTATTTTTTTATTTTAATTTCATCCCTCAGCATTGGGTTGGTTGGAAATTGGATCTTTTTAACTTTCTTTTCTATAAGGTTATCTTGATCTCATGTCGTCATAGATTAGACAGGTTCACTAGGGTTGACACGGGTCTTTTTTATTGTTTTTTTATTTTTATTTTTTTCATTTCTCCCTTTAATATAAGGTTGATTTGAGAATTGAGCTTCACAATTTTATTCAACTTGCTTTCCATAAGGTTATCTCATTCTCGGAACTAGGTTATAGATTTGGTGTGCTGCCTTGAATAGACTTCAGTTAATTTTTTTTTCTTTTTAAAATTGTTTTTTTTTTAATTTCTTTATTCAACATTTTATTTGCTAGGAATTGAGATTTAGATAATTTTTATTTTTCTTTCTATGAAATTATTTCATTCTTATTTAATTTTTGTTTTGTTAACAAATAAGATTATTAAGACTTTTTATAAATATTATAAAGATATATTTTTATAATATTGACAAGAGTTTATTTTTTATATTGAATTATTGGTGGATTTTTTTTTTCTTGTCAATATCTTATTTTCAATTATATTACTAAACTAATTATATTACTAAATTAATTGTGTTTATTAAACCAGTTAATGACTATAATATTATTTTTAAAAAATATATTTACATTATTTTAACATCTTTTTTTATGTAAAAAAAAATCTGCTCGCAACGTACTAAAAACCTGTCTAGTGTATGCTATATCGGTCGATCCTCGTGACCACACTCAAGTTACGAGTTCAATTGGGCCACTTGCCTTCTTTATTTTTTTGTTGACTTGTCTTGCACCACATCCAACTTCCTACATAATGCATCACCACTTGGGGCATCCCAACTATCTACATAAACCACAGAGCTACAGAAAATATCTTATGCAAATCAAACACAACCATAAGAAACCTGTTTCACTACCACTTGCTTGACCATGTTTTGCCATGTTTATGTCCTCTCTTTGCTAGTACTCCTAGCAATCAACGCGGTTTCCGCAGTGGACTACACTGTCACCAACAGAGCCAGTGCAACCGCTGGTGGAGCCCGATTCACCAGGGACATCGGGGTCGATTACAGCAAGCAAACACTCGCATCTGCCACAGATTTCATATGGAGAACCTTCCAGCAATCTAATGCCGCCGACAGAAAAAATGTTCAAACAGTCAACTTATTCATAGATGTCATGGGTGGTGTTGCCTATGCAACCAACAATGAAATCCATGTTAGCAACGATTATATAGGAAACTATTCAGGTGATGTCAGAAGAGAAATCACTGGGGTGCTTTACCATGAAATGGCACACATATGGCAATGGAATGGTAATGGACAAACACCAGGAGGACTAATTGAAGGGATTGCTGATTTTGTAAGGTTGAAGGCTAATTATGCACCTAGCCATTGGGTGCAAGCAGGGCAAGGTGACAGGTGGGATCAAGGTTATGATGTTACAGCTAAGTTTCTGGACTACTGTAATGGTCTTAGAAATGGGTTTGTTGCTGAACTTAACAAGAAAATGAAGACTGGTTATAGTGCTCAGTACTTTGTTGATCTGCTAGGGAAGACAGTTGATCAGCTTTGGAAAGACTACAAGGCCAAGTATGGAAAATAGAAGAGCTTGGCTAACTAAGAGCTGAATATTTGAAATGGTACACTTTTAGCAGCTCGCATCAATATACACATCCTATGATCCTAAATAAAATTTGAATAAAATCCTTTTCAGATGGGCAAAACTTATTTCATGAATATTTTTTTTCGAGTGCCCTTTTTCATTTTGCTACTATGCTTTCTATTAGAACACACATCTCACGGATGTTAATTAGCAAAATCATTAACCATGAGAAATTAAGAAGGGCTTCTCATCATCAAGTTACCATGAAAGCAATACTACTATGTGATTTGCTTGAAATCTGTGAAAATGGAATCATCAAACTATTGTGAAGAAATATGATGATCCATATCTTATACTTCAACTTATTTGTTACTGATTGGATAAATCAGCAACGATTATTCCATTGATGAGCAACAACACCCATGACATCTATGAATCTTCAATTTCGTTGCTAACTTGAAAGCCAGTTGTTACTAAAATCTTCAATTGAAAAGAAAGTTAAATACCTCTATGTTACAATCAATGAACTGATAAAAAGGCACCTGTTCTGGGTAACACAATGTTCGGCATGCTCCAAAAACCACGAACATGTGCTCTACCAAGAAAATTTACATTTTGGGTGATTCCAGTTACTCCTAACAAATTCTAGAATAAGGATTTTAATAATAATTATGAGATAATCACACACTGTGAAATAACATTTTCATGCAATAGACTATGGTTGGGCAAATCAATTGAATTACTCGGAATATTTTGTCAAAACTTTAGAATTGGTTTGCTTTTGTTTCAGATTTTAGAAATAAAAAAAAATCAAACAAAAACTTTTATAAACTGAGAGCTCATTGCAAAAAATAACCCATCTAAATACTCTTAAATTAAATTAGACTTATTCAGCTTTTAAAAATATAAAACCTAAACCAAATCGATTGATTTTGTTTTATTATTTGGTTCGATTTGGGTTATTTTTTTTTATAAAAAAAATATGAGTTTGTTTTGGAGTTTTGGTCAAAACAAAAGCATTTGAACGATATGCTCACCCCTACTATAGATAAGTAGAAATATATTCAAACTCAAAATTATATGGATTTTATTCTTTCAATAAATAACATGATGTTAATATTAGTAAATATATCCTGTAATCACTCGGTTACTTACACGTAACACTGATTTTATTCATGTAAAATATGTTAATTAAATAAAAGCTTTATTTATCTTTAATATTCAATTATATTTGATTAATGAATTTAATGTTTGATTAATAAATTTAAAGTAAAGATAAAGTTCGTGGAATAAAAATGTTTTCCATAAAAAAATATAAAGTTCTTATAATTTTAAGATTTCTATTGCATCAAAGCATTATTCCTAACTGTTATTGGTTAATATTCCATTAAGACCAGATATTAATTAGAG
>Ga0307510_10012270_pt1 | contig 10160 bp, 12 predicted proteins | sample 12_EM_MG_FD_207224 | JGI IMG/M metagenome (GOLD analysis project Ga0307510, IMG submission 207224) | Populus trichocarpa ectomycorrhiza microbial communities from riparian zone in the Pacific Northwest, United States - 12_EM | ecosystem: Host-associated > Plants > Roots > Unclassified | place...
CTGATGTTCGCCCCATACTTTTCACCAGTTATCATGACTCGGCTTGTGTTGCGGCCGTTCACATTTTCCAATGGAGTTACTATTCCCCCAGGCACGCTCGTCTCCATCCCAGCTAATGCCACTCAAACGGACGAAAGGATCTATGAGAATCCTAACGAATTTGACGGATTTCGCTTTGCAAAGCTCCGCGAGAATGAAGGGGACAAAGCAACCGGCAGACAGCAAGCGATATCTACCTCTACTGAAAACTTGACTTTTGGTCTGGGGCGACACGCATGGCGAGCATTTCTGCCCTCTTTTTCACGATCCCTATCATAACCTCTCTTCGTCATCAGTCCAGGACGGTTTTTTGCAGTTAATGAAGTCAAGGCCCTGCTTGCCTACCTGCTCGTGACGTATGATATAAAATTTGAGAAAGGGGAAGGAGCCCCACCCGACTATTACATCGCCACGTTGCGTATTCCGAGGAGCACAGGTGTGATGTTCAGGAAACGACAGTAGTGAGATCCCTTAGGCTGTGCCATCATCTTTACGGTCGATCTCTGTTTCAAAATCTTCAGATATTTGTTTGAGTTATGGTGTAGAGAAACCTGTCACTTCCATATATTTTGATCTTACTGTGTACGCACGCTATGTCTTTGTTTGAAGAATATGAACAGTGCCGAGTCGTTAAATATCGGTGACGTATGACGTCTCGGGTACAACAGCCTACAAAGTGAGGGTGCTGCTTGGCCCCGATGTCCGATGTTATCATGAGTCCGATTAGATACCCTTTTCACACGACCGTTCTCTCTGAGACCTTGGGCATGGTAACGACGAAAAGACAACCCGCGTTTCAGCGGCCGACAAGTCTGTAAAATTATTGTGACCCACCTAACTGCCTATTGGCCAGCTATCTCATTGACACTTCTCATACTTCATGCATGAGGGAGTAGCTATTTATCACCTGTTGGCGCTGGGACACGCACGTCTCCAGTCCCTCCGGAAGAAGTTGTTCCCAGCTTTTCTGTCCAAAATATCTTCTTAGCCGTGAACTTGGTAGATTCTGGGCGCGCGGCGTGGCATTGCGAGGTTATTACCAGGGTGAATGTGGAGTGCGGGGTGTGCGTAAATCGACGAGCCAATGACGCGTCCGCACTTAGGAGCGTACGTTGCTCTGGTCGACCTGTATTCGTGCACTGTAATGGCATGGGGGAGGCCATCGTCGCACCTCCTGACGACGATACCCGTAGTAGTCATGTCCGGTCACCCGTCGGTGGACGAAGTAATCGAGAGGGTCACAGATGATTTCGTTCATTTCACTGCGCCCAAAACTAAAAGACTCCCATGCGAGTTCGAGTAGAAGTTGATGAAAGAGGAGGCACAGTTGTAGGACCTTATGGCATCTACAAGCCAAGAACTCCGTCACCCTGGCACGAGCGAGAAAGGGACTTGCACTTGGTTGTTCAATTGAAGGGGATTTGAACCTGGTCGTAGCCTGCTTCGGTATATACTGTATGTCTATCCATGCAGACCTACCCCCGCCAACTTTGGAAAGCTGGCCCCATCATGATAAAGATCATCCACGACATTTCTCCTGTGAACTCTGTTCTTAACTTGTCAACAACTCACCCATTCCCGCTGTGTTGTACTACACCAATAAAGGTTCATTCTCTTTGTGGGACATCAATTTGAGGTGGCATTTGCTGATGTCGATGGTCCCTCGGTCGTGGACAAAGGCGAGTCGTAAGTAAGTCGTGAATCGCCGAAACGATGGTCGAGCTTCATGCATGCATGGGCCACTGTAGTCACGTGACATGTTATGCGTGCAACGTTCAGCAGCAGCAGCCACATAGACGTATGGAAATTTCTTTTTCGTATCATGGCAGGTGCCCGCCGGTCTTGGAGCCACACGTCCCATGATTTCTCTTCCTCGGCCTTTGGCTATGCCATGGCCACTCACTGCTGATTCTCAGTCTTCTCGCCGCTCTCAGATCTCACAAATCTCCGAGTCGTCATGAGTCACCCTTAGCCTTTATTGACACATCTTTTGGTAGCTGTCATATCTGGCTCCCCGTGGCATCACCCCAGACCGGCTCATGTGGTTGTCCGAATGAATGTTAATAGCCGCTGAATTAGTGCTCATTGTGGCCTTGAAATTTGTCGACCGAGTTCGAGTGAGCATGCTGAGTTGTTGGTCTGGGAGGAATGTCGCGACCCAGACCCGGATCCCTCAACCCGTACGGGTTTACCCGAACCAGGTCCGGAGCGCCTCGCGGGCCGCGGGGGTTCAACGTTGTTCCGTTCGCCGACAAACATAACTGGAAAATGAAAATGGATAACACCATGACACCTATAGATCTAGTTGTCACAGAGCCCGCTAGTAGATAGATATACCTGCCGTGTCTTGTCTACTCTAGTAGTACAGTAATTGTACTGTATTTGTCTTGACCTTGTTTGGTACCCGGCGTACGCCCGGCCGCGCCACGTCACGGCGTAATGAATGGAGTGCCAGTGTTCGTACTTGCTTTCATTTACACAATCAACGTCATGATCGTGTCCATTCCGATTTGATGTTTGAAATGCGTATGAATGCTCTGGACTCATTCGCATCAAGGGAAGGCCACCAAGTTGAGTTAGGTCTGTCATCATGCAGCGGGTTTGGTTTTGTAGACCGTGATTCGGAAGGTAAAGTAGAGCAGCTGGGTCCGAGCCTGTTCGCGCCGAGTCCGAAGAATCGATTTTGCTGAATTGAACACAAATACAGGGCTTGCTTACTGACGCCCTCTAATCCCCTGGACTGTATTCCATATAAGACCGCAGGTACTCGTGGGAGGCATGTGCCTTTACCCCCGAGTCAGAACTGCACCGTTTCGTCCCTTCCCCGGCCCGGGCGCTACGTAAATTATCCTCCAACCCTGCCCCCACCTTCGATTCATTCTATCATGCCAGACGAAGCCATTGTGAGGGCGTCGTTCCTCGTGGGTTTACTTGTCGTGGTCCCCCTCTTTGTTAGTTGGTATTTCAAGGGCGACCCGGTTAGGCCATTACTCTCATTCGCCAGCCCGCTCTCCTTGATGAACTCTCGTGTCTCTAGCTAAATGCCATCCCGACCGTGGGGTTCTCCGACCCGATACTCTCTTACTTTTCCGCTCTCGAGCTGAACCTTTTCGATGGTGGCCGCATGCTCAAAGAGGGCTATGAAAAGGTAATCTACTCTCCCCCAAATCGTATTCATGTTTCATCGTGCCGAATTGACAATCTTCCTATTCCTAGACAAGACCAGGTCTATTCAAGGTTGCCACCTTTCGAAGGTGGATGGTACTGGTTTCTGGACCTGAGTTGCTCGACGACGTCAGGAAGGCCCCCGATGACGTATTGTCTAGGACTGAACCAAGATGCGAAGTATGTATAGCGTGCAAAGGGGTAAGCTCATGCTCAGGAGAATTATCCCAGATCCTTCAATCAGAGTACACACTGGATTTGCCGAACGATGATAACTTCTACCATTCGGATGTCATACGTTCGAAATTGACACGCAATATTGCTGCTACTTTCAAGGATGTTTACGATGAGCTCATCAATGCCCTGGAAGATTCGATCCCGACGAATGAGGATGGTAAGTGTTGAAGTTGTAGGTGAAAAATGTATAGCTCACAAAGAATGCAGAGTGGGTCAAAGTGCCTATCATGGAGACCCTTCAACAAGTGATCTGCAGAGTCACGAATCGTGTTTTTGTCGGGGCCCCTCTTTGTCCGCGATCTTCCCCTGGATTTTGGTTTGTCCGATCTGAACGAATGCTCTTTCTAGGCCGTAATCGTGATTATCAAGACCTTAATTTGACGTTTGCCGTCAATGTTGTGAAATATGGCACAATCATCAGCTTCTTTCCCAAGCCTCTCAAGCCGTGCGTTGTCATCTCTATCTACATCCCTTTATTTCTACCACCGACACACAAATTAGCATTGTGGCACGCATGCTGTCGGACATCCCGGCTCACATTCGACAAGAGATGGAGTTTATCAGACCTGTGGTCGAAGAACGGTCCGCGAAGATGGAGGAATTTGGGGATGACTGGGATAAACCAGTATGTGGGCCTATCCTCACTGGCATTTCTCTCATACGGTGAAATCAGAATGACATGCTCATGTGGCTGATGAGCGAGGCCAAGGGAGAAGAGAGGTCCCTTAGAAGCTTGGCGCGGCGATTGCTCATTGTCAACTTCTCAGCTATCCACTCGACTTCTCATGTAAGCGATGTAATTTTATTCTCCATAACACAGACCTGATTATTGCTTACCCGTAGACGTTCACGCACGTTTTGTATCGTCTCGTCTCCCATCCAGAACATATGGAACCCCTCCGTCAAGAGGTCGAAACTGTCGTAGCAGAGGAAGGCTGGACGAAGGCCGGAGTGGATAGGATGCACAAGATAGACAGTTTTATCCGAGAGACTCTGCGGATTGATGGCCAAAGCATCAGTTCGTTGGATTCCTTTCCCGAAGTCGCCATTACGAACAGCTGATGCACGCTTACTTTTCACCAGTTATCACGACCCGCCTCGCGTTACGCCCGTTCACATTTTCCAATGGCGTGACTATTCCCGCGGGCACCCTCGTTTCCCTGCCAACCAGAGCCACCCATAACGATGAAAATTTTTTCGAGAATCCTAGCGAATTCAATGGATTTCGCTTCGCGAAGCTCTGCGAGGGCGAAAGGGACGCTGTGACGAGTAGGCACCGAGTTTCTTCTATGTCTGCCCAAAACTTGGCTTGGGGACTGGGACGACACTCATGGTGAGCATTCCTGCCTATTGTTTTCCATCCCTGGGACGGTCCCTGAAACTTCATTATCAGTCCAGGACGTTTATTTGTTGTCGGCGAACTCAAACTCTTGCTTGCCCACATAGTCGTAACGTATGATCTAAAGTTTAAGGAAGGGAAAGGAGTTCCACCCGAGCTTCGCGTTGCCACATTGTGCATCCCGAGGACATCTGACGTAATGTTCAGGAAGCGGCAGAAGTGAAAGTTCTGCCAACCATCTAGTCTGCGCCGGGTATCCTCTACTTCGGTGTCCCTCACTAGGTATCTGTAAACGTATCAGCATGGATAGGTGGACTGCGAACTGTACCTTCCGTTCCTTTTGACCTAACTTTGTACCTAACATGCTGTATGCATTTCGGTATGGATGTAAAGCATACGAGTAATTGTACTTTTTCAGTTGCAGGCGTTCATTGCAATTTGAAGCCTGAGGGACCGGGGCGCCCTAGGATACAATCCACACCGCCCCTCAAATGGGGATAAAGGGAATGAAATCTCAAATAGGATAAAAGTTAATGTGCACGTGCATAACGCGAAAGTGAAGCGAGACCGTGGATGCGCCATGAGGCGCACCAGAAATATTCCATCCAACCGAGGTGACACATAAGGCGCTGCCCTTTCCAACGTCGCAATGGCGGCCCAGCGCCCGCACTTACTTGCTCAACTACCTCGTCACCGTCAGATTTCCACATCCATGTGGGTAGAAACGCCCAAATATCTTGGACATCGAGAACAAGGGATGTCACAAACGTGGCGACACGTATTGAACCGGCGGCGAAGAGCAACCCCGGCAAGAAGCGGGTGAGGGTGGTGTACACATATGACGTGTACAAGTAGGGAGTTAGGGAGAGAGATATGTGAGTCTTGGCGGTTCTTGGCATGAGCAACTACTGTAGTACGGGGTTGTTGTACGGTGTGGATAAGACGGCAACACTGTAGGGCACTGCCAGTGGCATGACAGCTTCAATGACGACCCAGGACAGGAGAAGGGGACCGTTTTGGAGGAAGGAAGACGCTGAATTGGACACGCCAACCTCGCGGAAAGGGGGGATGTCTCCAGATGAGATAATAAAGTGAAAATGTATTCACCCATTATTCATCCCCATCCCATTAACTGATTTCCTCGTCTTCTCTGCCACCAACTCTAGATAAATTAATTCAGTGAACAATTGAATGACATAAACAATTTCAACTTTGAAACCTCCTAATGCCAAGACACATCGCGAAAGGAAGACAGCGGGTGGGGGTGTATTCACAACATGGAAGCTCAAAAGGATCCAGAACTTGTGCGACGGCCAACTCCTGGTATCCTATACGAGGTAATAAATACGGAGACTCCCGATCTGATGCTTCTTGCCACTCGCCAATGGAACATTACGGCACTTGTAGACGTTATCATCTCACTATGCGTATTGGATGCGCGACATCTATATATGCTTTCACACAAAAAACGTGTTCCATATCCACTGGCATTGGTTCGTCATAGTATACCGGGGTCTACCCAATGTGTGTGATCTGCGCATGGTTTATGGTTGATGCAAAGCGGATTGATCGGAGTGCGGAGTGTAAAGCAGAACGGCTTGTTCCGAGCAGTCCTGAGAAAACTACAATACGCAATAAGAAAAGCTCGTGACGTTACCTGTATATTGATATGTCGCTGAGTGACTATTGAACGATATGGGACGACAGTAAGCAGGACTTCTTCCTTAATATCCCTTCATCCCCCTCGAAACGTGGAACATATAAGAAACCCGCAGATACGACTGGGCAATATGCGCAGGACTGGCAGGACTGCACCCCCACCCAAGTCCGAGTCTCCGCCCGCTTCCTGACCCTGACTCTGAGGCTCGTGTGAACCCTGAAAATTCCCCTTAATTCGTTGTATTATGCCCGATGACTCCACTCTGAGAGCCTTGTTCCTCTCAGGACTATTTGTCGTAATTTCTCACTTAGTCGGTCTCTATCTGAAGGGCGACCCACTGGTCAGTCAACTACCATCTCCATCTGGCTCCTCTTGATGAACACTTGTGTCCTTAGTTAAATGCAGTCCCAACCGTGGGGTTTTCTGACCCAATTCTGTCTTACTTTTCCGCTCTTAAGTTTAATCTTGATGGCGCCCGCATGATCAAAGATGGCTACGAGAAGGTAATCTATCTTCCCCTAAATCATATACCGTGATACTTTTCACTGTACTGAGCTGATAATATCCCTAATGTTAGACAAAACCAGGTTTATTCAAACTTGCCACTTTCCGAAGGTGGATGGTACTGGTTTCCGGGCCTGAGTTAATCGATGATGTCAAGAAGGCCCCCGATGATGTGTTGTCCAGGGTTGAACCAAGATGCGACGTACGTATAACATTCAAGCTGGTCGGTTAGTGCTCACAAGGATTATCTCAGATCCTTCAGCCAGAGTACACGCTGGAGTTGCCGAACGAGGATGACTTTTATCACTCAGATGTCATACGTTCGAAATTGATACGGAATATCTCAGCCACTTTCAGGGAAGTACATGAAGAACTCATCCACGCACTGGAGGATTTGATCCCGACGGCAGAGGATAGTACGTGGTGAATTCATAGGTTAGGTGTTCATGGCTCACGGAGAACGCAGATTGGGTCAAGGCCCCAATCATGGAGACCCTTCAACGAGTGATCTGCAGTGCCACGAATCGTGTTTTCGTTGGTGTTCCTCTGTGTCCGCAACCACTCTCCGGCTCTTTGATTCGTCTGAGCTGAACTGGTCCTCTTTCTAGGCCGGAATCGTGGTTATCAGGAGCTTAATTTATCATTTTCAGTCAATGTTATAAAACGCGGCATGATCATAAGCTTCTTTCCCAAGCCTCTCAAGCCGTGCGCTGTTGTCTCTATCTATTTCCCCTTATTTCTAATACCGAGACACATCAGTTTTGTGGCACGCATGCTATCAAACATCCCATCCCAGATTCGACAAGAGATGGAATTTATCAGACCTATGGTCGAGGAGCGGTCTGCGAGGATGGAGGAATTCGGAGATGATTGGGATAAGCCGGTACGTAAACTCAAACTATTTAGTAGTTCTCTCGTTACCCACCAGAATCGAGCGGAGAAGTCTCTTAAAGGCCTGGCACGTCGATTGCTCATTGTCAACTTTTCGGCCATTCACTCTACTGCCCAGGCGAGTGTTAATACTTTTCTCCAGACTACCTAGCTCTAATCATTGCATTCCCATAGACGGTCACGCAAGTATTGTATCGTCTCCTCTCCCACCCAGAACACATTGAGCCCCTTCGTAAAGAGGTCGAGGCTGTAGTGGCAGAAGGAGGCTGGACGAAAACGGGAATGGAGAAGATGCACAAGATAGACAGTTTTATCCGAGAGACTCTGCGAATCGATGGGCAAAGCATTAGTTCGTTGGATTCCTTTCCTAACATCCAATAACGAACTGCTGATGTGTGCGCCTTACTTTTTGTCAGTTAGTACAACTCGTCTCGTGTTGCGCCCGTTTACATTTTCCAATGGCGTGACTATTCCCACAGGCACCCTCATTTCCCTCCCAACCAGAGCCACTCATACAGACGAAATAGTCTATGAGAATCCGAACGAATTTGAGGGGTTTCGCTTTGCGAAGCTCCGCGAGAGGGAGGGGGATGCCGTCACAAGTAGACACCAATTAATCTCTGCTTCCGCCAATAACTTGTCGTGGGGACTAGGACGACACTCATGGTGAGCATTCCTGCTTGTTGTTTACTATTGCATTGGCCCCTCATACTTCGCTGTCAGTCCAGGACGACTCTTTGCTGCTAGTGAAGTCAAGCTCTTGGTTGCCCACTTGGTCGTTACGTATGATATGAAGTTTGAGGACGGGAAAGGGGCTCCGCCCGAGTTTCACATCGCTAGGTTGTGTATCCCAGGGACCTCCGATGTGATGTTCAAAAAACGGCAGAAGTGAAAGCCCCGACAGCCACTAAAACGGGTATCCTTCACTCGGGCGGCACCGAGAGGTATCTATAAATGCATCAGTTCAGATGGATGGATTGTAGCCTGTCCCTTTTATTTCTTTGATTTTACTTTGTACGTCATGTGCTACATGAAATGAATTTCTGTATGAATGTGAATGTGAAGAATGTGGGTGGTTGTATTTTCTTTTAGATGCACGTGTCAATTGGGCAAGATCCCGCGAGCAATGATCCTGGTCTCGTGTCAATACAAGATCAATTCGACGCTCACTAGCGCAAGTATTTTGAGAAGAGAAGGCTTGAAAGCCGGACTGTCCATCGAGGGTCCGTGCTCAGTGCTCAGGGATACTTTGTTTGAAATTGAAAGGGGTAGGGCTGCCGCCCCGCCCCACTTTGGAGCGAATGGAAAGAAATGAATCTAATCAAAATCAAAGACAGATAAAAAGCTATTGGTCATCACGCGTTAGAAATCGAAGTAAGATAATAGGAGCACCGTTTGGCCGCAATGAAACGTGAACAATGAAACGTGAAACGGGATATATTCGGCCAACTACGTCACGTAACGAAGAAACGTTGAAAGTCCTAGCATCCCAGGTTGTCTCGACTGAGCGTACGTGTGCGTACCCCCAGTGGGTGTGAAAGCCTACACTTAGGAATCACTGTATTCATTGCGGAAAGGGCTCCTCAACTCAACCTCCTCCTGCGGGGACTAAAAGCGCATATATTGAAAGATCAATGGCGCTGCGAGACCAACCCAAGCAACTGACTGTAATGGCAGGGGTGTAGTCTGTCACATGTCCGATCACGGAAGGGATGTTAGCACGGGGCACGGGCAAACAGTTGTGATCCGGGCAAGGGGTTTCAGTGCTTCATATAGCTTCATACCTAATCTTGTACGCCTGAGACTGCCACTGGGATGACAGAATTTGTCTGAAGCATGAAGAACCAAAAGAGGCTCCTTTATACAATCCTTGGCACCTTCTGGCCAGTACTATGTTGACGTCACGGTGTTCTCTGGACCGTGACGGGACATCAGTCCCCCCTAGATAATGGGAGAACGGGTCACAGCCTTCGTTTCGGCTCGGCTCGTAACCTTGTCGGAAGCGGAAGTTCATCAGCAAAAGTTTCAAAAGTAGTTAAGTTATTGGTAGGTAGCTTATGTAAGGTTATCCAACCCTTCCCTCTACAATATAAGATTGTCGTCAATCTTGCAAGTCCTTGCAAGTTTTGCCGCTACTCTGTGAACATTGTATATAAATACAAGAATATTACCTATCTGGTGTTGATCATGCATAGTACCATCTATCAATGCAAGGCAATAGCATATCTGTCCCTGCGTTGCATAGGAATGCCGCATCAATTGGGTACTCCAAGGCCCATGCAAGGCCCATGTATAGTGAATTCCGGGCTGGTAGGTTTTCACAAG
>Ga0307510_10012271_pt1 | contig 10160 bp, 11 predicted proteins | sample 12_EM_MG_FD_207224 | JGI IMG/M metagenome (GOLD analysis project Ga0307510, IMG submission 207224) | Populus trichocarpa ectomycorrhiza microbial communities from riparian zone in the Pacific Northwest, United States - 12_EM | ecosystem: Host-associated > Plants > Roots > Unclassified | place...
ACCACTTGCCGAACAGCACGCGGTCGCCGACCTTGAGGTCGATCGGGATCAGCTTGCCGGCCTCGTCACGGCCGCCCGGACCGACAGCGGTGATTTCGCCCTGGGAGGGCTTTTCCTTGGCGCTGTCCGGAATGATGATGCCGCCAGCTGTCTTCTCTTCGGCGTCGATGCGCTTGACCACAACGCGGTCGTGAAGCGGACGGAATTTCATGCAGTCCTCCTAAGTTTCTGAAGATGTTCGGTTTTTGAAAATCTGGCAGTCCCTGCCGGCGAGTGCCAGCACGGCTGGTCAGGACATAGGCCAGTCTGATCGGGGGGACAAGGGCTTCTAGCAGAAAATTTGGCACTCAAATGTGACAGCTGCCAAAATCGTTCACCATGATTAATTCACCGGAACGGACCGCGAAACCCCGTATTAGCACGTGCGGTAAGCTGCTGCTAACGCAACAAATTTCAACAGATCATTAAACATTTAGGCTTGTGATGCGTTGGTATCGTGCGTCACATTTCTCTTATGTGAGCGCATCTCCACCGGGTGGCTCCCGGTCGGCGGCCACTTCGTGAATGCGCTCCAGCAATGGAGGTAAGCATGGTCTCGCGGGTTGGGGTTGTTTCGGAGGACTTCCGGAAACAGGTGCTAGGTTACGGGCTGACGACGGCGCAAATTCTCTATCGCATGCCGGACCATCCCTCGTTGCTGCAAACCTACGTCTGGCAGAATTACGACCTGTTTCCGAAATTCCCGGCGCTGAAGGACTTCCTCTCCTTCTGGCAGGAGAAGCTCGAAGGCCCGCTGTTCTCCGTCACCGTGGCGCATTCCAAGCTGATCAAGCCCGCCGAATTGCGCGCCGTAGACGGCGTATTCCGGCTGCACTGATCGAACCGGAATTTTGCAGGGTGGGCCCGCTAGGCCTTCGCCCACCCACGAGCTCGATTCCATGCTAAGCTCCCTCCATCCGAGGGAGAAAGCGTATGGCCAAACAGAAGAAGCCGACGTCGCGCGCCGCCGCCGGCAAAGCCGCGCAGAAGAAATCCGCTGCACGCAAGACGGTAATCAAACCCACAGCCGCCAAATCCACCGCGCGAAAGAAGATCAAGGCGCGAGCGGCGCCGCCTGCGAAACCCCGCGCCCGCCCGAAGCAGCGCATCGCCATCAGCCATCACCGGGAAGAGGACTTCAAGGCCGACGGCCTGCGCACCTATGCGCAATATCGCGACCTCGGCATCGCGGAGGCGAGCCACGGCCTCGCGCAGGCGCATGTGATCCGCCTGCTCGGTCCATGCAATCCGACGGAGGTTTCCAAGCTTCACCTCCATCACGTCGACTTCCAGATGGTCTATGTCTTGAAGGGGTGGGTGAAGACCTACATGGAAGGGCAGGGCGAGACCCTGATGCAACAAGGCAGCGCCTGGACCCAGCCGCCCCGCATCAAGCATATGATCCTGGACTATTCCGACGACGTCGAATTGCTCGAGGTGATCCTGCCGGCGGAATTCAAGACGGTCGAACTGACGGCGTGAGGTGATCGTGCGGCAACGCCGTCGCGGTTCCACGCTAAAGGGTTTCTCGCTCAGAACCAGTGAATTGATGTCTGTGTGTCAGTTTCCGCCACCCGGTAGATTTTGGATATTTCTAACGGATCTTCACGAGCCGAAAGAAAACTCGCTGCGAGTGGCCGTCGCTGAGGCGATAACGAGTATTCCGAAAGAAGAAATTTCCGCCCCTGCTTCGCTGTGGGCGCCGATAATCATAACTCCTGACTCAAGGCGTTTCGAGTTGGTTTGGAAAAGCTACGTCGGTTACCTCGTTCGCAACGAATCATTCGTGATACCGGACAACAAATCAGAGCACCGTGCATGCGGGGTGTTCCTCGAAAGGAAGTCTTCTGTCTATCTAAGATTTCTTGAGGAGACGACATTTGCAACCTCGGTCATTCAAAAGCCGATGAGACATTGGGAAATACACTGCCTCAATCATTGCGTAGACGTCGTGTCTTTTGACGAGCCGATCATTCGGGAAATAGACGACATCGAGGAGAGGCTATCTCCATTAAGCCGAATTCCTGCGAGTAGCACGGATATTCAGAGCTAACTTAACATCCCCACGATCGCGCCCATCAGGCAGGTCGTCAGGGTGCCTGACACGATCGACTTCAAGCCGAGCGAATTGATCTCGTCGCGGCGCTCGGGCGCCATGGTGCCGAGGCCGCCGATCATGATGCCGAGGCTGCCGAAATTGGCGAAGCCGCACATCGCGTAGAGCATGATCAGCCGCGAGCGTGGATCGAGCGAGTCCGTACCGAGCTTCGACAGATCGACATAGGCGATCAGCTCGTTGAGCACGGTCTTGACGCCCATCAGGCCTCCCGCCGTGACCGCCTGCGACCACGGCAGGCCCATCAGCCAGCACACCGGCGCCATCGCATAGCCGAGCATCCGCTGCATCGAGATCGCAGCACCTCCGAGATTCGGCAACAGCCCGAGGATGGCGTTGGCGAGATAGACCAGCGCCACCAGCACGATCAGCATCGCGACGATGTTGAGCAGCAGCTCGAGGCCGGCCGTGGTCCCCTTGACGATGGCGTCCATGGTGGAGGAGGCATGCATGTCGGGATCGCCCAACGCCGCTCCGGTGTGTTTATCCGATGTCTCCGGCACCATGATCAGGCTGACCAGAATGGCCGCCGGCGCGCCGAGCACCGAGGCAATGACAAAATGCGCCGCCGCATCCGGGATCAGCGGCGCCAGCAAGGTCGCGTACAGCACCAGCACTGTGCCCGCGATGCCGGCCATGCCGCCGGTCATCACCAGGAACAATTCGCTGCGCGTCAATTGCGCGAGGTAAGGGCGGATGAACAGCGGCGCTTCCACCATGCCGAGAAAGATATTGGCCGCGGTGGACAGCCCCACCGCGCCGCCGACTCCGAGCGTGCGTTCCAGCAGCCACGCCATGCCGCGTACGATCGGCGGCAGGATGCGCCAGTAGAACAGCAGCGTGGTCAGTACGCTCATCACCAGCACCACCGGCAACGCCTGGAACGCTAGAATGAAATCCGCGCCGGGCGCCTTGAGGTCGAACGGCAGCGCGCCGCCGCCGAGATAGCCGAACACGAACGAGGTGCCGGCGCGCGACGCGGCCGAAATCGCGCCGACGGCATCGTTGATGGCGCCGAACGCATGCGCGACCAGGGGCAATTTGATCAGGGCCAAGGCCGTGAGAAAGGTAACGGCAAGGCCGATGGCGGCCTGCCGCATCGACACCGCGCGGCGGTTTTCGCCCAACGCCCATGCGATCGCGAGCAACGCGAAAACGCCGAACGCCGATTGCAGTTGAAGCATGAATCCCCCGGAGCGCCGGGCGCCGATTATGGACGCGGCGCGGTTCAAAGCGCAATGCAGTTCGCGTCTACCAGCCCGGCCATTGACAAGCGCCCGGCGGTCAGTCACGGCGTGATGAACAACGCAAAAGAAGCCGGGCCGCCGCTCGTGCCTCGCATGAAGCAGGAATCCGAACGAATCATGTCTTCCCTGATGCCAGCGGGCGCCGGCAGCCTGCTCAAGGACAGCTCGTTCCGGTTCTTCATCCTGTCGCGCAGCCTGTCGCGTTTCGCCAGCCAGATCGGGGCGGTGGCGATCGGGTGGCAGGTCTATGATCTGACCGGCAGCGCGCTCGACCTCGGCATGATCGGGCTGGTCCAATTCCTGCCGACCGCGCTCCTGCTGTTCGTCGCGGGCCAGGCCGCGGATCGCTACGAGCGCAAGCGTGTCGTGCAGCTGTGCCAGCTCGTAGAGGCGCTCACCGCGCTGTTTCTCGCTTGGGGCGCCACCACAGGCTCGCTCACGGTAACGCAGATCTTCGTCGCGACGTTCGTGCTCGGGATAGCCGGCGCCTTCGAAAGCCCGGCATTGTCGGCGCTGTTGCCATTGGTCGCGCCGCAGGGATCGCTGCAGCGCGCCACGGCGGTCTCGAGCGGCGTCGGTCAGCTTGCGACCATTACCGGTCCCGCACTCGGCGGTCTGGCCTACGCCGTTGCCCCCGGCGTCTCCTACGGGATCATGGCGGCGTTCGCACTGTTCGCGGTGTTACTGATGGGCGGGGTCCGCCTGACCCAGACCATCGCGGTCAAAGACTCGGAAACGCCCGACGATCTGTTTGCCGGCGTCCGGTTCGTCCGCGACAATCCGGCGATCCTGGGCACGATCTCGCTCGATCTGTTCGCGGTGCTGCTGGGCGGCGCCACCGCGCTGCTGCCGATCTATGCGCGTGACATTCTGCAGACCGGTCCCTTGGGCCTCGGCATCCTGCGCGCCGCGCCCGCGGTCGGCGCCTTGCTGATGACGGCCGTGCTGGCGCGCTACACCATCAACCGCCGGGTCGGAATGCGGATGTTTCAGGCCGTCATCCTGTTCGGCGCGGCGACGGTGGTATTCGCGGTCTCACAATGGATGTGGCTGTCGGTGCTGGCGCTGGCGACGCTCGGCGCGGCCGACACCGTCAGCGTCGTGATCCGGTTTTCGCTGGTGCAGCTCGCTACGCCCGACAACATGCGCGGCCGGGTCGGCGCGGTGAACTTCCTGTTCATCAACGCCTCCAACCAGCTCGGCCAGTTCGAGAGCGGCCTGACCGCGGCGCTGTTCGGCGTCGTGCCGGCCGCCGTGCTCGGCGGCCTCGGCACCATCGCGATCGCGCTGTTATGGATGAAGCTGTTTCCGACCCTGCGCGATGTGGAAAGGCTGGAGTAGGGGGAAGGCACCCTCAGTCGTCATTGCGAGCGAAGCGAAGCAATCCATCGCGCCACTCGCGGAGGCATGGATTGCTTCGTCGCTTACGCTCCTCGCAATGACGGTGAGAGAGACTACCCCCGTCCAACGAACGGCATCTTCGATGCCATGACCGTCATGAACAGCACGTTGGCGTCGAGCGGCAGGCTCGCCATGTAGGCCACCGCATCGCCGACCGCTTTGGCGTCCATGCGCGGCTCGGGGATCTTGCGGCCGTCCGGCTGCAGCACGCCGGCGACCATGCGGTCGGTCATCGGGGTCGCGGCATTGCCGATGTCGACCTGTCCGACCGCGATGTCGTACATGCGCCCGTCGAGATTGGTCGCCTTGGTGAGACCGGTGATGGCATGCTTGGTCGAGGTATAGGCCGAGGAGAACGGCCGTGGCGCATGCGCCGAGATCGAGCCGTTGTTGATGATGCGGCCGCCGCGCGGGGTCTGGTCCTTCATGATGCGGAAGGCGTGCTGGGTGCACAGGAACGGCCCGGTGAGGTTGGTGTTCACCACCGCCTGCCACTGCTCGAGGCTGAGGTCCTCGAAATTCACCGGCGGCGCGCCCATGCCGGCATTGTTGAACAGCACATCGAGCCGGCCATAGGTGTCCATCACCTTGGCGAACAGCGCGGCGATCGAGCCGGGGTCGGTCATGTCGGCGGAAACGCACAGGCTCTTGCCGATATTGTCGCCGAGCTTCTTGGTCTCCTCCAGCATCTCCATGCGCCGTCCGGCCAGCACCACCGTAAAGCCGGCGTTCATCAGCGCCAGCGATGCCGCGCGTCCGACACCGGTGCCTGCGCCCGTCACCACTGCGATCTTGTTTCCTGCCTCGGCCATTTTGTTTCCTTTTATGTTTTTGATTCGGTTTCGGTCTTGTAGGGAGGTCGTGGAATATTCTGGTGCGCCGCGCGCAGCGCCGCCGACCAGCGCGAGCGCAGGTCGTGAAAATAGGGCTCGCCCGCCTCGATGCGGTGATTGAGATCGGCGTCGCAGACATCGGTGCGGACCACCAGCACGTCGATCGGCAGCCCGACGCCGATATTGGAGCGCATGGTCGAATCCATCGAGATCAGGCTGGTCTTCAGCGCCTCATAGAGCTCGACATCGTAATGCATGGCGCGGTCGAGCACCGGCTTGCCGTATTTGTGCTCGCCGATCTGCAGGTATGGTGTGTCGGTGGTGCATTCGATGAAGTTGCCGGCCGGGTAGACCATGAACAGGCGCATCCGCGAGCCCTTGATCTGGCCGCCGAACAGGAACGACACGTCGAAATTGATGTCCTCGGATTGCAGCGCGGTGCCTTCGGTGGCGTGAACGGTGCGGATCGCCCGGCCGATCCGCTGCGCCGCCTGGAACATGGTCGGCGCGTTCAACAGCGTTTCCATTTCGCCGGTGTCGGGATCTTCGAGTCCCTCGATCAGGGTCGAGAGCACGGACTGGCTGATCGCGAGATTACCGGCGGTGGCGATCGCCATGATGCGCTCGCCGGGCTTGCTGAAGATATGGAGTTTGCGGAAGGTCGAGACGTTGTCGAGCCCGGCATTGGTCCGGGTGTCGGCGATCATGACCAGCCCGTCCCGCACCAGCACTCCACAGCAATAGGTCATTTCCGGTCCTCGAACGCACCAGGAGGCGCCCGAAACTACTAGCCAATTTCGCATGCGTCTCCAACCCCATTCGGGCCCTCCCGCGGGGTTCGGGGCCATTCCCGGAAACGACGCTGGCCGCGCAAATTGTGGGCATCCCAGGGGCGTTCGCGTGGCCTCTGGGATGCCGCCTTGGCAGTTACTGGCTGACCCGGTTGAACTTCACCGTGGTCTGGGGGCTGTTCTGGATGGTCTGGAAGATCACGCAGTAGCGATCGGTGAGTTCGAGCAGTTGATCGAGCTTGGCCTCCGGCGCATCGGTCTTGACGTCGAAGCGCAGGCGGATCGCCTTGAAGCCGACCGGTACGCCCTCCGTCACGCCCAACGTGCCGCGCAGATCGACATCGCCCTCAGCCGAGACCTCGGCCGATTTGATCGGAATATCCAGCACCGCGGCGGCGGCCCGCATCGAGACGCCGGCGCAGGCGATCAGGGCTTCCAGCAGCATGTCGCCTGAACAGAGTTCCAGTCCGCTACCGCCGGCCTTGGGGTGGATGCCCGCGAGCGCAAGTCCGCGCCCGGTCTCGACCTTGCAGGTCACGGCGGAGTGGCCGACGCTGCCCTTGGCCCTGAGCGTGAGAAACGCGGCGGTGGCGTCGTTTCGGTAGAGTTCCTTGATCGGTTCCTGGGTGGCCCGGAATGTCGCGATATCCATGATGTCTTTTCCTTGATTGATGTGTTGTTCGACGAAATGCGCGAAAGAATGAGCCGCGTCCGCTACTCCGGCACCGCCATGCCGGAGCCTCCGAGTTCGGCGGGGAAATCCTTCAGCTTGGGCAGCCCGTCCTTCATCGGCAGCACCGTCTCGGCATAGTTGACATGGACGCCGGGGCTGAATTTCAGCCTCGGTATCGTCGCCGCATAGACGTCGACCAGCCCCAACGGCGGGTGGTCGTTCATCAGATGGCCGCCGCATTGCTTGCAATATTGCCGGTCGCTCATCTTGGTCTTCATGAAGCGGCCGATGAGCTCCGCTCCTATGGTGACCTTCACGTTCTGCGGCTTCCACAAGGTGAAGGCGTTCACTGGTGACGCCGACCACGACCGGCAGGAATTGCAATGGCAATAACCCATCGCCTCGGGATCTCCGTGGACTTCGATCTCGACGGCGCCGCAGAAACATCCGCCTTTGTGTACTGTCATGACTTCGTCACTCCTGTTGTTGCCAAGCGCCCATGCGTGCGGTTTAGGCGTTCGGGCCACGAACGGAATGACAGGGCGTCCGCGTCACTTGACAGGGCGTCCGGATTTCGAAAGTCCTGTCGCATCGGGCATCCTGCGGATGCCCATGGCAGGCGCCAGGCGGACCCGAATGGCTGAGGACGCCCTATCCAATCTGCTGAGAACGGTGCGGCTGACCGGCGCGACGTTTTTCGATATCGAGGCCCAGGATCCATGGTCGGTGCGGTCGCCGCCGCCGTCCTCGATCCTGCCGAGAATTCTCCCGGGCGCCGACCATCTGATTTCCTATCATGTGGTGACGGAGGGCCGCTGCTTTGCCCGCATCGTCGGTGGCGAGCCGGTTGTCGTCGAAGCCGGCGAGGTCATCGTCTTCACCAACAGCGACGCGCATATTATGTCGAGCAGCCCCAGCCTCGGCGGTGATCCGCCGACGGCCGACGTGCTCGACATCGCCTTTGCCGGTCAGCTTCCGTTTCACCTCAATTACATGAGCGGCGGAGCGATCTCGGCGCGGTTGGTCTGCGGCTATCTCGCCTGCGACGCGCATCCGTTCAATCCCTTGCTCGAGGCCTTGCCGCCGGTGATCAAGGCGGGAGCGCCGCGCGCCGGCGATGCCGGCTGGCTCGGTCAGTTCATCCGGTTTGCACTGGCCGAAGTCGCGGAGAAGCGCGCCGGCAGTGAAACGGTCCTGACCAAGCTGAGCGAGCTGATGTTCATCGACGTGCTGCGCCGCTACGTTGAAGCGTTGCCACCGCAAAACACCGGCTGGCTGGCGGGCTTGCGCGATCCGCATATCGGCAAGGCGCTGTCGCTGATCCACGACCAGCCGGCGGCCGACTGGACCATCGAGACGCTGGCGAAGCAGTCCGGGATGTCACGCACGGTTCTGGCCGAACGCTTTGCCAATCTGGTCGGAATTCCGCCGATGCAGTATCTCGCCAAATGGCGGATGCAGATCGCCTCGGAGCTGTTGAGCGGCGGCACCGCCAACATGGCCAGCATCGCGGCGAAGATCGGCTATGAATCCGAGGCGGCCTTCAGCCGCGCCTTCAAGAAGATGATCGGCGTTCCGCCCTCGGCCTGGCGGCTGGGGGTGCGGGCGGAAGGCAAGCCGGTGCATGCGGCAGGGGAATGAGAGGGAGTAGCCGCTCGACCGGCGCCTGAACGGGTCACCTGCGTCCGAATATTCCGCCAACCAGGCCGCCGATCGCCCTGACCGGAGCGCCAAGCGGACCGCCGGGAGCACTGCGGTGATAATGCGCACCGCCGCCGCGACGGCGGCGGACCGGATGGTCGCTTTCACCTTCGTCGCTGGCGCTCGCTTGCACCGCGGTGGCGGTTTCGGTCAGCAGCGCCTTGTGTTGCAGCGGGTTCAGGAAGCCGGTCTTGGGATAGCCGCGCGCTTCCTGCCAGTGCGTGATGGCGTCGCGGGTCGACTCGTCGAACTTTCCATTGGCCTTGGTGCTAAAGCCGAAACGGGTCAGCCGGCGTTGCACGGCGCGCCGCTTTGTCTTGTTGAGGCCGATCTGGTCTTCGGTCTGCTGGGTTGCTTCGTCGGTAAAAATCGCCGGATCGACGGAAGCCGAAACATTGCGGTCAGTCGTGCTCAGGCCGGCTTTGGCCGCATCCGAAATAACGAGAATTCCCAGCATCGACAATGCGAGGACCAAGACACGCATGGCCTGTTCTTCCCCCAAAGGTCTCTCGATGATTTCGATTTCCGATACCACCGTGAAAACTTGACCTTTCGGTGGCGTCCAAATCACACGTCGGTCGTGGGTGGGCAACTGTTATTTGGATCACTTGTTCCATGGCGTGCTTAAATTGTTGCATTGCCTTGCACAACGCGATGCAAGTCTGAGTTGATCGTTATTTCTTCTTCGACATCAAGGATGATTGTCTGAAGGCGCCTGACGTGTCGGCCGGGCTAATCAACTCGGGGGTCAGAACGATCGTCACCGAGCGGGGCCGCTGGCAGGTGTCGGCGGCATCGTCCGACACCGGCCCGATCACAGGCCCGCGAACGACGCTGTAGAGGATCGGAATGTAGGACCGTGCCCCGAGCCGGCTCTTGTCGCCGGAGCGCATACGCGCCTTGATCGGCCAGAACAACTGTTCTTTCAGGGCGAGGAGGAAGTGATCGTCGAGCTCCTTGCGCCATTCCGCATCGGTCCCTTGCACCGATTGCAGGAGATCGCCCCACGTCCGCCTGCCGGTTCCGCTGCCCAGGTTGAACAACGACAGCGTGTAGTCCGAGGTGTCGTTCGGCCCCTCTATCACCCGCGCGCTCTCGGGGATCCCGCCTTCGACCTTGTCGGACTCGGACAAGGAAAGCACCACGCGATGGCAGGGGAAGTGTGTCGAGGTCGACCCCGAACGGCGGAATGCCCGCTCGATGGCGCCGGCTGCCTCTTTCAACTTGTTGTCATCGACATAGGGCGCCAGTGGCCCCTGGCGCCAGTCGTCGGAAATCCTCCACGTCTCGCGGCAGAATTGGTCGAGGAAGCTGCGGACCTTCTCAGTCTCGACGGGTACGCCCTGCAGGTCGGCGATC
>Ga0307510_10012272_pt1 | contig 10159 bp, 13 predicted proteins | sample 12_EM_MG_FD_207224 | JGI IMG/M metagenome (GOLD analysis project Ga0307510, IMG submission 207224) | Populus trichocarpa ectomycorrhiza microbial communities from riparian zone in the Pacific Northwest, United States - 12_EM | ecosystem: Host-associated > Plants > Roots > Unclassified | place...
CAATGTCGAGGAGGGGACTCACTCGTCTCGATTCGGGTGTCTAACTCTGACAACCAGACTCCCGTCTTCTTGAATGCTGTAGCGACGAAATGGAAACCTCCTGCGGGTAACAAGCTTGGTGAGATCCGGTCAGTGGTCGTCGGGATCCGGCTTGCAAGGTAATTCTTACCTCAGGGGTGATCCTCGAGCCTGTATGCCCACCCGACGAGGGAAGATAAATGATTGGCGGCGGTTGTGCGTTAGGCATACCAGTGGTCTCCAGTGGGCGGATAGATAGATGGGATGGGAAGGATCTCACGGCCAAAGAATTTATGTCAACCCATGGTGGCCCCCGCTTTGTGAGGCGGGGTGTGTGCGGCGACGCAAAAGCTGAAAGGGTGGGTCTAGCGCCGGCCAGCCGACCCGAAAAGCCTGCGATCTGCCGCCCAATATAGCGCCCAAAGCCCTGGTGAGTCGTGCGGCGGTGTCGCGGGTTCATGCTGAGCGGCAATCGGGAAAACAACACCTGCCATCGATATGGATAGACATTTTCCGAAGTGTGATGCGGCGTTGAGGGAAATGGCAAAAGTTTTTGATTACAGGAGAATTAAATACGAGTCAAGTTGCGGATAAGAGAAGTAGGTAGCTGGTATGTTAAACGGTAGTCTTGAGATTCGTGGGGAGTGGATCCCCCACTGCAACACTATACTTGTATTCGGAGATAAACCTGAATGAAAGTGGTGAGTGGTATTTGTAGAACGCGGGTCTAACAACTCACTTGGACACGGCCTTACTGACAGCAGATGGGTTCTTTACTTGTTTATAGAAAGTGACGAACCGCCCCATCTGGACAACGGCAATCTCCCCCTGCCAGCTGAGGCCGGGACAGACTGCCTCCACAGCTCTGTTGGGACCATCCTCCCCCTCCCAATAGGCACTAACGAGGAAGATGTCGCGGCCGATGACAACAGTACAGTCGTGGATGCGGCTAAGTTTGACTTTCTTGGTGAATTTCTGTTCAACCTTGATGTACCGCGGGTTTTCGAAACCTTCGGCTTGAGGAACCATCGAGGTGAAAGATACCGGTGTTGGGCGAGTGCGGGTAGTCCCAAAGATAAATCCTTTGACAACACCTGGGGTCTTTTGCGTGCGAGTTAGTCGAGAGGCAGTTGACCATACTAAGGGTTGTTCCGCGTACCGTAAATCCCTTCGGCTTCCGTTGCAGGCGAGGCATGGCAGGGAAGGACAAGCAGGTGTCTAGAGACAACGAGAGAACGGGCGGGGGCGGGGGTGGCTGCCCAGCCATCCTGCCCTAGTTATATACCTTTCAAAGTCAAAGAGTTGGCGGACGATTTTGAGGTCGATAAAATCGCAGTGGGTAGCCGGTGAAGGTTTCTTTGTGACTTGTGACGGCTTCAGCGGGTAGAAAATGTTAATCACAGGTCACAGGGTTCTGAACGAGGGCAGGATTCGGAATGTCCTACCTCGCTCGGAGGTGGGTGACCTTGAGGGTCACGACATAACTGGGGCTAAAACCCAGCCGCGAACTGACGACGATATTAGGGCAGTGGAACGCCGGATAGAAAGCAAGGCGCGTGCTCAGGACTCAAGTACTCAAGTACTCACGCATCACTACTGAAAGAAGCTGACAGAGTCCCTACTCTCAAGCTGACCCGCCCCTCGTGCTCAAGACAACCGCCAGCCAGTCACACCGTAAGCGGGGACCCAAAGTTGATGTGACATGTGACGGACGACTTGCAGGTGCAAGTTCGCACACACCTGCCCAGCGCCGACACATACGTTTCCCTGTTACGTAATCAAGCTTCAAGTCCTTTGTCGCGGCCACATCGTCCTATTCGCCTCCCATTTCGCTTCTTGGTTTCAACGGTTTCATTTAACATCCGCCGTTGCGGCCCCGGTCCTTTTCAACAAAGGAAGGGCATGCTTGGCCTGGTTCCACGGCAGTGCGTGTGTCGCCCTCGAAAGGTTGGACATCTTGGCCGTGGCCGTCCCCTGCGTTATAAAGGTGCGACACCCACTCCCTCGTCTGCACTTAACCGACTATGAGTGGTTCCTGCGACTCGCATCACTTTCAGCTAACCCTCCCCGATAATCTGGTTCAGAGGATCTCGGCCATCAGTACTTCCCAACTTCACTTGCGTTTTGCCAACCCACTGAACTTCCTTCCTAGCCCACCCGGAGCATGGTGTTGGTCCATCACATCGTGCCCACGATCAAGATGTAGCTCAAAACTTACCATCGGCCTATCTGTGATTTTTGGCTAACAATCACGATAGGAGTCTTCGAGGACGCTAGGGAACCAGCCCGATTTCAACGACTCGCACCAGGTGGGATAAGTTCCATCTCTCGTTTTGTTTGTGCATTAACGAACGGTGGATGTAGTTGGTGGAATTTCGCTCAAGCGACGGAAGTATGGTGCTCTATTTCGATCCCATAACCAAACAGATTTGGGGTGAGGACCCGGGTAGCGAATCCGACTCCCGTATGGACATGGACCGAAGCCGGCCACGTGAGGAAGCCCCAGGAGGAAATCCTCCAACATCGCAGGATTTCCCCATGGCGGACTTTGGCGACGACGAGATATATGCGGCTGATCGCCTTGTGAATATGGTGAGTCCTATTGTACTCTGATACTTCAGGAATGTCGCAGATGACTTGTGGTCTCAGGCTGGTAGTTATGATGCAGTTGGGAATTCCCGATTACAGAACAGGCAGTCGACCCCAGGACCACATTCCGCAGTCGCCCATCCCGACCTTCCGGGCCGATCTATTCCTCGATCCGCTCAGGAAAACCCTTCGCCCATGCTCAATGACTTGGGTACGGCCCATATGCCAACCGTTCCAGCTCCTGGCCACTCGGGTCCATCCGAATCCCATCAATTTCCCAATGCGGTCGAGAGTGATACAGGTTCGCAACCTCGTTTATCAGCGGCTGAAAAGGGAAAAATGGCAGACTTTTCGTTTACCCCGATGTCGGAAGATGAACCCTGCTCCGATGAAGGTGAAACGTTCAGAGGTGGTGTAACGCCGACACCGTATACTGTTGCTGGGGTAATATTCTTCTCCGATCGATGGAAGTTCTGTTCCTGACATACCACGAACCTCAGGACCGCCCCGCGACCGTCAGCGACATGCTCCGCCTGGGTGATTCCATCCGAATGGGCCAGAGGGAAATGGCACAGATGATCATCGATGGCCTTCGTCCGCGATCTGGCCACTCTTTTGGACCGGGTCCCCAAGACCCCGGGAATGACGGAGATGTAGAAGAGGTTTATTCTAGACCAAGGGCTCGTAAGAGTGGGGGGCCTAAGCGTCGCAGCAAGTGGGAGAATGAGTTGTCTGTATGTCTCGGCGTTCTTTCTCTAGGCCTGGCTTACACCAACCCAGCAACGAGTCCGCGAGCACATGCGGAAGCGCATCACTCCAGCCAATTGGATGAAGAACACAGTCACTGAGCAAGAAGCAAATGAGTTCGACTCCCGCTTTGGTCAGTGTTGTGATCCCACACACTTTAGGGTGCACTTGGGGGGGACGCCTGCCAATGCGTGGAATAAATCAGCAATCAGTGTTTTCATCAAGGATTTCCTCGCGGTCCATCCTGGATATCCTTCACAGGAGGACTCCGTACGGAAGATGGTCTGGATAAAATCTCACGCAGCCCTCGAATCAATGATCAAGCAGTACCGGAAATCCAATACTCTCCACAGTGGGAGCGAATTGGAGGCGATGCGGTTGCAGAAGAACCGCACGGAGCGCAAAAGGAAGGTAAGTCCAGCCATACCCTACCCTATCCCGCGTCGATAGTGACAAGTTGTGCCAGCTCTTTCAACAGCGCCGCGATGTCACCTTCCTATACCCGTCTCTTGAACCTCATCGGGATCTCCTGGAACAGCTCACATATGCTGGGATGTCCAGTGATGAAGAACAAACCGCAGGGTTGCACATACATTACGAGATCGTTGAGCCCGTATGGAGGTCTGAGGCTGTCGGCGCATGGCTTCGAATTTTCGATGCCCTCCGTATGCGTGCGAGGAGATACGATGGTGTGTATGGTGACCAGCGTGGTTCTTACCCCCGGATGCGGATAGGCAAAGCGAAGAGAAGTACAAACAAGAAATTCGTGCCAGGGTTGCCGAGAAATGCATATGACGATGTATGGTTCGATGGTCAAGCCTATCCTGAAGACACCGTCCGGCCGGGTCCAGCAGCGCCGTACTTCCACAGTGCGAGAACCCTTGAGTGAGCCGGCGTTCTCGAGATCCTTGTGTTGCATTTACTAAATCGGGTATAGGTTGGCTTGCAAGACCTAGAGAAGTACGAAATGTGCTTCTGGAGACGTATATCAATACTTTTAACTACTGTTTCTGTTCTGTTTCTTTGAAACGAGATGATGTTCATTATCGTGTTCTTTGTTGGTATCTATGTTCCAATCGACACGGCGCCGGCCAGGTCCGGGTAGTTGCCTGGGCGCCTGCCCTCGGATCGATAACAATCTCTTACCACCCCCTGTCCACAAGTGGGATGAGCCGTCTGGTACAATGTACCTGCAGGTCGCACTGCCTTTCATTCAACCCTGAAACCCAAACCTATGAAGGAGGGGGTGGATTGGTCTCAAAATCCACTGCTGCCAACCATCGGCGGGATGATCTTCTATCAGAGTCCCTTGACGCCTTCACCGAAAATGTGGCGACGCAAGTGCTAGGCCGCTCCCCCCCTCCTGAATCCCCCAATCACTGCCCTCCCCACCCTGTACCCCGTGATCAGAACACTGGATTTCACGGTCAACCCCCCCTAGACGACTTCTATTTCACACTGGAAACGGAGACCACCTATCGATGTACGTGGACCCCGACAAATCCCTCATTGGTGTTCTTTATGGACGCCTCTCCTACACTTCAATATCGATACCCGTCGACTTCCGAGATGCGTACACCGAACCGCGAACCGTACAGTTTGGATCCTAGGAATACCGCTAATGCGACGTACCTCGAGAACGAGAATAGGCTATGTGAGATTCTCAGAGTACTCGAACGACGACCTGTGTCTGATGCACGGGATCGTCTACTCGCCAGGGTATACGAAGGATTGGAGAAGATGGAAATCCACAAAGCGACGGAATGGAACCGCCAAAGGGCAAGGTCAATCGCGAGGCATCATGGTTATAGTGTTGTCGATACAGGTACGTGTGATGTGCTGGTTGCTCAAAACACCATTCTCAATGCACCCGAAATCAGGCCCATATTTCGATTACGTGCTCCCAAAAGATCCAGTGATCTCTATATCTCTCTTAACCATCCTCATTCTCCATCTGTTTTTTCGGACACCCAGACGCGCAATTGCGGTGATGGTCGCCGGCATTCGGAGTATCTTGGTGGCAGTGCAAGTTACGCCAAGAACCATTGATATGCTTCCCCAGGACCCTCGCACCATCGTCAGCAGAATGAACTTGGATCCCCGCACGACATCATACCTCCAGTGTCCTGCGTGTTATGCCCTTTACCCCTTTCCTGGGACTGGATTCCGTGAGCTCCCTCCGGATACCATCGAACACTGCACACATCGCCCGACTCCAGAAAGCGCACCCTGTGGCGTCCCTTTATGGAGGGACCGGCGAGTTGGTACCACGACACTCAAAGTCCCCTCTCGAAAATATGTACACCAGAGCCTCAAGGAATGGATGGGACGGCTCCTGACTAGGCCAGGGGTCGAAGACACGCTTGACGCCGCCTACGACAGACCTACTACAGACCGCATGGCCGATATATGGGACTCACCCGTCCTCAAAAACTTCCGTGACGTGGACAAGACGCCCTTCTTCGCCAAGCACGGGAGCGATGCACGCTTTGCGTTCAGCCTCGGCGCTGACAGTTTCCATCCACTGGGATCTCTCGAGGCAAAGCAATCCATGTCTGCGACCGCAATATATATGGTTCTCTTGAACTTTCCCAAAGAAGAGCGTTTCAAGTACAAGAACATGTACCTTGTGGGGGTTATACCTGGTCCTTCAAAGCCGTCACTAGCACAAATCAACCATGCTCTTTCCCTCCTGGTTCTCGAACTGCTGGAGTTCTGGAAGGGTGTTTACTATACCAGAACCTACAAGTTCCCGGGTGGACGGTTTTCGAAGGGTGCGATGATCCCACTCGTTTCTGATATGCTGGCTGCCCGGCAGGTCGCAGGGTTCGGGAGTGTCACTTCCACATTCTTTTGCACATTCTGCTTGCTTACGATCCAGGACATAGAAAATTTACAGAAGCACACCTGGCCGGAACGTACACTTCACAATCATCTTGAATGCGCTCGGGAGTGGAGGAACTGCCAAACCGAGCGTGACCGTGAGCGGCTCTTCAAGTTGCACGGAATCCGCTGGTCTGCTCTGCTGGAACTCCCATACTGGAACCCAATTCTGTATACCATCCTCGATTCTATGCACGCGGCGTTCCTGGGGCTTTTCCAGACTCACTGTCGCAAAGTTTGGAGGATTGATGTCTCTGTCGAAGGAGGCGACGGGTCCCTCCTTCACATCAAGAAGCCAGTCCCGCGTCCATCGGATTCAACACTTCGTCGGTTGCTACAGCTGATTCAATCCAACCCCAGGAATCTAATGGAACAACTTATCGCGGATAGTACTCCGAAGAATGCCCTCTGGCACATATGTGCTGGAAATGGCTTGCGCCATGCAGGTGGCAAGCGTGCGCTTGCGAAGGGGATTGTCGAATGGGTATGTCTGGATTTCTGATTATCGTTCCGCCGTGCTGAGCTTCCTTGAAGAGATCTAGGGTTGCCCCAGAAGAAGTGGAGTTGCCAGAGGAGGCTGAAGACATGGAAATAGACCAACCCCCCATGCAGGGACCCGCCGAAAACATTGATAGTAAGACAAGCGCAGAGAAGTCGTTACTTGAATCTCGCGATCATAAAGCCTTGGCCCGGCGAGAAAACAAGGATGCCCTTCGAGCACTGTGCCAGGACCGTGGTCTAGATGACACACTGTGCAAAGTCGAACTCGCCAGGAAACTCATCACCTGGGTGAGTGCACTCCGTGTATTATTTAAGAACTATAGTTTAATATGTGCAGCGCAATGCCCATCAACCTCGCGATGATGTCGGACAACCCGTCCGGACATCAAGGGGCGTTCTTGGGAAGGATGTCCTCCAGGAAGTATGGGATGATATGAAGCTGACAGAGCTTCCCTCGTGGATGAGTCCTGCACCTCCGAACTGGGGAACAGCTGCTCGAGGAAAACTGACTGCGGACCAGTGGATGGTTATATGCACCGTACATCTCCCCATCACTCTTGTGCGAATTTGGGGCAACATTCGGGATCGTCGTTTTTCTCTCCTTTGCAATTTTATGGACCTAACGTCGTCCGTTCAACTTGCGGACCAGCGAGTTGTCAACGAGCAAATAATCCGTGATTCCGAGATGCTCATGTCTCGCTATCTCAATGCGATGAAGACGCTGTTCAAAGATACCAAAATTCAACCAATCCACCATGCTGCTCTACACGCTGGGGACTTTCTGCGGCTTTTCGGACCAAACCATTCAGTCCGAGCTTTCGGAGGAGAGAGGTACCTAGAGGTGCTGGGACTGCAGAATGTCAATAATAAATCTGGTTCGTGCCATCGTACCAAAAATAAGCCTGTGTATCTCACTGTCCCCAGGGGAGCTGGAGGCCACATTCATGACCTCCGTTTGTCGGAGCTCCAACCTTCAAGCCTTGATAGATACCTGCGACCTTCCAGTGCAAGCCGACCCTCTCTTAGCTGCGTACCGGGCGGTTTTAAGCGAAGATCACCGGGGCACTCGACTTGCTGATGAGGACCACCATCCGCCGACAAAACCGCCCTGTTTCGAAACATTGGACAACGAGTTTTACCAACTCCTACTGCAGACGCTCAATAGGAAGTTTGGGACCACGAGGTACGCTTCCGAGGGCGGCCAAGCGCTTCCGGTGACCCGCCGCGTTAAACAGCTTGAGAAGGTTTCTATTCGTGGCGTCGTATACGCCCGCGAGAAGTCGCTACCTCGCGACAGCAACGTCTTGTTCCGGCGACTGGGCGGGTCGAGTTCAAGGGTTGGAAGGATCTGGTCGATATTTCGTCTTCAGCACCCGACTCCTGGCGGCCCCATAATGGAGACGACCTACATCATTGTGCACGAATACCTACCACTCTCGGACGAGATCATGCAGTCCCAATACACGCGATTCGGTTTCGCAGGTGGATTCCTTTGCCACAGTACAAGGTGGAGCGGGTTTCACGTCGTCGAGTTGACCGATATCATTTGCCACTTCGCAAAGACCACGATCGCTCACGACGGCGGGAACTTCATGCACGTTCTCCCCCTAAACAAGGTGAGGATTTCATTTCCCCTGTATTCCCACCGGCTAAATTCTCTCAAGATGATGGAATCATATGTCCTCCCCGTAGCGTTCTAGTTTCTGGCTCTTGGCTTTGCGCTACTTAATATTACACTACTTCTGTTGGTTTTCTGTTGTATTCTTTCTTCGGTGGGGCTATAACGGCCGGCCCGCCAACGTGTGGCTTTTCCTACGGTACACCTCGAAGTGCTAAATTAAACGTTACCATCGCAGCATCTGTGCATTTATTTGGTCTTGTTATTCCCAGCGCTAAGGTCGTTTGATCAAATAATCCCGTTGTCTGCCGATTGTGCTATCGCAGCGGGCCGCGAGCGACAGAACGCAGGAGCTCTCCCACCACAAACGTTTCGTCCCTGCCCCACGCACCGTCGAGGTCCCGGAGGGAAGTGGACCCGCTGAAAGGAAGGATATTGATGGGGAAAGGGTCGGGCAACTCTATAATCCCGTACGATGGGAAACCGGTATGTCAACGCGGCTACATCAGTTATTCTCCCTGACCATCCTACAGACAACATAGGCACATCTACCACGTTTCAGATCGTGTATCGGCAGCTCTGTATCCCGGCGAGAGCGCTGAACCGAGTGTTGCAGCGGATGAAATCAAATCGAGCTGGAAGTCTACTGCGTCTGCCATGACCAAACTACTACCCTGTGGAGTGAAAGACTCCGCAGATGCCTTGCGTCCTTTCAAATGGGTCGCCAGAGGTTTATGACACCATCAGGGATGCCGATGAACTTGGCGGTCTGGTCGAGGACATTCGCAACACGACAACGTACTATCATGTTCGCGTGTCGTACTGGTCATCCCCACCGTGTCCAATGCCGGCCCCAGACCCCACTGCAAAAGGATACCTACAACAAGACTTGCCAGCTCATAGTGAGTCTCACCCCCCAGCCTTCTGACTGCGGACTGACCAATGGACAGGAATCAGCAGACCTTGCCCTTCTCGACAGGACGTATCACATCGCGGACACCGGGTGCCGCTGCGGGAACAGGGAGGTCGAACGATGGTTGACGGGTGAACAAAAACAACACATTTTCTGGCTGGGTGGCCTGGCGGGGACTGGGAAGTCAATCATCGCCCGACATTCGCCGAGACGAGCTTTGCGGAAGGACAGCTCAGTGCTGGAGGCAATCTTCCCGAAAGGAGCTGCTCCACTCAAGGTCACTCAGCATCAGGAAAACCGCGCGCCGCTTTCGTGCTTTTCGCGCTTGATCGCCGTAGATCCTGCTTGACTATCCCGTAATTTCCCTGCTTTTCCCGCTTTTTCTGCTTGGAAAAGCAGAAAAAGTAAATTTGCGGTTTTCCTGATGCACATACCACCAACCTGAACCCTATCTATTATTGAACCGTTCGGAGACCGCACCACCCCCACCGCAAATGTTTCACTCTTGTCTGACATACTCGTTCCATTCGAATACATAATTTCTACAGATATATATAGAAGAAATCATCTACCAACAAATGCCGCAAGCAAGGTTCGTGCCGACGAAGTCAGCGCTTCTCTAGTTGAACGTCGACGTTGAGAACGTTGAGCGCTGGCTCCATAGCCGATCGTGGATTCTGCCATCCACGGTCGGTATCATTGAACCCTCCCAACTCAGCTCGGTTCATTCGTCGTTCCTTAATCCTCCCCCCTGACGCGACCATTTCAATCGTTTCCTGGCGCTCAATAGGCTAGTGCAGTTGGCCGTACCGTCTACCGACCCAAGGACCGGTTCCAAGAGTACTCTTCCTCCAAGCAGCACTTTCCCGAGCATTTCGAGAACACACCCC
>Ga0307510_10012273_pt1 | contig 10159 bp, 7 predicted proteins | sample 12_EM_MG_FD_207224 | JGI IMG/M metagenome (GOLD analysis project Ga0307510, IMG submission 207224) | Populus trichocarpa ectomycorrhiza microbial communities from riparian zone in the Pacific Northwest, United States - 12_EM | ecosystem: Host-associated > Plants > Roots > Unclassified | place...
CAAGATATTCCATCAAAGCACATAAATTTTCCATCTTTAATCACCAATGCTTAACTTCTTTTGATTTCAAGCTCTCTCAACATAAAATCTTAAGAACATAAAGGAACACTTTTTTCTTTTTTCCTTTTTTTTCTTTTTCTTGTTCTTTTTCTTTTTCTTTTTTTTTCTTTTTTACCTTTGGCAACTTTGCCCATCCTTTCATCAAGCATCACTTCTTCTTTCTTTTCACATAATTTCCAACCATAATTCCATGAGATATCACAAGTATATGCTCTACTAATCCGTGGCCAGGGGAAAAGGAAAACATATATAAAGTTAAGGCTCATACATGAATAAAGCAAAGAAAAGATAAACAAGCTCAAAAAGGGCTCACTAAGAATAATATGCTTTAGGTTGACTTTTTGGCTCAAGTGGTTAAAATTTGTAATGTCTTTATCATCTTCATGTATATATGTAATGCGAATGTAATCTCAACAAGATATGAAGCAAGTTCTAGAGACACATATCATTGAAAGAATGCACAATCAAAGAATATAATGTTGAAGGCTCAAAAGCTTGCATTGGTATAACACTATAAAGTCAACATGACATATTCTCAAAGTCAATGCCTAAACCAATTAAACCTTAAAACTTGCATGCACACTCCTTCATTCGATTTATATCGTCATCTATCTCAATTAATTCTCATATGTAATACTCACATTCTCATAAACCAATAAAAGTTCAAAAGATCAAACATAGAAATTTGTTTTTTTTTGGAACAACAAAGAAAATCAAAATAAGAAAACCAACATTCTCCCAATACCCCCACACTTAAAACACAACATTGTCCTTAATGTTGAAATAAAAGAAAAGGAATATAGGAGAATGACAAAAATAAAGTAAAATGTGAAAAATAAAAGATAAGTGAAAAAGAAAGCAAATCTATTTTTTTTCTTTTTGTGCTGGGTTGCCTCCCAATAAGCGCTTTTGTTTTATGTCATTGGCTCGACATGTTGCATGCTCATTCTTCATAGATTGGTTCAGCTAACTCCGCAGAAGCGGTGAGTTCTGTTGTCCAACCTTCATAGAAAGGTTTCAAGCGATGCCCATTGACCTTGAGTACTTTGTTGGTTTCTAAACTTGTAATTTCAACTGCACCATAAGGAAAAACATTAGAAACAACAAAGGATCCAATCCAACCAGAGCGCAACTTTCCAGGAAAAAGTTTCAAACGCGAATGATAAACAAGGACTTTGTCTCCAAAATTAAATTCTTTTCTTGTAATCATTCGGTCGTTGAGACTATTAGTCTTTTCTTTGTAAATCCTTGCATTCTCATAAGCATCATTTCGTATTTCTTCCAATGTAATTCCAATCTTTTTTGGCACCAAAAGGATAAGCGTCACCCATTCACTGTCCATGATGGGGTAAATGACTCTTGCATCATGGAGGACAGTTTGCAAAGCTTGCAAATCCAATGCTGATTCATGCATGTTTTGGGGAACACATATATGTCTTTTCATCTCTTCTATCTTGGTAAAATCATAGTCATTGCTCAAAGCCATGCTTAATTCATCCTCACAATCAAAATCACAAACTTGCTGCACACACTTATCAACTTGGTCATAGCATGTGATAGAATAAACATTGCTATAAGGATATGTCATTGCATCATGAAAATTAAATTCAATCTTTTCATCTCCTACTTCCATAGACAAAGTATCTTTACCACAATCAATCTTTGTATTGGCAGTTTTCAAGAATGGTCTCCCAAACAATATAAGAGTGCTGTATGATGAATCACAAGAATCATGTTTCATATCAAGAATATAAAAGTCGCATGGAATGACCAAACTATCAATCTTGACTAGGACATCTTCTATCACACCAAGTGGGTAAACAAAACTACGATCTGCAAGTTGTATTACAATGCTAGTTTTATTCAAAGGCTTAAGACTAAGAGTCTCATAAAAATGTTTAGGCATAACACTAATGGATGCACCTAAATCGCATAAAGCCCTTTTGAAACTAGCATTACCAATACCACATGGGATAGTAAATGCACCTGGGTCTTTTTGCTTCAAAGGCATATTCTTTTGAACAACAGCAGATACAACTTCACCCATACTTACTATTTCATGACCTTTTAGTTTGAAAGCTCTCTTGGTAGTACACAACTCCTTCAAGAATTTGGCATACTTGGGCATTTGCTTTATAACATCAAGCAAAGGAATTTGCATTTCATGACCTTTTTCTTTGTCCTCTTTCTTTGACATAGAAGAACTCATAGGAAAGGGTGGAATTGTTTTAAAACTGGAATTCATTGAGTGAGGAGTTACCTTTGGAGTGTTGGTCGATGTTTCAGTTTGTGGAGGAGGATGTTCCTTCTTTGTACTCAATTCGGTTTCTATCTCTTCTTCTTCCTCCATCTCAATTTGTTTTGACCTTTTCTCTTCAAGTTCTTTCCCACTTCGTAGCATGATCGCACTAACATTCTCTATTGGATTTAATGCTTGGGAGGGCAATTTTCCATTCATTTGTGCTTCCAATTTCCCCACACATGAAACTACTTGCCCCATTTGCTTCTTCATGTTATGAATACTTGACCTTGTTTCCTGTTGAAAAGACATGACATTTTGCTGCAAGGTCACAGTGTTAGAGGCCAAAGTTTTCATCATCTCACGAAGATCATCACTAGATGATGACCCCAAAACATTGGAGTTTGTGAATGGAGGGGGTTGTCTTGCTTGATAATTCTGTTGGGGCTGAAATCCATGGGGACGGAACTGTCGTCCTTGATTGCCTTGTTGAGGCTGGTTCCCATAACGTAGGTTGGGATAATCTCTCCATTCAGGATTGTACGTGTGGGAAAAAGGATCATACTTACGCTGAAGTTGTCCATTGAATGCTCCATCAACTGCATTAGCTTGTTCAATGTAATCTTCTTGCATTGTTGGGCACATATTCGAAGCATGTCCTTGTAAGGAGCATATGCTACAAACTTTCACCTGCTGTACATTTCAACAAGCCAAAGAACACACAAGAGAAGTAAGATCATTAACTTTATTCTCAAGGTTAGAAATACTTACCTCATTTACTCGTTTATTTACGAAGTCTCCACAGGTGCCAAATTGTTTCGAGTTGGCTGCCATGTTTGAGATCAATTGGCGTGCAGCCTCGGGTGTCTTATCTACCAATGCCCCTCCACTTGCAGCATCAATGATACTACGGTCAGTAGGCATCAATCCTTCATAGAAATATTGAATGAGTAACTGATCGGGTAATTGATGATGAGGGCATTGAATACACAGTTGCTCAAATCTTTCCCAATACTCGGAAAGTGTCTCCCATCAGACTGTCGAATCCCACATATTTCTTTCCTTATGTTGGCAACTCGAGATGCTGGGAAATACTTCTCAAGGAAAATCTTCTTCATGTTATTCCAAGTTCCAATGGAACCTGGGAGAATAGAGAAAAGCCATGCCTTTGTTGCAACCCTTTTAAAGAGAAAGGGAAAGCTTTCAACTTAACATGTTCTTCGTCAACTCCATTCGGTTTCATGCCAACGCAAAGCATATGGAACTCCTTGAGATGAGTATGAGGATCTTCTCCTGCAAGACCATTGAATGTTGGTAGCAAATGTATAAAACCAAATTTGAGCTCAAAGTTTACATTATTGTCGATGTTTATTCACAATGGTTGATTTTCCACGTTAGGAGCAGCAAGCTCCTTGAGTTTTTGTTGTCGTGCAACAACCATGGTGTTGACGCGAGCTTCCTTTCGTAACCTACATAAAGTGTTTTCTGTTTCGAGATCCACCTGCACTTGACTTTGGTTAGTAGAACGGGTTACAAGGATAAATCATCAAGAAAACTTAAAAGAAACCAACCACACAAGAGATCGAAAACAATGCAAATTGTACGAAAATCCTACGCTAGAAAATTAAAACTACCTAAAAACCCTAAAAAACAGCAGAATTTGGCCTCGATAGGGTGGGGCTAGTTGCTTACCACTAGTCCTGTTTAGAACGTCGTTTCCCTTTAGGAAACCAAAGGCCGATACCTAATTCCACCAAAAAATCTGTTTTGAACAGTACCGCTGTCGTAAATGAACAGTACCACAACAAGTAAAACTTCAGTTTTTTTTCTGAAAAATAAATAACAATCACATCAAATAAAAATAATAGCACAAGAATCAACTAAAGTTACTTCCCCGGCAACGGCGCCAAAATTTGTTGCGATGTCATGGTCGCACAAATTAATTACCCTAGCTTTAAACACAACACACAAGATAGTATAGAGCAAGCAAAGGGTCGATCCCACGAGAAAGGTTCAAGTCAGATTTTTATGCTAGATGATATGCAATTTGGGGGGGGGGTTGGATGTTATCTAGGCTAAAGCAAAAGAAAATAGAAAACTATCAAGCGAAATTAAATAAAATCAGAAAATTATCAAGAGAACAAACCTTGGTCGCAAGCACACATCCACCTATAGAAATCAGAACTGATCATGGAAACGAAACATCAATTTATATTGTGAATATTTATCTCTTCTTAACATTGGTTAGTTAATGGATCCGTCATATAACTAACCCTAATCATCAAACAACCACAGTGTCAGCACTAGTAATTTAATTCAATTGCAGCCTTAAGAACTAGATAAGTTGATTAATCAAGAAAACATAACTGTCTATAGTCTATGTTTGATTTGATTGAATGTTCTCCCTAAGATTAATAACGTGGATCTGCCACAATTATTAAACTCAGTTGCTTCACAAGTTCATATACCACAACTACGGTTTTGATATAAAACTTAGCAATAGATTGTCTACAATAATAACTTAGAGTCTGCTCTAGCAATTAAAATAAACAACATAGGAAAAATAAGCATAGGAGAACAAACATATTCATCATATAAACTGAAAATAAAAGGTAAAATAAATCTCACAGTTCTTGCAATCCGAAGGTTTTCGTGTCCTTGCAACCAAGAAAAAGAGTTTAGCCTTGCATGTTTGTTGAACAACTAATCAAAAAGAAGGAAGAATGCATAATTTCAAGTTTCTTAGAGGAGGGGGGCGTTTTTCTCCTCTTGGCTGGCTGCCCCCCTTCTCTTCTCTCATTCTTTTTATATCCTAGGAAACCCTAGTCTCTATTTTACAAAATAGTCCTCCCTTAAGTAAACAGTTTACATTTAAGTACTTCAATAACTATTTTCCTAAAAAAAGAGAAATAGCCTTCCATGAAATCTTCAAGCTTTGACTTAGAGGAGATAAGTTGCTGAAATAAAAACTTGGATGTTGGTTTAGATGCTTCGGAACGTAATTTGGACTCGTTTCTTCACTAAACTTGTTTGCTGGCAGAATTCAGTTGTTATATTGAAAAGTCATATCTCCCTCATATGACATTGTTTTTTGCTGAAATGTGGAGCGTTGATAGGCCTTTTAGTCAGGAATCAAAAAAAATTGAGTTTGCATCAATTGGAGTTTTGTAGCTCCAGATATTCAAGTCGGAATGGCCGAAGGTCAACACTGGTAGATTGCGAGATTTGACTTTGAAGGCTGCGATTTCCATGTTCTTACTTATTTTATTTTCTTGCCTTATTTCCAGAAAGGTATGGATGTTGGCTTTTTAATTCCGCTAGAATCACTTCATTTCGACCTATAGAGCTCACGTTCTGCACAAAACATCAACTGAAGGTCAAATCTGCCAATTACCTCCAATTTACTCCTTTTTGCATCTTTCATCCAAAAGTGCCTTCAAAACATAAAACAAAGAATATCAAGGCATTTTATATATAAAACATACAGAAAACACTAGTTAAATGTGGGTGAAACTATCGAATAATATGGTTGCGTCAGGTACTTATGAGGCACTGGGTAAAACTCAACCTCATACATCTAGTGGAGGTATGTACAACCTTAGGGAAGATCATGACCTCCAAGCCAAATTTGCATCTTTAGCTAGAAAAGTCGAGGCACTAGAATTGAAAAGGAGTGGTCAATTGAAATCTATTCAAGAAATTGTATGTCAAATCTGTGAAACTAATGAACACTCAACCAATGATTGTCCAACTTTGCCTTCTTTCAAGGAATGTCTCCATGAGCAAGCCAATGCTTTAAACAGTTTCCAAAGACCCAATCATAACCCATACTCGCAAACATACAACCCTGATTGGAGGAATCACCCAAATTTTAGTTGGAAGAGTAATAACAATAACGAACAAACTTCATAGCCACCATTTCAAGCACACCATAATTTTTAAAATTCTCATGGATATGCACCTCCTTATGCTCCCCATCCTAGAAGAAATCTTGAGGACACATTGCATGCATTCATTGAAAAGAAAGAGGCAATCAACACTCAACTTGCTCAAACCATGATATATTTTAAAGATACTCTTGCAAAATTCACATCTACTCTCATTTTTTAGGAGAAGGTAAGTTTCCATCTCAACCATAGAAAAATCCCAAAGCCAACACCTGGATCAAGTCCAATCAGTCATTACTCTCCGCAGTGGTAAGGTTATTGAAAAACCCATTCTTGAACCTTGTAAGAAAGATCATGAGTTAATCTTTGAGGGTAAGGAAGGGGTTAAACCTGAACATTGCAAAGAAAAGACTGATTCCCCACCAGCACTTCCATTTCCTCATGCCATGACCAAACAAAGGGAAGTCTATCACGATTCTGAAATTTTTGAAACTGTCAAACAGGAAGAAATCGAGGACAAAAAAGGCACCGAAAATGTTGTTGTAGATCATTTGTCAAAATTGACAATATATTCGGCATCTGACATCACACCAATTGATGATTACTTTCCTAATGAATCTTCACTTTCATTTGCTTCAATACCTTGGTCTGCTAATATTGACAATTTTCTTACTTCATAATTTTTGTCAGCTCATTAGAATACCCAAGACAAAAGAAATTTTTTGAGCGAAGTGAAAAACTTTTATTGGGATGACCCTTACCTATTTAAATATTATCCTGATCAAATATTTCAACCCGACAATGAGGTAAGTAGTATCATTAAATTTTATCATTTCGAGGCATGTGGGGGTCATTTCTCGTAAAAAAACACAACTGTAAAAATCTTACAATATGGATTTTTTTGGCCCACCATGTTCAAGGACACGCATGCATTCTGCAAAACATGTGAAAATTGTCAAAATGTAGGATTTATTTCAAAACATAGAGAGTCTTTAGATAATCTTTTATTGACTCTTGAGACATATCCTGGTGGAGATGTGCATCATGCAATTCATGATTTATAGCCATATTTTTATAAAGAACATGCTCAACATAGTCTTGGGAATCTGACTAAAAAAGACCATGTTTGCCAGTTTTTAAGAAAACTGGATGGGAAGCCTATCCCCGACCCATAGAGGGCGTTTAAGCCATTCTTGGACATAAAACCAAGGGAAGATGTGAGCCACAATCACAACTACCTGTACATACACATGTTTATGCTTAAGAGAAAGAGAGAGAGAGAGAGTCTAGCTGGCCTATATATAGGTGGTATGATTGCATTTTCAATTTCTCATCTATAAAATCTTCTCTTCCTTCCCTTCATTTCTACTCAACCCGTACATTTAACAGATATAGAAGTTTATAGAAATGGTAGGTTCCTCAGGTCATCAAATAAAAAATATTTGTGTTTTTGGTGGATCCAATCCTGGGAAAGGAGAGGAGTTTTTAGAATCAGCAAATCATCTTGGTCGGGTACTAGCTGAGAGAAAGATTCATTTAGTGTATGGGGGAGGCAGCCTTGGGTTAATGGGGAGTGTGTCAACAGCTGCATTTTTAGGAGGCAGTCAAGTTTTGGGTATCGTTCAAAAAGCTTTAGCCAAAGTGGATATCATTGGAAAAATAATTGGAGAGAAACTACAGGTCTCCATAATGTCTAAATGAATGAATGCAATGTTTGTTCATGCTGACGCCTTCATTGCCTTACCAGGTGGTCTGGGCACATTAGAAGAGATATTTCATATTTCCTCTTGGGCCCAACTGAACATTCACCACAAACCTATAGGTTTGCTCAATGTTAATGGTTTTTATGATAATTTGTTGTCTTTTCTTGATCATGCTGTGGAACAGAATTTTCTAACATTAGCACGGCAAATCATAATCTCTGCTGCTATTGCTGAACAACTGCTTGATCAACTACAATCTTTCATCCCTGTAATTGATCCCTCCATGAGTTGCATAAACTGGTCAACCATGGACAGCCGTAAAAAGCTTAGATTGGATTTAAGCCTTCATTTGTGAAACCTTGTGTCTTTTGGTTTTATTAATAGCATATTATTTTGTTTTGTTATTTCTTATATTTGTTTAAGTATGTTTTAGGTTTGTCAGTGTTCGTTGTTTTAGGTGATGTCTTCTATACTCTATCTTTCTACCTTAGGACATTGAAGACAATGTCTCGCTTTGGTTAGGGGGAGAGGGTAATAGTTGACATTAAAAAAAAACTAACTAACTAACTATTTTTCCTATTATTAAAACCATTTGACATAACTGTTATTAGGATGACAGAGTAAGGAGGAATTCTATTGACTCTTAAAACGCATCTTAGTAAATATTCTTATCAAGGTCTATCATAACCTTCTTGAATTATTCAGGTTTATAAACTCTCGCATTGTTATCACTTGCATGTACTTATTTAACAAGTATTCTTAAACCTTCATTTTCACACACACACTTTAACATATGATTGTGGGTTGCACATTGGATTATTACATTATTTATGTTTTTTTATTAAAGGTAACAACTAAGGGAAAGGGAAAGTATATAATTTGCAAAAAACAAAAACAAAAACAAAAACAAATTGATAATATTCATGATAATAAAAATGTAGATAAGCTCGGTTTTGTAACCTCCCTAACCTAAGCAATTAAGCCCGAATGGGTGTTTTAACACCTAATACCCTAAAGTCAACTAACTTGGGAGCTGTTGGCCCAGTGCTTGTTACATGGGTTAAGGAGAAAAGCTTAAGGGAATCAAACATTGCACTATCTATGTATCAGTATCTGCAACCCGAGTTACTAAGCTCGTAGGGATGTTTCAACACTTAATGCCCTAAGACCAATTGGTCTAAGAGTCATTAGCCTAAAGCTCGTTACATGGGTTAAAGATGCATTGTGTTTTAAGTTATATGTGTGTGTGTGTGTGTAAAGAAAAAAAAAGAAAGAAGAAAAAAAAAGATAATAATCCCGACCCAAGGAAGTTAACCTTAGAAAAACATTAGAACAAGATTGTGTTTTCATCCAAGCAAAGCCCCATAACTATATGTTGATATATTGAAGCAGATATATAAATTTAATGAGAGTTTGTTTATTTGAATAGATTAATGGAAGTTGAATGATGAATGCCTTGCTTTTGAATGTCGCAAATTGTTTTAACACTTTGATTACTAGGGACTAGTAATAAGCTGGTTGGGGGGTGTGATTAGTACTTAAAAGTGTATTTTATCAAAGTTTTATATCATCATATTGCACTTAAAGTATCATTAAATTCCCTAACTTAAGCATGTTTTATAATAACAAGTCTGATAACATAAGATATCTTTAATTTATGGTAAATGCTCATTTTAAATGCAGACATATCTCACAATTTAAAGGATTGATTGATGTGTTTAACTATTGAATGTGAAAAGACAAAGAGAGGGCTAAGCTTAAAGAAGAGATGTTGGTTCAATTCAAACTGGAACATCATTCAGTTATTGGATCATAACTGGAGCTGTAGAACCTGGATTTAGGTCTAGTTTATATGGATGGAAAGCTAAGACATAGGTCTAAAACCTTCATGAAGAGTCCAAGATTCAAAACGATCGTTTTCAAGTTCAAATTGTAGCAACAAAAGAGAAGTCGGAATCTGTCCTACAAACCAGACATTGTTCAGTGTTCAGCCCATATCTCGAGTTCTAGAAGTCCAAATGAGCTCATTCTTGTTTTGTTAGAAAGTTGAGACAGATTCCCAGAACTTTCATGAAGACTATTTGTTCAAATTCTGACGTTAACAATGATGGTTTGTTCAGATAAGAAGATAATGGTTGTCACCAAGTCAAGAGGTGGCCACCCACTCAATAATTAGTCATCAAATCAATAGTTCTGAATTTTAGCCTATAAAAGGAGGCATTTGTCATACATTTAGACCTCTTGGTGTTCAGATCAAGATGACTCTCTTT
>Ga0307510_10012274_pt1 | contig 10158 bp, 7 predicted proteins | sample 12_EM_MG_FD_207224 | JGI IMG/M metagenome (GOLD analysis project Ga0307510, IMG submission 207224) | Populus trichocarpa ectomycorrhiza microbial communities from riparian zone in the Pacific Northwest, United States - 12_EM | ecosystem: Host-associated > Plants > Roots > Unclassified | place...
TAGTTACCGATATAAAGTTGTAACTATTCAATCAAGCGGCATACGATGTATCGCTCAAGTGCCCAAATTTGTCGATGAACGTGCAGGTATTACCTGGCCCAGTTGCGAATGGTATCCGCATAGCTGTTTCCTACAGGTACTTCGCTACGGGTCAGTTGTATCTTGCGGTTATGTATGGATTTGACCTTTTTTACCGCCACAACGAAGCTCCGGTGTACTCTTACAAATTGATCTGAAGGTAGTTTTTCGATGATATTTTTTAAAGGCATCAGGGTTAATATGGGCTTTTCTACACCGGTCAGGTATATTTTGATATAGTCCTGCATGCTCTCAATGTATTCGATGTCTTTCACTGGTATCTTGATCAGCCTGTATTCAGAATGTACAAAGATGCTCTCCTGTGAAGCTGAACCCTCATCATTCTTTATCCTGGAATAATCCAGTGCTTTTTGTACAGCACTTTCAAAACGCCGCAGGTTGATCGGCTTCAGCAGGTAATCCACAGCATCCAGCTCAAAGCCATCAAAAGCAAAATTCTTATAAGCCGTAGTGAAAATGATCATGGGCTTTTCTTTTAACGAGCGCACCAGGTCGATCCCTGTAACATCGGGCATATCGATATCAATAAAAAGAATATCCACTTTGTTGAGCTTTAAAAATTCAGCCCCGGATACCGCGTCCTCAAACGTTTCCAGCAGTTGCAAAGAGGGGAATTCTTTAACATATTTTTTGATGATCTCTAATGCCAGGGGCTCATCGTCTATAGCTATGCACTTTAATTGTTTCATGATCAGGTTAATTTAAAAATCAATAGTCAGGTTCACGGTAAACAGGTCATCTCCATGTTTGATCTCTAATTGATGTTTACCCGGATATAAATGTTCCAGGCGTTGCCGGGTATTATCAATGCCTATACCTTTACGCTTAATGCTCGATTTCTTTTCAACAATAGTATTTTGACAAAAGAAGTTAAGCCTTTCTTCATCAACCAACAATTGTATAGTAATTTCTGTTGATTTACTTTTGCTGATGCCGTATTTAAATACGTTTTCTATAAAGGTCATTAAAACCAGGGGGGCAATCTTTTGATTAATGATCTCTCCCGATATGATAAAATTGAGTTTCGTTCTCTTCCCTAAACGCAGCTTTTGCAGATCAATATAATCTTTGATGCAGTCGATCTCACTTTGAAGCAAAACCACATCCTCTGTCACCTCATCGGTAACGTAGCGCATGATATTGGATAATTTCATAATGCTTTCCGAAGTGTTTTCACTATTGGTTACGGATAGCGCGTAGATATTATTCAGCGTATTAAAAAGAAAATGAGGGTTGATCTGTGCTTTGAGAAAGGATAGTTCTGCATGCGCCTTTTCTGCCTGTGTTTTGACCACCAGTTGCTCTGTTACCTGCCATTTTTGCACGGTGCTGACCGCTATACTTAAGCCTACCACGATGATCAAAATAAACAAGGCCACGAGATCGATATTGCCGGACTGATGTATAAAAATGATCCTGTTAGATGGTTTCAGGCTCGGGTCCTCCATCCTTAGGTCCTGGTGCGGTAATGGGCCGAAAGGAAGGTTTTTTTGTGTGCTGTCTGTCCCGGCAAGTAACAATGATGAATCGCGCGCCGGTATTCCCGGAGAGGTTAACGAAGAGTTTTTCAGCAGGTTATGTCCCAGTAAATTATCAAACGGCTGCAGAAAATAAACAACCCCCGAAAGCAAAATAATGATCAGCCCGTAACGGATGTACCTCCTTTTAAAAACCAGCTGCGGTACCAGGTACAACGAGTTGAGATAAAAAATAAAGATATAAGTGAGGCAGAAGAGCCAGTAAAAAGGCGACAATAACACCCAAAAGGTGATATGGCTGCTTTGCTGGGTCCTGTTCATAAATAGCAAAGGGAAACCCAGGAACACCAGCCATCCAATGGTGTGTATAAAAAAAGTGGTTGCCCTCGATCGCCTCATTTGTTGTCTGATTTTCAAAAATACCTTTTAACAGCCTGATTTCCACATACCGGTTATGCTATTTAGTTTACCGGAGTATGGTCAGACTCCCTGCCATCACCTTTCGTCCGTTTTTTGGATTAATAATATAATAATAAACCCCTACAGGCAGACTGGACCCATTATAGGTGCCATCCCAGGGAGTAGGGTATCCGTTAGAATAATATAGTTTCTGACCGTAACGGTTAAATATTTCCACAGTACAATTTGGATAGCTATCCAGGTACTGGATCACCCAGGTATCATTAATGCCATCCCCGTTTGGTGTAAATGTATTGGGGACAACCGGTTCTTTCAAAACGCTTACGTATACCGAAGCTGCAGCAGTACATCCTGTGGATGAAGTTACCGTTAACTGGTATTGTATATTTTCTGAAGGTGTGGCCACGGGGTTTAGCAGGGTAGGGTTGTTCAGGCCTGTCGACGGCGTCCATAAATAACTTAAGCCGTCGCCCGATGCTTTTGCAGGCAAAGTTACCTGCCCGCCTTCTAAAAGCGTGATTGTTTCCGGCAGGGTAATGGTTGGTTGAGGGTTTACCGTTATGGTCTGCGATGTTGAATACGTGCAGCCATTTTGGGCGGTAAAAAGATAACTGATCGTAAATGTACCGGCCCCTGATTTTGACGGATCAAACAAACCGGTTGATGAAACGCCCGTGCCGCTAAATACGCCGGTACCGGTAAAGCCATTCTTATTTTCCGTGATCTGCACAGGTGACGCCTGCTGGCATAAAGCACCAACAGCTGATAAAGTAACCACCGGGTTGGCTATTACAGTGATCGTTTTCTGAAAAGTACTGGAACAGGTTTCACCGGAATAGACCACCATCCTGACCAGGTAATTTTTGGTCGACGGATCATTGAACAAACCATAGCTATGATAAAATTTATTATCTGCCGGAATTTGTCCCAGGTCTTTATAATAAACGCTGCTTTCTGAAGGCGAGTTATTGTAGTCAAAGTAAAAAACGATTTTGGTAATATTTCCGAAATCGACGGTGGAAGTATTATCAAACTCAATAGCATCGCTACTGCATAAAGCACTGCTGTTAGGTACGGTGAAGCCCGCCTGTGGTACAGCCCCATTCACCGTAAATGCTTTTGAAGTGGTTGAAGATACACACCCATTTGCTGAGGTAACTGTTAGCGTTACAGTATAGTTATCTGCTTTGGAATATTTATGCTTCGGGTTTTGCTCAGTTGAAGTATTTGGGTTGGCTGTTGTAGCATTTTGGTCACCAAAATTCCATAGATAAGTAAAGCCTGAGGTAGTTCCGTCAGTGATGGTCGACAGATCATTAAATTGTGCGTACGCATCCGACAGACAAACATCCGGCAAAGAAAAATCAGCAACAGGCAAAGGGTGGATAACGACTGTTTGTGAAGAAACCAGGCTCAGGCAACCCCCCGAAGTTACTACCTGTAAGGTCACGGTATACGAACCGGCAGTGGTATAAGTATGCGTGCGGGTAGCATTGCTCAGTACCGTTTCAGCAGAACTGCCATCGCCATAATTCCATATCCATTGGGCTATGGTCCCGTCGGCGCTGGTGGATTGATCGGTAAATGTAACCGCCTGCCCGGCACAATTGGGCGTGGAATAAGTAAAAGCTGCCACCGGCTTCGCATTCACATGGATAGTCTGTGCAGCCGAGGTTGAACTGCAGCCCCCGCTGTTGTTTACCGTTAAAGTAACGTTATAATTGCCCGAAGCAGCATAAGTATGTGAAGGGTTTTGCAGGGTCGAAGTTTGTCCGTCACCAAAATTCCAGCTCCATTGTGTGATAGCCAGGCTTGGGGAAGTAGATTTGTCTGCAAAAGCAACAGCATCACCCAGGCAATTGGTGTCCGAACTGGTAAACGCAGCCGTTGGTGCGGCTATTACCGTTAATGTCAAAATATTCGATGCCACCTCACAAGCTTCTGAACCGGCATTGGCCGCTTCAGAACTAATCAGCCTGTACTGGTAAGTCCCCGCGACGGCAGGTTTATAGTTTACTGTATAAGTTGTGGTAGTAGCTCCGGTAATATTCACCCATCCGCTACCGCTGTTTATTTGCCATTGGTAAACCGGGTTTTGATAACCGGTGGAAACAGCCGAGCTTAAAGTATAACTCTGATTTGTTCCGGCGCAGGAGGATTGGGTAGTGACAGCGCTGGTTGAGCTAAAACTGGAGACCATAATGGGTCCGCAGGGTCGGAAAGTAATATCATCCAAAGCCAGGTCATTTGCGGGGGCACCGCCGGCACTGTTATTTGTCATCTGGATCACGACATCAGACACACCTGTGGGCGTAGTAAAGTACAAACCATATTGTTTCCAGATTGCGCCGCTTGTGGTTAGTGGTATTGAACCGGTAGTATAGGTACCTAAAACTGTTCCTGTTGTAGTTGAAATAGTGAATGTGATATTTGGCGGACTTATATCCCTTGAGCGAAGCAGGTTAACCACCCAGGCGGCAAACTCATAAGTGGTTCCGGGACAAAGACCGGTGACGGTGCTCTTATAAAAATAATCTGTTTTTGATACACTGGCATTTACTACCATCATATATCCACCGGTATTGCCGGTGTGATCGGTTGTTGACCACCACACACTGCCCGAACCGGCAGTAGTGTTTTCAACTGTATAGGAACCGTCTGTCGGGAAATCGGCGCTGCTGTAGGTATAGCTGGTAGTTCCCGAAGCCAGCGCCCCGGAATGTGTTGCGGTGCCCGAACCAAATGTGATATCCACAACCGGATCGCCTAAGCTTCCGGTACACAACTGTCCAAAAGATGATGCCGGGTTACATAATATAAAACCTGCCAGGCTAAACAGGATGAATGAAATTTTTTTAAAGGATATATAATGTATCTGGCGCATTTTAAAAATAAGCGCCTGTAAAAACAGGCGCTCTATATATATGGATTTAATATGCCCTACCCTTAACTGAATTATATTGATAGCAACCGGGCATATGGAACAAAGATGCCCGGGTATCAGGCCCGGCACAAGAATCTATCGCTAAACAGAGGATTTGTATAGATGAATATGTATTCTACCTCAACGGGGAAGCGACGTAGAATTTGTCGAACTGATAAAGTAGAACTTCTGACCTGCAGCTTTTTTAATGCTTAATCCCTTATTTACAAACAAACCAGTGGGCGGCAGCCTTTTGGAATTCGCTGTAATCCGGGGCATTGTCAGAAGCCCAGGCGATAATCCCGTCAGGGCGTATCAGTACGGTGCTCAAGCCTAATTGTTCCTTAGCCCGGCCCGGAATATATTTGATTTGGCCGCCATATTCAGTCGCCAAAGTTTTAAGTGAGGTATTCCTATCAAAATCAAGCAGTATTCCCTGCCCATCGGGCATTAACTCACCAATTTTTGAACTGTCTTCGAACTCAAAATTGGGAACACTGTGGCCTGCTAAAGGGTGGTCACCACCAAGATTGTAATGTGTATAAACACCCCACACTCTTCCTGCAAAATAGGTAGCACCATCGCGTGTATTCATCAGGTCGCGGACAATTGCATTCAGCGCGCGGGCATCGGGGTCAGGTTTCATGATTGCAGCCTGGGCTCTTGACCAGTCCAGCACCTGTGCACCAATTGGGTGCCGTTCGGTAAAAAAACTGTCCAACAAGTCTTCCGGGGCTTTCTCATGGATGGTTGCGGCGAGCTTCCAGCCCAGGTTCATAGCATCGCCCAGCCCAAGGTTAAGACCCTGCCCACCCAGTGGCGCGTGAATGTGAGCGGCATCGCCGGCTAAAAGTACCCGTCCATTGCGGTAGGTTGTGGCCTGCCGTGCCCGGTCGGTCCAGGTGGTTACAGTATGTATGGCGCTGATAGTAACGTCGGTATTCGAGACACGGCGTAACACCCCCTGCACGTGTTCGAGAGTAATTGGTTTTCCTGAATCGTGAAATGCCCCGCCATCAAAATCCTGTATCACCAGGTAATCTGGCTGCGATTGCAGGTACATACCTGTTGGTGTTACGTTCCGGCCAGGTTTGAGTTTCCCAGGGTCGGTAATATCAACCTTAGCAGTGTAGCCTGTAAATTCCGGCTCCGTACCGGCGAATTCAAAGCCACCCACCTTACGAACAACACTACGGCTTCCATCGCAACCCACGAGCCATTTACCTTTAAAGGGTTGGTCACCTGACTTAACAGTTACTCCGTCCCCGGTTTGATGAAAATCCGTAATAGCAAGTCCGCGCGTTATTACTACCCCCAACGCTTCTGCGCGGCGAGCCAGCACCGTTTCGAGCTCTTGCATTTCAGAAATTAAACTGGTGTCGGTCGAGCCCGGTAGCCGATACTTCCACTGAGAGGTGTCGATATCGCCCTCATGAAATGGAATGCCGGCGAAGTGACCCACCTGGCGACGGGCCCCATGTCCGGCATTTTGGTGAGGGCTTTTAAGGTGTTTATGTAGCTCGAGTTCTTTCAACAACCCGCGGCGGTAAAACGCTTCAATAGTAGGCGCCGAGAGTCCCCGTATCCCGAAAGGCATTTGTTTTAAAGGCGATTGCGGATTCTCCGCCTTTTCCAGCATAAGTACTGAACATTTGGCCAGTGCCAGTTCACAGGCGAGGAACAGACCTACAGGCCCTGCACCGGAAATAATGACATCGTAAATAGTATGATCTTGTATAGCTTTCATATCAGAATAATTGAAACACAAAATTCTGAAATGCTCCCGTGTCAGGCTTGTACAAACGCGACAAAATCGCCTTTCATTTTTTAACCTACATCAACGTTCAATTATTTTCTGCTCCTCAATTTTGTAAAATGGAAACAGAAACATTGGATACCTTAAAAAAAATAAACTTTGCAGACCACTCAACAGACGATGACAGCAGCATAAAACCTGCCATTGTTGGCATATCAATAAGCCTGTTCATGATGAATCTTGACACAAGTATAGTGAGTGTAGGATTGCCAACAATGATTAAAAACCTCAACACAACATTTGCCTCGGGGCAATGGTTTGTATTGATTTACCTACTGGTACTTACGGCATTGATTACGGCTGCAGGACGATTGGGCGATATGGTTGGGAAAAAGAAGTTATATCTCTACGGTATTTTAATATTTACAATCGCCTCTTTGCTTTGCGGCATATCCTACAATGCTACATTTCTTATTTTATTTCGGGGTTTGCAAGGTTTAGGCGCTGCGTTAATATTGTCGTTAGGCATGGCAATTGCAAGCGATCTGACGCCCAAAAAACACCTGGGCAAAACCATGGGGATTTTGTCAACAGTAACTGCGCTTGGAATTGCAGGCGGCCCATCAGTTGGCGGAATATTGCTTTCAACTTTTGGCTGGCAATCGATGTTTTTGGTCAACGTTCCTTTTGGAATAATTGCTTATTGGCTAACCTATAAGTCTGTAAACTCACCGTCAATTAAAAAAGCAGTTAATATTGATTGGATAGGAATTATGCTATTAGCCGCTACATTATCATTTTACTGCATTGGCATGACCATGATTGAAAAAAGAGGTTTAGGCAATACCATTGTTTTAATATTATTAACAATGACCCTGATTGGATTATTTGCTTTGGTTCAGTTTGAAAAGAAAAGAACTTATCCATTACTGGATATCTCAATTTTTGAAAACAAGCTTATTAGCAGAAATCTCGTAGTGACAATTCTTGTTTACACTGTCATCATTACCACCGTCATATTACCCCCATTTTATCTTTCAAAAGCAGCCAATTACAGCCTTGTAAAAGTTGGGCTTATCTTGTCCTTCGGTCCTTTGCTCACAGTTGCTTTTAGTGTTTATGCCGGAAAAATTGCCGATAAATATGGTGCAAAAAATGTGATGTTTTATGCTGTACTCCTAATAGCAATAGGATGTTTATGTATGAGTACCATTACACCAGCTGAAAATATTGCGGGTTACCTTTGGAGGATCGGTATTATAGCAATGGGGCTGAATTTTTTTAAAACCCCAAATAACACGGTTATTATGGAAGTTGCAAAGTCCGACCAACGTGGATTGTTGAGCAGTTTTTTATCGCTATCCAGGATTTTAGGACAGATAACAGGAACTGCAGTAATGGGAGTTATCTTTGCTGTCTTATCAGGCGTTTCAAATGCTTCGCAAAATAGTAGCTCGCCCCAATCAATTACATATGCATTCAATAAAATATTTCTGATAAACGCCTTTATTGCATTGTTTGCGGCATTATTGATTTATCCTAAGATATTTAAACAGATGCATAAATTTGACAAGCTATAATGGTTTTATAATTGATATTTATGAAAGAAGGGTTGGTCAAATATATTTTGAAAAAAGTGAAAGTAAGCGATGAAGAAATGGAGCTTATCCTTTCTTACTTTAAACCCCTTACTGTCAAGAAAAAGGAAATTCTATTGCGTGAAGGCGGACTGGCAAATAAGATGTATTTTATTGTAAAGGGGTGTTTGCGTATTTATTTTGTAAAGGACGTTGGTACAGAAGTTACGCGGCGGATTATATTTGAAAATGATGCCTCGGCATCAATGGTATCCTTCATTACACAAAAACCTTCGAATGAATATATTGAAGCAGTAACCAATACAGAATTGCTGTATATGGATAGAAGAGACTTTTATTACCTGGTTGACACTGTTCCTGCATGGGAAAAATTTTATCGCCATCAGCTTGAATATGCTTACGTAGTAAACACTAATAGATTAATGAGCTTTATTACAAATGATGCTACTGAGCGTTACTTGTCGCTGCTTAAGGAGAACCCCGAAATAGTCAAGTGATTGCCGAACAGGTTAGTCGCTAATTACCTGAACATTACACAAGAGGGGTTAAGCAGGCTGAAATCAAAGTTATAATGTTCTTTTTGCCAGTCAGCAACGTTGCATTGGTGTTAAGTTGTGAACAAAAATATTTCATTCAAAAATACAACCGGTTTGTCTTTCTTTGCTTTTCGCGCGAATGCTGCCGGCGTAGTGCCGCTGTAGCGTTTAAATTCCCTGCTTAGGTGGGATTGATCCGTATAACCCAGATCATGAGCTAAGCCGGCAAGGTTGGAATCCGGATTAAGCCATAACCGGTTTCGTACCTGCTCAAAACGTATCAAAGCGGACACGTTTTTAACCGAATAGCCGGAAGATTGCTTGAAATTCCTTTCCAGTGTACGCACAGTCGCATGAGCCGCCGCTGCTACCTGGCTTACCGGCATGGTGCCGTTTGCTTCCCTCATAGCAACGCCTGCTTTAAATAGCATACTGTTGGTGGCAACCCGCGACCGTTCATTCAAGAAATACTGTTTCACCTGGGTCAGCGCTTCATCTATCCTGCCGGCACGAATACACTTATCCAACGTGGATTGAAGCTGTGCAATAGGATGCTCAAATACGCGCACGCCGCCTTTACCCGATGGCAGTCCAAGCAAATCGAACACGGTCCAGGGATAGCACCTGATGCCAATAATTTCTAAACGGTTTTTCGTATAAAAAACAACAGGCTGATTAAGCAACCCCGTCATAAACGGTGATGGTAATGACTGCAAGCCTCCATTGTGAGCAATGCTGCAACCGCTTCCGAAATGAAAAATAATTTCAGCGTAACCGTCAGGTTGTACCTCAAAACCAGATTGTAATTCTCCTGCATCTCTGCTGTTGTACCAAAAGCACTTTATGGCGTCCCGTAGCTCTTCAGGGGGTTCAAATTCTTGGTGCTGCATCTTGAAAGATAGCATATTTAGGGTAATTGATCAAAACAGCCACTGTATTATTGTCGGCACAAAGCATGCGTTGGTCGGTACATTTTGTTTTAAGCAATTGCTCATCAGTTAGTTTTGCCGGCAAGTAAAATTATTGGATGAAGCACATAGCCCTTATCATTATAGCCCTTAGCTTAATAACTTACAACGCAGTTGCACAGCAGAAAACAATAAGAGGCACGGTGATCGATAGTGCTACACTTGTACCATTAAAAGGCGCTAACATTATTTTATCTCCCGGAAATAAAACAATCATTACTGATGAGATCGGGAGATTCACCCTTAAAGGAAGTCAATCTGTGCCGGATACACTAACCGTAACTGCGATAGGCTATACAGTGCAGAAACTAAGCATCTCTGACTATACAAAAGACCGTGTCATTATGCTCAGTCAGCATCAAACCCAACTGGCTGATGTG
>Ga0307510_10012275_pt1 | contig 10158 bp, 8 predicted proteins | sample 12_EM_MG_FD_207224 | JGI IMG/M metagenome (GOLD analysis project Ga0307510, IMG submission 207224) | Populus trichocarpa ectomycorrhiza microbial communities from riparian zone in the Pacific Northwest, United States - 12_EM | ecosystem: Host-associated > Plants > Roots > Unclassified | place...
AACTTTCAGCGTGTCCCGGTAGTGGATACCTCCAACCCGTTCATTTCACGTCACATCCCGGCCCCGGACGAGTCGTTCCTCGTGATCCATTTCTCCAATCCACGCGGCATCGATTTTCCGTACCTGTTGTCGATGTTGCACGACTCCTTCATGTCGCGAGCCAACACCATCGTCTGTCCGGGTGGCAAGATGGACCTGGCGCTGCAGTTGATATTCACGCCCATGATCTGGCGTTTGATGGAATGCAGGAAGGAAATGCTGGCGCGCGGCTCGCAGGTCGTGCGTAGATGAGTTGTGAGGCCTTGATATTCGATGTCGACGGCACACTCGCCGATACGGAGGAAGTGCATCGCCAGGCATTCAATCTGGCATTTGGGGCCTGTCGGCTGGATTGGATCTGGGATGCGCCGCTGTACGTTGAGTTGTTGCAGGTCACGGGCGGCAAGGAACGGCTCGCCAGCTACATCGAGCGGCTGGCGTTGCCTGCGACCCAGCGACGCGGTCTGCACAACCGCATTCCGGAAATCCACCGCGCCAAGACGCGGCTCTACAAGGAGCTGATCCAGGTCGGGCACGTGCGCCCGAGACCGGGCGTGCGCCGCCTGATGATGGAGGCGCGGGATGCGGGAATTCGCGTGGGCCTTGCGACCACCACGTCGCCCGAGAATATCGAGCCACTGATTGCGGCAGGCTTCGGGTGGCAGGCGCTGAAGTGGTTCGATGCAATTGCTGCCGGCGATGTGGTGACCAATAAAAAACCGGCGCCGGACATATACAATGTCGCCCTGAAGTCATTGGGCGTCGATCCGGCTCACGCCATTGCGGTGGAAGACTCGGCGATCGGCGTGGCATCGGCCAAGGCCGCAGGCCTGTTTACCGTAGCAACGCCCAGCATGTGGACGCTGACCCAGGACTTCACTGCGGCCGATCTGCTGCTGTCCTCGCTCGGTGATCCGGCAGAGCCGCTACAAGCAGCCGATGAGCAGCGGCTGGGCGCTAATTTCTTGAGTATCGAAAGGCTGGTGGCCCTGCATGCGGCGGCCATTGTTTAACTGGCGCGGCACTGGCCGCGCGGAGCCGTGGCTTCGTTTCCGCCACCAAAAAGCGTGGTTTTTGGTGGCTGGGTCACCGGTAGGGCGCCTGCGGCGCGTTGGCCGCGCGGAGGAGTAGTGAATGTCGAAGCTCAATGAACGTATCCGGGCGGTGGCCTTCGATCTCGATGGCACCCTCATTGACACCATGGGCGACCTGGCTGCCTCGGTCAATCTGATGCTCGGCATGTTGGGGGCGCCGGAACTGTCGGAAGCACGCATCCGCACGCTCGTCGGCAACGGCGTGGAAACACTCGTTCTGCGTGCTTTGAATGACAGCGTCGGCAGCGCGGCTACACATGCGGCCCAGCGTTCCGCCGCGCTCGCCCTGTTTCGGCGGCTCTACAGCCAGCAGCTTTTCAAGCGCAGCACGGTGTATCCGGGAGTCGTCGACACCCTGCGATCACTGGCGGAGGCGGGAATCTCACTATGCTGCATCACCAACAAAGACAGTACATTTGCCGAGCCGCTGTTGAAACAGGCGGGCTTGAGCGAATTCTTCAGCTTTACGCTCTGTGCCGATCGCGCCGAAGACCGCAAGCCCAGCCCCAACATGTTGCTCGCCGCCTGCTCACGGCTGGGTATTGCGCCCGCTGAAATGTTGTATGTCGGGGACTCCAGCATGGATATTGCCGCGGCGCGCGCTGCGAGCTTGCCGGTCATTGCGGTCAGTTATGGCTACGGAAAGGACCATGCAGGCGGGGCCGGCAATGTTCAGCCGGACGGTCGCGTCGATGACATGACCGAGATCGTGGCGCTGTGCGTCCTGCAGACGTCCGAGAAACCTCATTTGAAGCTGTACACGACGGGGGCAACCTGATGAATGCAGAAATCAAACCACGAACGCGGGAAGCCGGGCGCAACGAAGTAGTCAACGCCATTCGTGCGTTGGCCATGGACGCCGTGCAGAAGGCCAACTCGGGCCATCCAGGTATGCCGATGGGGATGGCCGAGATCGCGGAAGTTCTGTGGCGGCGGCATCTGCGTCACAATCCCGCGAATCCGCAGTGGCCCGATCGGGATCGGTTTGTAGTCTCGAATGGCCACGGCTCGATGCTGTTATATGCGTTGTTGCATCTGACGGGCTATGACCTGCCGATGGATCAGATCCAGAGCTTCCGGCAGATGGGCTCCAAAACGCCGGGCCATCCGGAGTACGGAATCACCCCGGGCGCCGAGACGACTACGGGCCCTCTCGGGCAGGGCATTTCGAACGCGGTCGGGATGGCGATTGCCGAGAAGTTGCTGGCCGAGGAATTCAACCGCACGGGCCTCGAGCTGTTCTCCCACTATACGTACGTGTTCATTGGCGATGGCTGCCTGATGGAAGGCATCTCGCACGAGGCCTGTTCGCTGGCCGGGACTCTCGGGCTCGGCAAGCTCGTGGTGTTCTACGACGACAACGGTATTTCCATCGACGGACACGTCAAAGGTTGGTTTACCGATGACACACCGAAGCGCTTCGAGGCTTATGGTTGGCATGTTGTTCCCAACGTTGACGGTCACGACAGCGAGGCAATCGATCGCGCCATCGTTGCTGCCAAAGCGGCAACGGATCGCCCGTCACTCATTTGCTGCAAGACCGTTATCGGCAAAGGTGCTCCCACGAAGGCCGGCACCCATGATTCACATGGCGCGCCCCTGGGCGACAAGGAAGTTGCGGCTACGCGAGCCCACATTGGTTGGTCGCATCCGCCGTTTGTTGTGCCTGCACACGTGTATGAAGCGTGGGACGCGCGCGAGGAGGGCAGCCTTGCCGAAAGCAATTGGAACGCCCTGTGGGGCCAATATACCCGCGCCTATCCTGCGCAAGCGCGCGAGTTGCAGCGTCGGTTGACCGGGGATCTGCCGGCGGACTTTGCAACCAACGTACGCGCTTTGACTGACAAGGTCAGGGAAAAAGCCGCCACGATCGCGAGCCGCAAGGCCTCGCAGGATGTGATCGAGGCCCTGGCGCCCGGGCTCCCGGAGTTCCTCGGTGGCTCCGCCGATCTCGCCGGATCCAACCTGACGATGTGGTCAGGATCGAAGTCGATCGGCAAGCCGGGCGGCAACTACATTCACTACGGGGTGCGCGAGTTTGGCATGGCGGCCATCATGAATGGGATCACCTTGCACGGCGGCTTCATTCCCTACGGCGGCACGTTCCTCACCTTCTCCGATTACTGCCGCAATGCACTGCGCATGGCGGCCCTGATGAAGATCCGCTCCATCTTCGTCTTTACCCACGACTCGATCGGGTTGGGCGAGGACGGGCCGACTCACCAGGCGGTGGAGCATGTTGCGTCCTTGCGCCTGATTCCCAACATGGATGTCTGGCGCCCTTGTGATACGGAAGAGTCCGTTGTTGCGTGGGCGGCTGCGCTGGAGCGACGCGATGGGCCGGCTTCACTGATATTCAGCCGGCAGAACCTGCCATTCCAGAAGCGTTCCACGGACGTGGCGGCCAACATCGAGCGCGGTGGTTATATTCTCGTCGAGCCCGAGACGATTCCCCGCGCCGTAATCATTGCAACGGGGTCCGAAATCGGCCTGGCTGTCGAGGCGCAAAAGGCTCTGGCGCAGATGGGCGTGGCCGTGAGAGTGGTGTCGATGCCCTCGACGACCGTGTTCGACCGGCAACACCCGTCGTACCGTGATTCCGTGTTGCCTCTGGATCTCCCGGGCGTGGCCGTGGAAGCCGGTTCGCCGGACCTGTGGAGGAAGTACGTAGGCAGGTCAGGTGAAGTGATTGGAATGACCACCTTCGGTGAGTCCGCCCCTGCTGGCGAGCTGTTCAAACACTTCGGCTTCACCGCCGGCAACGTAGTCGCGGCGGTGAAGACCGTCTTGGCAAGGGGGGCTTAACTAGGGCGGGTGCCTGGTGGCTTGCCGCTGCCGCCGCCGGTTTTCTTGCCGGCGGTGGTGCCCCCTGGGACCTCATCCTTGAAGTACAGGTTGCGGGACCCTTCGCCGGTATCAGGCTCGACCGCGAACAGCAGGTCGGCCATGTCATCCGCGTGTTCTTCCTCCTTGGCGAGGATCGATTCCATCAGGCGCTTGGACGTCGTGTCCTTATCGCCGAGGAACGTGATGATGTCGCGGTACGACTCGATGGCAATGCGCTCGGCAATGAGGTCTTCGCGAATCATATCCGCGAGCGAGGTGCCTTCCTTGTACTCGCTGTGGCTGCGGCTCGTGAGAACCGACGGGTTCATTTCCGGCTTGCCACCGAGCTGCTTTATGCGCTCCGCGAGCTGATCGGCGTGCTGCTGTTCCTCGTTGGCATGCTCGAGGAACTCGCCCTTCACCGCCTGGGAGTGAATGCCCGAGGCCATGAAGTAATGAAATTTGTACCGCAGCACGCAGACGATCTCCGTCGCCAGCGCCTCATTGAGGATGCTGATGACCTGCTTGCGGTCGAGCTGATAATCCCCGGTTACGGCACCTTCCGTAATCTGCTGGCGGGCGCGATCCCGAATCTCTTGTATCTGCTTGACGTGGCTCATGTAATTGCACTCCGGCCCGCGGGCGTATGCGGATCAACGCGCCGCCGAGCGGGGAGTTCCTTGTTAAAATGACGCCATGAACGCCGTCGAATCTCTTTCGAAAACCGGATATGCCTTTCTATCAGCGGCCGAGGTGACCTCCGAGCTGCAGGTCGATATTCCGCAGCTCAACCATTTGGCAGAGTGGTGGAGTTCGCTGCCGCGCGATGAATACTTACGAGATGGCGGACGTTATCGATCGCGTCGTCACTCTTGCTTCATTGACGAAGGGGGCGTGCTGACTTTGTCACCGCACAGGGCGCACTGGCAGCCGACCTCGTATAACGCGCTGCACGGTGGCCTCGAACGCTGGTTCGAGCCCATTGCGGTGGAGGTCCTGAAGACCCCGGTATGGACCCAGCTACTGGAGTCCATTGGGGCAGTCTTTGGGCAGATACGTCCGGTCAAGCGCTGGTATATCGAAGCGCATCAATTCCGCATCGATACTACGGATGGGATTGGCAGACCAACCCCGGAGGGCGCGCATCGTGATGGCGTCGATTTCGTGGCACTGCTGCTGGTTCAGCGTCGGAATGTTCGGGGTGGTGAAACGCGAGTATTCGATGCCCACGGACCATCAGGGGTTCGCTTTACGATGGAAGAACCGTGGTCGTTGCTGCTGATGGATGATGCCCGGGTCATCCATGAAACGACGCCGATTCAGCCTGAAGGCGATGGGGGAGTGCGGGATACGCTGGTATTAACGTACCGCGCCGACGGCTTTCAGGCGCCTCCTTGAGACGCTGCCTGCCCGTCGATCCAGGTTTCCAATACCTGGAGCTGCTCATCCGCCAGCACCAGGTTGGCTTTGTAACCCGGTGCAATCCGACCGACCTCGTGAGCAAGGCCGAGGAACTCGGCCGGGTACTGGCTCGCCATCCGCACCGCCTCGGCCAGCGGCAGCCCCAGCATGGATATCGCATTGCGCACGCAACTCGCCATGTCGATGTTGGAGCCGGCCAGGCGCCCGTCTTCATCGATGCACAAGTTGCCCGAGACGGTGATCTTGCGTCCCCCGATGACAAATGACTTGTTGTTGGTGCCGACACCCGGCATGGCGTCGGTCACCAGCATGAAGCGATCGTGCCGTTTGCAGCGCATGGAGATGCGCAACACAACCGGATCGGTATGTTCCCCATCCACGATGATCCCACACCAACTATCAGGATCATCCAGTGCCGCACCGACGACGCCGGGCTCACGGCCTGTCAACTGCGACATGGCGTTGAAGAGATGCGTGAATCCGCTCAGACCTTCCTGCAGAGCACCCCGGATCTGTTGGTAGGTTGCGTTGGTATGGCCTGCTGACACTACGACACCCGCATCGGCCAGTTTCCTGATCATGGCGGGAGTGGTCATTTCGGGCGCGAGCGTGACGAGCGTGCGCCCGCCCCGCAGCGCCGTGAGCAGCTCGATGGCGGCGGGATCCAGCTCACGGAATTTGTCCGGATCGTGGATGCCCTTGCGTTCCACATTGAGGAAGGGGCCCTCGATGTGAATGCCCAACACGCCGGGTACTTTGGCCGCCAGCGCAGCCTGTACCGCTTCGATTGCCTCGGCGACGACATCCAGGTCGGCGCTGATCAGTGTGGGTAGAAAGCCTGTTGTGCCGAATTTACGGTGCGCGGCGCCGATGGCACGGATCGCCTCGACACCGGGCGCGTCATTGAACAACACGCCGCCACCACCGTTCACCTGGGAGTCAATGAAGCCGGGCAGCAGGAGCTTCCCGCCCAGGTCGCGCTTTTGTGCCGCGCTACACCGCGGATCATCAGCTGCGACAATGGCGAGGATTCGATCGTTCTCTATCAGTACACAGCGGTCATCGACCAACTCACTATCAATCAGTACCCGCCCGTTGACCAGGGCTGTTGTCTGCGAATGGGACATCAAACGGTCTCAGTGACCTTGCGTAGGTGAGGGGGCCGATCGGGATCGTAACCGCGCGCGATCGAGAGTGCATTGATCAGTCGATAGAACGACTGGATGATGAGCATCGGCTGAATGGCCGGATGGGCTGTTTCCGTAGGCAACAGCAGTGAATGCGGAGCCGTCGCGCCCGCCAGCATGATCTGCGCACCGCGTCCTGCCAGCTCCGCGGCCAGTGTCGCGACGCCGCCATGTGTTTCGTCGTTCTGTGCAAAGATCATGACCGGAAAGCCCGGCTGAACCAGGGCCATCGGCCCATGCCGAAGCTCAGCGGCGCTCAAGGCTTCAGCATGCAGCCCGCACGTCTCTTTCAACTTCAAGGCCGCTTCCTGCGCAATACCCAGCCCCAGCCCGCGTCCGACGACGTACAGATCGCGAGCCGGTGTGAGTGCAGCGAGGGCCGCCTGCCAATCCAGCTTCCAGGCGCGCTCCAGGGCGGCGGGTGCCTGCTCGAGCGCATCCAACAGCTCTTCGTCCTCCGACCATAGCGCTACGAGATGAGTGATCGCAGCGAGGGCTGCGATGTACGACTTTGTAGCCGCCACGCTCTGTTCGCGTCCGGCACACAGCGGAATGGTGTAGTCGGCTGCTCGAGCCAGCGGCGAGGACTCGACGTTGACCATGGCAACGATCATTGCGCCTGCGGACCTGGCGCTGGCGACGGTTGCGAGCAGGTCGGGACTCGCTCCGGACTGGGAAATGGCCAGCATGACAGTGCCGCGCAGATCCGCCTTTGCAGAGTAGACGGAGCTGACTGACGGCGCCGCGGACGAAGTCAGAATCCCAACGCGTGTCTCGAGCAGATATTTTGCAAACGTCGCGGCGTGATCGGAGCTGCCGCGCGCGCAGGTGACGACCGCATACGGCCGGTGGCGTCGTAACTGCTCGCCGAGCCTCTGCATGCTTTCCGTGTTGGTACGCAGTTGCAGCCGGACCGTCTCGGCAGCCTGCGCCGCCTCTTGTAACAGAAATGATTCATTCATGAGGAAGTGCTGAGCTCGGCGACGAAGTCATACGTATCGCCGCGGTAGTAGGAGAGAGAGAATTCCGCGGCGCGCCCGTCCTTCAGGAAGCCCAGGCGCTCGACCAGCAGGCCGGCATCTTTTTCCTTCGCTTGCAGCAATTTTGCCTGCTCCCCCGTCAGTAATACCGCCCGCAGCCGTTGCAGCGCGCGTACCGGGCGATTGCCGGCTTTCTCCAGGGCTTCATACAAGGACGACTCGACTGCATCCAGCGACCGCAAGGTCGAAGCCAACACTGTCGCATATTCGAGTGACATCGGTGCGTCGTTGGCGATGCGGATACGGTGGAAGCGATAGACCGGTGTGCCCGGGCTCGAGCGCAGCGCCAGCGCCTCTTCGGGCGAGACGGTGCCTTCGGATCGTTGCAGCCAGACACTGCGTGGCGTGCGGCCGCGCGCCCGCATGTCTTCGGAGAACGAAGTCAGCTTGGAGAAGTTCTTCTCGACGCGCGCCACTACAAAGGTGCCGGAGCCCTGGCGGCGTACCAGCAGGCCTTCATTGACCAGGCCATCGATCGCTTTGCGGACCGTGATTCGGGAGACGGAAAACTCGGTTGCGAGGTCACGCTCGGCGGGTAAGGCGTCGTCCGGACCCAACAACCGGCTCTCCATCGCTTCCCGGAGCGCCCGCTGAAGCTGCTGGTAAAGCGGCAGGCTGCTGGTCTCATCGAGCGTCCCCACGGACTGCGACAGCAGGGTCAAAGGTCATCTCCGGTATACATCAGTGGCGACATCATACTACCAATATCATACCAATTAGTACCCCCTAATGCCCCTTCATGGGGCGCAAGTGGTTGTTTACGCACAAATAGAGGCCAGTAACGAAAATTGGTATGCATAGGAGTTGTCATTTCCACGACAGTGGTACTATATTGGCACGTAAGTGGTAGCGGGCGCTGGGACTGCGTGCCGGGACTAATAACAGTGGGGTGTGAAAATCTATGAGAATCGCAAGGTCTACCTTGGTGGGAACAGCCGTCGCGATGGCGTTGTTTGGACCCAATTCCCGCGCCGCGGACGGTCCGTCGCCTGCAGCAGGCGACGAAGCCAACACAATCGAAGAGGTCGTCGTCACCGGCATCCGCGCGTCCGTGGAGCAGTCTTTGGACGCCAAGCGCAACACGACGAGCGTTGTGGATGTAATCAGCGCTGAAGACATCGGCAAGATGCCTGATAAAAACGTGGCCGATTCTCTCACCCGCATTCCCGGCGTGACGACCAGTTCCGCGAGCGCCAACGAAGGCGGCTTTGACGAGAACGACCGTGTCAGCATGCGAGGCACCAACCCGAGTTTGACCCAAACGCTGGTCAACGGGCATGGAATCGCAGCGGGTGACTGGTTTGTGCTCAACCAGGTCCAGCAGGTGGGCCGCAGCGTCAGTTATACCCTGTTGCCTTCCGAGCTCGTCAGCAAGGTGGTCGTTCACAAGAGCTCGGAAGCCTCACTGGTGGAAGGTGGCGTGGCTGGCTCGGTCGACATCATCACCCGCAAGCCATTGGATTTCGGCAAGCCGCTGACTCTCCAGGCATCGGCCGGAGCGGTGTATGCGGATCTGCCGTCCAAGACGGACCCGCAGTTCAGCGCGTTGGCAAACTGGAAGAACGATGCCGGCAACTTCGGTGTGCTCTTGCAGGGCTTCTACGAAGCCCGTCACCTGCGGCGCGACGGCGTCGAAATATTGGGTTATGAGCAGTTCGCGCCCAACAGCGCCGTGGTGGCTGCCAATCCCGACCTCGCGAACGTGTATTACCCGAAGGACATCGGCGCCGCGTACTTCACTCAGAAGCGCGAGCGCAAAGGCGGGTTGGTGGACATCGAGTTCAAGCCCACCGATGAGTTGCGCTTCGATCTGTCCGGCTTCTTCTCCAAATTGGATGCCGCCAACTACAACCGCAACTACCTCGAGTGGCTGACCAGCTTCGTCAACCTGGGCAACGGCCAGGGCCCGGACCCGGGCTATGTGGTCAAGAACGGCACGCTGGTCAGTGCCACCTTCAGTTGCGTTCAGACCGCGCCCTGCAAAACGGGTGTCCCGGCTACCGCAACTACCGCGGCCAAGGGGCCGACTCTGTACGGTGTGTACGACCAGATCTCGCGGCCGGATGAAAGTGCCACCGCCGGTTTTATCAACCTCGACGGCGAGTGGCGTGCGACTGACTCCCTGTCATTCTTTGCACAAGGAGGTACCTCCAAAGGCGACGGCAAGACGCCAACACAGGATGTTTCCGAGACGAATCCGGGCTCCGGCACGGGGGCCGGCTACCTGTTACACGGCGTCGGTTCGGCTCCCGACTTCAATCTCGGTCTGGAGAACAACACGACGCCGTTCCCCAATGGCACGCCAGTCACTTTCGGCTGGATTTTCGGCGCGCAGAATGTGGATGTGCAGGACAAGGAAAGCTGGGGCAAGCTCGACAGCGATTACAAGATCGACTCGGGCGCGTGGACGGACCTGAAGTTCGGCGTGCGTTACCAGACTCACCAACGCTCCTCGAACAATGCGCTGGCGCAGGGACCGGCGGGCGACGGCTCGAGTACGAGCCACTATCCGTCGACCTTTTCGACCTATCCAAGCAACTTCAACAGCTT
>Ga0307510_10012276_pt1 | contig 10158 bp, 11 predicted proteins | sample 12_EM_MG_FD_207224 | JGI IMG/M metagenome (GOLD analysis project Ga0307510, IMG submission 207224) | Populus trichocarpa ectomycorrhiza microbial communities from riparian zone in the Pacific Northwest, United States - 12_EM | ecosystem: Host-associated > Plants > Roots > Unclassified | place...
GTACTTTTATTCCTACGTTATCTACTGCTTTTATTAATTCATTTTTCTGGGACACAAATTATGTAATTATTCCTCAACAGACAAGACAACTGCGGTTTGGTTCACGCTTTGGCCGATACAGCACAAGTCGTGCATGCAGCACGCAAGGCCAGTATGACCTCCTTCGCCTTTCCTCGTCGAGAGTCTTTGGCCTTTTCGGATTTCGGTTCAGATGATGGGGAACACGGAGATACCAATGGCCGCGGCTACTCCACCCTAATGGACGAACTCTTCGGCGACGAGGATGAGACAGCTACAACCTCCGCTCCTCGCTTTGACGACGACGAAGACGACGACGACGAGGAACCGTTCGTATACGACGGTACAGAAGCGCCCGTCTCACGCGCCACCTACCGCGAACAATTACGCGACGTCTTGGACGACGACGCAGAGGATGACGAAATCGAGGAGCGCGATGTCGAGCGTTCACTCGTGCACGATCCCGACCGCTCACCGATGCCGATCGGAGACGAGGCACTGGTGAGTTCCCCTGCTGCCACGCTTTGTTCGACGCTTATCCTCGCGTGACTCGCACACCCCCACCTCCCTCCTGCACATCGCATGGCCACTCCACGCAACGTGCTGCGACTGCTAACTTATCAGCCCTCGGCGACGACCATCCAGACGTTTCCCCCTTCTCCCCCTTCCCCCTCCACCTCCGCCTCCGCATCCCTCGCCTCTCCACCCTCAATGTCCTCCTCCCTCCCAAACGGAATCCCCACCGCCCTCTCGACGACCTCACACCTCTCCTCGCCGTTCCTGCACCGGACGATCTCCCGCCTGCGCGCCTACACGCCACACGCCACGTCCTCCTCGCCCCCCTCCGCGACGAGCGCACACTCCGCCTTGCGCGGCATCTCGCCTTCGCCCGTTCCGTCGAGCTTCTCCACGCTTTCGCCCGGCTCGTCCTCCTCTGTGCTCCCGGGCACCGCGGCGGAGAAACGAGACTTTGCCCTTGCGAATGGATACGACTCGTCTGCTGATGCGCGCGAGGTGTTCAGATGGTCGCAGTTACGCACCCTCGGGACGCACATTTTCGCGCGACACCCCTCGAACAAGGCGCAAGCCGTGCTGGGTGCACCTGCCATCGGCGCCCCCACGGTCATGGCCGCGAATGGACTCATCTGCACCGGCACGGAGAGTGGGCGGATACTCGTGTTTGACTTCAAGCAGACTCTCAAGTGCATCTGCGGCGATCCTGCATCAGGTAGGTGCTTTCAACCACATGTTACACCCCACATGAGCGGTTAGAACTTATTGTCGATTGATTTTTTTTGCAGAAAAGACTTTAGGCGCGGTGACAGCCGTCGCGCTCTCTCACGATCACACCTTTGTCGCCGCGGGCCACGCAACCGGTCACATCCAGCTCTTCGACCTCAGCAAGCCGCACGTGCCCGCGCGCTCCGTCCCTCCCACGACGCTCGCGGCCGTCGCGTCGGGCCGCAAAGAAGGGCACCTGCAGGGCTCGCGCATCGTCAGTATCGGCTTTATCGCCGGGCGACACACCGCCATCGTCAGCGCCGACCACACGGGACTCGCGTTTTACCACAGTCTCGGTAAGGCGCTCTTTTTCGATGCGTCGGACGTGCTGCGGATACTGGGAAAGTACGCGAACGAAGAGGCGGTCGTGCCAGGACAACCGCCTGTCCACCGACGACGCGCGCGGCGCACGAATACGATCCTCGCGATGGCGCAGTTGCCGCTGGGCACGGTGCCGCACTCGACGGACGCGTACAACGTGACCGCGATGCTGACGGCGGCCAAGTTGGTCATTGTCGGACTGAAACCGACACCCAAGACGTGGTACCGCAAGCATCGTGAGGAAGACGAGGAGCAGACGGGCAAGGCCAAGTTTCGCGCCTCGTTGGCATGGTTCCCGAGCGTTGCTGTCCCCGGCGGCGCGTCTACGGATCGTGCGAAGCCCGCGTCAGGAAAGAAGGACAAGGCCAACAAGGGGGCCGCGCCGGAACCACCACCGCCCACAACGCCGATGCTGGTGTACTCGTGGGGCTCGAGGCTCCATTTGCTCCTGATCTCCGAACTGAAAACGCGAGAGCAGTTCACGAGCGAGCGGACGGGCAAGCGCACGACGGTCGAAGTCGGGCGACTCGTGTTTGAGGAAAAGGCGCAGTGGCGGGCACAGGATAACGTGCACGCCGTGCAGTGGTTGAACGCCAAAGTGGGTTCGTTTTTACGCGCTTGGTCGTCTCAGCGGGGGTGATTAATCGGCGCGCATTTTCCGTATAGCAAGTTCTCGCCGTGACTTCTTCCGCGCTCGAAGTGTACGACATACAAACACGTGCACTTGTCGAACACGTGGATTTCGATCCATCTTCGCTCGTATCGCCCACGATCGTCCATACGACCAATGGGGCATTCTCGTACACCGACGCAACCGGCGATATCGCCCATAGCGTGCGCACCTACAAAGGCAAAATCTTCCTTCTCGTAAGCGCTCATCGATGGACTTCTATGTCTTGGCCGCGGCTTAATCAGATGTATTTCTTTGCAGGGGCGACATGAAATGCAAGTTGGCACACTGCTCACGTGGGCAGACCGCATCCTCTCGTCTGTGGAAAAAGGTGACTTTTTGAGCGCGATCGAGCTCACGCGGTCGTATTACCTCGGCACGGCTCCGGGAAACAAAAACGGTCTGCCTGACGACCCGCTGGAGCTGAGACAAGTCGTTGGCGAGAAGATGCGCGATTTGATGGTCGCGTCGACGCGATACGCATTCTCCGAAGACCGCATGACGGACGGAACGCACAATTCTCCGGACGGCCGTGGCGTCGACCGCACGTCGCTGTTCGAAAATCTGGTCGCGACCTGTGCGCGCGCTTGCATAGCCCTCGGCGACCTCGAGTTTCTCTTCGAAGACCTTTTTCAGGCGTACGACGACGCCGGCATCGCGCCCATATACCTCGAACAGTTCGAAACGTTCGTACTCGAGCACGACGTGCGCACCGTCGACCCGCGCATCGCGCAGCGGCTGATCGGGTTGCACGCGGCCCATGGGCGACCCGATCGCGCCGAGCGCGTCATATGGCACATCGACCCAGCCTGCCTCGACATCGACCAAGTGGTGCAGCTTTGCCAGACGCACCGTCTGTACGACGCTCTCATCTACGTGTACACGCGCGCGATGCGGGACTACGTCGCGCCGGTCGTGGAAATGCTCGGCCTCCTCCGCAAGGTGATGCAGATTCGCCGCTCGCAGCCGGTGCCGGACGAGGCGGCGCTGGAGCCGCTGGTCGTCAACGCGTACAAGGTGTACCCGTACCTCGCGGACGTGCTGTCCGGACTGACGTACCCGAGCGAGGAGGCGTTGGACGAGGACGAGGCGACGGAGGCGAAGCGCGATCTGTACACCTTTTTGTTCAACGGACGCTCCGACACGTGGCCGCGTGGCGACGGGGGGAAACTCGTCCTGACGGCAGAGGAGGACGGTGGCGGAGTCGAGCCGACGTATCCGTATTGCCGGCTGCTGTTGCGTTTCGATCCCGAGGCGTTCCTGCACGCCCTCGACCTCGCGTTCGAAGACTCGTACTTTAACGACGACGACGCCGACGGAGGCACAACAAGCCGGCTCGTCATCATCAAGATACTGCTCGAGATCCTCGCCTCTTCTTCCTCGTCGGATCTGCCGCCTGCCGCGCGGACGTTCGTGCATATTTTCGTCGCGCGCAACGTGCCAAAGTACCCGCAGAGCATCCAGATGGCCCCGAGCGTCCTACACGGTATCCTCGTCGGGCTCACGACGGACGCGGACTGGAGCACGCGCGAGGACCGTCAGCTGGCGGCCGAGTACCTCCTCTCGGCATACACCCCACACGAGACCGATCGGTTGCTGCAGTCGTTCGAGGACGCCGGGTTCTATCGGATCCTGCGCACGTGGCATCGACAGGAGAAGCGATGGGCGCCGCTGCTCCTCGCGCATCTACATGACCCGGACATTCACTCCCCCGAGCTATTCGCACACGCCGACGAGATTTTCACCACCGCAGCCCGGCTGCACTCCTCCGGCGCGGTGCCAGACGATCTCCGTGATACCGTCGCGGCGTCGTTGCCCGACCTTCTCAATTCCAGCGTCATCGATACGGCGCTGTTTTTGGATCGTCACGTCCCGCGACTTCACGAGCGCGCGATAGACTCGATAGGACCTGACGACGACCTCAAACGCTTTGCCTACCTCCGCTGTCTGCTCGGACCACCGTCCGCGGACGAGGAACAGGAACAGGAACAGGAACAACCGCGATCGGGGCCGTCCGCGGAAGTGCCACCGCGACTTCGTCAGATGTACGTCGCGTTGCTGTGCAGGGTCGACCCCGCCGGCGTCATCCCCTCTCTGAGGTATCTCCCCGCGGGCGACGACTTTTTGCGGTGGGACGACGCGCTGCGGACGTGCGAAGACGAAGGAGTGTTGGATGCGGTCGTTTGGGCGCTCGATTGGCGCGGCGATCCTAAAGCCGCGCTTGAGAAGGTCCGGGCGTTTGGCACGCGGTTGTCTGCGACCGTCGGTGGACTCGTCGCGCGCGATGCGGCGGAGGGTTCAGAAGCAGAAGAGCCGTTGCGACGGCACGTGGAAAGTTTGGAGGCCATCGGGCGGACGGCCGTTGCCGTCTGCGTCGAGCGTTCGAGCAACCAGGCCGAAGCGGCAGCTGGCACTTCCGTCGAAGACTTGTGGTTCCGGCTACTGCACACGCAGATAAGCACCGTGCAGGCCGTCTCGGCTTGTCTCTCCCCCCGCCCAAATTCAAATTCGAGCGCCGATGCGGACGCTGCTGAGCGGGAAGGTTGTCAAGCGCCCTCCCCGGCAGAGCGCGCTCTCACGACGCTACGCTCCCTCGTGCAGGCGACCTTCTCGTCGCTCGTCTCGGCCAGCGCCGCGCGGGGCCGCGGGCGCGGCATCTCCTTCCCACGACTCTTCACGCGACTCGTCGAGACGACGGCGACAGTGACAGCGACAAGCCAGTCTGGCACGCCGTACACCGAGTTCCGTACGATTTTGACGGGGATGATGGAGGCGTATCGGGGCGAGGGCGACATGCTCGTGATCGCGAAGCACCTGCTCGATCGAGACGTATTTGAGACGGTCGAGATGGCTGCGCGCGCGCGTTCGCGCGGGTGGGCCATGCGTGCTGGGGCTGGGGCCGGGGTTGGGACGTGTGCGGGATGTCGGCTCCCGCTGATGCCTTCGAAACAACAACAACAGCTTGGCGTTGGCAATGGTGCGTGTGCAACTGCCGCTGCGGGTTCGGGTGCGGGTGTGGGCGCGAGTTCGGGTAGGGCTAGGAGTAAGGGGAAGGGGAAGGGGAAAGGAAAGGGTGCGGTGAGGGAGATTGTCGGCATCGAGGATGTCGAGGACGAGGACGAGGACGAGGAGCAGAGGAAAATCACGATTATGCGGACTGGGATTGCTTATCATCGTTCTTGCCTACCGCCTTAGCATGTTATCTCATATTCAGCAATGTACACTAGATGCATTAATTTTTTCGTTCCTCTTATGTTCTATTTTTTTTTGTTGGGTAATATTATTTTCGGTGTCATATGGTAACTTAGCAGTCGAAGAGCTTGATTAAGCTTGATTGGCCTTGACGTTTGACTTCATGTAGTGCCTCCCCCAGTGTCAGCACCCGCTCTTCCTCTCCTCACCATGCGTCTCTCCATCCCCGCAATACTGCTGAGCGCTGTATCCTCTTCCTCTTCGGCGTCATCTCTATCCTCTCTCGGCCGTCGTCCTCACATCCGGAACTTGAACAGCGCCCCTTGTTCTGCCCACCGTCTGACACGGTCATTGCAGAGCCTGAGGACGGAAGTCTCATCTCGGAAGATACCTATGGCCAACTCGAGTGTTTTGCAAAGTACTGTTCTGCAGCGTATCAGGTCCTCTGTCCACACCCTCTGGGGAATACACTCGTGCAATCCGTCAGTTTTTTTCTCCTCACGTTTTGCTCTTACGAGCCCATTGTCGTGGGTTCGCGTGTTCGGAGCTCCTCTATCTGCTCTCGTCTCCCTCCCATTCGTTTTTTCTCGGATGCAGTTTTTCGAATACAGTATACTCACGCATGCGCATGGGTTCGTCGCGCGCGACGATGGGCGCCAGATCGTTGTTTTGCGTTTCGCAGGGAGCCGTGATATGGTCACGATACGTAGTTCGATCATCAACGGCAACAAACCTCCTCCGGTCCAGGGTTGCCCACGTACAAGACGCATAGATGGGAACCTCCTGCTTGCCCCGCTGGTATCTCACGGCATTTAGAAGAACCACACGGCGTTGGTCCACGCCGGCCACCTCATCTCGTACAGCTCTGTGCGTGCTGCCGTGATCCATATCAGGCGCGGTCACCTGCTCGGCTTTCCGAACAATACAGTTGTTGTCACCGGTACGTACTGTTCTCGGGCTTCCCTTTGGATATGCCGCCCGCCATGCGACATGTATGCCTCGGCTGACGATAGGGATCGCGTTAAGGACATTCGTTCGGTGGCGCATTGGCGTCCATCGCTGCGCTCTCTGTCGTATAGTAGCAAGGAACGCACTTCAGGTATCATGGGCCGGATGAAGTAAGTTCTTGTCTCCTGTCTCAATATACGCCTGCCCGCTTTTAGCGTCTCCGTACACAGCCTAATAGCAATGAGCTCGGCCAAAGTGGCCTCCAAGAGAATCCTCACCACAAAGCGTAGAGTTGATCTTTGAGGGGGCGGTTCGACTCGCACCGTTGTCGGATGAATCTATCCACATCATTAAAGGTGTGGCTTCGAACCCTTTAGAGTCGTGCAGAACGGAGTAGTTGTTCTCGAGTGAGGTGAATTCTTTAGCGGTGTCAGCGTGTGCCGTCGTCCACTGTTCAACGCGAGTTGCATCGAGCTTCAAACGGCAAATGGGCGTGGGGTAATGGAGCCAGAAGATGAGACTCGCAGGGAGTGGAGCGGGAAAAAAACTTGAAGCTATTAGGATTGTTGATGGCGGGGAGTGGTCAGGGAAGGCGACGAGGCACGGTGGCAGGAGAGGCAGCTCGAGTAGTTGGCGCACACCTGTCTGGCGAGTCATCATGATACGAGCGTGCGGAGTCACTAGCAAGTTTCTTGGGTAATTGGATGCTCAAACCAACATGAATGCCAGTGATCCTCATCGGGCCGGGCCACATGTATGCGATTCCACTGGCACGCCGCGATCGGCGTTTCAAGCTGTCAATTGTCCCTGTCATGGACCTTCGACTGGCGAGTCCTTGTCATGTCCATTACACCCTCGTAGGCCGGGTCGATTCATGGATGAATTCTGTAACAGCTGTGGTTTCTGATCGTGTTGGCATTCCCAGTCAGCTGACCTCCGTGGTTCTGGGCCTAATTATGAAGTTCCGGCCCGGGCTGGATGGCATCGTACCTGAGCTCGCCCTCACACACGTGTGTTCAGCACGCCAGTCTCCCTTCTTACAAGCCTTTCGTACTATGCCTCCCCAGCAGAATCGATTCCAAGTCCCGAATGTTCAATTCCGAGTTTTGATTATCGGAAGAGCAAATGCAGGAAAGACGACCATCCTGCAGCGAGTCTGCAACACCACGGAGGGTCCCAAGGTCTACAGGCGTGATCCACAGGGACAGCGCTCTGAGGTACGTACTCGCTCCTGGTTACACCCGTCAGTCTCATCGCCTAGTTAGGTTCAACTTGATCCTTCAATTGAGGTTGGACAAGCATATTCTTGTTGGCAATGGCTGATTGTGACCATGACAATCGTGGTTGCAGCGTGGTCTCCATAGTATCGATGACGAACTCATTTTTGAAAGCCATGATGGTTATGTTTTCCACGACTCCCGCGGATTCGAGGCTGGTAGCGAGGATGAACTGAAGATCGTGCAAGAATTCGTCCGGCGAAAGTCGCGCGAGACGCGATTAAACGATAGGTTGCATGCGATATGGTTGGTTTCTTTTCGGTATCTACAGTTGCAATTTCGCAACATTGCTTTCAGGTTTTGCATCCCAATGGACAATGACCGGCCATCACTAGACTTGAAGTATTTCGACGATATTTGCCCGGATAAGAATGGTATGTCAAAATGCAACTATATGAACCAGGTTTGACACGGGGGATTTTCCAAGTCCCTGTAATAGCCTTATTCACCAAATATGAGCAGTTCAAGCATGACATCAAGATGAAGTTGGAGGATGAGAATGAGGATGATCATCCACTGGCAGAAACAGACATTGGTACTGAGGTGAAGAGAGTTTTTGAGCAGCAGTATTTGGCAAGGCTTTGCGGACCTCCACCGTTTATATGTTTGGAGAGTGAGTATTTTTTTTTACCAACAGATCTATATTTTGATAATCTCTGTCCCACAGGGATGCACAAGAATGGCCAACAGTGTACTGATCTTATTAACCTGACTGCCAATTCACTCTCCAGTGATGTGGTTGCCCTCATGCTTGTGGCTGTGCAGAAGGACAACTTGGGAGTGAGCATAAATTATGCCATTGCAAGGTGAGTTTTTATGGATAATAAGATAAGAATGATCAGGTGTACAGTACACCAATTACAGGGCACAATCTGAATTTGAAGGAGGACTAGGGAGTAGAAAAGTAATAAAGGAATGTTTGGTACCATTTCCATGGATATGGGTAAGTTGTGATGCTATGTATAGAATTGTCCCTTGCTAAATAAGGATTTACACTTAGTATCATGTCAGTCTGTGCTTGCTTACTTGCTTATTTGTTTGTGTCCTGGATCCTAAAGTCTTATCCTGCACTCTCTAGAAAGTAAGTGGCACTTTCTTTTATTCTTTCTTCTGGTGCCAGACAAGTCCCAATCAGTTCCCTCTCTTGGATGTGAGTGCCCCTTACTGGCTTGCTTTCTGTTTGTGTTCTGACCAGTTCTAACATATGTACTCTTCAGAATGTGAGTGCCCCTTACTGGCTTGTTTTTATTCTGTGTCTTGACCAGCATCAACCTCTGCCTTCTCTAGCAAGTGAGTACATTTTACTGGCTTTCTTTCTTTCTATGTCCTGACTGGTCCCAACCTCTGCCCTCTCCAGGATGTGAGTGCCCCTTACTAGCCCACTTTCTTTCCATATTCTGACCAGTCTTGACCTCTGTCTCTCCAGTTTGTAGGTTCTCCTTGCTGGTTTACTTTCTTTCTATACCCTAACCAGTCCTGACCTCTGCCCTCTCTAGGAGGTGAGTGCCACTTGCTAGCTTTCTTTCTTTCTGTGTTCTGATATGCCCTGATCTCTGACCTCTCTAGCTTGTAAGTGTCTCTTGCTAGCTTACTTAGTTTCCATGACCTGACCACTTCTGACATCTATTCTCTCTAGTCTGTAAGTAGCCCTTTCTGGCTTTCTTTCCTTCCATGTCCTGACCAGTCATGACCTTTGCCCTCTCCAGATGGTAAGTGCTCCTTGCTAGATTGGTTTCTTTTATTTCTAACTAGTCTACCCCCTTCAGGATGTGAGTGTATCCTGCTGGTTTGCTTTCTCTCTATGTTCTGACAGCCTCAACCTCTACTGTCCCCAGTTTGTAAGTATGCCTTGTTGGCCCACTTTCTTTCTATGTTCTGACCTGACCTGACCTCTAACCTCTCCAGAAAGTAAGTGCCCCTTGCTAGCTTTCTTTCTTTCTATGTCCTAACCAGTCCTGACCTTTGCCCTCTCCAGCAAGTAAGTACCTATTGCTAGCTTGTTTCATTCCATGTCCTGACCAGTCCTGACCTTTGCCCTCTCCAGGGAGTAAGTACCTATTGCTAGCTTGTTTTCTTTCCATGTCCTGACCAGTCCTGACCTTTGCCCTCTCCAGAGAGTAAGTACCTATTGCTAGCTTGTTTCTTTCCATGTCCTGACCAGCCCTGACCTTTGCCCTCTCCAGAGAGTAAGTACCTATTGCTAGCTTGTTTTCTTTCCATGTCCTGACCAGTCCTGACCTTTGCCCTCTCCAGCAAGTAAGTACCTATTGCTAGCTTGTTTTCTTTCAATGTCCTGACCAGTCCTGACCTTTGCCCTCTCCAGAGAGTAAGTACCTATTGCTAGCTTGTTTTCTTTCCATGTCCTGACCAGTCCTGACCTTTGCCCTCTCCAGAGAGTAAGTACCTATTGCTAGCTTGTTTTCTTTCCATGTCCTGACCAGTCCTGACCTT
>Ga0307510_10012278_pt1 | contig 10158 bp, 8 predicted proteins | sample 12_EM_MG_FD_207224 | JGI IMG/M metagenome (GOLD analysis project Ga0307510, IMG submission 207224) | Populus trichocarpa ectomycorrhiza microbial communities from riparian zone in the Pacific Northwest, United States - 12_EM | ecosystem: Host-associated > Plants > Roots > Unclassified | place...
GATAGCAGGAATATGATTCCTTTTGTTTTTCTGACTCATAAGAGCATGGAAAAAACTAGTGCCTCTGTCACTCTCTTTGAATAAATTGCATTTGAGTTTTTGCGCAAAGAACATTTTTTCCACAGATTTAAGATTTATCAGCTTCAATCTGAGTTGTTTATCACATTCCAAAAGATGTAAATTATCCTTGTCAGCATGAATATCTGTTTGGTGATCCTCTAAAGTTTCTTCAGCTCTAACAACCCTCTCGAAGATATGACTGAAATGTAGCTTATTATGCTCTTTTAGAGGCCTCTTTAGCAACGCTTAAGCTTTTTACATAGAGTGAACATAGAAGAGCCATGAACACTAGAGTGCTATTTTTCAGAGATAAGTTCTATAAAGTTATCATGAGAGGCCTACATATTAGAGAACTTGAAGTTTCTCCTCCCCTTTGTGAGTTGGTAATCAAACCGGACAACTGCTGGTGAATGATTCGAGAATGCTTCAGGGTTGTCAAAATGAACATGAGTTGCTTTTTGAAGAGAAAACCAAGAGGAGTTAACTAATACTCTGTCAATTTTGCTCTAGATGCTCCCATTAGTCCAGGTGAAATGACAACCCATGTAATTAAGATCATTTAGCCCAAGGTCCGCACAACAACTTCTAAAATCCAAGACCTCATAATTAGAAACAGGCTCACCATTGTGTTTGTCACCTACAACCAGCCATGGATAGTTTGGCCACCAACCCCGTAAGTCTTCCCATAAAGATCTTCTTGCAACAATAATATTAAAACCATAAACTAAAGTGGCAGTGAAACTGAACGGGTGTACTAAGCTGTTGATGGTGACATTAAGACCTTGAGCTAAACAGTCAAGCAATTCAACCTTTACCATTGATGGATTCCAAAAGACAACAATTCTAGCATTGCTACCAGCCCCAACATTAGTTAGGAACTTCCAATGTTTAAGCCTAAACTTGTGCATATAGGCAACCTTCGAAGAGTTCATTTTGGTTTCAAGAAAACCAGAAACATCCATTTTATTCTTCTTCATGAGGTTCACAACCTCATGTTGTTTCAAAGGACTATTAAGTCCCCTGATGTTCCAGCTGTAAACTATAATCAAAGAGTAGGAGAGGTAGGAGGCCTCCTACCACTGCCACCTGATTTCTTACTACCACTCCTTGTGGCCACAACTTGAGAGGCTACTCCCTGAGAGATGTCATCACAGGCTTTCCCCCCATTCCTAACAGGCATACCAGTATAAGTTCCTTCACAGACCTTCCCCCCAGTCCTGGTGATCAGCCTGGTAGGAGTTCCTTCATAGATCCTTCCCCCACTACTGGTGAGCTGACTATTATGGATTTCATCACAGGCTCTCCCCTCTCTAGCATCCATGGTACCTGTCACTTCCTTACCTTTGTTGTTGCATGTTACACCCTGAGAAGCAATAGCCATAACCGGTTTCCTGTTCTGAGGGCTGTGAGGCTTGTGGGTCCATATGCTTTAAACACTAAAATTAATAACAAAACAAATTTTCTTTTAGGCTTTGGCCCATTTTTGAAAACCAAGAAATGATACTCCCTAGGTTGTCTAAGGCAATGGCCCGTATGGAGTATATTTACCTTAGACACCTAGAGTAAATAACCAAACCTTTCAAGGAATTTTTTTTATAAAAACATTGTTATGGCATGCACGATATCGAGCCGCTGGTTTTCCTCCTGAATCGAGAATTTTTGTATGTGTTGAGATCAATTATAAAATTATAATTTGAAAGGTTTAGGAGTTCACCACCTAGTATTATGGTTATTAGAAAACCTAATGGTTTGCGAGAGTCTGGGTAAAGGGACTAATTGTGCATGAAAAAGACACACAACTCCCAGTACACCCTACCTATGGTAAACTACATTGTTGATTTATTTATTTTTTGCTAAGTTTTATTTTTATTTGTTAGTCCATTTAAAGTTCAAAAAAAGTCTTTCTCGGTAAGGAGGTCCTTATCTTATCAAGTTAAAACCTAATCATTCTAAAGTTCAAAATTTAATAGTGTATTTATTTATAGTTTTGTATCTTTAATACCTGAGGATATACTTTACAGTATAATTTTATACCTCCAAATATTAAAGTCTACAATTAATTCCTGACATTTTATTTTTGTCAATTCATTTAATTTAATATTAGGAGTATGCATTACGTTGTAAAATTCATACCCGAAATATTAATTAAACAAAATAATTTTTAGGGTTTTTTGAGATTTTTTTCAAATCCTAATGGATGATATAAACTAGTTATGATACTCATTAACTGATTTTTTATATTTTTAGAAGTATGATAAAATGCAATTTTTTTTTTTACAAAGTATGCATGAATTTTATTTTTTTTAGAATTTGGTCATATGCACACGATTAAAAACAAAATTTTGCACTTTTCTTATATAAGGGATTTTTGTATTTTTTTGAAAAATTGAAGAAAAGCAGGTAATTTTAATTTCGAGTCAGTATTTTATGTATAAGTTTACAATGTCGATATTAAATGAAATAGTTGGAAAAATATATGAGGAACCCATAAATAATTTTAAAAAAATCCCTAAATCTTTTCTAAATTTTTTTGGAAATTATTTAGGATTTATTTGACAAAATATTTTTAAAAAAATAGCAAGAAAAACTATTAAAATTTGTTAGGATGTGTTTGTTTGGTGTGATGACCAAAAATATATTATTTTATATTTGTGAAATTTCTACCAGGATAAACATGACCATAGAGCTTTTCAAGCCTCAACCGTGCCAAGAAATAAAAGACCTAACTCACATGCTAATCCGACCCAAAAAAAAAAAAGCTTATATAATTAAACAAGGTTAGCCTAAAGATGTAAAAAAAGTGACCCAAACCAAAAGACGAGACACAAGCCCAAACTACTTCATCACAAATAATTATAACTAGATAGGTTGCCCGCGTATTATCGCGGGTTACTTCTGAAAATATATGCTGCTTTTAATTATAAGACAATTGAAAGAAAAGAAAAAAACATTATCTAAGCATGCAATCAAGAGCTGGTAGTATTAAAAGGTATATGATTTGACTTTCAAGCTACAAATAAGTAATAAGCAAAAAACTTGCTTAAATTATCTTGAATTTCATATAAGAATCAAATTGTAAAATGTAAAGGGACATCAATCTAACAAAGACATTCTTTGAGCAACTCAAAACAAAAGGTGGCATGATAAACAAAAAAAAAGTATGGAAGCCCAAATTTTGAGTGAGAAGTGAAGTCCCAACAACTGTTAGCAAGTAAAGAGTAACAAATGCTTGTCAACTCCTTATTACTGCAAGGACCTGAATAACTTAGTTAAATGTCTTTAAAAACTTTTATGTATCCATCTACGTGTCTAGACCTAGTTTATAAAATGAGTATGGTACATACCTCAAATACTCGTCTTAAAAGGTAAATTTTTCCCTCAAGATAAAGCACCCTAAGAACACCTAAAGCCTTTAAACTTTCTTAGGCAAGCATTAGTCAAATAATTTCCTCCACCAGATTCTGCATGTATATACATATATAGCAAATGTAAATCGAAAAACTTATGAATGCATCTAATTAAACAACTCAATAACCATTGTGTAAAGTAATGAAAAAATAATTCATCAACAATAAATAAAAATGAAATTGATAAAACCAAACGAAAAATGAAAATCAAGATATCTCACATTGCAACACGGGTAATTTACCTGATCATGTATAATAAATTTCTCTATCAAAATAAATTTGTAATAGAAAAACACATAAAATTTGTAATAGAAACCGACACACACATAAAATTAAAAAAATAACAATGCAAGACTGTACATATGAAAAATCTTATAAAAAAATCAATATTAAAAAAAATTAATCTATTTAAAATTAAAAAAAATCACAGATGAATCATACTCACCTCTCTAAAAACTAAACACACTTAATATTATTTAAAAATAATCACAATCTAATTAAAATATAAACAAAAAATTTATTTGAAAAATATACACAAATAATGCATTATTTTTTTAAAATAGAAAAAAAAAACCAAGTCAGGCTATGGGCCTAGCCTGGCCTAATGAAACAGCGGCCCGCGCTCGGGCCTACAACGCCAGGCTCGAGCACGTGCCTTTTTTTAAGTTTAATGGGGCAGACGACGCAACGATGCGTCGTCTGCCCCAAATATTTCAAAAAAATATATGGCGCATCACCTATATTAGCAGACGATACATCGCTTGCTCCAACCCAAAATTCGATCGCTGTGATAGCCGAAAAAATAAGGTCCGTTGTTTTATCACCCAGAAATCTCATTTTCACCCCACTTTTGGCCCAAAATACCTAGAGAACACTTTAGAGACCGTGTTAAACCAATTTATAGCCACCAAAAAGCCAAAAAACCTCCCAAAACCCTGAAATCCACCTGGAACAAAAATTCTTCCCAAACTCAGATCTATTATTTTAGGTGTTTGCAAGGTAAAAAAAAAAAACATCTTACATAACTCATATCATCATATGGAACCTTTTAACACAAAAATCAACTATTTTGGTGGTCATAATCTTCCTCGACGACCACTTTCTCTCTCTAGGTTGGAATCCAGCAATTCCCTCTCTCTCCTCCCAACAAAAAAGGACTGAAAAAAGAGGTAAATAAAGTTAGGTACCAAAATGTATTGTCTTAAAATTCAAGGGACTGGTAACCTTATACCTAAAAAACATGGGGGATTAAAATAAATGTTTCAACAAAATTTTCAACCTGCCTTCTATATTACCCGAGATTTTCACTTCAGTCCCTTTGCTTTCAATTCAATCTTTTTTCCTTAAAAAAATATGTAATTGGGAGCTAATTTGAGCTCTAAAAAGCCAATTCGTATAAAATAAAAGTTTAAGGATAAAAGTGAAAATTTTCAAAACATACAGAGGTACATTAATCCATAATGAATTGTGACACAGTAATCTTAAAAGCTGATGCTTTTAGCTATATGTATATATATAACTAGAAGGCCTTACCAAGATCCCAAGCCTGATCCACGGGTTTCTCTCCCAAAACCGAACTTCAATCCTTATGTCCAGTAGAATTATTTCACAGACGCACACACATTGTCACAGAGATAGGATTCCATTAACAGCACATGCAAGCTAGCTAAAACGTACGACTAGGTTCAAACAACATCAGAATCAAAGAGCAGGAGTACCGACTACAAGAAACTATGCACGACAGCGCTAATACATTCATTGTCTAGGGGGAAAAAACAACACGACGTACGCTTCATGAGGTAAAGAAGGGACTTCACTGCATGATTTCCTTAAAACAATTAAAACGCTTGCTTGCTTGGTTGAGAGGTCGTTATGGCTGCTACTGGGTTGACCGGCAAGTGCTACTGCTGCAGTTGCTCGTGGCCGCTGCTGGAGCTATTGTCGTCCACGGATGTTGCTGCTGTGGAGAAACCGTTTGAGTAGTGGAAAGGCGATGCTGTTGTTGATGGATGTTGCTGCTCTCGGTCTGGAGTTGGTGCATAGGAAAGGAGATCACGATGCCATATATTGCTGAACCCGTATCACTGTGGCTGCTACTGGACTGAGAACAGCTGCTGCTCTGTGGAGTGGATCTATGCTGCCTTGTGATGTGGAGAAACTGCCAGCATGGAGAGGCTGGACGCTATTGCCTGAGTTCTCGTTGCTGAGCAGACAAGAGATGTCAGCCGTTGCTGTTGCTATGTTTGCTAGACTGAGAAGTTGGTGTATCAATTTTTTCATGTTTAGAAGAATAGATCCCAAATTCAATTTTCTATTATGATTACAGTCTTTATCGGTCAAAATTTGTCTATTAATTTTTTCAAACTTTTATATTTTGATTCTCATTAAGCAATCTTTGGCAATTTTATAAGAGTTCTTCATGTTCTCTTTTTTTTCAACTTTTTTTTATTTTTTTTTGTTTTTTTTGGTATATTTATGTGGGGTTTTAAAATTGATAAAAACTCTTAAAGAAAATAATATTTTTTTACAAAAAAAACAAAAGATTACATGAATAAAAAAAAGATAATTTTGACAAAAACAATCCATTTTCTCCATAATTTTATTAATTTTCTTTCATGTGAATATAATTTTTTATTATCACATAATTAATTAAAAAGAAAATACTAAAATGCTCTCCATGAAAATATATTATTCTTATTTTTTTAATACATTCATTTCAAATTATCAAAACATATTTAAAAATATATATATATATATTTTACAGTTATGATAAACTATTATTAAAAAAATAACTATTCTATTAAAAATATTAAAATATAGCATATTAATAAGGTGAAGGGGTTTTAATTAAAGATATACTTTTTTTATCTTTATTTCAGATTTTATAATCACTTTTTTTATGATTATGGAAAGCTATATTTTTTTTATTAAAAAAGTATTAATAAAAAAGAGGAATTATGTTAGAAAATTATTTTATTTTAATGAAATTTAAATTATTATTATTCTTATAAAAAAACATTATTGTCATATAATTAAAATAACTTAAGAGCTCCCTGTAACGCTGAGATTATATATCTTAATTTGCTTCTATATTCAAATTGACTTAGTCTTTAGTTAATGTTAACAAAATATTTTAACATTTATTGAAAAATATATTTCTTGATCAGTTTTATTAATTGGATGCATCAAATCTTCAGTTCACAAATAAAAATTTTCTTTATGCTAAAGAGTGTGTTAACAATGTTGGTAAACCCCTAGCTTAAAAATAGTAGATTAAAAAGGTATTCTTCAAAAGAAAAAACAAAGAAGGTAGATTAAAAGAGAAAAATGTCATAATATGGGATAAAAGTCCATAGTAAATCAACTTAAATTTCAAATGAAATAAAATAATAAAATTAGTACGTGAAGTGGTAATTGGTGATAAATCGCATAAACTTTCTGACTGGTAAAATAATCATTTTAAAAGAAAGTTTTTTTTTATAAATTGAGGTGAAAATGGTTAGGAAAAAAAAAAACCAACAACAAGAATGAAGTGGAATTTTGAATAAAGCAATGTATGGATTTACACACAAATAACATTGACTTGCTAGTATAAGTCTCGTGTACATACACGCTATTTCGACTAAAAACGGTGAAAACTCTGAAAAACATTTTTATTATGATTATAGATGGAATTCTACAATGAATTATTCTGAGAATTATGATTCATTATGTAATGAAAAAAATAAGCAAATTTGGATTTTTGGTGAAAAATTCTCTATTGTCCACTTTTACGATATCAAGCATAACTCTCAATACGACTGTTGAATCGGGCTGAAATTTTACGAGGAGTCTCCTGATATATTTTTCTAACTTGAGTTAAAAGTTTAGGTCAATTAAAGTTTGTAAAGGCCATACAAAATTACTAGTGGTCGAGAGAAAATACAGAAAATAACATGTGGACAATAAGGGTAAAAATGTAATTAGATCAAATATTCCAGCTCCTTCTCCTCTTAAAAATGCCAGCAGCCATGAACAAAGAGCAAATCTCTCTTTTTTCTTATTTTCCCCAATTTTTTCATTAATTTTCTCTATAGTAGGATTCTTAATTAAAATGTGTTGATGGTAGATTAAGAGGAATAAACACATAAACACAATCTTTGGAAGGACTTTTAACAATGAAAAGTGAAGAAGTTAGTGAGGGAAAGTGTGTTAAATTGAAGAGGAAATGGAAAACTTGGAGAATATTGGCAATGAACTCATTCCATTGGGTGTTTTTGGATGTGCTAAGAAGTTCTAACCTATTTATTTCTTATGTTAATGGATTTTTATGCTTGGGTTGAAATTTATCCAATTCTTGAAGTTAGTGTTTATGTTGTGTGTATATTAGAATGCTTATTTGAGTTGGTTTTATTGATGTTAGGTTATGAAAATGACTTGGGAAGGTTTCAATTTGGTTAATTAATATATAGGATTGAAAAGCTTAAAATCTTAAGCTTTAGGGTTTATGAGATTTTAAAAAAAAATGTTTGTTTTGTTGAATTTCTTGTAAACTTATGTGATGATAGTTAGTTTAAATGATAAAATTGAAGGGAGAAAAATTGGATGGAAAGTAGGGAACTTTAAGGATTGAACTTTAAAGATATGTGGTCGACCAATTAAAGAGGTTTTTAATTGGAACTAAAGTTTGTTGAAAAAAGAGGAATTAGTTATAAGAATGCCTAAACAAATGTCATGTTTGTAGAATTGTAAGTTTTGTATAAAGATACTTGTTTTAATGGATATGTTGGAGAAGTTAAGAATGGGGTTTTGAAAAATTTTCATATTTTTCACCACTGAAAAGATCTTGATATTTTTTTTTTACCTGGCCAGATCACCCATTACAATGAGATCATCTTGCAAAATCTTGGCATTTTTTCACTTGAGCAGGTCGCTCATTACAATAAGATCACTTTGAGAACTCTTTGCATTTTCCTCATCGGCAGGTTGCCTATTACACTAAGACCACTTTTAAAAATCTTCGTATTTTTCAAAATCTTTGCATTTTTTCACCTGGGCAAGTCGCCCATTACAATGAGATCATTTTTCAAAATCTTTGCATTTTTTCACCTGGATATGTCACCCATTACGATAAGACCACTTTGAAAATCTTTCATTTTCTACTTGGGCAGGTCGCCTATTACGATAAGACCACTTTGAAAAAAAAACTTTCAGTTTTTCACAAAGATCATTCTTTTCTTTACAAACTTTATCTCATTTTCTTTCAAGTGCGCTTTCTAGCATTATCCCTTTTTCTTCTGAGTGTGCTTTAGAGCCCTCAAATCAAATATTTTCAGAAAAATTGATCATTTCTTGATCTAGTGAATCTATTATCACCATTCTTTTTTTTTTCTTTACAAAGTTTACTATCTAATGTCTCTTACGAGACTTTCTATCGTAATATTGTAAAGAGGAGGGCAACTATCATAAATCATTTCTGGGTTATTCCCCAAATTCATCTTTTTTCTTTTCAAAATAAAAAAATAAAATAAAGACTAGTATTTTGGCAAAAGCAAGATGGGAGGATTTCACATGTAGAAAAAATCAAGCTGTAATTTTGGATGGAATTGGGATACTAATCGTACCTCATTTTACCCAAAACTAAAGAGACATTGTAGGTCGAAGGTCAAGTTACATGATTATTGAACGAATCTGCATAAGAATTAATAGGTCAATTTGACTTAATCATGATCCAAATTAAAGTTTAATTATGTTTAAGAATTAATTCGGGTCCAATTGAAGGATTTAATTAGGTGCGAGGACTTAATTGTACTTTAAATGGGTCAAATTAATTTTATTAGGGGCTTAATTGGTGAAAAATTAAGTTTGGGAGCCTAAATTGGGCTTAATTAAGAAAATTGAAATTTTAGGAGACCAAATTTAATTTTTACCAAGTTAATTGATTCAAATCAGGGGTATAATTGCAAGAAAATCAAAGTTTTAGAGTCACCTAAGGGTTAAATTAAAGAAATTCATAGTCAATGATCATTTTGCAAAAGGCTCCGAACTATGGAGATAAAATTGGATGAAATCAGGGGTGAATTTAAAGAAAATTGAAAATTTAATGGTCAATTGAGGGTCAATTTACATAAATCCAAGACCAAGGATCAAAATGAAAAAGATGCTGAAATCCAAGGGTAAAATTGAAGTACATTAGGAGGAAAATTAAAAGTTTGAACCCAATTAGGGGTGTAACTTTGAGAAATCATAAATCGAAAGACTAAAATGAACTTTACCAAAAACAATGTCATTTTGGTTACTATTCATCTTCTTCTTCACATTTTGCCCAAAAAAACTACTCGAGTGGCTTTCTTCTCAAGGCATTTAATGCTTCATCTCGCCACCAAATTTGACAAAACTTGCACGCAAATGATGGCTTGACATTTAACTATAACCCAATGTGGTCCATTTTGGCTAATGGTCGCCATAGTGGCTGTGGCACCGCCTCAAAGTGGTCAACCCAACCAACCCTTCTGTAGTAACTTTCTCAAGTCATGATGGCCACTTTGAGTCAATGATTGGGATCCTTCTGTGTCGAATCAAGGGCTAAGATTTGGCACCATTAAAGACAAAATATCCCTCTTCCACCCCCTATAAATAAGGATGGATTTCATGGCCTAAGGCAAAAGAAAATCAAGCTCCAAAGTTGACAAAAAATTAGTCTCCCCCCAGT
>Ga0307510_10012279_pt1 | contig 10158 bp, 10 predicted proteins | sample 12_EM_MG_FD_207224 | JGI IMG/M metagenome (GOLD analysis project Ga0307510, IMG submission 207224) | Populus trichocarpa ectomycorrhiza microbial communities from riparian zone in the Pacific Northwest, United States - 12_EM | ecosystem: Host-associated > Plants > Roots > Unclassified | place...
ATTGTCCAGTTCATCAAGGGCGCGTGGGAGCCAGCGGAGAAGCGTGCGTTCGAGCCGTGGGGCGACCAGATTGTTTTTCACGCCACGGGTGGTGGCTTTACTTGGGAGACGCAGGATCGCGTTCGCGACAAGGAAATGGCGCAGGCCGGATGGGACGTCGCGCGAGGTTACCTGGCTGACCCGGCATTCAAACTCGTGTTGCTCGACGAGGTGAATGTCGCACTACGTAAAGATTACGTCTCGGTTGAACAGGTGCTCGACGGGATTGAGCTGCGTCCACCTAACACGCATGTGGTCCTCACCGGGCGCAACGCTCCGGATGAGCTCATTGAACGCGCTGATCTCGTCACGGAAATGACCCTGATCAAACACCCGCTGAAGCACAAGAAGGTTCGCGCGCAGGCGGGAATCGAATTTTGAAGCGATCGCGCGTCCACACTGGCGTCCCCCGCATCGTAATTGCCGGTGCGTCCTCCAACGTCGGCAAGACCACGATCACTGCCGGCTTGATCTCCGCGCTCAAGCAGAAGGGGTTGAGAGTCCAGCCGTTCAAGTGCGGGCCGGACTACGTGGACCCCAGCTACCACGAACGCGCCGCCGGTCGACCTTGCCGCAACCTCGATACGTGGATGCTGAGCGACTCGCAGTTGCTCGAGTCGTTCGCGCGTGCATGTCAGGATGCTGACATTGCAGTGGTTGAAGGCGTGATGGGACTCTACGACGGCAGTGATTGGCACGACGAGCGCGGCTCGACGGCGCAAATCGCCAAGTTGTTGAATGCACCGGTGCTGTTGGTATTCGATATATCCGGTTCGGCGCGCAGCGCCGCAGCCGCTGTTCTTGGGTACACCCACTTCGATCCCGCCGTAGCCATTCGTGGCGTTGTGCTCAATTTTGCCGGGTCAGAGGGGCACGCGGTGGGATGCGCCGGCGCGATCCAAGCCGCAACATCGTTGCCAATGCTGGGGTGGCTGCCTCGCGACATGCAGCTCACGATTCCCGAGCGCCACCTGGGGTTGGTACCCGGCGGCGAGCAGGTCGACAGCGACGCGCTGATTGCGCAGATGGCTGCGGCGGTTGGAGCGCGGTTTGATGTGGATGGAATCGTGGCGGTCGCGCAAGCGGCTACACGGGCGGTCGTCGGCACGCGAGAGGGCGCGGGTGCAGGTACCGCCGAGGCCGCGGGTGCGAGTACAGGCCCACGCGTCGCCTCAAGCGCCACTGCATCTCCACGCTCAGTCATTGCCCGCCACCCCCTCATCGCCGTCGCCCGCGACCAGGCCTTCTGCTTCTACTACCCCGAAAACCTGGAGCTCCTGGTTGAAGCAGGCGCCCAAATAGAATTCTTCAGCCCCCTACGTGGCGAGCGCCCATCGCCAACAGCCGCGGGTGTCTATCTCGGTGGAGGCTATCCCGAGCTACACGGCCCCGCGCTGGCATCCAACACAGACCTTTGGCGCGCGCTGAAGGATATGCACGCAGACGATCGCCCAATCTTCGCCGAATGCGGCGGCTTCATGGTCCTCACGGAAGGCCTGACAGACTCGGAAGGCCACACGTGGCCGATGGGCGGTCTGTTGCCCGGCTTTGCACGGATGAGTGGCAAGTTGGCGGCGCTCGGCTATCGGCATGCAACTGCGTTGCGTCCAAATTTGTTGGCGGAGCCGGGCGAGTCACTCCGCGGGCACGAGTTTCGGTACAGCTCCTGGGTGCGCAACTCAGGCGCCGTAGAAAGTTGCGCAGCGTGGGACGTCAAGGGTACGCGCGGCAAAGTGCCTGATGATGGCGTTGGTTACGCAAGCGGTAACTTGTTGGCGAGCTACCTGCATGTGCATTTCGGTCAACGGCAAGAGCTGGCGCAGCGATTTGTGCAGCGGCTATACCGCGCGACGCCGTAGTCTTTACAACTTATGCGTCGACAACAACAAACTGGTCTCCGTATTGGAGATCCCCTCAATCAACCGGATCCTTCCCAACACCCGGTCGAATGCCTCCAGGCTATCCGCGCGTAACTCCGCCACGATGTCCCATCGTCCATTGGTAGTGTGAAGGGCGGCCACTGCGGGATCGCCGCGTAGCGCACGAATCACTTCGTCAGTGCGGTTTCCCTCAACTGCGACCAGCGTGAGCGCCCGTATGCGCTGTGCTTCCTCCTGCGGGCGCAAACGGACGGTGTAGCCAACGATCGTCCCATCGCTTTCCAAGCGGGCAAGGCGGTTTTGCACGGTGCCCCGTGCGACCCGGAGCTTGCGGGCGAGGGTGGCTACGGACGTCCTCGCGTCGTCCCGAAGCAGGCCCAGAAGCTGGCGATCGATGTCGTCCACGGCGCTCTCCGCCCCAAAACAGTGCCTGATTCTAGTCAAAACGCCAGCCGAAGCCATCATTCTGTTCACATTCGCGCCGCAATTGATCAGTTTTCTGGCTATTTATTGGCTCATTGGCCCAGGAGACTAGTCGGATACCAGCTACCGACACGAGTCGGCACCAGTTACCGAATGAGGGGAGAGGGGATCATGGTTGACTACATTGGCGTCGAGCGCGTCCAGGAGCTCGTGACCCACATCGGACCGGCCCGCTTCATGGAATCGCTCGCAACTGAAATCGAGCACGACTACCGCCGCTGGCGCGAATTCGAAAAGTCACCGCGTCACGCAGTGCATTCCCCTGTCGGGGTGATTGAGTTGATGCCCACGAGCGACGGGCGTCTGTACTCATTCAAATATGTCAACGGCCATCCGAAGAACACCGCCGCCGGACTGTTGACGGTCACGGCGTTCGGTGTGCTCGCCGATGTTGAAACCGGATATCCGCTGTTGTTGTCTGAAATGACCTTCACGACGGCACTGCGTACGGCGGCAATGTCAGCCATGGCAGCCCGTCGCATGGCACGCCCCGACAGTCGCGTGATGGCCCTGATCGGCAACGGTGCGCAAAGCGAATTCCAGGCGATCGCGTTCAATCACATGTTGGGGATTCGCGAGCTGCGCCTGTACGACACCGACAGCCGGGCCACACTGAAGCTCGAGCGCAATCTGTTGCGGTTGGGATTGCATGGTCTGCGGGTCGTGCGCTGCGCTTCGACTGCCGAAGCCGTGCGCGGCGCCGATATCGTCACCACTGTGACGGCGGACAAGCGCAACGCAGTCATTCTGACCCCCGCGATGATCGAGCCCGGCATGCACATCAATGCGGTCGGCGGCGACTGCCCCGGCAAGACCGAGCTGCACCCGGACATCCTGCGCCGGCCGGACGCGCGCATCATCGTGGAGTTTGCGCCACAGTGTCGGATCGAGGGTGAGATCCAACAGTTGGAAGCCTGGTTCCCGGTGACCGAATTGAGTGATGTGTTCACCGGGGCGGCGCTTGCCCGGGCGAGCGCCGCCGAGGTGACGATATTCGACTCCGTCGGCTTCGCTCTGACGGACTTCTCCGCTCTGAGATATCTGTATCGGTTGAATCGCGAGCACCGAGTTGCCACGGCTGCGATCGACCTGGTGCCTGACCTGGATGACCCGAAGGATCTGTTTGGTGACCTGGTGCGGGAGAGCACCGTGACCCTGCAGCCCCACGGTACCTGGGCAGCCCCCACAGACATCAGGAGGGCGGCTGACAGCCGGCTGGGCTCATGATCGCCCGTGTGCCACGAACGGCAGCCCTGATCGGTGCGCCCACCGATGTGGGGGCGAGCGACCGCGGATCCTCCATGGGTCCCGAAGCACTCCGGGTCGCCGGGCTGGGCGCTGCACTCGCACGCCATGGCCTCAAAGTCATCGACCGTGGAAATGTCAGCGGTCCACCTAACCCCTGGCTACCGCCCGTGGAGGGTTACCGGCACCTCGCGGAAGTGTATGAATGGAACCGGAACGTCCACGACGCCGTATACCGCGACCTGGAGCAGGGGAATCTGCCTGTTTTGCTGGGTGGTGATCACTGCCTCGGTATGGGTTCCATCAGCGCTGTTGCCCGTCATTGCCGCGAGATGGGCAAGGACCTGCGCATTCTGTGGCTCGATGCGCACGCGGATTTCAACACGCGCGAGTTATCCCCCAGCGGCAATCTGCATGGCATGCCCCTGGCATGCCTGTGCGGATTCGGGCCGCGGGAACTGGTCGAGCTCGGCGGCGCCACCCCGGCCATCAGCCCGCAGTGGATCCGGCAGATCGGTATCCGCAGTGTCGATTCGGGCGAGAAGCGTTTCCTGCACGAGCAGGGACTGGAGGTATTCGACATGCGCAGCGTCGATGAGATGGGCGTGCGCCAGGTGATGGACCTGGCCCTGGCCGACATGGATGCCAACACGCATCTGCATGTCAGCTTCGATGTTGATTTCCTGGACCCCGAAATCGCTCCTGGGGTCGGTACAACGGTGCCCGGCGGCCCCTCGTATCGCGAGGCTCAGCTGTGCATGGAAATGATTGCGGATACCGGTGCGCTCGGCTCGCTCGATGTGGTTGAGCTCAACCCCGCCCTGGATGTGCGCAACAAGACCGCCACTCTGGCCGTCGACCTGATCGAGTCGCTGTTCGGCAAAAGCACTCTCATTCGCAGGCGTTTTTCACAGCAGCCGCGGCATCCGCTCGGCCAGAAAGTCAATGAACGCCCGTACGGACGGAAGCAGGCCGCGGCGAGTGGGAAACACTAGATGAAACACGCCGAGAGGTAATGTCCACTCGGGAAGCACCTGTTCGAGCTTCCCGCTCTCGATGTCGGCCCGGATCACACTTTCCGGCAACAACGCGATTCCGAGCCCGGCCAACACGGCCGCGCGCATCACAATAAAATCGTGGCAAACGAGGCGCGGCGTGTGTTCTATTCGCACCGACTTGCCTTGCGAATCAAACAATTCCCAGGTTTGTCGATCACTGTCAGGATCAAATGCCAGGGTGGCATGTTGTGAAATCTGATCCGGTCGCTCAGGGCGGCCACGCTCGGCGAGATACTTCGGGGCGGCAACGAGGAAGTTGCTCGATGAGCCGAACGTTCGCATCACGAGCCCATCCTCGCCTGTAGGCACGGTGCGAACCCGCAGCGCCACGTCGAATCCTTCATTCAGCACATCGACCGCCGATTGGTCGCGTGCAACAGCAGGCGAATCTTCGGGTAACGCGACAGAAAATCGGGCAGGTACTGAGCCATCGTGCCTTGGGCGAGCGCAACGGGGCAGCTCGCCTTGATGACCCCGCACGGTTCCGCGCGCGCAAATTCAACTGCTTCGACGGCAGCATCCGCCTCAGTGAGCATGGCGAGCGCGTGCTTGTGGACCTCCTGCCCGACCTCAGTGACTACGAACCGGCGGGTCGATCGATTGACCAGTCGCACACCCAGCCGGGCCTCGAGCGCAGCCACGTGGCGGGACAGGCGGGATTTGGGGATAGCCAAAGCCCGGGCGGCCCTGGCGTAGCCTCCGTGCTCGATCACCTTCGCGAAATAGTAGAAATCGTCGAGGGGTTGCATCTATTGATACCAAAAATGGAACGATACGTTCCAATTACACTGGATTATCAATCATTGTTCCACAGATTATGCTTTCGATCCATGGGCATCAGGCCCGGTTTGGGAGACTCCAATGAAGGTTCTGCACATTGATTCGAGCATCCTGGGCGACAATTCGGCCAGCCGGGTGCTCAGCCGCGAGATCGTTTCGAAGCTGTCGGCGAAGCATCCCGATGCCGAGGTGAAGTACCTCGACCTCGCGGCGGCTGAGCTACCGCATCTGTCCGGCCGTTCGCTAGCGAAGCTCGATGCGGACGAGAGCGCTTTGAGCGCCAACACCCTCGATGACTTCCTCGCCGCGGATGTAATTGTGATCGGCGCCCCCATGTACAACTTCACGATTCCGACGCAGTTGAAAGCGTGGATCGACCGCGTCGTTGTCGCGGGGAAGACCTTCCGGTACACCCAGTCAGGCCCTGAAGGTCTTGCGAAGGGTAAGCGGGTGATTGTCGGCCTTTCGCGAGGTAATGTGTACGCGCCCGGATCGCCTGCGGATTTCGCGGAGTCGTACCTGAAGCACGTGTTTGGATTTATCGGCGTTTCGGACGTCGGGTTCATCCGGGCTGACGGCCTGGGACTCTCGCCGGAACATCGCGAAAAAGGTATGAAAGCGGCGTTGACGGCTATTCATGAGCCGGTTGCCGCGGCAGCTTGAGCAAATAGGAGGTTTCAATGTCTGGTTCCAACACCGCGCGTGCCACCGGCTCGACTACCCGGGAGGTAGTAAAAGTGGTGCAGGGAATGCCGACTTCCGACGGCGCGGGCGTGAAGCTGCGCCGGGTCATCGGCCAGCCCGGGCTGTCGGAGCTCGATCCATTCCTGATGTTGGATGAGTTCGGTACGGATGCGCCCGCCGACTACATCGCGGGCTTCCCGGAACACCCGCACCGCGGGTTTGAAACAGTCACCTACATGCTGGATGGCCGCATGCGCCATCGGGACAACCATGGCCACGAGGGTGTGCTGGTTCCCGGCAGCGTCCAATGGATGACAGCCGGTCGCGGCATCGTGCACTCGGAAATGCCGGAACAACAGGAGGGACGCATGCGCGGCTTCCAGTTGTGGTTGAACCTGCCGGCGCGCGACAAGATGACCGAGCCCAAATACCAGGAGTTTGGTCCCGAGCGCATTCCGGTTGCGACACCGGCACCGGGTGTCAGTGTGAAGGTCATTGCGGGTGAAGTGGGGACGGTCAAGGGACCGATTTCCCAGCCTGCGACGGATCCGACGTATCTGGATGTCGCTTTGAGTCCTGGAGCGCAGTACGTCCATACACTGCCGGAGCAACATTCGGCGTTCATGTATGTGTTTGAAGGAGCCGTGCGGGCTGGTGCGACCGTGGTCAATGCCGGCAGTATGGCCGTTCTCGGTGCGGGTGCGGAAATCCGCTTGAGCAGTGACAAAGACAGCCGCGCCATCCTCGTGGCCGGCCGGCCACTGCATGAGCCGGTGGCCCGCTATGGTCCATTCGTCATGAACACCCGCGAGCAACTGATCCAGGCAGTCGAGGATTTCCAGAAAGGCAAGTTCTGACCGGGACGCGGAACGGGCTTCTAACCTATCGCCCAACGATCCCCAGTATCTGGGCGTCCGTCATCGCCTGTGCCCCGGATTCAGGATTCGGGGCAGCGGTGCTGCCGGGTTCCAAGGTGGGATGACTGCCCGTGGCCGCGATGACAGACACATTGGTGTCATACACGGCAACCCGGTTTCGCCCCGCGCGCTTGGCCGCATACAACGCCGAGTCCGCGTGTGCAAGCAACAGCCGCAGGTCGTACCCCGACGCATTCGTCGAGGCTATACCGAAGCTCGCCGATATCGGCGTACCAGTACCAGTGCCGCTGGCAACTGTCCCGTTGTCGTAAGTCAGTCCTGCAATAGTCCGGCGCAACTGCTCAGCGCGCACACGAGCATCCTCAGGGCCGCACCCCGCCATCAGGAAACTAAACTCTTCGCCACCAAATCGACCGAACAGGTCGGTTGAGCGCATGAACACCTGGCACTCGCTCACGGTCTGCTTCAACACCTGGTCACCGGCCGCGTGACCGAACTTGTCGTTGATGGATTTGAAGTGGTCGAGGTCGAACAGAATGATGCAGACGGGCTGCCGCGCTTTTTGGGCACCCTCCAGTGCGGTCTGGGCCTGCTTGAGAAAATGCGGGCGATTGGCAATGCAGGTCAGCCCGTCGATCTGTGACAGGCTCATGAAATGCAGTTGCAGCCGTTTGGTGCGGTACGCCCAAAAGGCAATAAACCCCATCGTCAGCAACAGCAGGACAATATACAGCCGCGCGTTTTCCACGGCCTTCGCGCCGAGCGCCTGCTCGAGCTGCAGGACGTGGTTTTCCTTGTTCAATGTTTCAATCTGTAAACGGCTCGCAACGCTCTCGTGCGCAACGCGCTGGTATGCAAGCTGCCGCGCAGTCGTAACGTCCAGGTACCCCTTGTCCATGGACGCGTACTTTTCGTGGTACTCCAACGCGGCTTTGTAGTCTCCTGCCTGCCGCGCCTGCTCGTAGAGCAGGTGGTACGCGGTCACCAATGGTGGGGAGACTTCGTTCGGTACACCATTGTCAATGGTTCGCAGTGCAAACTGGTGAGCCGCGGCCACATTGCCTTTCTTCTGGTAAGCAGTGGCAAGCAGCGATTCAAAACGGGAAATCAAGCGCGGGAAGTGCGACTGAAGCACTTCCGCGTAATGTTCGGTCAAAACCCGGATGGCGTCATCGACCTGGTTGTTGCCAATGTACACTGTGGCCGCGTAGCTTCGGATGAAGTTGGCGTATGACAGCTCATTCAACTTCGTGCATGCGTCCACTGCCGCGCTGAAATCGGGGCCGACGACACGCTGCTTGCCGCTCACAACTTCGGCGCGAAGCTTCGAGTCGTAGCCTTTGCAGACGCCACGGCCGAGCCAGTTTTCATCCATCAGCTTCTGGGAGTAGGCGATGGCCAGGTCGTACTGTCCGACTTCGTTGTAGAGCTGTGCCGCTACAACGAGACCCTGTTCGCGCGCAGCTGGGTCACTGACCTTCGGCAGCAACACCAGAAGTTGAGTCAGCTCGGTAAACGCTTCCTCGTAGTGAGAGCTCACTACCAGGGCGTTGATGATCGACGCCTTGGCGCGAAATTGCAGCGTGACATCGTGTGTCTCGCGAATCGTCGCCTTGAGGCGCGAGATGGCGATGTCGTACTGACCGTCATAAACGTCTTTCCACGCCTGCAGATAACGCACCAGCTCCTGTTGCGGCGGCGTCAACTCGTTCAGCCGCGCAGCCAGTGTGCTCAGCAGGGTGGTGAATTCAGCGGGGTAGGCGGTCTTGATCCGATCGGCCTTCTGCAGCATCGCGGCCGCTTCACCGGGCTGAAACGCCAGCGTCGCCTGCCCGAACGCGAGCAACAGAAGGCCGATCCCGCCCGGCAGCCAGCGCCGGGCGGAACGTAAAGGTGCGAAGCGAGGTGATGACCTGCTAGGCCGCACGACGCAAGGGTGAATGGTGCGGTGTCAGGCTGTTTTCCTCACCGTCGTCATCCTCGTCGTCGTCGTCATCATCGTCCTCGTCTTCGTCCTCATCCTCGTCGTCTTCATCGTCGAAGTCGTCATCGTCTTCGTCGTCGTCCTCATCCTCGTCTTCGTCTTCATCGTCGAAGTCGTCCTCGTCCTCATCCTCATCCTCGTCTTCGTCCGGTTTGCCAGGAGCCATGGCAACGGCGAGCGGGAGCAGGGTGCGGGGGCCACGGGGAAGTTCGCCCTCCAGAGCCAGTCTCTGCAATAAATCAATAACGTTCGACACGAAACAATCTCCTTGGAATACGGGATAGTCGAATGCGGCGTGGAAGGGTAAGTCTACTCTTTGGCCTTCGGCAACCGAGCGTTCCCAAATTGGCCCGTGGCAATTGTACAGCCTCGCCTGCTCCCGTAGTCTCTCGCACCGTTGAACAGAGCAATCACAGGTGGGGTCGAGTCCATGGATCAAGCCATTACAGCGACTATCTTAAGATATTCGCCAATAATGGCCCTGGTGGCGGTGCTGGCTGTGAGTACCTTTTCGGTCCACGCCCGTACTCCAACGGAGCGGCCGGTGGGAATCGTGGATCAGCCGTGCTCGCCCGCGGCCGGTGTCGAGCCCAAGGCAAGTGACCCCTGGCTGGATCGGCTACTGGACCCGGGTGAAGGACGCGAAATCGAAACGCCGGATACCAGCGCCGCCAATAATCCGCACCCCATGGAGGAAGAGCGTCTGCATTATGACTGGGCACAACTGTGCCGTTATAGGGCAGAAAACGCCTCCTTGCGCCGCGCGACCGGACCGCGGGTGGTGTTCATGGGCGACTCGATTACTGAGTTCTGGAAGCCCGCGCATCCGGAATTCTTTGGTGACAACTACGTCGACAGGGGCATCTCCGGCCAGACAACGGCCCAGATGCTCGTTCGGTTCCGGCAGGATGTCATCGCGCTGAAACCTGCGGTTGTGCACATTCTCGGGGGCACCAACGACATCGGCGGCAATGGCGGTCCGACGACGCTGGATGCGATCAAAAATAACATTGTCACCATGGTTGACCTTGCCACGGCGAATGATATCCGCGTGGTCCTGGCCTCGGTACCGCCCGCGGGCTCTTTCCCGTGGCGCCCGTCGATACTGGAGCCCGCGCAACATATTG
>Ga0307510_10012280_pt1 | contig 10157 bp, 11 predicted proteins | sample 12_EM_MG_FD_207224 | JGI IMG/M metagenome (GOLD analysis project Ga0307510, IMG submission 207224) | Populus trichocarpa ectomycorrhiza microbial communities from riparian zone in the Pacific Northwest, United States - 12_EM | ecosystem: Host-associated > Plants > Roots > Unclassified | place...
TAGTATATAGCGAACGCTCTCGAATTATATCACATAAGCTAGCGAGTGGACGCTTCCACTCCCACATCCGTGTGCGCTCATCACGAGTGTCAGCTCAGTTACAGATAAACCAGCCTTATTCTCTACAATTAGCCCTGGCACTTTCCGATGCCAGGCGCGTGTACTTGGTGCACCCGTTAGAATCTCATGGCTATTGGTGCACCCTGACCTCCTAGGCCACCAACTAGGTCAATGAAGTGAGCACCAACAGCGGACACATCCGTACATCCTTTGTGCAGCCAACGCCGTGCTTACGTTCAAGTTGTTACAGGGTAATTCACACGGAGACCGTGCCGCCGTCAGCATTCCTTGGAAGTCGTTTACACGTCTATTCCGTTCGGCTGGACCAACATGGCTTGCTGCGGATAAAGGGGTCGTTCTTGCACTATTCTCGATGACTCTGGGACCTTCGGCAAAGCCGGGCATGGTGCACATGTACGTCGTGATCCCCCTTGAACTAGGGGACCAAACCTTATCCCAGCGGTATGGTTGTTGGATCCATTTATTGTCAGACAGGCGCTTGGGTGAAATTGGGACCCTGGATGTTTTTCACTTCCCTGATATAGTGCTCAGGCTATCACCCGATGGGTGATGCAAAATCGCCCACCAGTTTTGCAAAATTCCGAAAGACCACACAACTCCTTTACAGCTCAACCTGGGATGCTTGGAGTAGCTTCTCATATACCTATGCAAACTATATAATAACAATAGTAAGTGATCACCTTTATCGAACTCCAAAATGTAGCCATAACTCGGGCGCTACTTTTTGCAAGACCGTGACTGGGTGATATTTCTTTTGGACCTGTAGCTCGAGTTTCTCTTCAGATTTGGGAAGTCAGATCATCTACAGGTCTTCAATAGAATCTATGTCGACAGTTCTGCATGACCGAGTCCAGTGAGCCAATAGGATTCGGCTATATCAAAAGAACCTTCTTTAGAACTCAATTCGTGACAGTACTCCCGACAGGTTTGATCCGGATCGGATCCACTACATTTTCCGTATGCAATGCAATAATGAGGTGAGATGAGATGAGTGACAAACAGCGATCTCGACAAGATCTTCAAGTTCGTCCCTCCCTACGGCGGTACATTGGTTCGGTCGCCCGTTAATTTGCGTCGTTGCTGCGCCTAGAACCGTACTAGCACCGTCGAAAGCATCAGAATTGCTGTTCTCACCCCGGAAAATCATGTACCACAATGCGGCCGACCAGGCTGTACGCAGTTTTGACAGCTAGCCAACAGTTCACGTCATCCGACGCGTTGTACCACCGAAATTGTGTCACTTCGATTCACTCGCAGCAAGTACGAATTTCGATTCCAAAGTACGGTGTCACTAGAATAGCGAATAGCGGGTCGATAATACCCGGTTACGCGAAAGATTTGGAGCGAAGCAGATTGCGCGAGAAATCCTCCATCATATGGAGGGGTTCCTTTCCCGAGTGGAGTCATGTGATTAGCTGGGTTGTGGGGTAGCTGCGGCCCGCCACCGCCACAACGGGGTCATTTGGCCAGCCACACGACTACAGGCAGGGATTGGGAAACGCCTCCATCATGGCGAACAATCTGCCAACAGTTCCGTCCCACCCGTTGCAACGAGATCAAACCCGCGGCCCAGGAACAAGTAATTCAACCACGCAACAACTGCTCGACCCCCTCAATTACCTGAACAGCATCGCGCAGCAACTCCTGCATTCCCTCTCGCCTCCACACAACAAACCCCCACCTCCGCCGACGGTCACCGCGTTCGCTGATGCAGATGCGGCGCTCGCGGCGGCTGTGCAGCTGGCGCGTCTACACCAAAGAAAGCAACAACGTATCGAAGCGCTGAAATCGGACGTCCTCGCGCTAGAAGACTCATGGCGTACCGTGATAATGCGGCTCGAGGAGGGAAGGCGTGAACTAGAAGCGATCATTTCTGAAGGGGATGTACGTCTCGCTGCCATAGAGCAGGCCAAGTCCGGTACGCAATCGCATCGCGGGCTCTGTTTTTGTTGGGTGACGTAGTGATCTGTCATGTGGCAGGTGCTATTCCCTATCCTGAGCTTCTGGCATACGCCCAGAGTCTAAGCGCGTTCACTTCTGCACCGCCCAACTTGCCCGACCTCTCGTTACCCGGCCAACCCCCTCCACCCCTTTTTTTCCCGCCCTTTCCCAATGAGGAGAAAATGCGGCGTGGTCATCTCAGCTCTGAAGAACCCCTTGGGCCATTAGGCGAAACCCATTCAGTCGGCAGACGTAAGTGTTTTCACGCTAGGTGCATGCTTTACGTTCATGACGCACATTCTTGCCACCCTGCAGCGCCATCCCCATCCCCGGAGCCCCATCGGGTCCAAGCAGCTAATCCATATCGCCCCATGGACAACAGACCCCTGCAGCCAATGTCCGACTTTGATCTTGACCTCAATCCTGATTTTCTTTAATTGGTTTTCATTCTGCGGGCCTTGTTATGTTTGTTACTTCGCGCGGCAATGCTACTGTACCACAGGGCGTCGTTGTATCACAGATCGTGAGTTACTTGAGCACGTCGCGGCCATTCGGGCATCTATTCCGCCACCATTTCCAACCTAATCGGTTTTGATCGGTTTGATTGACCCATTGGAAGCAGTGTACAAATGGCTGACCCTGACCGGTAATGTGCATGCTTCTCAAGTTGGCACCACAATCAGCAACTCGGTAACTAATTGATTCATTACACGTAATCTATGCCCAAACATCGTGGCTCCTCACTACCGCTACTCAAGCGGACGACTTCGCCACCCGGGTCGGCTCAGGTCATCCCGTTTTGGACCGGCTCGAGTTTGAACAAGCCGAGCTGTGCCGTGAAAGCAAATATTCGACCGTGTATATAAAGTCTCTTAGGTGCATCAACTGGGCCATCCTAAACTACTACCCCAGTCAACATGTCATCGGAATCTACCCAGGTGGCCGTACTCCAATGTGGCCCATCATCATCACCCCTCGACGCTTCACCGACTGCACCACACCCCATCACTCTCCTCCCCGTTGAAATTCTCTCCGAGATAATGTGTTATATGCCGTTGTTCTATGGCTACGACGCCCCATCCATTCGTCCCCTTGACAGCGACCTTGACCCTTCCACACGGTTCACCAGAGACGGCCCCATTCGCACACCACACTGGGTTGCAGTGAGCCACGTCTGTCATCTCTGGCGCGAAGTGGCGCTCAAATGCAAGGCTTTGTGGACATGCATCCCACTCGTCAGCCCCGCTTGGGCACAGCGTGCTCTGACGCTCTCAAACCCACATCCCATCACCATTCACATTGACTCTAGAGACACCTCCATCGACAGGGGCTACGTCTCCGTCGACGCGTTGTTCCTCGCACTTGCAGACATGGGCCGAATCCGCAAGGTCCTCATCCGTTCGCCTTGGGGCACGAAGTACGGCGATCGGATCCTAAGCTTCGTATATGGGGCTCTGTGCAGCGGCGCGCCAGTGCTCGAAGAGCTCGACCTTGGTTCGGACGTACCATTTATGGTACACTCGGGACCCGAGTGGAGTACGATGGCGTCCGCCATCGCAGAACTGCGCGTGCTACGTCTCGAGCAGTGTTTCCTCCCTGCGGACGGTTTCCTATTCCATTCCGGGTTAACTCACCTCAGACTGTCGGGCACAAGGATCATGTGGTCGACGTTGGAGTCGTTGCTCAGCACGCTGGCCCTCATGCCCAAACTTCAAACCCTCGAGCTCCATGGCGTTTTGCCCTCGGCCCACTCGTCGTTGTCGTCTGACCCTCCCTCGTTGGGCCTTCCATTGCTCAAAGAACTACACCTCGGCGGCGAGGCGCAGAGCATTCTGGCCCTGCTGCAATCGTTTGTCCTCTCTGGCAATGTGCAAGTTTTCGTCACCCGCCCCAATTCTGTTACAGAGACCGGATCTCCCTCGCAATGGATGACGATACTCCGTGGAAGGGAAGACATCGTCCTCGGGCATGCCCCTTGGAGCCGATTGACGTACTAAGGTCTCACCCACCTATATGCTCCTCAAGCCAAGGAGCTGCTTTAGGAGCACGCGCGAAGCATTTGAAACCACGATTTCGAAAGCGGGCAAGCCCCATATCATACAAGGGATGGTGGGCTCAACAAGGGATCGGGGTTCGCTCACTATACGTAGTAGAGTTTCTATAGTATGAAGAAGCACGTCTCCTAGTCGGATTGGGAAATCTCTTTTGTGCGACCGAGTCGAGTCCACATGACGTTAAGTCCAGTGGTGCCTGAACTATCCATATGTGGCCCCTTGTGGCGCACTACCGTGACTTCGTCGGAGAAGTGGCACCACTACAATACAAACTCACTGCCTGCCTGCCAGTACCTGGCCTCCTGGTTGAGGAGTGGCGAGTGGCGTGGCGGCATGCCCCACGATTCGATGACGCGTGACATTGGATTTTACAATATATCCTATGTCTAATCTTGAAATCGGATTGGCCCGGCCGTCACTGCTTAGTAGAAACTGAGAGAAACTGAAATGGAAACAATATATCGTAAAATCGGGGTGGGGTATTGTTCCGTATGCAGCATACAGTTAGTGCCTCAAGGCCTCAACTAGGCCTCAACATCAATACAAATGGAATACAATATATTGTAAAATCGGGGTGGAGCGTTAATATAGTTCCGTATGCAGCATACAGTTAGTGCCTCAACATCAATACAAATGGCCCTTCCACTACATTGCAAATTCACTTCTTAAGACGTCCCCCTCCTTCACCTTTCCCCTTTTCCGGCCGTGTCTCTCCAAATTCACGACCATCGCATTCACTAACATCGACAAGGTCGCCGCCATCGTGATGTCAAACCAACCTCTGCATTCCTTCTTTTCTTCTGGACTCTGCTTCAATGCCTCCACTCATTCTCTCGCTTTCCGCACACTGAGACTCTCCCATTCTTGTCCGCTCCCCACTCGCACGACCTCGCTTAGGTAGTCGCCGCCGCTCTAACCTTCGTTAGCTTAGCTCGCATCGCCTTGTCATTTGTCCATACATACTGTACTGTATTTTCTGTCTCGGTTCGCCTTGTCGACATCTCTCATTCACTGGCACTCTCGACGTCCGCCACTCTCGATGTCCACCACTCTCGACGTCCGCCGTCACTGCCTCCTGCCTCCCGACGACGGCAGCACTACCGCCTCTTTATTTCTGCACCGCTTTCCCGTCTTCGCCTTCGCGACCTCTTTCTCCTAATACCCTTGCCTTGCTACGAATCTCAGTAGGTAGCGCATTTATCCAAATAACGTCCCCTCTCGTGGAGTGCGATATTCGACCATCGCGTCGTACATCCTCCAATTGTACTGCTCGTGTTCCGCTCCCTTCCCTGCTTGAGCTCTCCTTGGCGAGTCCGTCGCTCGCATTATCTCTTGTTCTCTCTCTGTCGCTTCTCATCCGACTAAGCATCGCGTTGTGGAGCCGTCGTACGTACTCGTTCTCGTCTCTCTTTCCCCCGCTTCATGCTCTCCCCATTTTCTCTCTCCTCCCTTCCTTTTGTCTACCTTCCCCTTGGGCTGACAACTTACTTATCGCAACCACCGTAACTACATCGGACATGTTCTGTACCCCTGCCACGGTCATGTGGCTACATCGCTGTGTCATCCGAACCATGTTGGCGGTGGGGACCGCCCATCGGCAATCAGGGACTTCCTGATCTCCCAGTCATGATTTCCGGATCAATTCTGGATCACACAACTCACAAGAGTGATTGTCGTGAGTCGTGACTTTCTGTCGAAAAGCTCGCAACTGAGATGACTGGGATATATGTATGACAGATTGGGAAAAGGAATACAGCATAGCAAAACTTCTAATAGTCGCGAGGGCTCTGTGAACACCCAGCCGTGATTCCTATGCCTTGAATTTCTGTGGAAAAGTTCGCAGCTGAGATGGATGAGTGTATGTATGCCAGAATATATGTCACAGCCTGAGTGGGACTTCGCGGACGTCTAGCCGTGATTTCTGGACCTCGCTTTCCGGGCTTCACAATTGCGATGCGGCCTGAGTTGAGATTGGGATTCCGTAACCCATGACCCACGGCAGGCAGCTTACGGCCGCCCTAGCTCAACTACTCATCCATCTCTATGTCCCCGGCAACAGACCCTTCAAGCATTTACCGTTTTTGACCTCCGTGGCCGCGTTGGCTTCGTCTCTGGCGGTGGGACGGGCATCATCATGATTCATGATCGCTGAAGGGCTCGCCGCCAAAGGTGCTGGTAGAAGTAATCAAACTCTTATTTTGCTTTTTTTTTCATGTTATATACCTTGGATGTCCGCAAGGAGGTCCTAGACAAGGTGGCCGACAGATGGGCAGCACACGACAAAGGGGCTATCGTGCGATCAACTTGAATCGTTATGTCGTCCGCAACCCTAAATCAGCCTTTTTGTGGTTGTAGCCTGTGCCTTGATGTCTCGAACTAAGATACTGTAGCATCCTCGAAGCCAAAAAAAAAAGCTTACTGCAGAAAGGCAGGGAAACTGCATATTCTTGTGAACAATGCTCATCCGAGTCTAGCCATTTTCTTTTCTTAGCGCTGGAGTCTCGTGACCTTCCGTAGATTCGATCCTCAGTCTCAGGCACCCGAAAAATGCCAACGACTACAGAACTACTCTTCTCCAACGGCGACAGCCCTGATGCGTGGACCGTGCTTTACAACATCAATTCCTTCTCTAACTATTACATGACATCGGCTTTTCTCGCCAAAGGCAGTCGAGATGCCGAGGACTACACATCCAGTATCGTCAACATTACCAGTATAAGTGGAATTTTGAAGATCCTGCAGAGACAGGTTAGCACATCCATCAGCATATCACCGTGGTTGACCAATATTGACCCTCGAAGACTACATGTATTTCGCATATAACAGCTCGAAAGCAGCCGGAACCCATCTCACCAAAACGTTCGCGACTCAGTTAGCCCTCAAGGGCCTACCCGTCCAAATAAACACCACCGTCCCCGGGCACATACGAACCCGAGATGACATTTGATACGATCAAGGGGCCAGAACAGATGGCAAGGGTCGCCCAAAGCTTACTTCCTGTGCCTGCTGGGCGACCTGGCACGTAAGTTGTTCCTTGTTATACGGTTTCTCTACCCACAGGACCCGTACTTAACAGGTACAGTCATCTATTTAACATCCCCAGCGGGGTGCTATATCATTGCGTAAAAAGACACATACTGGTGGGTGTCGATGAAGGCTCAAGATGGCATAGGTGAGTTCCAGTCTCCATACCCACCAATAGGTCCAATACCTGCGAACCCCGTGACTGGGGTAAGGAGCAATTGTCGACCCGGACCCGCCTACTACCCTACCCGCAGCCCGACGAGTTTACCCGACCCGTGACAATCCTATATACCAATGGCCAAGAGGTTGTAGTGGATGAAGTTACACTGCTGTCAATCCTTCCACAACCTGATATACTCCAACTATTGCATTTCCTGGGTCAGACAAGAGTTATATTCGTGCAAATGAAAGTGTATATGCAGTCACGATCCGAACCTGTGTCTGCTGGCTTCCGCGGGGGCCTGGACAACACAAGTCTTAAATTCCCATGGTGTCAGACGTTTTCACAATTCTCTATGATGACACATATGGGCGGTAGTGTGAGAAAAGAGCATGTCACGGTAGGGGCTGCTGATGATCATCGCGAGTACTTTATGAACACCCAGCCGTATGGAATATTTGCGACGTAGATGATTAGGCCATCTGATGGTGGCGACGGCGCAACTGTCAATACACTGTCAATCAAAATAAATAAAAATATTCTGACCAATTGACATACCGTCCGTGGTCGTCGCAAAAAAACGGGGCATTAGTATGTAATTACCAATACTCCAACGTGCGATACGGTACGACCGACTCATGCGGGCGTTTCCTGCGCTCTGCCTCCCACCGCGCGATCCATGCCGAAATCTTCGCACGGCTCGCCGCGCTCTCGACGTTAACTGTCGCGACGATGCGCGCCCAATCAAGCGACAGCGCGAAGCACGTGAGCTCGAAGAACGAGCTGTGCTCCGAGTATGGCACGCCGAAGAGCTGCGCGGACGGCGTCGAACCCCGCGAGGGACGCAGGTGCGCGTGCGTGAACTCGCGGTGCGGTGGATGTGCGAGGATGGCGGCGATGGAGGGTGCCGAGCTTGTGCCGGCCGGTGGTGAGTAGCTGTGGATAAGATGGGCAGTGGGATATTAATGCTCGTGACGTTTTGGAGCCAGGCGACTACACAAGTACATGAGACTTACGTCCACCCCGTAGGACGAAAGGCGATCGCTTTTGTCCAGTGACCCTTCCAGCGGCCGATATACTCCTTCAGCCTGTCTGACGTGACGACGCCAAGAGGAACCAGGTGAACATTTGCGGACAACGGGTCTGAGGTCAACATTCCGTGTAACTCTGGATCTGCTTGACAACGAAGGATCGCAGCCTTCCGTGAATCGCAGTATATTTTCGTACGCAGAGAATCCGCAATTGCTAGAAAACCTCTGTCAGGGTGGATATACCTACGTGTACGCTCGGGGCAAACCTTTCACTATGCGCTCCTTACCGATGGAGTACGTACTGCGTTGATGTCAGCTCTCGTCCCCTTTAACCATTATTATAGCACGTACCCGACGAGGACGAGTGTGTTGGTAAGTTTGGGGTCTCCCTTTGGTTCTGGCTTTGGTGTAACAGTAACCCAATTACTCACTGAACCCTTGTCGTCTTCGCACGCCAGGCTTTGACCCAAGACTAGACGTTTGGCGAGCTCTGCACAAGCCGAGATTACCTGCGCCTGGGCAGGGAATAGGTACTGCTCGTCTTGTCGATGAGAACAGCACCTTCTGTACGTACACTTCAACTCACTCTAGGATTGAGATATGTAGTATCCAGATATACAATATCAATTCGTTTTCCTTTGATGGCTTGGTGTAGTACGTGTTGGGGAGCTGCTCTAAAGTCGCCACAGTGGAGATACCGAAAAATCCTTCCCGAGCCCACGTAGCTTGACTTGTACGCACTGTCACCAGCATTGACTGTCTGGCGGCCCTCGAACAAGAACAGCGATGAGCCAGGACCTTTCCGAAATGAAACATACAGTCGTTAGATTATCGGATGATGATGAACAAAGTCATACAGTGATTCGCATCAATGGGAGTTACTGTGACACCGCCTGATCCAGGGATCAAAGTAGGCACGTTCATAGGAAGAGGATGAACCCATTTAGGATCGACCGATAGCATGTGGGTCACCAAATTAGCAGTCCCCTCTGCGGAGAGCCGTCAGGTCCAAGGCTGACAGCGACAGAATTAGAACGTACCTGAGCAGTAAATCGGACCAGCCTTCCACGATGACGATAAATTAGTGTAATGGTCTGAATGAGCATGCCTGGATAAAGATAGGATATTCCGGACACGGTGATATATAGGAGGGAGACACACGTCAAGAAGTAAGACGTCACGCCGGGAATTTCGCCGTAGCGGAAAGCATCGACGGCGATGGGCATGCCTTGCAGGACCTTGTAAAAAGGCGCCTTTCTGCGCCCTCCGTTTGCTTTTGTTACCCTGAAGTTGCGATCTTCAGCAGTTTCGGCTTCCTTCCATGCGTTATTCTCCTCGTGCGAGGACATGAGTATTGAGAATGCGTTGCCGCTTACTGACTCTTTGCTCCTGGACGGGGCGGGTGGCGGAGGCGAATCGCGAGTCGAGGTGGTAATAGTGGTGGAGAACGAGTCGTAGCAAGCAGTAATATGTGATTGCGTGTCCTGATACAAAGCCTATGAGGAAATGTGGGGTAAAATCGCAATAAGAAACAAACAGGTGAGGAGAAGCTTGTCAGTGTTATTCCGCAAAACGGACACTGATCGGAGATGTCTCCGGAGGTCGAAGGATGTTCATCTTTGAGTTTCAGACATCCTTCAATCTCATCGTCATCACTAATTTCGAGAACGCCGTCAACCTCAGACCCATTTGTCTGGACAAGTTCGTCGTCGCCAGTTCCCCACTCATCCTCGATTTCGATGACATCGCACGAGTCTGCTTGTGTGGAACAGGACGGAACGACACCTGAAGAGTCGCACTGGGTTTCTGACAAAGAACAATGTGAGTCATCCGGGACCGTGAAGAGTGTTGCTGGTGTAGCCACGG